>Ga0156279_110_pt3 | contig 154560 bp, 139 predicted proteins | sample RifCSPlowO2_12_FD_107928 | JGI IMG/M metagenome (GOLD analysis project Ga0156279, IMG submission 107928) | Acidobacteria bacterium RIFCSPLOWO2_12_FULL_68_19 | reverse complement strand
CGGCGCCGCGTGCCTGCCTCTCGTGCGGTGCGACCGCGGGCCGCGAAGGGCTCCGGGGGTGCGGCGACGTCAACTGGATTCAGGCAGCTGCCAAGCCTGGATCCGGCCGCACCTAGAATCCGGGGCAGAAGCGGTCTGAGGGCGCGTCGCCCGCTTCCTCGACCTGGTCGCCGTGCCCAAAATGCCCCACCATCGCTCCATGGCCGACGACGAGCAGACTGTACTCACCGTTCCCCTTCTGGTGGCACACGAACCACCAGTTGCCCGGTATAGCCATCGAGAGCGACGCGTTCGCCAAAACCGCAACGAAAACTCCGAGTATCAGTCGTGCGCGCATGAGGCGTACTCCTTCTGCGATGATCTATACCACCGCTGGAGGTGTCTAAACTACAAGAAAGGGCGTGGATTACAAAATCGTATTGCCGAGGTGTAAACGCCCGCAGTTCCCGTGTGAGCGGGGTTAACCGTGCGGTTCTTCATGACAAATTTAGGATCGGCTAAAGGCACGAAGATGTTCGCGCTCGCGCTGGCAATCGGCGCCGCTCTTCGCCTCGGAGCGCTGCCCATGGCCGCGTCCTACGATGCGATGAAGGGGTGGAGCCACGTTGCGGCGACGCGCGGCGAGGCACGGCTGTACGACTGGGCCGCGGCGCCTGACGACCGCAGCCTGCGCCGCGTGGACGGCTTCTACGCGCAGGGGGACTACCCGCCGCTCTCCCTTTACGCCCTTGGCGCCGCGGGCCGGATCTACTACCGCGCCACCGGCGGCGCGTATCCCGATACCCCCGCACTGACGGCGACGGTCAAGGCGCCCGCGCTCGTTGCGGACATCGCGCTCCTCGTCCTGTTGTTCGTCGTCGTGCGGGGGTCGGCCGGCATCCGCGCGGCGCGCACGACGGTGCTGGCCTGCTGGCTGAACCCGGCGCTCGTCCTCGGCACCGTGCACGGCCTGCTCGACGCGCTGCTCGTGCTGCCGGTCGCGGGCGCCGTGATCGCCGCCGCCGCCGGCTGGCCGGCGCTCGCCGGCTCGCTCTGTGCCGCGGCGGTGCTGACGAAACCGCAGGGCGTGCTGGTCGTGCCGGTCGCCGCGCTTGCGATCTGGAACGCCGCCGGCACCAACCGGACCTCACAGTTGGCCCGCGCAGCCGGCGGCGCGGCGCTCGCGGCGGCCGTCATCCTGCTGCCCATTGTGGTGGCCGGCGCGGCCTGGAACATGGTGCTCGCCGTGGGGTCGAACGCGCTCGGCGGCGACATGCTGTCGAACGCCTGCAACCTCTGGTGGATCGTCGGGCACGCCATCCAGGTGGCACAGGGGCCAGACGCCGGCGTGCGCTCGATGCTGACGACGCAGGCGGTGCTGACGCCGATCTCGGCGGTGATGGATTTCGAGTCACCCGCGGTCCGGATCGCGGTACGCGTGCTCGGGGGAACGCTCACGATGGCCGCCGGCGCGTGGGGCGTGTGGACGGCACGCCGGGCGCGCGACCTCTGGCTGCACGCTGGCGCCGCCGCATTCCTCGTGCACGCCTACGTCGTGCTGACGCCGCAGGTCCACGAGAACCATCTCTTCGCCGCTGTGCCGCTGCTCGCGCTCGCCTCGGCGGGGCGGCGCCGCTTCCTGCCGCTGCTGGTCGTGGTGAGCATCGTCGCGGCGCTCAACCTGAATCTGCTGTACGGCCTTGGAGAGCCCGACCTGCGGTACGCGATCCCGCGCGGTCTGATCGGCGTCGACCTGATGCTGCTCGCGTCAGCCGCCAACTGCGCCGCGCTCGCGTGGCACGCGCTGGTGCTCGCCAGGGAGTCGCCGGGCCATCCGGAGCTGTCCTGACGGAGCGGGCGCATTCGTGATGATGAGCTCGTCGACGGCTCCGCGCAGGGCTGCCCGGGAGTTGATCGCGCGCCGCGCCGGGACGCGGCGCACCAGCAGGCCCGCCCGGCGGGCCGCGCGCGCCGTGTAGGCGCGCTCGATCTCCGGCGCGCTCGAGTTCGACACGAGCACGATCGCGCCGCGGCCGGCCGCGGCGATCACCGCGGCCTGCAGGCGCTCGTGATCCGGCGCGCCGAAGCCCCGCGCGGTGTACTGGGCGAAACTGGCGGTGCGGCTGAGCGGCGCATACGGGGGATCGCAGTAGACGAAGTCTCCAGGCCCGGCGGCCCCAAGCGTCTCCTCGAACGGCGCCAGGTCGAGTGAGACTCCCGGCGCGGCGAGGGCGCGGGCCACGGTGCGGACGTGCTCGGCGTCACAGATCCTCGGATTGCTGTAGCGTCCCACGGGCACGTTGAACGCGCCCTGCCGGTTGAGCCGAAACAGTCCGTTGTACCCCGTGCGGTTCAGGTAGATGAGCATCGCGGCGAGGGCGGGCGTATACGCCGCCGCGCCTGGTGCTCCGAGCGATGCGCGCATCGGGTTGAACCGGCGGTCGCGCACGTCGTAGTAGCACGCGTCGCCCCGCTCGCGATGCTCCCGCTCGAGCGGGGCCAGCGCCGTAATCACCGCCTCCGGGTCGTCACGCACCGCCCGGTAGCAGCCGATCAAATCGGGGTTCACGTCGGCCAGGCGCACCGTCGGGCCGTCGAAGCGGCCGGCCGCGTGCAGGTCGAAGAAAACGGCGGCGCTGCCGACGAACGGCTCGATGTACCGCTCGAACCGGGCGGGATAGTAGCGGCGCAGCACGGGCAGGAGCTGGCGCTTCCCTCCGGCCCATTTCAGCAGCGGACGACCCACGCCTCCATTATCGGCATCTGACGGCGACCTGCACGGTCCGGGATCCGATGAATAATGAACGGTGGCATGTCGATTCCGGTCTGGGACTATCGGCGCGAGTACGAGGCCGAGCGGGACGATGTCCTGGCGGCCGTCGACCGGGTGTGCCGATCCGGACGCCTGATCCTCGGTGAGAGCGTCAAGGCGTTCGAGCAGGAGTTCGCCGCCTACTGCGGCGTTCGCCACGGCGTCGGCGTCAATAGCGGCACGGATGCGCTGACGCTGGCGTTGCGCGCGCTCGACCTTCGTCCTGGCGATGAGGTGATTACCACCTCCAACACCGCGATCCCGACCGTATCTGCGATCGTGTCGGCCGGCGGGACGCCGCGTTTTGTCGACATCGAGCCCGACACGTATCTCATGGACCTGTCGCGGCTGGAGGCCGCCGTGACGCCCCGCACGCGCTGCATCATCCCGGTGCACCTGTTCGGGCAGTGCGTCGACATGGACGGCGTGCAGGCAGTGGCGGCGCGGCAGGCCGTCGCGGTGCTCGAGGACTGCGCCCAGAGCACGGGGGCCGAGTTTCGCGGCCGGCGCGCCGGATCGATGGGGCAGATGGCGGCGTGTTCGTTCTATCCGACGAAGATTCTCGGTGCGTACGGGGACGGCGGGATGATCGTCACCGGAGACGAGGCGCTCGCGGCGCGGCTGCGGCGGCTGCGCGTGTACGGCACCGACGGGTCTTACTACGCGGAAGAGCACGGCTGCAACTCGCGCCTCGACGAGCTGCACGCGGAGATCCTGCGCCGCAAGCTGCGCCGAATCGACGCCTACATCGCGCGGCGCCGCGATCTGGCCCGGCGGTACGACGAGCAGCTATGCGGCTCGGGCCTGATGCTGCCGGCGGTCGGGCCGGGCAGCACCCACGTCTATCATCTCTACGTTGTCCGCCATCCGGCGCGGGCGACCATCGTGGAGGCGCTCAAAGGCCACGGCATCTCGGTGGGGATCCACTATCCGTGGCCGATCCATCTGATGCCGGCATACGCGCACTTCGGCGGCGGGGAAGGGTCGCTTCCGCGGACGGAGCAGGCGGCGCGGGAAATCTTCTCGCTTCCGATGTACCCGTCGCTCACGAATGCCGAGCAGGACCGCGTCTGCGGGACGTTGCTCGAGGCGCTGGCGACGGTACGGCTCGGCTCCTAGTCCTCGATACGGGCGCCGCACAGCGCCTTCATCACCATGTGACCGAACATCAGGTGGAATTCCTCGCAGAGCTGCATGTCGAAGGAGGGAATCCAGACGGCATGCTTCGCCGTCTGTTTCAGACGGCCCCCGTCGTAGCCGACCACGGCCAGGGTTTCCGCTCCGTGTGCGTTGGCGTACTCGACCGCCCGCACCACGTTCGGTGAGTTGCCGCTGCCGCTGACGGCAATCACGAGATCGCCGGGCTCGAGAATGGCCCGGAGCTGGCCCGCGAAGATCTCGTCGAACGCGGCGTCATTCGCAAACGCCGTGACGAGGCCGATGTTGTCGCAGAGCGACATCCCGCGACACTTGCGGCCGGTCGCGAGGTTCACCATCTTGTTCCAGTCGGTGATGAAGTGCGACGCGGCGTACGCGCTGCCGCCGTTGCCGCAGGTGATGATCTGTCTGCCCGCCTCGAAAGCCGCTCTGACGACGTCAACGCCCGTCTGGACCGCTTCGAGATCGAGCTTTCCAGCCAGGTGGCTGTGGGCATCGAGGTATCCGGCGACGGTGAAGCTCGCGCTCATCGAGGGGACTCGACCAGTATCCCCGGTTCACCGGCCGGCCGCAAGGTCGGCTGGTCGCCGGTTCGGCTGCCAGCCTGCGATCGAGACTCAGCGCGTCCGCGCGCCGTTCCGGAAGCAGAGCACCAGCGCGAGCGCGATCAGGGCCAGATTCGCGGCCGCGCGCGAGTAGCCCTCCGACGACGTGAAACTCAGGGACTCGACGCCGAAGTTGGTGATGACGGCGAGGACGAACGCCACGCCTGACAGCCCGACAAGGGCCTGCGCCAGTGGAATCATTGTCTTCTCCCTTGCTGAACGGCTTCATTATGAGCGCCACCATGGACCGACGTCCACACAAAGCGGCAGGCCTTAGAATTGATCAGGAGCGCCTCGCCAGGCGTGCCCTATGAAGGTCACCGTCATTCCGGCGCGCGCCCTCGCCACCGAGCACATTCACGCGTGGTCGGCGTTGCAGCAGGCGAGCCCGGAGCTGTGCAGCCCGTTCCTGTCGCCCGAGTTCACGATGGCCGTCGCGATGGCGCGCACCGACGTGTGTGTCGGCATCCTCGAGCAGAACGGCCGCCCGGTGGGATTCTTCCCCTACCAGCACTCGCGGCTGGCGATCGGCCATCCAGTCGGAGGTTTGTTGAACGACGTCCAGGGCGTCATTGTTGCGCCCGGCGTGGAATGGCGTGCGATGGACCTGGTTCGAGCATGCGGCCTGGCGGCGTGGAGGTTCACCCGCGCGCGCGGGTCACAGGCCGCCTGGCAGCCGTTTCACTACGCCCGGCGGATCTCCGCTGTCGTCGATCTCTCGGACGGATGGAGTGCGTACGCGGACACCATGCGCCACGGTGTGAGCGCTCAGGCGCTCGACCGCAAGTCGCGCAAGCTGGAGCGCAAGGCGGGGCCGCTGCGGTTCGAGCCGCACAGCGACGATCCGGCGGTGCTTCGCAGGCTCATGGACTGGAAGCTGCGCCGGTACGGCTCCCACGGCTATCTCGACGCTTTTGCCGTTCCGTGGGTGCGCCAGCTGCTCGCGCGGATCCATGCGACGCAGACCGCCAGCTTCGCGGGAATGCTCTCGGTGCTCTATGCGGGAGACGAGCCGGTGGCGGCAAATCTGGGATTGCGGTCGCGCGACGTGTGGCACTACTGGTGCCCCGCGTACGACCGGCGGTTCTGGCGGTGCTCGCCCGGGCTGCTGCTCCTGCAGCGCATCATTCAGCACGCGGGGGAGGCAGGCATGCGGGAGGTCGAGCTCGGCGGCTGCGACGAGTATCCGTACAAGCGCGTCTTCATGAACGACTCCCGGATCCTGCTGGAAGGCACCGTCGGTGGCGTGCCGGTGATTGCGACCGTCGATCGATGGCGCCACTCGAGCGAGGACTGGATCCGCCACTCGCGGCTGCTGCGTCCCCCGGCACGGCGCCTGCTGCGCGCGTACCGGCGAGCGAAGCATAGCCTGCTGTATGGAGGAGCGGCCGCTGACGGCCGGCCGCACGGCGATGGGCGTTCTGCGCCGGATTAGGGAGAAGGGCGTCGCCGGCGTGTCCCGCGCGGTGTGGGACCGCCTGGAGGAGCGGCTCCTGGAGGGGTACTACGAGCGGTCGCTCGGGATTGCGACCGCCGGGCGGATCTCGCGGCAGGCGCTCGGCTACGAGAGCGCTGAGTGGAGTGAGTACGGGGCGTCGACGTACGGCAACATCCGCCGAATCATGCGGGCCATGGAGGTCGACCCCGACAGGGACGTGTTCGTCGATTTCGGATGCGGCAAGGGGCGCGTCGTCATTGCCGCGGCCTTCTACCCGTTTGCGCGGGTGATCGGCGTCGAGCGGTCGCCGGCGCTCGGCGACGCGGCACGCCGCAACGTGGAGCGCGCCCGGTCGCGCCTGGCCTGCCCGCGCATCGACATCGTCACCGCCGATGCCTCAGCGTACGACGTGCCGGACGAGGCCACGATCATCTACTTCGCGAGCCCGTTCAGCGGGGCGACGCTCGATACGGTGCTCGACAATGTCAAGGCGTCGCTCGTCCGATCGCCGCGGCGGCTGCGCGTCGTCAGCCACGGATACGACGCGGCAAACCCCTTCGAGCAGCAGATCCGCCGGCACGAGTGGCTGGCGCTGTCCGCCGAGATACCCCTGCAGCGGAGCAACTCCGCCTGGGTCTACGTGAACTCGCGCTGGACCTGCGGTCCGGTCCAGCCGGCGGCCTGAAGCATCAGGTGGCCGAGGGCGGACATCGCGCCGGCCGCGAGCGTCGCGCGGCGCGGCGCCGCGAGGCACCCGTGCACGAGGCGCTCGATCTCTGAGACGTACGTCTCGTGTCCCCAGGCTTTCACCCGCTCCCGCCCCTGCTGTCCCATCGATCGGCGCAGTGCGGCGTCCGCAGCAAGAATACCCATGCGCTCGGCGAGCGCCGCGGAATCGGCCGCGGGGACGACGAATCCGCTCACCTCGTCTTTCACCCGATTCCGCACGTCGCCCGCGGCGTCGGTCGCGACGACCGGCAACCCGGCGGCGTGCGCTTCTTCGACGACGTGGCCGTGGGGATCGCCGAGCGTCGGGAAGACGAAGACATCGGCCGCCGCATAGTACGCCGGCAGCTCGGTCCGTTGGACGAACGGCCAGAACACGATTCCGTCGGCGCCGCGTGCCGCCTCGCGAATGGCGCTCTCGTCGACGCCGTCGCCCACCAGCAGCAGTGAGCTCTCGGGATAGCGCTGACGCACCTGCCTGAAGGCCTCGAGCAGGAAGAGCACGCCCTTCGGCTTCCAGAGCCGTCCGACGTAGAGGAAGACACACCCGCCGACACCGAGACGGGTGCGCAGGCGCAGGCGCCCCTCTGGCGGCAGGGCTCGACCGAAGTGCGCCACGTCCGTGGTCAGCCTGACGACGAAGATCCGATCCTGAGGGAAACCGTAGCGCCGAGCGTAGGCGACAGCGCCCGGGCCGGCGTGCGCCGCGTCGGCGGACCTGAACAGGACCGACTTCGCGATCTCCTTCCACACCGACCGGCGCACCCACGCGTCGAACGACGCCTCGACCACCAGGACGACCCGAATGCCGAGCGCCTTGAGCATCGGATGGCCGGCGACGAACGGGCGCTCGTGATACAGGCACACGATCAGGTCGGGTCTGGCGGCGCGGCAGCGCTCGGCGAAACGGGCGGCTCCCGCCCGTCCGCGCGACGGGTCTTCGATATAGACGCCGGTGAACCGCCAGTCGGCCTCCTTGACGTCCCATCGCCGATCGGGGACGGTCCGCTGCGAATACCACACGGTGAAGTCGAGGCTGCGCCTGTCGGCCAGCGCGTTGTATTGTTCGACGCCGTACGGGGCGGGCACGTTGTCCCAGAAGATGACGCGAGGAGCAGATGCCACGGCTCTACCAGGAGGACGCGCGCCCGGCCGCGACGCCCGCGGGCCAGTCACCCGCTGCGCCAACAGCCTCGCGAAATGCCACTGCGTGGGCCGATGCGACCCGGTCGATGGCGTGCGCCGCCAGGATCCAGCGGCGGGCCGCCGCCGCGTGGGCCACGCGCGCGGGGTCGGACAGTACCGCGACGAGGGCTGCGGCGAACGCCTCCGGATCGCAGTTCGCGACACGGCCGCCGCCGGTCGCCTCGAGGCCGGGAATCTCGCACTGCCGGCTGAGCACGCACGGCGTGCCGCACGCGAGCGCTTCCATGGCCGCGAGCGACGTTTCTTCGTAGATCGTCAGCGAGGCCGCGAACGCGTCGGCATCGACGTACGCCTGCAGCCGGGCGCGGTCGAAGGCGGGCGGCAGAATGCGCAGGGCGTTCCCCAGGTCCAGCGCGCGTGCCACGCGCTCGACCGTCCGCAGCGCGCCGTCGTCCCAACCGATCAGCACGAGCTGCAGGTCGGGGTACCGCCGTCGGGCAATGGCGACGGACCGCAGGAGTACGTCGAGCCCCTTGGCTGGATGAAATCTGCCGAGGAAGAGGATCATCGGCTGCGAACGCCCGATACCGAGGCCGTCCCGCAGCGCTCCTCGCGGCGGCAACGTTTGGAACGCTCGTTCGTCGACGCCCAGACCGATGATGCGGATCCGGGAGGGCCACGCACCCAGCCGCTCGACCACGGACGCCTCGTGGGGGGACTGGGCGATTACGATCCGCGCCTCACTCATGAGCCGCCGCGTGCGATGCAGGCGGTCGTACAGCCGGCGGTACGGCCGCCGCAGGCCGACGCCATCGGCCAGCGCTCCAAGAGGCGACCAGACGATGGGCACCCCCGCTCGCCGGGCGGCGTCGAAGGCCCACCGGACGTGCGCCGCTCGTCCCTCGGTGACGTGCAGGAGGTCGAACTCGGTCACGCGCTCATGCAGGGCCTGCCGGAGGCCCAGCGGATACATCGCCAGCCACTGCGCCCGGTCCGCCGCGTAGTTCCAGGGGGTGGGGAAGCGGTGCACGTCGACTGCTCCAAGCGTTTCCCGCCGGAGGGGAGCGCGACGCGATCCGTCGATCTGATCGGAGGTGTAGACGGTCAGGCTGAAGCCCTGACGCGCGAGCGCCGCGTCGAGGTCGTGACTGTACCTGACGCTTCCACCGTATTGCCACGCCGGCGCGTAGCGGCCGATGACGCGCAGGATGCGGATCGGCTGTGTCATCGGGGACCCAGGTCCTCGAGCGCGGCCGCGACCGGCTCCTCGAGGAGTGCGGCGATGATTCGATGCCCCTCTGCGGTGTAGTGATCGTCGCCCGGGATGAACAGCGCGTCGAAGGGCACGCGACTTCCGGCAATCGCGTCCAGCGCGTCGATGCAGACCACGCCGAGCGACGCGCAGAGCTCGGTGAGCGCCTCACGCAGCAGCATGGAGGAGGCTTTCGGCCGTTCCGTCGTGATCGCGCGCCGGTAAGCGACCTCCTCCATGGACGGCAGCAACAGGATCACGGGCACCGCGCGCTCGTTCCTGACGGCCGAAACGAACTCGCGGTAGATCGCCACGGCGAGCGATAGCGGAGGAGGCTGGCTCGCCACGGCCGCCTCGATGCGCGCGTACTCGGGCAGATCGAACAGCGCATAGCGAATCGCGATCAGCAGATGTGAACGGCTCGCCACCCAGCGGTACAGCGAGCTCTCGGCCAGTCTCTTCGAGACGGGAGGCTCGAACGGAATGTAGGTGAGCCGCTCATCGTCGAGATGGAAAGCGGTATCGGGCCGCGTCAGATCGTCCAGATCGTTCATGAGCGACACAGCCACGACGCAGATCCGTGGCGAGTACCTCAGGCTCTCCTCGACGAACAACAGGTACTCGTTGTCCGGGCCATGCCCGCTGACGCCGAGATTCAAGACGTCGACCCGGGCATCGCGGCGGCGCAACGCCGTCTCGAGGCGCTGGACGAAGGTCTCGCTGTTGTCGATGCCGACGCCCAGCGTCATGGAGTCGCCGTGAACCACGACGCGGATCTCTTCGGGGGAGCGGTACGGCTCGTCGCGATCGGCCCGCAGGCCCTGGTTGTTCGTGCGCAGGCGGTACGGCGTGCCCCAGTGTCGCATCTCGTCCATGTCGGGGTAGTGCCGGAACCGGTAGATCGGATGACTTTGGTACCAGGGCGCGCGAAGTCCCACGTCCTGCGGGAGGACCATGCGGGTTGCCGCCTCGGCCGCTGCCAGGGCCGCCGCAGCCGACGCGCAGGCGAGCGTGGCGCGCGCGAAGATCGTGCGGAGATTGGTCAGGTCGTGGGCTGCTTCAGGCCCAGCGTGCGCATGACACGCTGGATGGCGCCGGGCTGCCGCTCGAGGCTGGCATCGACGTCGAGCAGCAGGTCGAGGCACTCATGGGTCGAGCGGACGAGATGGATGCCCATCCGCTGCAGCACGACGGGGGGAGGCGACTGCATCCGGAAGACGGCAATCGTCCGCGCCTTCGAATCGGAGGCGACGTCCACGCAGTTCTCGGGGGTGTCGTCGATGACGATGTCGAGGGTGAGCGCCGCGGCGATGAGCCCGCGCGAGGCGGTCACCACGTACACGCTGGGCAGACGGAATCCCTTGGCCTCGAGCCACCGCTGCGACTGCATCTGGGCGGTGGCGCCGGAGGTCTGCGGGCGCCTGGTCAGGAAGACGATCTCCCATCGGCGGTCCTCGGCGAGGCTGGCCAGGCGCGAGACGACGCCGGGCTCGACCTCGTCGAGCGATTCCCAGAAGTTGTCGATGGCGCGGACGTGCTGCCAGAGTTTCCGGCGCTGGCGCATGTTGAGCTGCAGCTCGTGACGCAGCGGCGCGTTGTCGGTCAATTCCTCGGGCACGAGGTCGGCCATCGAGGCTGGAAGCGAAGACGGCCCCGGCCGCTCGTTCCTGACCTGAGCGCCGAACAGCCTTTCCGCCTCGCGGATGAGGGCGAGTTCCATGTCGGCGAGGACTCCGTCGAGATCGCAGCCGAGCCGAAGCGCCATGTTACGGCTTGACCTCGGTCTCGGAATGGAAGCGATCGAGCTCCTTCAGGTCGAGACTGCGGGAGGCGTCCTGGCGCGCCAAGGGCGTTCCCCTCAGATTGGGCGGCTCCGGTGCATCGTGACGTTCTCCGCCGATCTGGCTGTCGGTTTCGAGCGGGCCGATCGGCTTCCACCCACGCCACTGGCAGGTGCGGCAGCGGTACGGCCGTTTGCCGGTAATCTCTTTCCGCCAGCGCTCCCACCGGTTCCGGGTCGGCGACCGCCGCAGCTTCGTGGAGTTGCACTTCGGGCAGTGGTGCACGTCACGCGTCCTTGGTCACGGTGATGGTATCACGCGACACCGGCGCCAGGGCGAGGGCCGCCAGGGTACAGAAGAGCAGCGCGTTGACCGGAATCTGCAGGCTGAACTCGGAGATCTCTTGCAATCCGATGGCCACCATACCAACGGCCGCGCCGACCCGGATCCAGTAGCCGCGGGTTTCGCGGCGGGCGTCCCGCAGGTTGCGTCGGATGGCGCCACCCAGCGCCAGCACCAGCACGGCTGCGGGAATCGTGACGAGGAGTCCTCCCTCGGCCACGAGCTGCAGGTAGTCGTTGTGCGCCTGCGCCACGAACTCGGATCGATTGCGCGTCTGGTAGAACAGCATCGCGGTTGGATACGTGTTCAGGCCGGTGCCGGTGACGGGGAAGTCGCGGATGAGGTCGAGGCCGTCGCGCCACGCCTCGAGTCGACCGCTGAAGCTGGCGTTGTCCTGAAACCACGAGATCAGGCGATCCGCTCCGCGCCAGGAGACGCCCGCGGTCAGCGCGATCGCGAGCGCGGCCACTGCCAGCCTGCGCCGGCCCGCGTCCAGTCGCCGTCGCGTGAGCGTCAGCCACGCGAAGATGCTCGTACTCGTCGTGAAGGCGATGATCCCGGAGCGAGATAGCGACCAGAACACCGACGTTGCGGTGGTCAGAACGACAACGGTGGTCAGCAGGATCGTGTTTGCTTCCGCGGACGACAGCCACGAAAGCCGCCGCCCGCGGCGGCCCCTGTTGTCGGGGGAGGCTCGTTCGACCAGCCCGAACAGCCATCCGATGAGCACGCAGGAGGTCATCAGCATCCACCCGGCAAAGTGGTTGCGATTGACGAACGGACCGGCCTGATTCGATCCGCCGCCGTCCTGGGGTTGCCAGAACCCGTACAACAGGCCGTTGTTGTACTCGCGTGTGTAGATGCCGAAGAGCGCCAGCGGGATCGCGAACACCGCCAGCCTGGCGGGCACCGACCGGAGACAATCCCGGCCGAGGAGCGCCGGCAGCCCGACCAGGTAGAGTCCCAGCGTCGCCGCCGCCAGGAGCGCAACCTGCGTCGCGGCGGGGTCGATGGACAACGGCCGCCAGCGAGCAGGGTCGGCGCCAAACGCCAGATCGCGGCCGGCCAGCACGGCGTCCGCTCGCGGGGTAAGCGTCTCGTGTACCGACGGCGGAAGCGGCAGGAGCTGCACGGCGATTGCCGCGCAGACGGCCGAGGCGGCGAGTCCCACGAACCGGAGATGGGTGGGTCGGAGGCCGCGTCGCAGGCCGGCGGCGCCGATGAGCGCCGCCGCAGCGAACAGCGGCAGGTAGGCCCACGGGTACACGGCGCCGAAGGCCAGCGTGCCCGCGACAATGAGCGTCACGACCAGCGTGGCCATATCAGCGGCTGCCGCGCATCGCCGCCAGCATGAATCGCTCGTGCGCCGCCACGACGGCTCGTTGATCGAAGTGGCGCTCGGCATACGCGCGGTTGCGCGCGCCGCAGGCGCCCAGGGCGTCCGGCGGGGCGGCGGCCAGCCGGCGGGCGCCCTCGGCCAGCGCCGCCGGATCGTCCGGCGCCACCAGGATTCCGCCGTCGGCGTCGCGCACGATCTCGGCCGCCTGGCTGGTCGGGTTCACCGCCGCGAGGACGGGACGGCCGGCCGCCATGTAGGTCAGGAGCTTCGACGGGATCACGGTGTCTTTCATGGCGCCGATCTGATTGAGGACGAGCACGTCCGCGTCGGCGAACATCCGCGACATCTCGGCCTCGGGCTGGAACGGCACGAACCGCACGTCGGCCTCGAGGCCCTGCTGTCGCACGGCGTCGACCAGCTCACCCTGCATCTCGCCGGAGCCGACGAGCACCCAGCAGATGTTCGCGCCGCGTGTGAGGGCGGCGGCGGACACGACGTTCATCAGTCCCTGCTTGCGTCCCATGCTGCCGGCGACGAGCGCCACGCACGCCGAGGGCGGAATGTCGTAGCGCGCGCGAAACGCGCCGTCGCGCGGGAGGGGACGGATCGCGTCGAGATCGGTGGGATCGCGCACGAGGTGGATGCGGCTGGCGGGGTAGCCGTGCTCGATGAGCGCGTCGCGGAAGCTGGCGGTCAGGACGCCGGCGCCGGCCGCTTTCCGGTAGGCCGCGAATTCGATCCTCTCCAGGACCTGCGACACGGCTTGGCCGGCGATGCCGACGTCGAGCGCCGCGCGCGCGGCGAGATCCGTGATGTTCACGAAATAGGGACAGCCGGCGAGGAGGGCGACGATTCTGGCGACCATCGCGATCGCTGGTTGCGCGCCGATGTAGAGGACCGCGTCGGGACGGGCGCGCGGGCGCGGCAGGCGCGGTGCGATCGCCGCGAGCGCCGCCAGGCTGAAGGATCCCTCCATCGCCAGGCGCTGCAGCAGGGAGGAGGGACGCCGCGGGATGAAGTGCGTCAGGCGGTGGACGGTCAGCGTGCCGGCCCGCTCGCGCGCCCAGAGCCGGCCGCGGTCTTCCTCGCGCCGGCGCCACCGGGGCGCGAAGGGAAAGCCGGTGAACACCGAGACCTGGTGGCCCTGGCGGGCGAGGTGCTCGGCGAGGGCCGCCGCCTTGGGCGCGAATCCGGTCGGTTCCGGCGCGTAGTTGATCGAGAGGATGAAGAAGCGGGCCACCGCAGAAGGGGAGCGCGGCGTCGATCACGCCGGATCGAAGGCGTAGCTGCGGTCGTCGAGAAACAGCGGAGCGTCCTCGCCGCGCACCGGATCGACGGCGACCGCGTGTTCCGAGTAGCCCGCCTCGCGCATGAGCGCGAGCAGACGTTCGCGGCTGACGCCCGCGTGCAGTTCCACGACCACCTTCGGACGCCAGCGCGCCAGCGCCCCGGTCATGCCGGCGAGCGTTTCGATCTCCATGCCCTGCACGTCGATCTTCACGCCGTGGATGGCCGGATTGCCGCCGCAGACGCGCGGCCACAGCCAGTCGAATCGCGCGAGCGCCACGAGGACGGAGGCGGACCCGTCGGCGGGCCTCAGTGTCGTATCCGCCATTCCGCGGGTCAGCGGCAGCCGGCGCGTCTCGATCGTGTCGGGTGCGCCGAGGCCGAAGGGAAGGACCGTGACCTGATCGAACCGGTTCAGCACGCGGCCCTGATCGACGCAGCCGGCGGTCGCGGGAACCGGCTCGAAGGTGAAGACGCGCCCCGGCGGCCCCACCAGCCGCGCCAGCGCAAAGGCCGTGTAGCCGTAGTGCGCGCCGATATCGAGCCAGGTCTCGCCCGTGTTGACGTGCGAGGCGAACCAGCCGAGGAGCGGCCGTTCGGTTCGTCCTGTCAGGCCGGCGGGATAGTCGTGCCAGGAGGCGACGAGCCAGACGCCGCGCAGCGGGCCGGCGAGGATCCGGCGCGGCCGGATCGCGTGGGGCAGCAGCGACCGCGCCACTCTGTTCATCGAACCGGTGTCAGGCGTAGATCCGCCGCCGCTCGGACGGCGTAGTCATCTGGTCGTAAATCCAGCGGTACGTGGTGTCCATGCCGTAGCGCAGACGCGTCGACGGCGCCCACCCGAGCTCCCGCCGGATGCGTGTGTTGTCGCTGCTGCGCCCGCGCACGCCGAGCGGCGCGTCCAGTGTGTGGCGCCGCGTGAGCCGTACGCCGGCGATCTCCTCGACAATGTCGATGAGCTGGTTGATCGTCACGAGCTCGTCGCTCCCGACGTTGATCGGATCGCGGATGTCGCTTTCCATGACTGCGTACGTGCCGAAGAGACAGTCGTCGATGTACATGAAGCTGCGCGTCTGCTGACCGTCGCCCCAGACCTCGATCTCACTCCCCCCGGCCAGCGTGGCGGCGATCACCTTGCGGCAGATGGCGGCCGGCGCCTTCTCGCGTCCCCCTTCGTAGGTACCGTGTGGTCCGTAGACATTGTGGTACCGGACGATCCGTGTCTCGAGCCCGAAGTCCTCGCGGAAATGGCGGCACATCCGCTCGCTGAAGAGCTTCTCCCAGCCGTAGCCGTCTTCGGGCATCGCCGGGTAGGCATCCGCCTCCTTGAGCGGTGTGACGTCGGTCATCGTCTGCTTCTCGGCCGCGTACACGCAGGCGGACGAGGAATAGAAGTAGCGCTCGACGCCGGCCTCGTGCGCGGCCATCAACATGTGCGTATTGATGAGCACCGACAGCATGCACTCCACTTTGTGCGTCTCGATGAATCCCATCCCGCCCATGTCCGCGGCGAGGTTGTAGACCTGGCGCGCGCCCCGGGCCGCCTCGCGGCACGCCTCACGCCCGCGCAGATCGAGGATGCGATTGTCGGCCTCCGGCAGCACCTGAAACCACTCGTCGAGCGGCTTGATGTCGACCGCGCGAATGCGGCGGTGGCCGCGCCGGCGCAGTTCGCCGACGAGATGGCCGCCGATGAACCCGCCGGCGCCGGTCACCAGCACCAGATCGTCGCGGCCGACGACAGGACTTTCAGCCATGGCGTACCTCCCGCGCGTCGTCGCGACGCAGCGCAGGCCCCGCATCCGCTGACCGGTTCTTCACGGGGCCTCTCCCTACCATCCTCGACAGCTCCTCGAGCGAGATCTCGTTCGCGCGAACCTGCGCTCGATAGTTCTCTATATTGACGTCGACCAGCAGCCTGAACCAGAACGTCTGAAACCCATGAAACACGAGCCCATTCCATCCGTCGAGGAATCCGAGCCGGACGAGGTATCGGTAGAGGAAGAAGAGGACGGCCCGCAGGTAGAGCGGGGTTCCATACCAGACCTTCTTCAGCCAGGCCGACCGCTCGTCAGGATGACCGAACACCCTCGGACTGACCGCGGCCTCGCCCCCGACGGCCGCTTCGACACGCAAGATCTCTTCGATCGCAATCCGACGGGCGAATTTCTGATGCTTGTCGATCCAGAAGTCGATGTCGAGCTCCTTCTGGTTGTTCTCGATGATCGCACCCGGCAGCTTCGCCGTGGGCCCATCGACGATCAGGCGGCCGTCCACCAGATCGGTCTCGTCGATCCGAACGCGGCTCCGTCGAACCAGTTGGAGGTAGTAGCGCTTGAGACCCCTGACGCGACGGTTGCGGAAGTAGTGGATGTGCCGGTTGTAGTACCCATGGACGCGGCGGCGATCGGTGTGCAGCATGCGCTCGATCGCCTGCCTGAGGTCCGGTGTCACCACGTGGTCCGCGTCGAGCAGGAGGAGCCATTCGTGCCGCCACGGGATGGAGGTCAGCGCCCAGTCCTTCTGCGTCCGATGATCGACGTAGGGATGAAACACGGTTCGCACCCCTCGCTCTGCGCACAAGTCGGCCGTTCGATCGGTGCTGCCGCTGTCGACCACGACGATATCGGCCGCCCACCCCACGATGCTGTCGAGGCACGCCGCGATATTGAGCTCCTCGTTCATCGTCAAGACGAGCACCGAGAGCGGCGCGGTCATGCCCGGATGACCTCCTCGTAATGCCGGACGAGCGCGGGGACGACCGCGTCCCAGCTGTACCGCGCGCGGACCAGATCCGGCCCCAGCGCGGCGATGCGCTGACGCGCGCCGGTATCCGCCAGGGCGGACTCGATGCCGTCGACAACGCTGTCGACGGTGCACCTCACCATCGTGGCAGCGCCTGCCGCGGCGAGATCCGGATAGATGTTCACCTGGTTGGAGATCACGACGGGCAGCCCGCACGCCAGCGCCTCGATGATCGTCATACCGAAGTTTTCGGCGTATGACGGCAGGACGAACAGCTCCGCATCGACGAAGGCGGCAAGCTTGCGTTCACCCGTCAGCAGCCCCGTGAAGACCACGCGGTCGTCGAGACCGAGCTCTCGCGTCAGTTCGCGGACGTGCGCCTCGTAGCCCTCGTGGTCCGGTCCTGCGAGCACGAGCCAGAGATCGGGCCGGGAGCGCGCAAGTCGTTGAAACGCGGGGAGCAGCAGATCGAGCCCCTTCTGCCGGCTCAGCCGCCCGAGAAACAGCAGGAACGGCCCCGTGACCTGTGCATATGCCGCACGAAAGCTCCCCCGCGGCGGCAGGCGTTCGAATGCCGACAGGTCGACGCCGTTCGGCACGATCCAGGCCGGACGCGCGACCGGGTGAGCGGCCAGGTCACGTTCCCGTTCGGCCGTGAAGACCACCGCCGCAGCCGACGACAGCAGCGGCCGGCCGGCGGTGGCCAGGTAGAGCCGCTTCAGCAGCCGGTTCTTCCTGAACATATGGGGGTCGAGACTGGCGCGCGGCTGGACCACGAACGGCACGCGGGCGATGAGCGCGGCCCAGGCGGCCACGATGCACGGAAAGTTGTACAGCCAGTGAATGTGAACCAGATCGCAATGTCCGATCATCCGGCGGAGTGTCAACAGCAGCGACGGGGCCAGCGCCCAGTGGCCCGCAATCGCCCACACCCTGTGAAAGACGTACGCCACGCCGTCCCGGACGACGCGCTCGTTGAACGGAACGTCGAATCGCCGCACCGGGTCGTCGTTCGTCGTCACCAGCGTCGCGTCGATGCCGGCCGCGGTGAGTGCCCGCACGAGCCCGGGAACGTTGCTCGGACCGCCAAACCCGACGGCGATGCTGGGGACGACGTGGAGGACGCGCACTACACGGCTGCGATGTGGCCTGTGACGTTCGACTGCCGGCTCACATCGAACAGCTGCGTCCATACGAGCATCGCCTGCTTCACTTTGTCCCAGTACGGTCCTTCCATCGGAAGCGTGGCGGCCAGTTCCGCGTAGCACTCGCCGAACGTCGTGCCCGTCAAGGCGACGGCGTCGACGACGCTCCACAGCCGCTCGTTGATCTCCAATCCGGGCACTTCCTTCTTCAGGTTGCTCCAGACATCGGACGCGCGGGCGTGATGCACGAGGGGACTGCCCGAGTGGACGAAGAGTCCGAGATGATCGCAGATGCGTTTGAGAAGCACGCCCGCCCAGATGTCGCCAAACCGGTCGAACGTGTATCCCTGTCCCATCAGCAGAAAGTAAAACGCCGGAACGACCTTGGTCTTGACGGCGACGTTCATCCCGCACATCGGGAAGTAGGTCGCGCGCGGGATGAACTGATCCTTGGGAACGGCGGCGTGCGGATGGCGCACCGCGGCCAGCTGCGACACGGCGTCGAGATCCGGCACGTTCTGCCACAGCCCGTGGCTCAGCACGCATTCGCCCTCGCGCATGGTGCGGTGATACGGAACGCCGCGCGGGACAACGCCGTCCATCGTCGACAGCCACGCGGCCGATCGCGCCGGCTGCGTCAGCCGCGCGTAGTGCTGCTTCAGAAAACCGTCGTCCAGCGGGTAGCAGTCGTCGTCGAGCGACACCACGAAGTCCGGCTGCAACTGGTACGCCTTGTAGAAGCCGAACGATCGGATGCAGTCGGTCCGCCGCGGAATGATCCACGACAGCTCGCCGAGCTCCTGATCGATTTCTGTCCACGAGTAGTGCCTGACGTTGGCGCCGTCGATTCCAAAGCTCTTGGAGGGGTTGTCTTCGATGACCAGCACCGTGTGGTCCGCGAATTCCCGCCGCCATTCCCGAAGGAACCGCGCGATCGATTCCTCGCGGATGGTGGGGACGACGATGCACGCTCTCATGTCAGCTCGCGGAACGGCGCGCGGCGGCAGGGACCGGGGGTCGCCTCAGGCGTCGGACGGGCATAGCCAGCGTACGCTTGAGGCTTGGGGACGAGACGGCCGCGCGGGTGGCGGCCAGCCTCGGAAAACTCAGGAGCGCGCCCGCCCAGAACCAAAAGACCACCCGGCTGGGCGGGAAGTGGAGCGGATCGTAGGCCCAGCTCTGCAGGCAGATCGCCACCTCGAAGGCGACCACCGCCGCAGCCAGTAGACCGAGATCGGTATGACGGCAACGGCGCAGCGCCCGCAGGCCACGGAACAGTAGAGTCGCGATGAACACCACGAACAACAGAAATCCCGGCACCCCGGTCTCAAATATGAGGGCCGCCGTGAAGCTCTCCGACGGCTTTATCGACGCCGCAGGGGTGAGCAGCTTCATTCCGAGGGGAACGTTGACACGCGCTGCGCCGGGCGCCGCAATCCCCAGTCCACCGCCGACGACTGGCGTCCGCAGCGAGTCGGTGATCCGTTCGAGCGGTATATTGATCAGAGAATTCTGCACGTCGATCGAGATTGACGCAACGCGCGCGCTGAACGCCTGACCGGCCACGCGGCCTCCGATCGCGGCACCGGCCCCCAGCACGCAAAATGCGATCAACACGTTTCTCACAGCGTGTTTCTTTCGGGCCAGTAGGACCATCAGTGGCAACACCCCCACCAGGAGCACCATCGTGGCTCGTTGCGTGTTTACCATTAGCGCCACAGTCGCACCGACCAGGCCAGCCGAGAAAATCGTGCGTATCACCGCGTTGACGGTCAATCCCAGCAATCCAATCCCGACTGGCACGGCAAACAAGACATACATACCGAGGTGGCCCGGCGCCGAGAATGTTCCCGGTGGGCGGAGGATGCCGACGTCGCTGAAACCGAGGGGAAGTTCAAATGCGCGGCCGCTACTTGTCGTGTACTGCATGAACTGCCAGGCTGTCACCAGTGCGATGATGGGTAACTGCAGCATCATCATCGTGGCGACATTCTTGAGTTCACGTCGGTTTTCAAACGCGCGATACCCAACCCAGACCAGCGGCAGCGGAAGCACTAACGCACGGAGTCCCAGTAGGGTCACGAGCGCCCCGTTCGCCTCCACACTGTACGGAATCAGCATGAGCGCCCACACAACGAACGGCGCAGCCAACCACACCTCTTTGGGCGGGCCGTAACGCTGCGGACTGCGCAACGCCTTGATCCCGAGCACGAAGTAGATTCCGATCATCTGGAATTCGTAGATCAGGACTGTTGTGCTCGAATCATTGAGGACATTGAGCTGGAACCATCCTTGGACCGGGATCCACAACAACACGAACCATGCAACCTGGCGCGGGTATCGTGCCGCAAGGGCCAACCATACCAAGCCGGCCAGCATTGCGGCGGATAGTAGTGGGGTGTTCACGTTACAGCTCCTGCGTGCTGATCGGCGGCACGGACGGCCGTCGCATCAGACGATGCGCGACGTGGACCACCACCAACCGCAACGCCATCGTGTCGGCTCGCGTCGGTACATACAATCCCTTTGGCGTTGTGCCAAGGATCACTCCAGCCTTGCGGACCAGGTACACATGGGCAGCGCCGTATGCCAACAGTGACGCCACCGCGGCTCCATAGATCCCGTATCGCGGCAGAAAGACTACGAGGGCGGCCACGGTCACGAGAAGACCGATTCCTTCGGCCCTGCTACCGATCTCCGGTCGTCCGATGCCCTGGAAAGCAGTCGACAACACCTCGTTCATGCCAAGAATCGCCGCGGCCGGGACGAGCAGCATGGCGACGGGAACCGCGCCGCGAAAGTCCTGGCCGAAGGCCAGAGGGACGACGACAACGGCCAGGGGTGCCAGGGCGGCGCCGGCCGCCAGCGTCGTCCACCAGAGCCGGCGATACCACTGCTCGACGCACTCCCGCACCAGCCCCGCACGATGCCGATCGACGACGTGGGGCAGCATGACGAAGGTGGCCGAGAATGGAATCGGGACGAGCAGCCCCGCATAGCTCACGCCGACGACGTAGATGCCCAGCGCGGCTGCCGGGGCCAATATCGACAGGAGCAGCTGATCGAACCGCACGTTGGCCGCGTTGGCCCAGCTGCCGAACTGCATGCGGCTGCCATAATGCGCCATCCGGCCCGCCAGCGACCACGATGGCCGCGCACACAAAGCCGCTCTGAACGGTCCCTGCACTCCGGCCACGATCCAGCTGGCGGCAACGCCGATCAGCATGGCGGTTGCGAACAGCCTGACCGACCGACTGCCGGCCGCGAACAGGACGATCGAGCCCGCCGCGTGCACGGCAGGCACCGTCGCACGACTGATATTGAAGCTGCGTATCGCCCCGACGCCCTCGAGCCAGGCGCCCGCGCAGAGGGAGCCCATGCATGGAACAGCAAACCACAGAAGGTACCAACGTGTCGAGTTGGTGAGAGGCGTCCCGTCACCGAGGATCATCGGGATGCCCCACCAGCCCGCGAGCGTGATGACCACGCCGAGCGCGAGAGCGGCCGCCTGCCCCGTCGCCCAGACACGCTCCCGGGCGGTACGCTCGGCCGGCCGCCGCGAAGTACGTCACCGCCTCGGGAATCCCAAGCGTTCCGGCGTACAACAGCGTGCTCGCCCAGGCAATGATTGCCGTCAATTCTCCACGTCCCGATGGTCCGAGGCTGCGCGCGGCGGTGAGCCCGGTGATCACGCCACACCCCATGATAATCGCCGATGTGACCGCGGTTCCGACAACCGCGTGCGTCGAGACCCGTGCCGGATCGCTCATGAAGGACCGCGTCCCGTTGCTGCGACGTACCTGCTCACGATCGCCCCAGCCCATTGGTTTCCCGCTGCGGACCAGTGCGGGTCGCACGGGAGAAAGAGCGGAGTGACATCGGACGGCAGGTGCTGCGCCAGGTCGACGAAGGTCACGCTGGGAACTGATTGCGACAGTATCTGCAGCTCGCGATACCAGAACTGGTCCATCACCTGGCGTCGCGAACCGCGGAGCGCCCGAATATCTCGCTGATCGGGGATGGCCACGATAACAACGTGTCGATCGCCTGCCACGCGGATTAGTTGCCGCAGGAAGAAGATCGCTGCCTGCTGCTGCTCCGCCGGTGCATCGAAATAGCCTGAAAACGCCCGAGCGTCCGGTCGCCCGCTCAGCAGATATTGCATCGTGCGGAGGGTATTCTTCGACCAACTGTATTCGTTGACGAACCATTTGATCGCGCCCCACGTCCCGCCCGGATAACCGTCGTACACATCCTTGGACGGAACTGCGGCTGGAGGGTAGAACACGTCGAAGTCGTCGGCGCCTATCCGTTTCCAGTACGGCCGGTACCTCGTGTTGCGATCCGGTACGTCCTGCCACGCCGCATAATCGTTGTCCCTGAAATCGGTAGCGGGAAGGAAATACAGAATGACGGTGTCGTGTTCGAACTGGCGCGCGAGGCGTTGGTACAGCAAGTAGTAGTGCACGGGTCCTGTCTCGCCGGCCGATCCGAAATTCAGCACGTCGACACCCGCGAACTCCTCAATGAATGTCTGCGAAGCCGACCCGATATCGACGCCGTACCCCTCCGCGAACGAATCGCCAAGGAGGATTGCGCGACGGCGGCCCGGTGTCGCTGCTGGCGAGAATTCCTCGTCTCTGGCGCCGATGCTGTTCGAGCGATAGATGACGTCAAAACATTGCGTAACATGGCGGTCTATGGCGTTCGCCTTGTGCCATCCACCCCACGGCTCGCGCTCGTTTCGCCACCGCTGCCCGTAGTGATTACCTGGCGGTTCGTTGAAGAGCAGCAGTCCGGCCTTTGTTGCCAGAAGACTCACGGCTTCCAAAGTGCCACCCGCAGCCACCAACGTGATGAGCGGCAGGAGAAGGCAGGGTCGGAGCCAGGAGTACCGCATCATTGCAGCGCGCCTGGATCTATCGTTTCGAGGCGACGTCATGTTCGAACGTCATCGCAGATACGAAACAGCGACGCTCAGGGGCTGGCGATCTCGTCATAGACTGCGGCGGTCCGGGCCGCCGTCTGCTGCCACGTGAACAGGCGGGCCCGTTCGAGGCCGCGCGTGCGGAGCGCTGCGGCGCGCGCCGCGTCGGTCAAGACGCTCTCGGCGGCGGAGGCGATCGCCGACGCATCGTGAGGCGGCGCGAGAACGGCGGCATCTCCCGTAACCTCTGCGATCGGGTCGATCTGCGACGCGACCACCGGCGTCCCGCACGCTATCGCTTCCATTGGCGGCCACCCGAACCCTTCTCACACTGACGGGAACACGAGGACATCGGCAGCGTTGTACCACTCGACGAGAACACGATCATCGACAGTGCCAACATACCGTATTAACGCGCTGACACTGAGGTGACTGGCCAGCTTCGCTTCGTCCGGAAACAGCGGCGCGCCAATCCGGACGAGCAGCACGTCCGGCAGACGGCGTCGCAACAGCGCGAGCGCGCGCAACAGCACTGGAGTGTTCTTGAAGCGGGCAGCCGTAGCGACTTGCAGGATGACGTGTGCGTCGTCACGAATGCCGGCAGACTGCCGCCGCGGCGCGCGAGCACCACGGACCGGCCGAAAGAGCTCACCGACGCCGTACGGGACGACGACGATCCGGTCGCCGGGCACCCTGGTGTACCGCTCAAGCGTGACCCTGGTCGCATGAGAGCCGATGATCACCCGCCGGGCCCGCGCCAGATAGCCGAGACGCATTCTGAACGTGCGGGCGACGGTCGCCGGCACCCGGATGGGAATGACGCCTTCAGCGGCGAGCAACGGAATCAGATCGTGGCACGTCACCACCGTCCGCTGTGGGTTGAGGTCTCTTATCAACTGCGCGTATCCATGATCGAGAATGTGAAACACATCGGCGCGGTACCGTCGCAGTAGTTGCGGGTAGCTGACGTAGCGAAACCAGGCGCTGTCGAGGCGACGTGTCTGTGGATGATCGAACACGCGTGAGAGGCAATGGAAGTGCCTCGGGCGCAGAGCGGTGACCGCATGTGCGGTGATACGGAACGTCGCGCGGGACAACGCCGTCCATCGTCGACAGCCACGCGGCCGATCGCGCCGGCTGCGTCAGCCGCGCGTAGTGCGTAAGCGTTCGAGTTGTTCAAGACATTGAGCTGGATCCAGCCCTGTATCGGGATCCAGAGCAGCAGCAGCCAGGCGGCCTGACGGCTGTACCGCGCCGCGACCGCCAGCCACAGCACCGCAATGAAGACGACGGGAAGCAGTTGAGAGCCGTTCATCTCAGAGCTCCTGGGTCCTGATCGGCCGCACCGGTCCCTTTCGCATGAGGCGCAGCCCCGTCTTCACCACAGCCTTGCGCAGGGCGATCCTGTCATCACGTGTCGGCACGTACAGCCCCTTCAGTGTGGTCCCGAGAATGATCCCAGCCTTTCGCACCAGATACAAATGGCCGGTTCCGTATGCCAGCAGCGAGGCGGTCACGGCCCCGTAGATGCCGTATCGCGGCAACAGGACGCCGAGCGCACCCACGGTGACGAGCAGACCGACGCCTTCGGCCTTGCTGCCAACCTCCGGCCGTCCAATGCCGCGGAACGCGGTCGAGAGCACGTCGTTCATGCCAAGAATCGCTGCGGCGGGCACGAGCAGCATCGCCACCGGGATCGCCGATCGGAAATCCTCGCCAAACGCCAGCGGTACGACGACCAGCGCCAGCGGCGCCAGCGCCAGCGCGGCGCACCAGGTCGTCCACCACAGGCGCCGATACCACTGTTCGACACAGATCCGCACCGCGGCGCCGCGTCGCTCGAGGACGTCGGGCAGCATGACGAATGTCGCCGACGAGGGGAGTGGAATCAGCAGATTCGCGTAGCTGACGCCGACGACGTAAATGCCGAGCGCCGCGGGGGGCACGAGTATCGACAGCAGGAGCTGATCCAGACGGACGTTTGCGGCGTTCGCCCAGCTGCCGAACTGCACGCGCAGGCCGTACTGCGCCAACGGCCGCGCCAGCGACCACGACGGCGGCGTGCTCAGGAACGACCTGAACGGTCCCTGCACGGCTGCCACGACCCAGCTCGAGACGACGCCGATCAGCAGGGCCGTGGCGAAGTGGCGGACGGATTGACTGCCCACGGCAACGAGGACCGTCGCACCGAGTGCATGAACGACCGGCACGGTGGCGCGGCTGATGTTGAAGGCCCGGTTCGCGCCCACTCCCTGCAGCCATGCGCCGGCGCAGAGGGAGCCCATGGCGGGTATGGCGAACCAGAGAAGGTACCACCGCGTGGCATCCGTGGCCGGCGTGCCGGGCTCGCCGAGGACGATCGGGATCACCCACCAGCCCGCCAGCATGATGAAGGCGCCGAGCACGACGGCGGCTGCCTGTCCGGTGGCCCAGACGGCCTCCCGCGCGCGGCGCTCGGCGCCGGCGAGGTACGCGACCGCTTCGGGAATCCCGAGATTGCCCGCGTACAGGAGCGTGGTGGCCCACACGACGATCGCCGTCAATTGCCCCCGGCCGGAGGGGCCGAGGCTGCGCGCCGCGGCGAGGCCGGTGATCACCCCGCAGCCCATGATGACCGCGGACGTCACGGCGGTGCGAACCACGGCCGCGCCGCGTGGCGGCGAATCCGAAGGAACCGGCATCAGCGTGCAGCGCTCTGCGTGCTCGTGCCGCGCCTGCCCAGCGCCTGCGTGCATGCCGCGACAACGCTGTCGGCATATGCCCCCCAGCCGCGGGCTCGCTCCATCCGCCGGCGCGCCTCGCGTCCCATCTCGGCGAGGGCGTCGCGACGCTCGTAGCAGCGGGTCAGGGCCGACACGAGCGCGTCGACGTCGCGCGGCGGGACGATGAAGCCGTTGACGCCATCCTCGATCAGGTCCGGTCCTCCCGTATGCGTCGTCGCGATGACGGGTGTGCCGCACGCCAGCGCCTGGCCGATCACCAGACCGAAGCCGTCTTCGATCGACGGCAATACCACGACAGACGCGTTGGAATACGTCTGCTTCAACTCGGAGCGCGGCTGAGGAGGAATCACCGACAGTGGGATGGCGCCTCGGTAACCGGCCAGCAGCGAGGGATCGCCTTCCGCCTCACGGCCCCGAAACGCCAGTTCGGCGTCACGCCATGGCAGTCTCGACACCGCCTCCAGCAGGTACGGCACCCCTTTGCGGATGGAGATGTTGCCGACAAACAAGATACGGAACCGGCTGTTGGTTCTCGGCACCGGAGAGAACTCGCGGCAATCGACGCCATACGGCGTCAGCGCCAGCTTGGCTGCGGGCACGCCGTGGCTGACGAAGCTCTGGTACGCGAAGCGCGAGGGCGCCAGAATCAGATCGCTTTCCGCGTACTCGGCCTCGACCGATTCGATCTTCCGGTCGTCGAAATCTTCGACTGGTCGCCCCCATCTCGCGTATTCGTCCTGCAGGAGCGCCTTCCGGTATCTCACGTGCGTGGTGGGGGAATCGCACACGGCGAGCGCGCCCAGCCGCTGCTTCGCGGCCCGACGCAGACGCCGGCCGGCGCCGGCGAGCGCGTGCACTGCGTCGGCCGGGACGAGATGCCGGCTGACCCAGCGGTCGAAACGCTGTTCGATGAGGCTTTCGAGCCGGTACTCGGATATGGGCGACCAGCCCTTCATCAGCGCATAGAGCGGGACGAGCAGCGCGAGGTGCCGGTGCACGAGGCCGGGCGGTACTCCCCGCGTGCGGGACGGCGGGAGAGCGGTGTAGTACGCCGCGAGCGCGCCCTGGGCCGCAAGCTCGCGGGCCAGATACAGCGGGTGCGTCCCGGTCAACCACGCAACGCTGACCGCCAGAGGGGGCTTCAGATCGAGAATCCCGCGGCGGCGGCGTCGTTGAAGAACATTTTCACCGTCTCGAGCGAGTACTGGTCCAGCGGCGTGCCGACGAGCGACAGCTTCCTGAGAATGTCGTGCGTGACGGTGATGATGTGACAGCCGATGCCGTTCGCGTGGAAGATGTTCAGGAGTTCGCGCGGGCTGGCCCAGATGAGCTCCGCGGAGGGGGCGCGCTCCATGATGCGGAGCGCCTCGGCCATCAGCGGCACGGGATCGCGGCCGGTGTCGGCGATGCGCCCGGCGAAGACGGAGATGCAGGACGGCGCACCGCCGGCCAGCGCGCTCGTGACGCACGTTACCTGCTCGAGTGTCATGAGCGCCGTGACGTTGATCTGCAGCCCATCGTGCGAAAGCCGCCGGATCAGCTCGTAGGACGGCTCGTTCCGGGTATTCGAGACCGGAATCTTCACGTAGACGTTCGGGCCCCAGCCGGCTATCTGCCGCGCCTGCCGTTCCATGTCGCGGAACTCGTCGGAAAAGACCTCGAACGAGATCGGCCGGTCGGGGATGGCGCGCACCACCTCGCGCGCGAAGGCGGGGTAGTCGGTCACGCCCGCCTTGCGCATCAGCGTGGGATTGGTCGTGAAGCCCTTGATGTAGGGCTGGCGATAGAGCTCGAGCATCCCCGGCAGGTCGGCTCCGTCGGCGAAGATCTTGACTCGGAGCGCTTCAGCCCACTGCATCGCCCGCCTCGCTGCGCGAGAGAATCCACAAGGCCGCCTGGCTCAGGTCGTCAACGCTGACGTGCGGCTCGACCGTGGTGGCTTCCCGCGGTCCGGTCACGAGTATCGTGGTGCAGCCCGCCCGGCGGCCTGCGGCGATATCCCGCCATCGATCGCCGACCATGTAGCTGTCCGCCAGCCTGATGCCGCGCTCCACGGCGGCCGCGTAGAGCATGCCGGGCGCCGGTTTTCGGCACGCACAGCCGTCCTCGTCGTCGTGATAGCACACACGGATGTCGTCCACGGACAGCAACGACCGCAGCCGTGCGTGAATCGCTTCCACCGCGTCGCGCGAGGTGCGTCCCCTGGCCACCTCCGGCTGGTTGGTGACGACAATCAGCAGGTACCCGGCCTGTCGCAATGCCCGCAGGGCGTCGGGCACGCCTGGCAGCACGTCCACCTCGGCAAGGCGTGCCGGCGACGAGGGACCGTCCTCGCGGACGACCCGCCTGTTGATGACGCCGTCGCGATCGAGGAAGACGGCGCGCCTCACCGCGTCGATTCCCACTTGGTGTTCGCGGTCTTGACCTTCGGATGCGAGACGAGCAGATGCCAGACGATCGCCTGGCACGCTTCGGTGTGCGGCGTTACCCGGTCGGGATTGACCGTGGGCACGATGACGCACGCGTCGGCCACCGTCGCCGTGTATCCGCCGTCCCGGCCGACCACGCCGACGATGGTGGCCCCCACCGTCTTCGCGTATGCGAGCGCCTTCACGAGATTGGGGCTCACGTTGTGCTCCAGGCTTCCGCCGCCGACGGAGAACACGAAGACCATGTCGTCGGCCCGAAGCCGGCTCCCCTTGAGCCAGTTGACGAAGACGGTGTCCCATCCTTCGTCGTTGGCGCGCGCGGTCAGCTCGGCCACGTTGTCGACCGGCGTGTACGCCTCGATGCCCGCGAGCTTGCGGAAGTCGTTGACGGCATGCGAGGCGTTGGCGGCGCTCCCGCCGACGCCAAGGAGGAAGAGCCGGCCTCCCCGTTCGCGCAGGGCGGCCAGCCGTGTGGCGATCTCTTCCAGCACGGCCGGATCGAGCGCCGCAACCAGACGCGCCGTTTCCTCGAGGTGCTCGCGGGCGTAGGAGGTCATGCGGCGCCGCCGAGATGCCGCCGGGTCTCGGCGAGCCCGGCGAGCGATCCAATCTCGTAGAACCTCGTCGTCACTTCGTACGCCGCCAGCTCGTCACGCGCCACCAGGTCGCTGTAAATGCGCTCCAGATCGAACGGCTCGCCGCCGGGATAGGGCCGCAGCGCCGCGGCGCGGATCGCCGCAAGGCCGTAGTCGACGTGCCGCATGTCCGGCGTCGGCTGCGACTTGCTGTAGCCGACGATGCGCCCGTTGCGGCAGGAGACGTTGCTGCGGTCCCACCGGTTGTCGTTCGGGAGGACGGTCAGCAGGGCCAGCCGGGCGCTCGCGAGAAACGCCCGCGCGATGGCGGCATAGTCGCACTCGAGATACGAATCGCCATACAGCACGAAGAAGGCATCGCCGAGGAGCGGAAGCGCCCGACGCAGGGCGCCGCCCGTGCCGAGAGGGCGCGGGCCGTCGGGTGAATACCGTATGCGGACGCCGTGCTGCGAGCCGTCGCCGAGCGCCTCCTCGATGCGGACGCCGAGATGGCCGGTGCACACGACCACGTGAGTGATCCCGTGCCGCCGGAGCAGGTCGAGCTGGTGCGCGATGAACGGCCTGCCCGCGACCTCGACGAGCGACTTGGGCGTGTCTTTCGTCAGATCGCCGAGCCGGGTCGCCCGACCGCCGGCCAGGATGGCCACGGGCAGCGTCACGAGAAGACCACCTTCGTGCCCTCGAAATCGAACCGGAATCGAAGCTCCTGCAGGCCGGCGCTCCGCATCGCCTCGCGCAGTTGCCGATGACGTTCCGTATAGAAGAGCAGGACGCCGCCGCCGCCCGCGCCGACCAACTGGCCGCCGAGCGCGCCGCTCGTGCGCGCCAGCTCGTACCATTCATCCACCTGACCCTTGCTCATCTGCGCCGAGCGCTTCTTCTTGTGTTCCCAGTGCTCGTGCATGAGCGCCCCGAATTCCTCCAGGCGCCCGGCTTCGAGCACCCGCCGGCTTCGCAGGCCCAGCTCTTTGACGTAATGCAGATGCGCCAGCAGTGGTCACCGGAGGTGGAGGTTCGTATGTCCTGTTTCCGCAGGATGCTGGTGGCGCGACGTGCGGGCCAAGGCTCGACGTCGTCATGGTGCCGCTGACTCGCAATCGGCGGGTGAGGTCGCTTGTCGCGACGACGTTCAACGAGCGAAACGCTGATCTCGGCGACAAGGCGCTCCCCCAGGGTAATCGCCGCGACCGTCCACAGTGTCAACGCGAGCTGACGGCGCTCCATCGCCTCAGTTGTGTGAACAGTTGAACCCCACGCGTGACGAACCCGAGTGCCTTCATGCTGGAGGTGCCGGCGCTTCGCGGCCTGAAGTGAATGTCCACCCAGTGGATCCCATGCCACCGCTGCTGCAGCACGGCCACCAGGACGTTGGCCAGGTGGAAGTCGGACGGCACCTGACCCACGATGTCCTCGAGCGTGCGGGCGTGCATCAGCCGGTAGGGCACGTTGGGGTCTCGCACCCACGAGCCGGTGGCGGCACACACAGTCAGACTGACGACGCGCGAGATGAGATGCCTCCAGTGGCCGTCGCGGCGGATGCGGCGAAAGCCGTACGTCACCGGATGCCGCGATGATGCTTTGACGAACAGCGGGAACAGCGACGCATCGCATTGCCCGTCGCCGTCCACCTGAAGGATCCACTTCGCGCCGTGCGCAAGGGCCGTCCGATAGCCTTCCACGCAGGTTTGTCCATGTCCGCTGTTGGGCTTGTCGATGACGACAAGCTCACGCTCCCTCGACGCCAGTTCGTGGAGTATCCGCAACGTGTCGTCGGTCGACCCGTCGTTCAGCAGGCACAATGTGAAATCGATCGCCGCGCCGCGCAACTCCGCGAGCCATTCCCCCACGACGGACGCGACGCAGTCCCGCTCGTTGTACACGGGCATGACGACCCAGAGGCGATTCATGGAGCATGTCCCGATTCCCGCCTGATCTCCTCGAACATCTGCAGCGCGCGCTCGATCGCATCGTCGGGACGATAGACGATGAGGAACTAGTTCATGGCCAGCGCCAGAAGACGATCAACAACGTGGCCGCCGATGAAGCCGGCTACGCCGGTGACGAGAGCTCTTCACCGCACGTGCAGCCTCTCCAGCACTCTGATAAGCGGCATCATTGAAGCCGATCCCACCCCCCGGCCGAGTCGGGAACGATTACATCCCAAGCGCCACGATCCACTGCCACGCTCACTTGCGTAGGGGAGTGAAACGTAACAGGACCGACGCCGTTCAGCGTCGTGTGGACGCGTGCGCCTGGCGCCGGCTGGCCACGATAATTGGGGAGTGCGAGCTCACACGGCGGTTGCGTCGTGGCCCTTACCACCGACGACGCCTGGTGCACGACGATGGGACAACGATCCTCCGGAGTCTGCGATGCAATCAACCCGACAGCCGGCTGCTGCCTCTGCGGCATTGTGACCTGCAGCGCGTCGTCCAAGGACCGATGGAACACGGCCATCCCTGCGGCGTCGCCCGGATAACCGACGATGAGGGCAGGACGGGGGGATCCCTCTAGCAGCGCTGTCAGTGCGGCGAGTTCGGCAACTGTACGGCGACTGGCCGACTGCATGTTGCGAAGCTGCGTTCCATAGACGAATAGGAACTGTACGAGAAGTAATGACGCAGCCCCGGAGGCGATGACCCGGCGTGCATGCGAGCCGGGTGCCGACACGACGATCGCAATTATTAGTGCGAGCATACCTGCGGGGATGAATAGAAGCCGCGCATAGGTGTGGGTCACGAGGGCCGGCACACTTGCAGCGACCGCAATGAAAACGATCCATCGAAGACCAGGCGTCACGTTCTCCATCGCCGCCCGGAGGATGAGTATGAGAAGCGCCGCGGCGGCGGTCACGACCGCGGCGGTTACCGGCAAGTTGGCGACGAATTGCTGCCGATTGAAGAACAAGAGTCCCACGGCAGTACGTGCCACGTTCGCCGGCACATTGACGACACTTGGGGAAATCGATCCGTACTGCCCGCCAACGCTGTCGAACAGAATCAGCCGCACGACAAAGTAACCGGCCAGCACGCAGGTCAGGAGGATCGTTTCGACGAAGAACGCGCGGCGTCGACGGCGCCAGTCACCGAGAACTACCGCCTGTCCGGTGAGAATCCACGGGGCAAGGGCAGCCGTTTCCTTGGAGCCCATTGCCGCAATGCAGGCAGCGACTGCCGCTCCAAACCATGCCGTTGCGCTGGTTCCTGAACCCGCCAACCGGCATCGGTGATACGCCAGGAGCGCCCACAAGAGTGACAAGCCGGCCAATACATCGGGGTGATCGGCAATCGCCAGTTGCGGCGAAATGGCTCCTGGACTGATCAAGAAGACGACGGCTGCGGTAAGAGCTACAGCGGATGGCAGCTGAATCATGCGCGCGCAGCTGTAGAGGGCCCAACCAGCAAGCGCCACGAGCAGCACGTTGCCCGCAGCCAGGCACCTGGCGGTGGGACCGCAGATCAACACGTTGGCATAGAGCCATACTCCGGTCGTTGGCCTGAACAACTGTTCGGGGTGCCCTGCCACCCACGGTGAAGCGAACAGCTCGTCCCACGTAAAGAACACGTTACGCAACTCACTGAATGTGTGGATCAGGCTGAAATCGTCCCCGCGAAGCGCGTGCGCCCGGATCGCGAACGCCATACCGGCCAGCCCGCACGTGCCTGCGATGGCCGCGATTGCCGCGAGCATGCGGGTCGCCGGATGCCTGCAATCCGCGGCGCTCTGCACAGCGGCTGTGCCTCGCGTGGTCGGCCGCATAGCGGACTTCGGTTAAGAGGCCATTGAAGGACGATTGATTATGCAGCCACTGAGGACCATGAGGCGCCCGCCTCGCGTGGCCGCACCCACATCCGGCCGTCGTGTCGTGCGCGGCTTGGCAACGGACACCGGTCGGCGAGACTCGGCTCCCATGTCAGGCCGTCCTCGACAGCAACGTCGGCAAAAGGCATTCGGGCTAACCGGCGTCGACACGAAATCGCGGCTTGTACGCCTCGAGGCGAATCGAGAAGTAGGGCCACCCGAGCAGGCGGGTGACGGGTCGATCCACTACTTGGAGGGCGCGAAACGGCAATGCGACAGCCCACCCGACGAGCGGGTGAATCCGGGCGAACATCCTCTGAATGAGTGTGACCTCTTGGCTGATGAATCCCGAGCCGAACGAGATCGCTTCGGGGAGCAGGTTGGCCTGAGCGCACAGTTCCCGAAGCATCATTTCGGTATACCCTCTGCGTACGTGACCGCCGTCTCCAACGGTCGACCAGGGTCCGTTGTCTGGCCCGGTAATAGCGCGGTTGAGCAGGTACGGAGTCGTCAGAATCAGACGCCCGCCCGGCTTCAAGCACGCAGCAACGTCACGCATCAGCTTCCGATCGTCGAGCACGTGTTCGATGACTTCGAGACAGAGCGCCACGGCGAACACACCTCGGAGCTCGTGTCGAGTGTCAAGGTGACGGACATCCAGCACCTGAAACTTCGCTGTGTGCGCATTGCAGATGCCCGCGCGTTCAGCGGCTACGCGCTGGTTGCGCTCGTCCCAGCTCAATCCCAGAGCTTCGTAACCCCTGAGCGCTGCACCGATGGAAAAAGCGCCGCTGCCGCATCCCACATCGATGATTCTTTCTGCGTTGCATGTCTTCGGCAGTCGCGTTCGGACCCACAGCCATCGATCCAAGACGCCCGGATCGCCGTGCAACACCGTCGCGGCAAAGCCGAACAGCCTGACCAACGTTGATTTGTCCATTCGAAAGCGATCACGGCCTCATCGATTCATCGGTGAGCGAAGCCCTGACTCCTTTCATTTCGATGTGATGCAAGGGCGGCAACCTGTGGGCCCTACTGGACCGCTGTCCGGGGGAGTCGGATCTCCGGCGACCATACAATTCGGAGCCTACTCTCATGCCTTTCGGAAGTCCGCTGATGTGAACACCGTGTTGCTCCTTACACGTGCACTATCCGCGGCACAAATAGGGCATTGGTCAACAGGTGGTACCGAAAGGGCTGGTGGCGACACCGCCGGTGAGAACGGCCACGGGCAGCGTCATGAAAAGAGCACCGTCGTGCCCTCGAAATCGAACCGGAATCGAAGCTCCTGCAGGCCGGCGCTCTGCATCGCCTCGCGCAGTTGCCGCTGTCGCTCGGTGTAGAAGAGCAAGAACCCGCCGCCGCCGGCGCCGACCAGTTTGCCGCCGAGCGCGCCGCTCGTGCGCGCCAGCTCGTACCATTCATCCACCTGACCGTTGCTCATCTGCGCCGAGCGCTTCTTCTTGTGTTCCCAGTGCTCGTGCATGAGCGCCCCGAATTCCTCCAGGCGCCCGGCTTCGAGCGCCTGCCGGCTTCGCAGCCCCAGCTCCTTGACGTAGTGCAGATGCGCCAGCATGCCGTCGTCAGAGGCGGAGGTTCGTGTGTCCTGTTCCTGCAGGATGCTGGCGGCGCTGCGCGCGAACCCCGTGAAGAACAGCAGCAGGTTGTCTTCGAGCTGGTGGAGCAGTTCGTACCGGAGGTGCAGGGGCTCCACCGTCACGCTGTCGTCCTGATTGAAGGTGAAGCAGGTGAGGCCGCCGATGGCGGCCGCGTACTGGTCCTGCCGGCCGATTGGCTCGTGCAGTCGATTGATTTCGATCTCGCACGCCAGTTCGGCCAGCTCGGTGGGATGGAGCAGCCGCCGGCGGTGGGCGTGGAGCGCCTTGAGCAGCGCCGTCGTGAAGCTTCCCGACGATCCGAGCCCGGTGCCGGCGGGAATATCGGCAAGCGTCGTGATCTCGATCTGCGGGCGCTCCCCGTCCACGAGCCTGAGCGCCTCGCGGACGATCGGATGCTGCACCTCGGAAACAGTGTCCACCTTCTCGAGCTGCGAGTATTTCAGGTAGATCCCCTTCGTGAACGGTCTCGTCACCGTGACGAACACGTACTTGTCGATCGCCGCCGTGATCACGAACCCGCCGAAGCGGCGCGAGTACGACGGGAGGTCGGTGCCCCCTCCGCCGAGCGTGATGCGAAGCGGGCTGCGGGTGATGATCATCTGGATCTGACCGGTCCGGCCGCGCCCGCGAACACGGCGCCCGACTGCCGGTAGACCGCCTCCACGATGCGCAGCGCGGCGCGGGCGTCGGAGAGTCCCGCGGCAGGCGGCCGGCCGAGGCGGATGTCGTCGAGAAACTCCTCGAACTCCATCTCCCACGACCGATCGCCGCCTGGATACTCCCAGACCTCGGTATCGGGAGGCCCCATCTCAGGCCGCATCCTGAAGTACGTCAGGCGCTCCAGGCCATAGCTGCCGCCGAGCCCTTCCACCTGCAGCTTCCCGGTTCGCCCGTAGATCTCGAACGAGAACAGGTTCTTCCATTCCGTGCAGCTCACGTGGAGAAAGGCCGCCCGTTCCGAGGGGGTCCTGAGCAGCAGGAACGCGTTGTCGTCGACGGGCATCTCCCAGAAGTAGGTGTGCGCAAAGCCGCCGACGGTGGTGAACTCGCCGAGCATCCAGCGCGCCAGATCGATCAGGTGCACGCCCTGATCGATGAGCTCACCGCCGCCTGACAGCGCCGGGTCGGCCCGCCATTCGCGCTCGTAGCCGAGTCGGCCGCCATGGCCGTACCGGCCCCGTACGAAGAGCAGCGGTCCCAACGCCCCCACATCGACGAGCTCCCGCGCCTTCCTGAGCGCTGGATGATAGCGGTGGTTGAATCCAACCCGTACCCGCACGTGTGCCCTGGCCGCGGCGGCAGCCACAGGCTCCAGTTCGGTCGACGTCCGCGCCGCCGGTTTTTCCACGAGCACGTGCTTGCCGGCTTCAACCGCCGCCAGCGTAATCGGCGCGAGCGCATCGTTGGTCGTGGCCACCACGACGATGTCGATGTCGGACCGGGACAGCAGGCGCTCCCAGTCGCGCTCCACGTCGACGCCGCCGGAGGCGCGCGCCAGCGCCTCGGCCCGCGCGGGATCGCGATCGGCGCACGCCACGAGACGGGCGGTTGCAAGCGCTTCGGCGCGGCGGCGGCCAATCCGCCCGCATCCGACGATCCCGACGCCCGCGCTCACAGCCCCCGCCACGACAGCGCGCGATCCTCGGGAAGGATGCGACGTATCGTATACACGTCGGTGGCGCCCAGATCGGCTCGATGCTCGCCGAACGATTCCCAGGGATCCCAGATCGCGCTGATCAACTTCCCGGTGATCCCGTCGCTGGCGTCGGAGGCCAGGAACGCGCACAACTCCGCCGCGCGGAGCCGCCCGTCGGCCGCCTCCTTCAGGACGCGTTCAGCCTTCCCGTGCTCCTCCGGGCCGGCGCGCTCGGGGCCGGCATCGAGCACGGCCTGGCTCATCCGGCTGCGGAGCACGCCGGGCGCGATGCAGTTGACGTCGACCGACCGATCGGCCACTTCGTGCGCCAGCGTCTCGGAGAAGCGAACGAGCGCGGCCTTGGCGGCGGCGTATGCCGAGAATCGAGGCCGCGGCGAGGTGGCGCCTCCGCCGGCCACGTTGATGATCTTTCCGCGGCCGGCGCTGCGGGGCATGGACCGAACGCAGAGCTGACAGAGGCGAGCCGGCGCGCAGAGGTTGATGTCGATGGCGCGGGTCCACTCCGCCCAGTCCACTTCCCAGAGGGGACCGACCGGTCCGAGCACGGCAGCGGCGTTCACCAGAACATCGAGGCGGTCGAACAGGCGGCGCGCTTCGTCGGGCAGGCGGCGGATATCGGCGGCGTCCGACAGATCGCACGGGTGAACGGCGACCTCCGTCGAGTATCGCGCGGACAGTTCACCGGCCAGCCCTTGCAGTGGGGCGTCGTGGCGGGCGGACAGGAGCAGACGCGCTCCGGCGCGGGCGTAGGCGTCGGCAATCGATCGCCCCAGCGTGCCGGTGGCGCCGGTCAGCAGTACGGTCCGGCCGTCGAGGGGCTTCATCGGCGCGCGTCGAGCAGCCATTCGTTCGCCCGCAGGTACCGGACCGTGCGCACGATCGCGTCCTGAATCGACAGGGCCGGCCGCCACCCGAGCGAGCGAATTCTCCGGCAGTCGAGAAAGATGAACGGGCTGTCCCCGACCCAGCCGCGGGCGCCGCCGGTGTACGATAGAACCGGCGACAGACCGAGCTCGCGGGTCAACCACCGGACCGAGTCGTTCACCTCACAATACTCGTCGGTTCCCAGATTGAAGATGTTCACGCGATTGACCGCGCGCTCGAGGGCGCAGAAGATGGCGTCGAGACAGTCGTGCACGTAAATGTACGACTTGCGCTGGTGGCCATCGCCCAGGACGTGGAGCGTGTCCGGGTGCGCGCGCAGCTGCCTGTAGAAATCGAACACGTGTCCATGCGAGTAGCGCTCACCGAGAATCGACACGAACCTGAAAATGTAGCCCTGGAAGCCGTATCCCTCGCAGTACGCCTGCACGAGCGCTTCGCCGGCGAGCTTCGCTGCGCCGTAGAGCGACGTCTGGCGCGGAAAGGGCGCGTCTTCCGGCGTCGGGAACACGTCCGGCTCGCCGTAGACCGACCCGGTCGAGGCGAACACGATGCGCGTCACCCCGTTCGCGCGCATCGCCTCCAGCACGTTGAAGGTCGCGACCGCGTTCTGCTGCAGATCGCGCTCGGGCCACTCGAGGCCGAACCTGACGTCGGCATTGGCCGCGAAGTGAAACACGAGGTCGATTCCCTGCGCGCCCGCGGCGAGGGCGGGCCGATCGAGCAGGTCCCCCCGAATCAGCTGAAATCGCGGGTGCGTGAGCGCCTGGTCGAGAAAACGCTCCTGGCCGGTCGAGAAGTTGTCGTAGGCGACGACGTCATGCCCCGCCGCGAGCAGCCGATCCACGAAGTGGCTGCCGATGAAGCCGGCTCCACCCGTCACGAGGGTTCTCACGCCAGGCGCCTACCTCGCCTCCATGATTTGCCTCAGCTCGACCTCGGGCAGACTCCGGCAAGCCGTCCACCCCGGAGGCTTTCGCGCCACCAGCAGCCAGGAATCCTTGCAGCCGGAAAACACCCGGCTGACGACGCGATATGCGGGCCGCAGGAGCACGGGGATGCGTTCCAGCATGTTGTCGCACGCTCGCAGCTCGAGTACCTGCAACTGCACCTTCATTCGAGCCGCACCCACTGCCCCGGCGCCTTCGGAACGATCACATCCCACTGGCTGCGATCGACGTCGACGACCACCCGCGTGGGCGACTCGACGGTAACCGGACCAAGGCCCGTGAATCTCGTCGCGACAGCGGCGTCTGCCAGCGGCCGGCCCGGATAGTTCGGAAGCACGAGCTCACACGGAGGTGTCGTCGACGCGGCCACGGTGGAAGACGCGAACTCGATGCGGACATCGCAGCGTGGCTGCGGCGTTTGCGACCCAATCAGCCCCACGATCGGCTGCTGCGCCCTGGTGGCGGTCGCTCGGATCGCCACGTCGAACGACCGGTGGAAGACGGCCATCCCCCCGGCGCCGGCAGGGAACCCGATCACCACTGATGGTCGTGGACTCTGCTCCACGAGCCTCGTCAGGGCGGCGAGCTCCACCGTTGTCCGGCGGCTGGCCACCTGCATGCTGCGAAGCTCGGTCGCGTAGATGTGGAGAAAATTGAGGAGCACCAACGACGCTGCTCCGAACGCCGCGATCTGCCGGAGACGGGCCTGTGGGGCCGCCGCAGCCAACGCGATCGTCAGCGTCAGCATGGCCGCAGGAATGAAAAGCAGCCGCGCGAACACCTGTGTCGCCAGCGCCGGCGCGCTCGCGGCGGCTGCGACGAAGGCGATCCACGCGAACCGCCGCAGCGAGGATGTCCGGGCTTCGGCCGCCGCTATGAGGACGAGCGAGACGATCGCCCCTGCAACCGCCGTCGTCACGAACGGATTTGCAGGCAGGTGCTGCCGATTGAAGAAGAGCAGTGCGCCCGCCGCACGAACCAGGTTTACCGGGATGTCGGCGATACCGGGAGTCACCGATCCGTACTGCCCGCCCACCGTACCCAGCACCGCGGCCCGCGCGGCGAGGTATCCGAGCAGGAGGCAGAGCAGGACCACGACCTCGCCGGGGAAGAACCGTCGCCGTTGTCTCCAGTCGCCGAGTATGAGCGCCTGTCCCACCAGAATGCCCGGCGTGAGCACGGCTGTTTCTTTCGCGCCCATGGCCGCGGCGCTGGCGGCGACAGCTGCCGCAAACCACACGGCCCAGTACCCCGTCGAGACGGCGCGTCGACACTTGTGATACGCGAGCAGCGCAGCCAGCAGCGCCAGGCCGGCGATCGCCTCGGTTCGGTCGGCAATTGCCAGCTGCGAAGAGATTGCGCCCGGGTTCACCCAGAAGAGGACCGGCGCAGCGAGCGCGGCAGTCTGCGGCAACTGAATCATCCGACCGGCCGCGCACAGCGCGGCCCCGGCCAGCAGCAGAAGAACCACGTTGCCCGCCGCGAGGCACGCGGGTCCGGCGCCGCATACCTCGGCATTCACGAAGAACGACAGCCCCGTCGTCGGTCGAATCAACTGATAGGGCTCCGCACCAGCCGCCCAGGGCGATGCGCCCAGGACGTCGTCCCAGCTCGCAAACGCGCGCCGCAGGGACCGTTGGAATGGTTGTCCCGTGAATGCCTGCACGAGCGCGAAGTCGTCGCCTCGGAGCGCCTGCGCGCGTATGGAAAACGCCATGCCGAAAAGCGCAAGCCCGGCGACCAGGACGACGGCCACGCAGAAGGCGCGCGGAGTAGCCTGCCTCCGCGTATTGCGCGGGCGCGTGGCGCTGTCCGGGCTGCTGTGACGAACGGCGCTCGACGTCAGCATCGGGGCCGAAGCGGACGCTCAGCCGAGAAGACGACGAAGCTGCCGCGACGGGGTTCTCGATCCGCGGGATTCATCATGCTCCCTGTCCGACCGGGCCCGGGGAGGGCGCGAGCGGTGTTGCCGCGGCGATCGGATCCGTGGTCGGCATGGAATCGAGAAACCGACGACACCAGGTCTCGAATGCGAAGAGCGAGAACAATGGATACGCGCCGTCGACCTCGCCTGTCTGGGTTCGCGCGATCAGGCTCTGCACGACCGCGCCGTTGAACACGCCCCGATCCCGGATCGCCTGGGGCGTCAGCACATCTGAGACCGCCTCCCGCAGGTCTCCGGCCATCCACCGGCGCAGCGGAACACCGAACCCGGTCTTCTGCCTGTAGATCACTTCCCGCGGGAGGTAGGGCTCCATCGCCTTCTTGAAGAGATATTTCCCCTCGCGACCGGCCACCTTGAAGCGCGAAGGGACCGTCGCGACGAATTCCACCAGCTCGAGATCGAGCAGGGGCACGCGGCCTTCCACCCCAAACGCCATCGTCGTCTTGTCGAGGTAATTGAGATTGTGGTCCGCCAGGAAATGGCGCTGCTCCAGATGCAGCATCATCGTGAGCGGATCGGCGTCTGGCGGGAGATGGTCGAGGGTCTCGAGCAGCGGCAGCGCGACGCTCCCCGCGGGCAGATCGGCGAGGAGAGACGGGCTGAGCAACGACGCGTGCAGGCGCGGATCGATCGTCTGGAGACGCCCGATCAATCGGAGCGCCTGCGGCCGATCCGCCTGGCTCAGCAGTTTCACGAGCCGGCGCGCGGAAACCGCGGCGCCGGACATCGCCGCGTGCCCATCGCGCCGCCGCCCCGCCCACGCCGCGACACGCCGGCGGAGCGATGCCGGCATTGCCTCCCAGAGCCGCTCGCTTCCGAGCCACAGGTGCCGCCGGTAGCCGCCCAGGATATCGTCGGCCCCGGCGCCCGAGAGGAGCACCTTCAAGCCGTCGCGATGCGCCCGCTCGGAAATGAGATACGCGTTGATGGGCGCCGGGTCCCCCGTCGGCTCGTCGAGGGCGTGCATCACTTCTTCCAGCCGATCCACGACTCGCGGCCCGGCGTGGACCGGTATGAGGTGGACGTTCAGGTGGCGCGCCACACGTTCGGCAAACGGGAGATCGGACGGACTGCCTTCGGCAGCGAAGTCATCGTCGAAGGCCATCGTATAACACGGCACTCGGTAGCCCGGCTGTGCCTTGTGGACCATCGCTACCACCGCGCTCGAGTCGAGTCCTCCGGAGAGGAACGCGCCGATCGGCACGTCGGAGATCAGCTGTCGGGATACGGCGGCGATCAGCTTCTCGCGGAACCGATCGGCGAGCGTGTCGAGCGTCTCGGGCGATCGCGTTGCGGGCGCCGGCAGGCGGTAGAAGGTGTTCCGCGCCTCGATACGCCCTCGCCGCACGACCAGGAATTCTCCGGGGTGGACCTTCCGCACCGATTCCAGCACCGTGCGTGGCGCAGGCACCGACTGGTAGGCCAGATACTGGCTGACGGCAATCGGATCGAGGCTTCGCGCGATGTACCCAGGGCCGCAGTGCAGCAGGGCCTTCAGTTCGGAGGCAAACAGGACGCCGCGGGCGGATTCGCTGTAGTACAGCGGCTTCACTCCGATGCCGTCGCGGGCCAGGAGCACATCGCCGGAGCAGATTCCCGCGCGATGTCCGGAGGTGCGACCGTCGTAAATGGCAAGAGCGAAGATGCCGTTCAACCGCGCGAACATCTCCGGTCCGCATGACGCGTAGAGGTGCAGAACGACCTCGGAATCGGAGCGCGAGAAGAAACGGTGGCCCGAGCGTGCGAGCTGCTCGCGAAGCTCAGGGAAGTTGTAGATCTCGCCATTGAACGTCAGCCAGATCCGCTCCTCGTCGCGTGCGTCGACCAACGCGCACGCAGGGCAGCGCAGGGTCATGGGCTGGTGGCCGGCTGACGTGAGGTCCTGGATGGCAAGCCGCCGATTGACCAGGCCGACGCCGGTTCCCGGCAGAGCGAACACGACCTGGCCGCCATCGTCGGGACCGCGGTGGACGAGCGCCCGCTCCATCCTTCCAAGGAGGCCGGCTGCGAAATCCCCCGTGAATCCGGCTATGCCGCACATGGATGTCGAGCTGAGGGGGCCGCGGGTTCGCGGCTGCTACGAGCCGCTGCCCGACAACACGGTCCAGACCGTGCGGGCGAGGATGCGCGCGTCGAGCCAGAGGCTCCAGCGCTCGATGTACTCGAGGTCGAGACGCACCCAATCGTCGAAATCGCTGATCCGGTTGCGGCCGCTGACCTGCCAGAGGCAGGTGATGCCCGGCTTCACCGAGAGCTTTCGCTTGTGCCAGAGCTCGTATCGGGCCAGCTCGTGCGGTCCCGCCGGCCTCGGTCCCACCAGGCTCATGTCGCCTTTCAGCACGCTCCAGAGCTGCGGCAGCTCGTTGAGACTGTACTTGCGCAGGAAGCGGCCGAGCGGCGTCACCCGGGGGTCGTCCTGGATCTTGAAGACGGGGCCCTGCATCTCGTTGCGGGCCATCAGGCGCCGCTTCTGCTCGTCGGCATCGGCGACCATCGTCGTGAACTTGTAGCCGGTGAACGGACGGCCGCTCAGGCCGACGACGTGCCAGGGATAGAAGGCGGGGAGGTGCGGCGTCGTCATCTTGATCGCGACGGCAATGAGAAGAAGGAGCGGCGACAGCAGCACCAGCAGCGTCGCCGACACGACGATGTCGATCAGTCGCTTGACGAACAGCACATCGGCGTCGACGTAGGGGGGCGACAGCACCACTTCGGGCAACCGCAGCGGATCGGTGGGGAAGGTGAGCTGCAGGTGCCGGAGGTTCGACATCAATGCGTCGGGCACGACGCGAAGCCGGATGCGGAAGTACCCGCATTGCTCCATCACCGGCCTGAGCCAGTTGCGATCGATCAGCGATTGGATGGCCACCACCTCGTGAATGGGCTGGTGGATCAACAGTTCGCCCAGTTCTTCGACCTCGCCGAGCCGCTCGATCGGAATCTGGCGGAGCGCGTCGTCGCGGCGCCGCTCGGGGACGTGCCCGGGCGGTGACGGCACACGCAACCATCCCGCCAGACGGAAGTCACGTTCCGATACGTGCCGGCGGAAGTGCTCGACCATCCATTCGATGGCGCGCGGCTGCCCGATGAGCAGCACGTTCTTCGCGTAGACGCCTGCGGCGGCACGGCGTCGCTGATAGCCCCAGACGGCGCCTCGATAGGCGATGAGACCGAGCGCCGACAGCGCGCCGTACGTGAAGATGACGACGCGGCTCGAGCTGGACAGTTTCAGCGCGACGCCGATCAGCGCACCGAAGCTGATGGCGATCGTCTGGGCCAGTGCCGCGGTGCCCACGAGCCGCAGCACCGACTGGGGGAGCAGCCGGCTGTAACCGCCCGCCAGCTCCATGACCACCAGCGTGGCCGGCGCCGTGGCGATGAGCAGCCAGATGACCTCCTCGAGGGGAACGAATTCAGGCGCGAGAGCGGGTGGAACCGGGACGATCGCCGGGAGCAGGCCGGCAAGCCGGCCCCCCGGCAGCAGCGCGCGCTGTACTGCCGGCGCCAGGGCGTAGGCGCCGAGAAACGTCAGCCCGAGCACCGCGACGTCGGTCGCCCCGAGGAAGAGTCGCGGGATCCGGTCGTCGTCGCCGGCCGGAATCGCGCCGGCGCTGAGGGGCGGAGTGGCACGCTGCGCCGACGGCGGATTGACGCCGCGGTGATCGATCGTGTGGGTGGAGGGAGCGGTCGGGTTCAGAGCCTAGAAGAACCGTTCGGGAACGATGATGGTGTCGCGCGGCAGCACGAAATCGGTCAGGTCGGCGTCTATTTCCTGCTTCTTCCCGTCGACGATGCGGATGATCTGGATTCGGCCGGTGGCGCCGCGATCGCTCACGCCTCCGGCCAGCGACAGCGCCTGGAGCACGGTCGTGTTTTTCTGCCGCAACGGATACGCGCCGGGATTCCTGACCTGGCCGAAGACGTACACGCTTTCGGCGCGCAGCACGAAAATCGTGTCGCCGCTCCGGAGCTGTACGTTCTGCGTCAGGTCGCCGTTCTCCAGCTCGCGCAGGTCGACCCGCACGACGTTGTCGGAGCCCCCATCACGCGACTCCGCCACCGCGGCCGATGTCGGCTGGAGCACCAACGACTGATCGGATTGGTGCACGATGACGGCCTCACCGCTCGCCGTGGGCAGCGTCGACCCGGCAAGCGCGAGCGCCTCGACCAGGCGCATGTCGCCGGACAACGGGTACGCGCCGGGTGTCCGGACCTCACCAACGATGTAGATCCGCTGGCTCCGGTACGACTCGACAGCCACGAGCAATTGCGGGTCCCTGAAGAAGCCCCGATTGACGAGCTCCCGTCGGAGCTCCGCTTCGACGCCACGGAGGGTCATCCCGCCGATGTTCACGCGGCCGATCAGCGGGAAGGTGAACGAACCGTCGGTTTCCACGGTGAACTTGCCGGTCAGTTCGGGCTGGTCGTAGAAGGTGATGACGAGAACGTCCTGCGGGCCCACGACGTAGTTGGCGCCGGGCTGGCCGCCAGGCGGCGCGACAGGGGTCGGCGGCGCAGCCTGCGGCGGTCCCTGTCCCGAGGCGGGTGCGGTCGCGCCGAGTGTCAGCGCGACCAGCACCCAGGCGCCCGCTCTACCGCTCATACGTCAACGACATGCCGAACCGTACGCCGGCAAACTGGTTCTCGTCGAGGTTGGATCTCCGATTCTGTCGTTCGATGAGGAAACCAACGCGCTTGTCGGTCCCAAGTCGGTATCCGCCACCGATGCCGAATCCGCCGACCCGATCCGTCCGATTGGCGACCTCCAGGCGGACGCCCAGCCGGTTCCGATAGGCGAGGCGCCGGGTGGTCACCCGGCCCAGCAGGTCGAAGGGGCCGAACACCTGCTGCTGCACGGACAGCGTCAACCCGGTGTCCACGTAGTACGGATGCTCGAACTCGAAGGACGGCTGTACGTCCCGGTTCGCCTCGACGCCAAAACGGGTGGTGCCCAGCAGGCTGTACGACAGCGCCATTGCGGTTGTCGCACCCCGGAATGGAGGGACATCGGTCACCAGCGGGGTGAAGTGGCGGTACCCGACCGTCGCGCTCCCGTTGAGGAGCGCCAGCGGCTGAAAACTGGCCGTACCGGTGACCCGGGTCGAGTCGGCGTCCCGGAACGGCGAAAAGACGAACCGGTCGTGCTCGCGGCCCACTTCGACGAGTACGGTGGTCAGCGGAGTCATCGCATACCGCACGAAGACCGCTCGCGCCGTGGTCGTTCGGTTCAGTTCCTGCGCGAGGTTCGTCTCGCGGAACATCGCAAAGCGGTCGAACTCGACACCGCGTCGCGACGTTCGGACACCCACGAAGGTCTTTCCAAGGGTGCGCATTTCGACGTTGCCGTTCCACTCCACTTCGAGGCGCTGCGACCGCGCGTCGATCTCGAACCCTGGACGCTCGCGGGTGCTGAGGCGGCGCACGGCGCCCCCGAGCGAGAGGCGGTTGAACGTCCGCGCCACGCCGACCTGGTAGGTCGAATTGGCGGAGCGCTCCGACACGAACCGGCGGTAGTACACCCAGTCAACGTTGACCAGGCCGGTGATCCAGGTCCGACCCATCCGGAACCACAGGTTGGTCGTCGGCGTGAACGTCATCGTGAAATCGCTCTGGGGAGTCGCGGTGTCGGCTTCGTTGAACACGTTCGTGTCGACGCCGATATTGCGCAGCGCGAAGGTCGATCTCAGCGAGAGGGGGCCGAAGCGCATGCTCGCCTCGGCATCGGGATCCGGCGTGGTTTGACCGAATGCCGGAGCCGTGCCGAGGAGCACGAGGACAATCGCGTCCCGGACCCGAATTGGACGCTCGCTCAGCGCGATGGACTCGCAGTCGGAACCGCCGGCGGCGCCACGACTCCGGCGACCCCCGCCGCGGCCGCCGCGAACTTCACGCTCTCGGCCGCCGCAGTCGTCAGCGTGGCCGCGAGACCGGTGACCGTGCCGACGGCGCTCAAGATGCCGCTCGTCGCGGTGATGGACGCTGCGACCGTGGCGCCAGCCGCCGCGGCGACGTAGGCGCTCACGCCGATGATCTGCCCATCGACATCGACGATTTCCATCACGTAGATGCCGGGCGGCAGGTTCGTGATCGTGTATGCGCCCGTGCTGCCGGTCTCCGTCGATCCGCTGATCTGCGCGGTCAGCAGATTCCGCGCCTGCGCAACGACGTTGGTGAGCGGCTCACCCGTCGGGCTCACGACCGTACCATTGATGGTGGCGGCCTCGTTTGGAGGGACCACCGTCCCGCCGATGAGGGTCTGGGGTCGAGCAGCGGCGGCCGGCGCCTGCGCGCTGGCGCGGTCCGATATCGCCAGCCACGCCGCTGCGGCCAGAACAACGACAGCAATGTGACGCATGATGCTCCTCGCTCGTAAATGCCTTCCCTCGTCCCGACGATCGGTCAGCCCGCGCAATTCCTTGTACCTGTACAGTTTCGGCTGGATGGCCGCCCGACTCCACTCCCCACGCCCACCAGCGGTCGACAATCTCCCGAATAGTGAATTATGCAATAAAGAGACCACTACGGTCGAGATGGCGTCGTCCCGGGCAGTAGTTCCAGCCGCGCGCTGCCATCGGTGCCGTAGACCAGGCGTCGATCGGGCGTACCACGAAACGTGGTATCGAATGCGACCGAGGCGAGGCGGCGACCGTCATAGCTTTCCCACTTGTCGACCCGGGCGTCGCCGTTGGTGTCCTCTTCGGCGCGGACCATGGCGCCACTTGCGTAGTACTCGATACGATTGATGTTTCCGTTGCGCTTCATCGAAAGCTCGACCCGGCTCAGCGTTCCGTCAGCGGCGTAGTACGCCCAGGAATCCGGAGTCCCGTCCTCGAGGCGTGACGACCCGACGCGCTCGATCCGCTGGTCGGCGCCGTAGTACTCCCACCGGTCGATTGTCTGGTCGTGATTCGTATCGAGCTCGATCCGGACGACGCGCGCCCCGTCCATGTAGCTCCATGTATCGACACGTCCGTCGCCGTTCGCGTCGTACCGCAGCAGTTGCAGGCGGCCGGTGCTCCGGTCGTAGACCGGCTCAATCCGCTTCGCGTCGCCGTCGGACATCCGGCAGCCTCCGGCCGCCACCGCGCAGGCCACCAGCACTCCTGTGGAGCGCCCTACAGGTCGATGAGCGAGCACACCAGGCACAGCTTCGCCCCGTCACTTACACGACAAGTCTTCACTTACACGACAAATCTTCGCCCGGTTCCGCTGAACCAGCCCACCGAGCAGAGGGAACCCGCAGCCAGCATGAGATTTATCGGCTTGATGTGTAAGCGAAATCATTGTACTGGCAGGCTGGATCTGAGGCAATTCTGCTTCATAGAGTCATAATAACGACCACAGACGCCCATCCGGCGGTGGTAGAACCCACCTGCTGGTCGCTTCAAATTGGAGACGATGGAGCCGGTGGGGACGAGGAATGCCTAAGGATTCTTGGGTCGCATCCAGGAGGGTTCGCTCTTGGCGACCTCGGACGCAGCAGGCACCGCGGCCGGAGTGGGCGTTGTGAGGGTCGATTCCGACCGTTTGGCTTGCGACCGTCCGGCGCTGATGGCGGCCAGCGACTGCGCCAACGCTGCGATCGTGGCTACTTCACCGTACGCTTTCGCTTTGAGCGCGTCGGTGATGAGCGAGTGCAGCGACGCCTCGGTACGGTCGAGGGCTTCTATGGCGCTGTCTATGAATGACATGGGCGGTAGCCTACAACGGCCGTGCCAGGGTGGTCAAGAATTGCGGAAAACGTTCTCCTACAGGTGTCGGATGTCGCCCCGCGTTCGCAACCCCGGCTGCAGCGTTCCCGAGGCGCTTTCGGCCGTGCGCCGCACGAGTCTTGATCCGACGGTGGCCGCCACGCTCGCGGCCTTCGCGGCCGTCGCGGCGGCGACGCGAGCCGCGCGGGTCCCCACCCCGCCGCTGTTGGCGGCGGGTGGTCCGGCACCGGTGCCGGTCTGGGTACCGCCCGGCGCCCCCGGACCGTAGTAGCCGCCGTACTCGGGACGGTAATAGCGGGAATAGTAGTAAGAGTTGTGCTCGAGATCGACGCGGTTGAGCACGGTGCCGAGGAACTTGGCCTGTCCGAGCTCGAGTTGTTCGACAGCCCGCTGCGCGACGCGCCGGCTCGTCATCTCGGAGCCAACCACGAACAGCACGCCGTGTGACAGGTTCGCGACAATCGACGCATCGGTGACGGCCATAACCGGCGGCGTATCGAGCAGTACCCAATCGAAGTACTGCATCAGGAACGCCGCGAACTCCTTGAATCGCTTCGATCCCAGGAGCTCCGACGGATTGGGAGGGTGAGTACCGGCCGACAGCACCCACAGGCCGGGCGTCGACGACTCCTGAATCACCTCCGACGCCGTTGCGTTGGCGACCATCAGATTCGACAGCCCCGGGGAGCTGGGCACGCCGAACACCTCGTGGACGCGCGGCTTGCGCATATCGGCGTCCATGAGCAGGACGCGGTGCCCTGCCTGTGCGAGCGCCACCGCGAGGTTGGTGACCACCATCGTCTTGCCCTCGCCCGGCGCCGAGCTCGTGATGACGACGAGCCGCCCTCCTTCCTCGGTGGACGAGAAGAGCACGTTGGTACGGATGGAGCGGAAGCTCTCGGTGAAGAGGGCCGACACGCCGCGGCCGATGAGCGGCGTGTGCGCGCCCTTGTCGAACAGCGCCGGCACCATGCCGAGGAACGGCAGGCCCAGGTGCTTCTTCATCTCGTCGGGGTTCTTGATGCGATCGTCCGCGTACTCGAGGCCGAATGCCAGACCGACGGCGAGCGTGAGGCCGCCGAGCAGCGCCATCAGCAGGCTGTTGAAGATATTCGGCGAGATCGGGCCCGTGGGGTTCTCGGCAAGATCGACGACCCGAATATTGCCCGTCTTCAGTTCCTCGGAGACGCCGGTCTCCTGCGTGCGCTTCAGCAGCGCCTCGAACATCTGCCGGTTCGCCGCGGCATCGCGCTGCAGCGCGCTGTAGTCGATGCTGGTGCGGTTCAACTGCTGGGCCTCGATCTTCTGGCGGTTCAGCTCGTTCGCCAGCGTCCGCTCCTCGGTCAGCGCCGCCTCGTAATCGTTCCGCATCGCCTGGAGGACCTGGGCGACCTCGGCCTGCAGTCGCGTTTCGGCGAGCTGAATCGCGGTGTTCACCTTGATCATGTCGGGGTGATTCGGTCCGAGCTTCTCCGACAGCTGGGCGCGCTGGCGGAGCAGTTGCGCCAGCTCGGTCTTCTGCTGCTGCACGAACGCATTCGAGAGAATGGCCGGCACCGTGTCGATTGCCGCGGGATTCTCGAGCACGGCTTTGACCTGGTTGTACGTGGCTTCCTTCTGAATCCGGACCGTATTAGCTTTCGTCACGGCGGCATTCAGATCCGCGAGCCGCTGCACGACGACGTTCTGGCGTTCCTCGAACGAGACCGAGCCGGTGCGCTCGCGATAGGCCTGCAGCGCCTGCTCGCTCGCTTCGACCTTGTTGCGCTGTTCGGCCAGCTGCTGCACGAGGAACTCCGATGCTTCTTTCGTCGTATTCGAGCGCAGCTCGACGCTCTGCTTGATGTACTGGTCGGCCAGGGCGTTGGACACACGTGCCGCCAGGGCGGGATCGTTCGACCGGAACGACACGTCCACGAGCCGGCTGTAGCGCACCGCGGATACGTCAAGAGCGGCGAGGAACCGATTGATGACCCTCGACTGTACCCGTGTTTCTGCCGCATCCGGCGGCTCCACCGGGCGGGGCGGCTCGAACCAGCGGGCGACCGCGTTCACCGGCATCATGATCACGCTGCGCACCGTTGGCCGCGCCGGTTGGGTGAACTGCGGGTGCGACCAGAGATTGAGGGCGTCGATGGTGCGGCGCGCGAGGCCGCGGCCCTGCAGGAGCCGGTACTGCGTTTCGTAGTAGTCGTCGGTGACTTCGTTCTGCTCGAGCACTTCCTGGAACGACACGACGTTCGGGTCGTCGCGCTCGATGAGAATGCGGACGGTTCCCTCGTAGATGCGCACGGCGGTGAACGTGTAGAGCGCTACGCTCAGCACGACCACGAGGAACGCGGTGGCCGCCACGTACCGCCGACGGTACAGAACCTGGAGATAGTGGATGAAACTCAGCTCGGAATCGCCCGAGGGCATGCTACCGCTGTACCCATAGCCGTAGCCGTACCCCGACCCTCCCGTCGCGGCGCTGGGTTGCGGCGCCAGTCCAGCGTCGGGCGCTGCATCCAGACCAAGGACGCTGCTCTCCGGGCTCTTTCGCTCGAACTGCGAGGGGACGCTCATCTCGCCGGTGTTCCTACACCGTCGTCACTCCAGACACAGTTTGCCCTGGAGGACACAAGACCGCCCATCGGCGGTACATACATCTTGCGGCCAGTCCGACAGATTTCCAAGGCCGGAGTCTGGTACCAGCACCGGGATTGTAATGCCAATCTGTCATTTTCTGGCATACAGTCGAGACCCTACAGGGCGCTCTCCAGTTGCCCGGATTTTCACCCGTTTGGGGCACTTGGCGGCCGTACGTCCCTCTTATCGGACGTTCAGGAGTTCGACCTCGAAGAGCAGGGGGGCATTCGGGGGGATCACGCCTCCCGCGCCCCGGGAGCCATACCCCATTTCTGGTGGAATCGTCAGGGTCCGCTGTCCACCGACACGCATGCCCGCCACCCCCTCATCCCACCCGCGAATGACTTCGCCGGCGCCGAGAGTGAACGTGAAAGGCTCGTTGCGGTCGCGGGAGCTGTCGAATTTCGTCCCCTTGTGGTCCGGCCGTGCCGTGTCATACAGCCAGCCGGTGTAGTGGACAGTGACGCTGCGGCCGGGTTGCGCCTCCGCGCCCGTACCGGCGCGCGCGTCGTTTCTGATGATCTCGGTCACGCTGCTCTTTTCTGCGCCGTTGCCGCAGCCGATGGCCGGGACCATCGCGAGGATGGCTCCGAGGACCGTGAGGGGGTACCGCATGCCGGCGCATTATATGGTTGTCGGTGGTCGGCGGCCAGTTGTCGGCAAGGCAACCGGCAGCTGCAAGGAGGTTCATCGTGGCCCTGCGCCGTGGTATCGCGCTCGTCTTCATCCTGATCGGGCTGGCGGTCATCGTTTCGATCGCCGGCATTCTCGTCCTCTACGCGCTGACGGCGCGCGGTCCGTCCGTGCCCGAGCGCGCCACCCTCGTGCTCAGGCCTGGCGGCGCGCTGCTCGACCGGCAGCCGGACGACATCGTCGGCCAACTCGCCGGGCGCAACGCGGCGAGCCTCCGAGGTTTCGTTGAGAGCCTGCAGAAGGCCAAACGTGACCCGCGGATCGCCGCGCTGCTCGTGCGCCCCTCGACGCTCGAGACGCCGTTCTGGGGAAAGTTGCAGGAGCTGCGCGATGCGATTGTCGATTTCCGTCGCTCCGGCAAGCCCGTCGTCGCCTACCTGGAATACGGGGGCGATCGCGAGTACTACCTCGCGAGCGCGGCCGATCGGATCTTCCTGCTCCCCACGAGTCCGTTGGATCTGACCGGCATCGCCTCCTACGAGATCTTTCTTCGCGGAACGCTCGACCGGGTCGGCGCGTATCCGGACTTCCTCCGCATCGGCGCGTACAAAACCGCGCCCAATCAGCTCACCGAACGCGGGTTCACGCCGGCCCACCGCGAGATGGCCGAATCGCTCAATCGCGATCTCTACGATCAGCTCGTGGGTACGATCGCCGAGGCGCGGCGCAAGACGGTGGACGAGGTGCGCCGGCTCCTCGACGAGGGGCCGTTCTCGGCCGACGCGGCGCGCCGGGCGGGCCTCGTGGACGAGCTCGGCTACCTCGACGAGCTCGACGATCGCGTCCCGGCGCTGGAGGGCCCGGACGCGGGCCGGCGCCTCGTCGAGGAGTCGGCCTATCAGCGCGTCAGTCCCGCCGCCGCCGGAATCCGGCCGGCTGCGCGCATGGCGGTGCTGCACCTTTCGGGACTCATCGTCTCGGGGAGGAGCACCTACGACGTCGTGAACGGGCCCGCCACCGGGTCCGACTCGGTGGTCGAGCAGCTGCAGCGTATCCGCGACGACGACTCGGTACGCGCGATCGTGGTCCGGGTCGACAGCCCCGGAGGATCGGCCGTTGCCTCCGACGTCATCTGGCGCGAGCTGACGATCACGCGCGACAGCCGGCCGTCGCGCCCGCTCGTGGTGTCGATGTCGGATCTCGCCGCCTCGGGGGGGTACTACGTGTCGATGCCGGCGCACGTCATCGTGGCGCAGCCGGCGACGCTCACCGGATCGATCGGCATCTACGCCGGGAAGTTCGCCCTCGGCGCCGCGATGGACAAGCTGGGCATCGCCACCGAGACGGTCGCCTCGGGCCGCAACGCCGACATCAATTCGCCGTTCACGCCGTTTACGCCGGAGCAGCGTGCCAAGGTGGGGGAATACATGGAGTCGTTCTACGACGGCTTCGTGCAGAAGGCGGCCGCGTCGCGCCGCATGCGTCCCGCCCAACTCGACGCGGTGGCGCAGGGGCGTGTCTGGACCGGCCGGCAGGCACGAGAAGTTGGGCTCGTCGACACGCTCGGTGGGCTGGACCGCGCCGTCGCCATCGCCAAGGAGCGGGCGGGGATTTCGGCGGACGAGGACGTAGAGCTCGTGAGCTACCCGCCGCGGCGGACCCTCTTCGAGACCCTGGCGGAGGAGCTTCAGTCGTCCAGCGCGCCGGTGTGGGAGCGCCTCGTCACGGGCGCCGATCTGCGCGCGATCGCCGCGCTCACCGCGCCGTTGCGGCTCTTCCGGCGCGGCGAGCCGCTGGCGTTGATGCCGGGGGTGTTCCTGCGCTGACGGGGCCGAGGGGCTACAGCGTGGCCGTGGCCGCGAGCATCCGCTGCACGACGTCCTGACGAATCTCGATCTGCATCCGTTCCTTCGCCCGGTTCATATAGGCGGTGAAGAAGCGGCCGCGGCGTTCGGTCAGGAGCTGCTCGCGGAACGCCTCCTTGCCCTGCGCGAGTTCCCCGGCCGTCACCTCGTCGCGCTCGGCGACGCGCACGATCACGGTCGCGTCACCCTCCGTGACGGGTCCGCTGACGCCGCCGGCGGGGAGGTCGAAGGCGACCGTGTCGATGGCGGCGCTCACGCCGACGTCCGGGAGGGGCGACCCGCGCGGAACGAGCTGCGTGTCCTTCGCCTCAAGTCCCTGCGCCTTGGCGGCGGCGGCGAAATCCGGCGCGCTCCGCAGGACGGCGGCAATCTGGGCGGCTCGCTGCCGGCCCAGCTCGGTCGCCCGCGACCGGATGAGATCGTCGCGCACCCGATCCCGCACCTGGTCGAGCGTCGGCACATAGGGGTCGCGCGTGCCGGCGAGCGTGATGAACACCGGGCCGCGGGGCGACGGAATCGCCTCGCTCACCCGACCCTGCGGCAGCTCGAAGGCCGCGGCGGCCACCTGCGGCGCCACGCCGAGGCCCGGGACCGGATCGGTGCGGCCGAAGAAGTCGCTCTCGGTGACGGTCAGCCCGTTCTCGCGCGCCACGGTGTCGAGATCCCCGGGATCCTCGATCTGCGCCGCCAGCTGCGCCGCGCGCGCGGCGAGCTGCTCGTCGGCGCGCTCGGTCTTCAACTGCTCTTCGATCTGCGGGCGCGCCTCCTCGAAGGGGCGCGTCACCGCCGGCTTCTTGTCGACCACCTTGATGATGTGGAACCCGAACTGCGTGCGGACGATGTCGCTCACCTGGCCGGGCTCGAGCGCGAAGGCCGCCTGCTCGAACTCCGGCACCATGCGGCCGCGGCCGAAGTAGTCGAGATCGCCGCCCATCGCGCGCGTCCCCTCGTCGTCGGAGAACTTGCGCGCCAGTTCCGCGAAGTCGCCGCCCGCCTTGACCTGCTGCAGGAGCGCCTCCGCCTGCGTGCGGATCCCCGCCTCCTCCTTGCCCGCGACGTTCAGCAGGATGTGACTGGCGCGAACCTGCTCCGGCGTCTGGTAGAGCGCGATGTTGTTGTTGTAGGAGCGCTGCGCCTCGGTGAGCGGAATGACGACCCGACTGCGCGCCTGGTCGCGGTCGAGCAGCAGCACCCGGACCTTGCGCTGCTCGCCGACCCGATACTCCGCCGTGCGCGTCTCGAAGTACGACGCGACGTCGGCATCGCCGACGCTCACCTGGCTGCGGAACCTGTCCGCGGTGAGGGCGACCACCTGCAGCCGGACCTTCTCGTTGCGGAGCCTGAAGTCGCGTTCGACCTCGGCATCCGACACCGTCATCCAATCGGTGATTGCCGCGCGCAGCTTGTCGATCATGAGGCTGCGGCGCAAGGTGTCCTCGAACATCGCCTTCGTCATTGGCGGCACCTGGCTGCGGAGGATCTGCTCGTAGCGGGCCTCGCCGACGAAGCGGCCGTTCTCCTGCAGCCCTGGAATGGCGAAGATCTGCTGCGCCAGCTCCTCGTCGCTCACGGCGAGCCCGTGACGCTCGGCTTCGATGAGCGCCGCCTGCTCGTCGATCATCTGCTGGAGCACCTGCTGCTCGACCCCGAGCTGCCGCAGCAACTGGGCGCTCAGACTGCCGCCGTAGGCCGAGCGGTACGCCTGGATCTGGGCGTTGTAGCGCTGCTGGAACTGCCCGGCCGTGACCGTGCGCCCCTCGACGTCGGCGAGGACCTCGCCCGAGGCGACGCCGACGCCGACCGCCGTCGGGTCGTCCAGGAAGCTGGGGATGTAGAAGACGATGAAAGCGAGCACCACGAGCGCGAGGCTCCATTTGAGCCACCCCTTGTGGCGCCGCATCCGGTCGAGCATGGTCATCGGAAGATCCTCTGGGCTTTGGGCTTTGGGCTTTCGGCGTTCGGCCTTGGGCGTCGGGCCGTTCCGGCCGCTCCTGAACGCTTCATCTTACAAGGGCTTGCGGCGTCGGTCCAAAGCCCCGTCCTTCCGGGCCCGAAGCCTTGCAGGCGTGGTAATATCAGTCCGGTTTAGAAGGACTTAGCGACATTTTGGTCGACACTCCGGGTGCGTTCTCGCTACACAACGGCCGGCGGAGTCGGCGTCGCGGCCGGCGGGATTTTGGGCGGGGACGTGTTCGCAGGTGCGATTCCATCGATTGAGACGGTCCAGTAGATGTCTGAGTGCGTTCCCGCCCTGACGAGCGGTGACACCGATCTCCAAGCAGCTTGACGTCGCGCACCCCATGGCTCGCGGTGCCCGGCGTCTAGACTTCTCCAGCCACGTCAAGGCGCAGGTTCGTACGCTCAGATCGCACTTCGATCGCCGCAACATCGTCATCGACACGGTGCGCGACGCCAACGCGACGCTCGATCCCCAGAAGGTCGCGGACTGGCTCGTGCGACAGGCGGACGAATGGATTCCGGCGCCGTGCTGGGCGGTGGTGGCGCCCGACCTGACGGGACAGCTCTCCGTGCTGGCCGACAAGGGGCTCGTCCCCGCGCTCGGGCCGTCGGTCTCGATGGTGGCGAACTGGGTCGCGGAGCAGGGAGTCGAGCTGATGGCGGCGGACCTGATGAAGGATCGGCGCGTGGACGGCGTCGTGGCGGGAACGGCGATGGCCTTTCCACTGCGGTGCCGCAACCGGACCATCGGCGCGCTGGTCGGCATCGACCCGCTGCCGTCGGCCACCGCGCCGTCGCTCGGCTCGGCGCTGACGGCGACGCTGCGGACGGTGCTCGAGCCGGTGGCGCTCGCGCTCGACAACGCGCTCGCGCTGCAGCGCGCCGAAGTGCTCTCGGTGACCGACGACCTGACGGGCCTGTCGAACTCGCGGTACCTGAACCTCGTGCTTCGTCGTGAGGAGAAGCGGTCGATCCGAAGCGGCCGGCCGCTGTCGGTGCTGTTCATCGACATGGACGGGTTCAAGAACGTCAACACGCACCACGGGCACATGGCGGGCAGCCGCGCGCTCGTCGAGGTCGCCGGGGTGATTCGCATCTGCGCCCGGGAGACCGACGTCGTGGCCCGGTTCGGAGGCGACGAGTTCGCCGTCATCCTGCCGGACACCGGGCGGGAAGGCGCAGTCTTCGTGGCCGAACGCGTCTGCGACCGTATCCGGACCTTCCGCTTCCTTGAATCCGACGGCTTGACGGTCCGCCTGACCGCCTCGGTTGGTGTGGCGACGCTGCCCGACGTGACCGGATCGGCCGAAGAACTGTTGCGGGCCGCGGATCGCGCCATGTACCGCGTCAAGGACGCGGGCAAGAACGGCATATTCGTGGCCGAGAAAGGCACGTAGTTGGGACTGGGCTCCTTCTTCTCACTGTTTTCGAACGATCTGGCGATCGACCTCGGCACCGCCAACACCTGCGTCTACGCACGCGGCAAGGGCATTGTCGTCAACGAGCCGTCGATCGTCGCCATCAACAAGATCAACGGGCGTGTGGAGGCGGTCGGCAAGGACGCCAAGGAGATGCTCGGTCGCACTCCCGGGAACATTGTCGCCATCAAGCCGATGAAGGACGGGGTCATCGCGGATTTCGAGGTGACCGAGAAGATGCTGACCTACTTCATCAAGAAGGCGCACAACCGCAACGTGTGGGTGCGGCCCCGGATCGTCATCGGCGTCCCCTCGGAGATCACGCAGGTCGAGAAGCGCGCCGTGAAGGACAGCGCCTACCGGGCCAAGGCGAGCGAGGTGCACCTGGTCGAGGAGGCGATGGCCGCGGCGATCGGCGCCGGCATGCCGATCACGGAGCCCTCGGGCAACATGATCGTCGATATCGGCGGCGGCACCACGGACATCGCGGTGATCTCGCTGGCGGGCATCGTGTACAGCAAGGCTGTGCGCGTCGCCGGCAATGAGATGGACGAGGCGATCATCCAGTACATCAAGAAGACGTACAACCTGCTCATCGGCGAGCGCACGTCGGAGCAGATCAAGATGGAGATCGGCTCGGCCTTTCCGCTCGACGAGCGGATGACGATGGAGATCAAGGGGCGGCACCTGATCGAGGGCGTGCCGAAGACGATCACCATCACCGACGAGGAGATCCGCGAAGCGCTGGCCGAGACCGTCAACGTGATCGTCGACGCCGTCCGCGTGGCGCTCGAGCGGACGCCTCCGGAGCTGTCGGCCGATATCGTCGATCGCGGCATCGTGCTGACCGGCGGCGGATCCCTGCTCAAGAATCTCGACAAGCGGCTGCGGGAGGAGACCGGCCTGCCGCTCGCCATGGCCGAGGACCCGCTGTCGTCGGTCGTGCTCGGTGCGGGGAAGATGCTGTCGGATTTCAATCTGCTGCGGAAGATTTCAATCGATTAGCAGGCCGTGGCGCTTCTCGATATCCGCCAGCGCACCGGGTATCTCTTCGCCGGACTCACCATCGGCCACATCGTGCTCATCTCGGCCCAGGTCAACACCGAGCGCGGCGTGCCGGTTCTCGAGGCGGTGACGTTCGGAGTCTTTGCCGAGGTGCAACGCGTGGCGTCGGGCGCCCTCGGCGGCATGCGAACGTCGTGGAGCGACTACGTCGCACTGCAGCAGGTGCGGCGGGAGAACGAGCGCCTGCGCAACGACGTGGCGCAGCTCCGCGTGCGGCTCCAGCAGGAGCGGGCGCTCGCCCAGCGCTCGCGCACCCTGGAAGAGCTGTTGGCGTTGCGTTCCGAGGCCGATCTGGCCACTGTCGCCGCCGCCATCATCGCCGGTGGCGCGAGCCCGGATTTCCGCACCATCACGATCGACCGGGGCACCTCCGACGGCCTGCGGCCGGACATGGCCGTGATTGCCCCCGCAGGGGTGGTCGGACGCGTGATCACGCCGAGCGCCCGGGCGGCCAAGGTCCAGTTGCTCATCGACCGCAACGCTGCGGCAGGGGCGCTCGTGGAGCGCTCCCGGGCGCAGGGCGTGGCCGTCGGCACCGGCGGCGGACTGGGCCTGAGCTATGTGTCCGGCACCGCGGATGTCCAGGCTGGAGACACGGTGGTCACGTCTGGAATCGATGGCATCTACCCTAAAGGCTTTGTCATAGGTCAGATAGAATCTGTAGAGCGAGGCCAGGGAGTGTTCGGTGCCATCGCCGTTCGCCCGGCCGTCGATTTCTCGTCGCTCGAGGCGGTGCTCGTGGTGCTCGCGTCGTCTTCGGCCGCCGATGCGGGGGCTGGCGCCGCCGGCGAGCCCGCCGCACCGGCGCAACCAGTCCCGGATGCGGGACGTGCGCCGCCGGAGCGCGAACGCGCGGGAGCCGCGCCTGTCGCGCCGTAACGTGTCCGTGCGGAGGCGGCGGTGAAGGCCGTCGGGGTCCTGGCCGCGATCGCCGTGGCGCTGGCGTTGCAGACGACCCTGGCCCGGTTCCTCGTCGGCGGCACGGCGGCGCTCGACCTGGTGCTCGTCGTCGTCGTCTACGTCGCGTTGACGAGCGGGCCGGTCACCGGGATGTTCGCGGGAAGCCTGGCAGGCCTGATTCAAGACGCCCTGTCGAGCGGCGTCATCGGCATTGGAGGCCTGGCGAAGTCGATTGTCGGGTTCCTGACGGGCGCGATCGGCCAGCAGTTCATCGTCACGGCGGCTCTGCCGCGGTTCATGATGTTCGTGGCGGCGACGGCGGCGCATGCGGCGGTGTTCATGGGGTTGTACGTGCTGCTCGGCTTGCGATCGTTTCCCTCGCCCTGGGCCGCGGTCGCGAGCCAGGCCGCCGGGAATGCGGTCGTGGGCATGGTGGCCTTCACCATCATCGAATCGCTGCCCGGGATCGTGGAACGCAGGCGAATGAGGAAACGGCTGTAGGCTCATGGCTCTGACCGAAGATCGGCGGCGAATGGCGATGCGCCTGATGGTGCTGCAGGCGAGCGTCGTCGTGGCGTTTGCCGCGCTTGCGGTCAGCTTCTGGTTCCTGCAGATCGTCCAGCACACGCAGTACGAGGAGATGGCGGAGAACAACCATCAGCGGACGCTCGCCCTGCGGGCGCCGCGCGGCGTGCTGTTCGATCGCAACGGCAGGGTGCTCGTCGAGAATCGCCACTCCTTCAACGTCTCGATTGTCCGCGAGCACACCAAGGATCTCGACCGGACGATCCGGCTCCTCGCCGGCGTGGGGGGGCTGGACGCCGACGTGGTGCGGCAAATCGTCGCTCGCCACCGCCACGAGCCGACGTATCGCCCGATCGTCGTCATCGAGGACGCATCGCTCTCGCAGGTGGCCGCCATCATGGCGCGGCGGCTCGACTTCGAACTGCCGGACGTCGTCGTGGAGCAGGTGCCGACGCGGCAGTACCCGATCGACGCTCTGGCGGCGCACGTCTTCGGCTACGTCGGCGAGGCCAGCGAGACGCAAATCGGCAACGGGATCCGCAGCGGCTCGATCATCGGCCAGTCGGGCGTCGAGCGCGTCTACAACGATCTGCTCATGGGGGAGGACGGCGCGCGGCGGGTGGTGGTCAACAGCGTGGGGCGCGAGATCCGCACCGAGGCGGAGGTGCCGCCCAAGGAGGGCCGGCGCGTCCAGCTGACGATCGACTACGACCTGCAGAAGGCGGCCGAAGACGGCTTCCGGCACGCGGGTTTCAACGGCTCCGCCGTCATCCTGGACCCCCGGAACGGCGAGGTGCTCTCGCTCGTCAGCCTGCCGGCGTACGACCCGAACGACTTCGCCGCCGGGATCGATTCTGCCACGTGGGCGTCCCTGAACAACGACCAGCTGAAGCCGCTGCAGAACCGCGCCATCCAGGGGCGCTACTCGCCCGGCTCGACCTTCAAGCTCGTGGTGGCCACCGCGGCGCTGGAAGAGGGCCTCGTGACCCCCGACTACAAGGTGTACTGCGGCGGCAGCGCCACGTTCTTCGGACGCAATTTCCTCTGCCACTTGAAGGGCGGGCACGGCGTGATCGACATGCGGCACGCCATCGAGAAGTCGTGCAACGTCTATTTCTACACGCTCGGCAACATGCTCGGCGTCGACCGCCTCCACAAGTGGGCCGAGACGCTGGGGCTGGTCGGCAAGACCGGCATCGACCTGCCGAACGAGCAGGAAAGCCTCGTGCCCTCGACCGAATGGAAGATGCGCCGCTTCGGCGAGAAGTGGTACGCCGGGGAGACCATCTCGGTCGCGATCGGGCAGGGGCAGGTGAGCGTGACGCCGGTCTCGCTCGGCGTCATGATGGCCACGATCGCCAACGGCGGCACGCGGGTGATCCCCCACATCGTTCGTGCGGTCGACGAGGGGGGCGGCTGGAAGATGGCGACGCCGCCGGCCGTGGCCGAGCACGCCGCGTTCCGGCCCCAGACCCTGTCGGCGCTGCACGACGGCCTCTGGATGGTCGTCAATGCGGCCGGCACCGGCGGTCGCGCCCGGATTCCGGGACGAGACGTCGCGGGGAAGACCGGGACGGCGCAGGTGATTTCGATCCAGGGACGGCAGGCGGCGCGCGGCAGCGGTCTCGACCTGCGCGACCACGGATGGTTCGTCTTCTTTGCGCCAAAGGACGATCCGGAGATCGCGGGGGTGATTTTCGGCGAACACAGTGAGCACGGCTACCTGGGGGCGCCGATCGCCAGGCACGTGATCGAAACGTACTTCGCCAAGAAGGAAGGGTCGCCGCTGCCGGTGCTCGTGCCGACGCCGGCGCCCGCGCCGCCCGAGGCCGATCCGGACACCGCGCCGGTCGAGATTGGCCCCGCCATTGCCGCAGCGCCCCGGGCCGCCGCGGGGCCGGGTACGAACTGATGTTCGAGCGACGGTTGTACCATCACGTCGACTGGGGCCTGCTCATCGCGGTGCTGTTGCTGTGCGCGATGGGTCTCGCACAGATCTACAGCGCCACGGGAGGCTGGACGACCACCCTCCAGACGCAGCTCTACGGGATCCTGCTCGGGTTGGTGGCGCTGGTGGTCTGCCTGAGCGTGGACTACCGGTCGGTGGCGGACAAGTCGCACTTCATCTACATCGGCGTCGGCGGGCTGCTCGTCTACGTGCTCTTCTTCGGCGCCGTGCGCGGCGGCGCCCGGCGCTGGATCGACCTCGGCATCTTCAACATCCAGCCGTCGGAGTTCGCCAAGGTGGCGCTGGCGCTCGTGCTCGCCAAGTTCTTCGGTGAGAGCCGGCGGGGCAGCGTCACGCGGGTGGATCTGGCGGTGGCCGCGGCCCTGACCGCCGTTCCGCTCGTCGTGATCGCGCAGCAGCCCGATCTCGGCACCGCCGCGACGCTGCTTCCGGTGGCGTTCGCCGTCGTGTACGTCGCCGGCATGCCGGTGCGGTTGCTGGGCGCGCTGACGCTCCTCGGCCTGCTGGCGGTGCCGATCGTCTGGCAGTTCGCGCTCCAGGACTACCAGCGGGAGCGGATTGCGACGTTCATGGATCCGGCGCAGGACGCCCGCGGCGCCGGGTACCAGCAGATTCAGGCCCGTATCACCGTCGGATCCGGCGGGCTCTGGGGGAAAGGATTCAGGGAGGGGACGCAGGGCCAGCTGCGCTTCCTCCCGGTTGCGCACAACGATTTCATCTTCTCGGTGCTGGCTGAGGAGCAGGGTTTTGCCGGCGTGATCGTCGCGCTCGGCCTGTACCTGTTCGTCATCTTGCGATCGGTCGAGTCGGCCCGGCTCGCCAAGGACCGGCTCGGCGCGTACCTGGTGGTGGGCGTGCTGGCCAGTTTCGCCTTCCAGGTGATCTACAACGTGACGATGTCGGCCGGCCTGGCGCCGGTCAAGGGACTGACGCTGCCGCTCATGAGCTACGGGGGCTCCTCCATGGTTGCCACGCTGGCGGGGTTCGGCCTGATGCTCAACGTGCGGATGCGGCGTTTTACGAATTAACCGGGCAAAGACTTTCCGCGTCGGATGGTGGGCGGTGGGCGACCGAACGCCCGAGCCCACAGCCGACGCCGGAAGCCTGAAGCCCAGAGACAGAGGGCACACAGTGTTGACGGCGCCGCTTGCGACCGTGCTGACGCACCTGCCCTTCGATCTCCGCTCGGGGCACCCCGAGCGGCGTCGAGGGGTGCGGGTGCGGCCGGCCGCATGGCGCCGTGCGCCGGCTGTGTCGCCCGCTGGGAGTTGCGGGCATGACCAAGGAGATGATCATCTCCTCGAGCGCCCACGAGACACGGGTCGCGATCCTCGAGGACGATCAGGTCGCCGAGATCTTCATCGAACGCGAGCGGCATCGCGGCGTCGTGGGCAATCTCTACAAGGGCCGGGTGTCCAAGGTGCTGCCCGGCATGCAGTCGGCGTTCGTCGACCTCGGCCTCGTGCGCGACGGCTTCCTCTACGTGTCCGACGTCATCGCGTCCACCGAGGAGCTGGACCGCTTCGAGACGGAGGACGACGAGGGGCCGCCGCAGCCAGGGGACAACGGCGCGCGCCCGTCGGCCCCGGTCGGGCGGAGAGGAGGACCGTCAGGGCCACCTGACAGGAGCCGGCGCGATCGCGACAAGGGCCCCGAACCGAAGATCGAGGAGCTCCTGAAAGAGGGGCAGGAAGTCATCGTCCAGGTGGCGAAGGAGCCGCTCGGGACCAAGGGGGCCCGGCTCACGTGCCATGCCACCATGCCGGGACGCTTCCTCGTCTTCATGCCAACGGTGGACCACATCGGCGTGTCGCGGAAGATCGACTCGCGCGAGGAGCGCAGCCGGCTGCGCGGCATCGTCCGGGAGTTCCGCCAGCAACATGGCTTCACCGGCGGCGTGATCATCCGCACCGCCGCCTCCGGACGGTCCAAAGAGGACATCGTCGCCGATCTGAGCTACTTCCACCGCGTCTGGACCGACATGCGCCAGAAGGCCGAGTCGTCCCGCGCCCCGGCCGTCGTGTACCAGGAGCAGAGCCTCGTCGCCAAGCTCCTGCGCGACCTGCTGACGGAGGAGTTCTCCGCCATCCGTATCGACAACGAGCTGGAATATCGCCGCGTGCTCGAACTCGTCGAGCGGATGATGCCGGCGCTGGCCCCCCGCGTGAAACTCTACGAAAAGGAGTACCCGATCTTCGAGGAGTACGGCGTGCAGGCGGAGATCGATCGGGCGCTCCGGAGCAAGGTGTGGCTGAAGTCGGGCGGCTCGATCGTGGTCAACCAGACCGAAGCGCTGGTCGCCATCGACGTGAACACCGGCCGGTACGTGGGCAAAAAGACCGCCGGCCGCCTCGAGGACACGATTCTCAAGACGAACCTCGAAGCCGTCAAGGAGATCGTCCGCCAGATCCGGCTGCGGGATCTCGGGGGCATCATCGTGCTCGACTTCATCGACATGGAGGAGAAGAAGAACCGTCAGAAGGTGTTCCAGACGGTGGAGCAGGAGCTGCGCAAGGATCGCGCCCCCTCGAAGGTGCTGCAGGTGTCCGATTTCGGGCTCGTGATCATCACCCGCAAGCGCGTGAAGCAGAGCCTCGAGCGCGTGCTGACCGAGCCGTGCCCCTACTGCGCGGGCAGCGCGGTCATCAAGTCGAGTTCGACGATCTGCTACGAGATTCTGGCGGAGGTCAAGAAGATCAGCGCCGATCTCGACGGGCAGTCGCTCGTGCTCCGGGTCAATCCCGACATCGCGCGGGCACTCCGGGACGAGGAACGCGCCGTGTTCAGGGACCTGAAGCAGTCGCTCGGACGCGAGATCGCGCTGCGTCCCGATGCGCAGCTCCATCACGAACAGTTCGATCTGATGGCCGTCGGATAGGCACTGGGCCTCGGGCTCCGCGGCAGTCCCGGGCCCGGACGACCCTCCTTGACTCCTACCTGTGGCGCCGCGAGAGGCGTCTCCAGCGAATGTCGCGGAATCCTCTGATGCGTCTGGTCGTCACGACGACGCCTTCCTCGCGCAGCAGCTCGCCCTTCAGCTGGAGGTTGCCCGCGCTCCAGCCGCCGAGCGTTCCGGCGGCGCCGACGACGCGGTGGCACGGCGTCGCCGGGTCTCGGCAGTCGCGCATGATGCTGCCGACGGCGCGCCATGCCCGGGGATGGCCCGCCAGCTCGGCCACGTCGCCGTAGGTCGCCACACGGCCCGCCGGAATTCGTCTGACGACGGCGAGCACCCGGGCGCGGAACGAAGCGACCTTCATCGACCGATGACGACCTTCACGCGGACGGTCGCGCCGCCCAGGTCCGACTCCTGGAACTCGCGGGACACGCTGTCCGGCGCCGTGCCGAGCGCGTCGGGCACCGTCGTCCATTGCGCTTCGACGGCGGCGCTCACCCAGCGTGTGACCCGGACCTCGCCTCCGGCCAGGATCTCGTACCCCTGGAACCGCTCGCTGACGTTCTCGACGGTCTCGGCGAAACGCGACGTCTCCGTGTAGCGGTGCCACCCGACGCCCGCGGCGGCGTACGGCACGATGCGCCATCGGTAATCGAAGCGGTATCCGCCGGCGAGCTCCAGCGGCGTCACGGTCACCGTCGTCGGGATGCCGAGGCGGAACCGCTCGCCGTCGAACAGGAAGACGCGCTCGCCGGTCGCGCGGAAGCGCGAGGCCCGGAGGTGGACGAAGATCCGCTGCGGGAGCACGGCCTCGACGCCGCCCCCGAAGACGGCGCCGCGCTCGCTGCCGAGGACTGCCTGGAAACTCCGCTCCGCTGAGAAGGTCGTCCGTCCGATGTCGGCGAAGCCCCGGAGCATGAACTCGCCGGTCTGCGCTCCTACGACCGACGGACCCATGAGGCACATCGCGGCGACAGTCACTCCCACGGGCCACAGAGACACAGAGGCACGGAGAACATTGTTCTTCCCGGTCCTCGCGTTCCTTGCGCTTCTCGTGGCAGCAACGGGACGCCGGCCGAGAAGCGTCCAAGGAAATGGCCTGGTCTCTGTGGCTCTGTGGCTCTGTGGCTCGTGATTCGTGGAGCACGCGCGAATCGTGGTCATCTGGCCAGCCCCAGCCCCCGGAGCGAGGCGCGCGGATTGATCAGTCCGTGGCCATATTCGTCGTCCCGACCGGGCGGTCCGAGGTCGGTGGCGAACCGTTTCATGGCGGCTTCGATGGCGGCGGGGCTCGTAATCCCCTGCTGCATCAGCAGCGCCGCGAACCCTGCCACGTGCGGGGCGGCCATCGAGGTCCCCTGCAGGAAGTCGTACGTGAACGCGTCGAACCGCGGCGCCTGGAACCGGGCCGGGCCTCGGAGATAGGTGTCGACCAGGTCGCCGTCGAGCGTCTGCTGCAGGACGCCGCCCGTCGTGCCGCCGACGCGCGAGTTGCCTCCCGGCGCGGCCAGCTCGACGTACGCGCCGGTATTGGAGTAGAACGCGCGCCCTCGGTCGCGCCCGATCGCGCCGACGGCGACCATGCCGTCGATCTGCGGCGCGAACTCCGCGAGCCGCTCGATCCGGTTGCCGCTCTCAAAGTCGTTGCCGGCCGCGACGGCGACGAATGCGCCGTGGGAGACGGCGTAGGCAATCGCGTCCTGGAGGACGGGCGCGGGCGGTCCGAGCCGGCCGATGCTCAGGTTCAGCACCTTCGCCCCGTTGTCGACGGCGTACCGGATCCCGCGCGCGACGACGTCGTCGGTCCCCTGCTGCGGGCTGCGGAAGATCTGGTCCCAGGTGCTCGCAATGACCTTGACCGGCATGATGCGCACGTTGAACGCCATGCCGGCGGCGCCGACGCCGTTGTTGGTCAGTTGGCCGATCGTCCCGGCCACGTGCGTGCCGTGCCCGTCCAGGTCGAACGGCAGGGTGTTCTCCCAGATGAAGTCCCGGGGCGAGACGAACCGATCGGGCCCGACGAGATCGGGCGCGGCCGCAAACGGCACCTGAATCGCGCCGAGCGCCGGAAAGATCGCCCCGCCGCGTCCCAGCCGGAACGCGCCCGCCTCGTAGCGCATGATTGCGGCGCGAAAGGCCACGCCGCTGTCGATGACCGCGACGGTGATGGCCGGAGTGGCGCCCGCATTGATGTCCCAGGCTCGTTCCATGTCGATGGCGGGGTAGTTCCACTGGCGCGAATACAGCGGATCGTTCGGCACGAGCCGCGGGTACACGCGGTAGCGCGCCTGGGCGTACTCGACGTCCGGCTCTCTATCGAGCCGCTCGGCGACGGCGACGGGGTCGGCCCGAGCGTCGATCGACACGATGTCGAAGTCGGCGTAGCTTGGCGGCTGCTCCGCCGCTCCATCCACCTGCGCGAGCAGTTCCCGCCGTGCTCCCGCCGACGAGCCCGGGCGGAACTTGACGATGACGCTGCCGCGGAGGAACGGCTCGGCATCAGCGGAATCGGCGCGCGGCGCCCGCGGCGCGTCGAGCTCCCGCAGGCCGCGATCGATGCCTGGCGGGGCCGTTTCCGACAGCAGGCCCTGGAGGGAGGGGGCCGGAGCCTGCTGCGCGGCTGTCGAGGCCAGCCAGAGCGCCGCGGCGACGCCCGCCAGCGGGAGTACCGCGATCGTCCGGGAGCGTGCCATGCCGGTCGCTGGGTCTTCGGCCTAGAGGTAACTGAGGGGATCCACGTCGAACTGAGCCGGGTCGACAGGCGCCTGGATCGACTGGGGCTCGCCCTCGCGCGCCTCCCAGAGGTTCACCTCGACGGGACGCTCCACTCGAGCGCCGGCGTTGTCGAACAGCATGCGCACGCGCGGCCGGTACGGGTCCGGGGCATACGCTTTCAACACCACCGCGATCTCGCCGGTCGTCAGCCGTACGAGATTGCCGACCGGATAGATGCCGACCAGCTGCACGAAGCGCCGGACCAGGTTCTGATCGAACTGCTTGCCGTCGTTCCGCTGCAGCACGGCGAGAATGCGATCGGTGGGAAACGCCTCCTGGTAGACGCGCTGCGAGCGCATCGCGTCGTAGACGTCGGCAATCCCGCAGATCATCGTCCCAAGGTTCAGTGACGGGCGCGACACGCCGTTGGGATATCCCGTGCCGTCCAGCCGCAGGTGGTGCTCGAAGGCGACGATCGGCGCGAGTGCGGGGATCTCGGGCGTGCGGCGGAGGATCTCCGCGCCGTCCACGGTGTGGTGCCGCAGGAGGTCGAACTCCCGATCGGTGAGCTTGTCGGACTTGTTCAGGATCTCCGACGGCGTCCTGACTTTGCCGATATCGTGCATCAGCGCCGCCAGGCCGATCTCGCGCAGCAGCGCTCCCTCGATGCCGAGGCCGCGTGCCTGTCCCATGGTGAGGATCGACACGTTCACCATGTGCGTGAACGTGTAGCTGTCGTAGCTCTTCAACGCGGTGAGCGCCAGCAGCGCCGTCCGGTTGTGCGACACCTCGTGGGCGAGCGCATCGACGATGTTGCGGCCGGCGTCGGCGTCGGGCATCCCTTCGGTCTGGGCGCTGTCCCACAGCCGTCCCGCCACCGAGACCGCCTCGTTGTAGAGCCGTCGGTAGTCCTGGATGTCGACCGCCGGCGCCTCGCCCCTGTCGAGCTGCAGCCGGCCGACGCGGATGTGCCGCAGCGCGAGCGCTCTGGTCGTCTGGCTGGCGTCCCGGCCGCCCAGCGTCCGGACGAGCTGCGCCAGTTCGTCCGGGGTGACGCCTTTCTCGATGACGACCCGCTCGATGCCGGCCTCCTGCAACTGGCCAATCAGCTTGCCCATGCTCTCGCCGGCGCGGGCGACCGGAGTGTCGCTGACCACGATCTCTTCGCCGACGAGGCCGATGGCCACCGTCGGCGTCGTGGCGTGCGCCAGTTCCAGCGCATCGGCGAGCGCCTTGATGCTGCGGCCGACCAGTGGATGCGTCGGCGCGTACAACTGCACGGCCCGGAGTGCCGCGGCGAATCGTCGCAGCAGTTCTTCCGCGAACTTCGCCTTCTGCATACTGCTCATGCGTGCTGTCGCTCCCGGGGTGACGGCGACCGCGGCTGCGACCGCACCGCCTTTCGGACGCCCCGGCTCCCGTTTCGAGCGGCCTCCTCCAAGATCGCCAGCGTCTCGGGCGAGCCAATCCGTCGCAGCGCCGCGGCCGCGGCCGCGCGCAAGGCGGCGGTGCGGAACGGCGCCCACCATTCGCCGCGATAGAGCGCTGCCCGGAGCACCCTGGTCGATTCCGGGTGGCTGCCGAGCCCGCCGAGCGCCTCCATCACCTGCGCGTGCAGCTGGACGAGCGCACCGCGCGGGATCGAGCGGCCCAGGACGGCGCAGAGCAGCGGCGCCACGCGCTCGTCCCGCAGTCCGATGACCTCCTGCAGCACCGTCATCCGCGTGGCTCCCGCGACCAGCGCGCGCTGCAGCAGCGCGAACGCGTCCGACGACCCCATCTGGACGATAGCGCGAATCGCCTCGCGCTGCACCTGCGGGTCGTGGTCCTCGAGCATCGTCGACAGCTCGGCGAGCGCGTCCGCGCCGCCGAACATGCGGAGCAGCTCGATGGCCGTCCGCCGGACGGCGGGATTCGCCGAGAGCTTCAACTGCTCGACCGATTCGCGGCCCGCGGCGCCGAACCCGAAGAGCAGCTCCCGGAGCCGCCGAATGGCCCGGGCATTGTCCTCGGTCACCAGCGTCTGTGCGAGCGGCTTGATGATGCGGGATCCGATCGTCCGGCACAGCCGCGTGACGGGCTCGACCTCCGCCTCCTCGACGGCGCGCAGGCGCGCGACCAGGTGCCGCACGAAGGGTCCGCCGACGAGCGCCTCCAGGACCGCGTCGGCGGTCTGACGGAGCCGCTCGCGTCCTTCCGGCCCGGTTTCGCGGACGAGCGCGTAGGTGAGCTGCTGCGCTTCCTCCAACCCGCCGACCCGGACCTGCCGATCGATCTCGCCGGCCGCGATCCGCGCGACTTCGCCCCACGGCGCCGGCTCCTGTTCCACGGCGAGGAGGTCGAGCACCAGCCGGTAGTCGAGCTCCTTCACCGCCGGCTCCGCCACCGTGTCGATCCAGCCCTGGATGCGCTCCGGCGGATCGTCCGATACGCGTTCGACGTCGATCGCCTGCTTGCGTGCGTTCGACAGTTCACGGGCGTACTCGGTCGAGACGAACCGCTCGTCGGAGTAGGACGTGAGCATCTGATGCGCCGACTGCCACAGCTCCTCGAAGCCGGAGTCGCGCCCGAGCGAGCTCTCGGCCGCCTCCTCCTTGGCGAGGTCGAGCAGCCGCTCCTTGCGGTCGATCTCGGGCACCAGCGCCTCGAAGGCCTGGGCCAGCCGTTCCGAGGCGCCCTGCTCGTTGACGACCGATCCGGCGACGAAGGAGGCGATCGTCTCGTCCTTGATGCGGTTGACGACGGCCGTGGCGAGCTGCGCCTGGGCCGGCTCGGGCGAAAGCGTGTGCCGGATGAGGGCGAGGAGCATGTCGGGCGTCACGCGCGACATGGCGTCGGCGGCCGTCTGCAGCACCGCGTCTTCTCCGTGCGCCTTGGGCCACTGTGCGGTGGCGTCGAGCAGCTGCTCGACCAGGCGCAGCAGCGCTGCGGCGCGGGAGCCCATCGCCACGTCGCCGGGCGCCGCCGCGCGCTGCAGCCGGTCGAGGAGGTCCGCGAAGCGACCCGAGTTGCCGAGCGTGTCGAGCAGGGCCGCGAGGCCGTGCTCGTCCAGCGGGCCGGCGCTCCCCTGCAGGCAGTAGTTGACGATCGCGTCCCACTCGCTGCCGTCGCGGCCCGCGCGCTCCCGCAGCACCTCCGCGTAGTCGATCTCGCGGAGCTCGAAATGGGCGCGGCCCGCGGCGGCCCACGCCACGGCGATGCCCCCCTCGGCCATGAGCTCTTCGAGCGGCCGCGCGAGGAGCAGGAGCAGGGCGTGCCAGTCGTGCGCGTCGGCGGCGGCATCGATGCGCACGGCGCCGAGCAGGCGGGCGTGCATCAGCTCGGCGAGTTCGACAACGGCCGGGTCGGGGCGCGCCGGCGCGCGGCCGTCGATCGTCAGCGTGTCGGGGAGCACGGTCAGCAGCAGGTCGCCGGCAGGAATGAGGCGCCTGGCAGCCGCCATGACCCGGGCGAGCGAGGCCTGGATCGCCGGGTGCGTCGCCGGATAGAGCGAGACCGACCGCGCGGCCGCGCGGCCGGCGCGGGCGAATTCCGCGAGCGCCGCGCCCTGCTCGGCGGACATCGGATCGGCGGGGGGAGCGGCTGGCATGACGGATTGTCAGATTATACTGGGCGCTCTTCCATGGGCTTTGTCGACGTGATCGCGAACAAGCGCGATGGACGCGCGCTTTCGCGGGCGGACATCGAAGGATTCGTCACCGGCGTCACGGCGGCAGAGATTCCCGATTATCAGGCGGCGGCCCTGCTGATGGCGATCGCCATCCGCGGGATGTCCGACGAGGAGACCGCCTGGTTGACCGAGGCGATGGTCCGGTCCGGCGACCGGGTCGACCTGTCGGGTATCCCCGGGGTGAAGGTCGGCAAGCACAGCACCGGCGGCGTCGGGGACAAGGTGTCCCTCGTGCTGGCCCCGCTGGCCGCCGCGTGCGGCGTCGTGGTGCCGAAGATGTCGGGGCGCGGCCTCGGGCACACCGGTGGGACGCTCGACAAGCTGGAATCGATTCCCGGCTATCGCACGGACCTGACGATCGATGAGTTCAAGGACGTGTTGCGGCGCGTCGGAACCAGCATCATCGGACCGACGGCGGCGCTCGCGCCCGCCGACAAGCGGCTCTACGCGCTGCGCGACGTCACGGCCACGGTCTCGAGCGTGCCGCTGATTGCCGCATCGGTGATGAGCAAGAAGCTCGCCGAAGGTGGCGACGCGCTCGTGCTCGACGTCAAGTGCGGCCGGGGCGCCTTCATGAAGTCGCCCTCCGACGCGCGCGAGCTGGCGCGGCGGCTCGTCGCGATCGGCGCGCATGCGGGCTTGCGCACCGAGGCGTTCATCACGGCGATGGACGCGCCGCTCGGACGCGCCGTCGGCAACGCGCTCGAGATCGTCGAATGCCTCGAGACGCTGAAGGGACGCGGACCCGCCGACCTGGTGACGCTCGCGGTGACGCTGGCCGCGCGCATGCTCGTGCTCGCCGGGCGGGCGGGCGAGGCGGAGGCGGAGGGCGTCGTGCGCCGGGCGCTCGCCTCGGGTGCGGCGCTCGACACGATGCGGGCGCTCATCGAGGCGCACCGCGGCGACAGCCGCGTGGTGGACGACTACGCCCGACTCCCGCACGCGAGATGCCGCTCGACCGTTCCCTCGCCCGCTGCGGGCTACGTGGCGGCGATTCACGCGGACCTGGTGGGCCGCGCGTCGATGGCGCTCGGCGCCGGACGCCAGCGCATCGACGCCCCGATCGACCGCGGTGCGGGCGTCCTCGTGCTGAAGAAGCCGGGGGAACCCGTGGCGGCCGGCGAGACGGTGCTCGAGTTGCTCTACAACGACGACCGGGGTCTGTCGCAGGCGTCGGCGCTCGCCCGCGAAGCCATCGAGGTCGCCGAGGCGCCGCCGGCGCCGCCGGCGCTCGTCCTGGGCAGGGTCGCGTGACGGCATGACCGGCACCCAAGACGCCCCGTTGACCGACTCCGGACACCGCCTGCGCGTGGCGGCGGTGGTGCTCGTGGCGGTGCTCGCCGCTGCGGCCTGGCTGCTCGGGTCGGTGGCGGGCTACCGCGCGCGGGCGGCGGCCGGGGCGCTCTGCTTCATCGCCATCGTCGCCAGTTGTTCGCCGAACCTCCGGCTCGTCAACTGGCGCACGGTGCTCTGGGGGATGGGGCTGCAGTTGGGGCTCGCCCTGGCGATCCTGAAGCTGGAGGTGGCCGGCCGCCGGCCGGGGTACGAGTTCTTCAGCGCCGTGGGCGCCGGCGTCAGCCGCTTCCTGCAGTTCACCGACGCCGGGTCGCGGTTCGTCTTCGGCCCACTGGCGAACCCTGAGACGCTGGGCAAGGCGGTCGGACCCGAGAACGGGTTCGTCTTCGCCTTCGTCGCGCTGCCGACCATCATCTTCGTCTCCTCGTTCTTCACCGTCCTGTACTACTTCGGCATCCTGCAGTTCGTCGTCCGGATGATGGCGCGCGCCATGATGCGCCTGATGCGGACGAGCGGAGCCGAGACGCTCTCGGCGGCCGCCAACGTCTTCATGGGGCAGACCGAGGCGCCGATCATCGTCAAGCCGTTCGTGCCGCGGATGACGCAGTCGGAGCTGCTCGCGATGATGGTCGGCGGGATGGCGACGATTTCCGGCGGCGTCATGGCCGTGTACATCGCGCTCGGCGCCGACCCGGTCGCCATCCTGACGACGAGCGTGATGGCCGCGCCGTGCGGCCTCTACCTGTCGAAGCTGCTGCTGCCCGAGTTGGAGCAGCCCGAAACGCTCGGCTCCGCGACGGTGCACGTCGAGAAGCGGCACGTCAACGCGGTGGATGCGGCGGCGAGCGGCGCCTCCGACGGGCTCGTCCTGGCGGTGAACGTGGCGGCGATGCTCATCGCGTTCCTCGCCTTCATTGCGCTCGTCGACTTCCTGCTCGGCGCCGTCCGCCCCGGCCTGACGCTCGCCCGGGTCTTCGCGGTGGTGTTCGCGCCGGCGGCGTTTCTCATGGGGGTGCCCGCCTCCGACGTCGGCCCGCTGGCGGACCTGCTCGGGACCAAGCTCGTGGCCAACGAGTTCGTGGCGTTCGTGAAGCTCACCGGCGAGTACCGGAACGTGATCAGCGAACGGTCCTACGTGCTCGCGACCTTCGCGCTGACCGGCTTTGCGAACATCGCGTCGATCGGCATCCAACTGGGCGGCATCGGCGGCATGGCGCCGAACCGCCGCGGCGATCTGGCGCGGCTCGGCGGGCGGGCGCTGCTCGCCGGCTTCATCGCGACGCTCGTCAATGCGTGCGTGGCGTCGATGCTCCTGTGAGCGTATTCGCGCGCGTCGAGGCGGCGGCCGAGGCGATCCGGCGGCGACACGGGACGGCGCCCGAGGTGGCCGTCGTGCTCGGGTCGGGGCTCGGGGACCTGGCCGACGCGTTCGCCGAGGCGACCAGCATTCCGTACGCGGAGCTGCCGCACTGGCCGGTGGCCGGCGTCGTCGGACACCCGGGGCGACTCGTGATCGGCAGGTTTGCCGGCCGCTCGGTGGCGGCGCTGGCGGGACGCGTGCACCTGTACGAAGGTCACGACCCGGCCGACGTGGTATTCGCCACCCGTGTGATGGGACGCCTCGGCGTCGGCGTCCTCATCCTCACCAATGCGGCCGGAGGCGTGAACACCGCCTTCCGCGCGGGCACACTGATGGTCATCGACGACCACATCAACCTGCTCGGCGCCAATCCGCTCGCCGGCGAGAACGACGAGCGCTTCGGACCCCGGTTTCCCGACATGACCGAGGTGTACTCGCGCCGCCTGCGGGCCGTGGCCGATCTGGCGGCGGCCTCGCGCGGCGTTCCGGTCGCCCACGGCGTCTATGCCGCCTGTCTGGGTCCGAGCTACGAGACGCCGGCGGAGATCCGGTCTCTCCGCACCTCAGGCGCCGATGCGGTCGGGATGTCGACGGTGCCGGAGGCCATTGCCGCGCGGCACATGGGCATCGAGGTGCTGGGCATCTCGTGCATTACGAACATGGCTGCCGGAGTGCTGCCGCAGCCGCTCCGGCACGAAGAGGTGCTCGAGACGGCTCGGCGCGTCCGCGGCGCCTTCACGGCGCTGCTCGAGGGCATCATTGAGCGACTCTGATCTCGTTCGGGCCGCGCGGCAGGCACGGCGCCGGGCGCACGCGCCGTTCTCCGGGTTCAAGGTGGGTGCCGCGCTCGAGACGGCGGACGGCACCATCGTGACCGGGTGCAACATCGAGAACGTGTCGTACGGGCTCACGATCTGCGCCGAGCGCGTCGCGATCTTCAAGGCGCTCTCGGACGGACATCGCCGGTTCCGTCGCATCGCCGTTGTCGCCGACGCGGCGCGACCGACGCCGCCGTGTGGCGCCTGTCTGCAGGTGTTGTGGGAGTTCGGCGGCGACCTCGAGGTGATCCTGGGGAACCTCCGGCGGCCGACGGGACGCCATCGCCTCAGCGACCTCCTGCCGTTGCCGTTCGATGCACGACTGCTGAAGCAACTGAAGTAGTCAGTTGTCGGTTGTCGGCTGTCAGGATTTGGGCCCGCACTTCTCTGAACGCAACGTCGGCACGGTTCTCGCATCGTCTCGCGTGCTATGCGCAAGTACGACTACACAGAACTGCGTGCGTGGCAGCGCGCCGTGGACTTGGCCGTCGCCGTGTACGAGGTCTCCCGCTCGATGCCCGCGGAAGAACGGTACGGATTGACTGCACAGATGCGACGAGCCGTGGTGTCAATATCTGCCAACATCGCCGAAGGGCAATGTCGCAGAACGTCGGGAGAGTTCCTGAATAGTCTGTCTGTGGCGTACGGGTCTATTGGAGAACTCGAAACTGACGTCATCCTTGCGGGGCGTCTCCATTTGCTCAACGACGGGTCTGTCAAGGGTATCCTAGAACAATGCGCCGAAGTCGGACGGCTCGTAAACGGCCTCGCAAGTTCTGTAAGGCGGAGCGTGGCCGCCGGATGACAACTGACAACTGACAACCGACAACCAGAAATGCTCCCCACCATCGAATGGAACGGCGACGCCGCCGTGATGATCGACCAGCGGAAGCTGCCGTCCGCCGAAGTCTACGTCACGTGCAGGACCGCGCCCGAGGTGGCGAGGGCGATCAGGTCGATGGTCATCCGCGGCGCGCCGGCAATCGGCGTCGCCGCGGCGATGGGCATTGCGCTCGGCGTGCGGCGCAGCAGGGCGACCGGCACGAAGCGGTTCGCCGCCGAGTTCCAGAAGACGTGCGATCTGATGGCCGCCACGCGGCCGACGGCGGTGAACCTGTTCTGGGCGATCGACCGCATGAAGCGCATGTTCGCTGCCGCCGCCCAGGCCGGCTGCTCGGTGGCGGAGATCGCGCAGCGTCTGGAAGCCGAGGCGCTGCGGATCCACGACGAGGACGTCGCCAGCTGCCGGTCGATGGGCGCGCACGGCGCGACGCTGGTGCCCGAGTCGGCCACGATCCTGACGCACTGCAACGCCGGCGCGCTGGCGACGGCCGGCTACGGCACGGCGCTCGGCGTCATTCGCGCCGCCGTCGAGGGCGGGAAGAAGGTGGCGGTGCTCGCCGACGAGACGCGGCCGTTCCTGCAAGGCGCCCGGCTGACGGCGTGGGAGCTGGTCAGGGACGGGATCGACACGACGGTCATCACCGACAACATGGCGGCGGCGCTGATGCGGCAGGGAGAGGTCGACCTGGTCGTCGTCGGCGCCGATCGCATCGCCGCCAACGGCGACGTCGCCAACAAGATCGGCACCTACGGACTGGCCGTGCTGGCGAAGGAACACGGCATCCCGTTCTACGTGGCGGCGCCGATCTCGACCTTCGATCTCGGGACGAGGGACGGCAGCCGGATCCCGATCGAGGAACGACACGCACGCGAGGTGACGCACGTCGGCCCGACGCGAGTGACGCCCGTCGGCGCGCGCGTCCGCAATCCCGCCTTCGACGTCACGCCCGCGCGGTACGTCACGGCGATCGTCACCGAGCGGGGCATCGCGCGGCCGCCCTACGACGTGTCGCTGGCACGGTTGGCGGGCGGCCGGCACGGCGCGGCGACGCCTGAGTCGTCGCTGCCCTGAGCCATGCGGGTGCTCGGCATCGAAACCTCGTGTGACGAGACGGCCGCCGCGGTGGTCGAGGAGACCGGCGACCTCGATCGGCCGTGGCGCGTCCGGGCCAGCGTGGTCGCATCGCAGGTCGCCGTGCACCGCGAGTGGGGCGGCATCGTGCCGGAGCTCTCCGCCCGACAGCACGTGCGTGACATCTGCGGCGTCGTCCGGCAGGCGCTCGACGCGAGCGGGGGCGGGTTCGACGCGATCGCGGTCACCCAGGGGCCCGGCCTGGTGGGATCGCTGCTTGTGGGGCTTGCCTTCGCCAAGGGGCTGGCCTGGGCCCGATCGGTGCCGCTCGTTCCGGTCCATCATCTGGGGGGCCACATCGAATCGCTCGTGCTCGAGCACGGGGAGATGCCGCTCGCCTCCGTCGTGCTGGTCGTCTCGGGCGGGCATACGAACCTGTACCGAATCGAGCGGCCCGGCCGCTACGAGCTGCTGGGGCGCACGCGTGATGACGCGGCGGGAGAGGCGTTCGACAAGGTGGCGAAGCTGCTCGGACTCGGGTACCCCGGCGGGCCCGCCATCGATCTGATCGCCCGCCACGGCAACGACCGGGCCGTCCCGTTTCCGAAGACCCGGCTCACGCATGCCGATCGCAACGCGCCGCACCTGGCCGGCCGGCGCGACTTCAGCTTCAGCGGGTTGAAGACGTCGGTCGTGCGCCACGTGGCCGCCCGCCGCGCGGAGCTGGGGGTCGATGGCGCGCACCCGCTTCCCTTCGCGGAGGTGGCCGACATCGCCGCCAGCTTCCAGCGGGTCGTGGTCGAGACGCTGCTCGACCGGCTGTTCGAGGCGGCGCGGTGGTACGACGCGCGGAGCGTCGGGATCGCCGGCGGCGTCTCCGCCAACAGCCGGCTGCGGGAGGAAGCGGCCTCGCGCGGCGCCTCGCGCGGCCTCCCGGTGTTCGTTCCGAGCCTGGCGCTGTCGACCGATAATGCCGCCATGATTGCGGCCGCGGGACTGCGCCGCTACCGGGCGGGCGTCGCCGGGGGTCTCGACCTGAACGCCGACCCCTCGCTGCCGCTCCACGCTGCATGAAGGCGCTCACCGAGTACCTCTGGTTCGAGACGAAGGAGCGGCGGGAGTTCATCCGCATCACCGATGAAGTGGCCGACGCCGTCCGCCGAAGCGGCGTGGCCGAAGGCCTGGTCCTCGTGTCGCCGATGCACATCACGGCCGCCGTATACGTGAACGATTGGGAGGACGGACTGATCCACGATTTCGAGACGTGGCTGGAGACACTCGCCCCCGCGGGACGCGACTACCGCCACCACCAGACCGGCGAGGACAATGCCGACGCCCACCTCAAACGCACGCTGATGGGGCATCAGGTGATCCTGCCGATCACGAACGGGAGGCTCGACCTCGGGCCGTGGGAGCAGGTCTTCTACGCCGAGTTCGACGGTCAGCGCCGCAAGCGGGTCGTCGTGAAGGTCATTGGGGAGTAGTGGACGAGGTGCGACCCGACAGGCGGGAGTATCCTGAACGGCCGATCGTCGGCGTCGGCGCCGTCATCGTCAGCGGCGGCGGCGTGCTCGTCGTCCGGCGCCGGTACGAACCGCTGGCCGGACGCTGGAGCCTGCCCGGCGGAGCGCTCGAGCTCGGAGAGACGCTCGAGTCGGGCGTTCGGCGCGAGATGCTCGAGGAAACCGGGCTCGAGGTGGAAGTCGGTCCCGTGATCGAGGTGTTCGATCGCATTCTCCTGGACGAGACGCGGCGCGTGCGCTATCACTTCGTGCTCGTGGATTATCTCTGCTGGCCCGTCGGCGGCGAGCTCGGTCCAGGGTCGGATGTCGACGCCGCCGTCTTCGTGCGCCCCACCGAACTGGACCCGTACGACCTGACGACGAAGGCTCGCGCGGTCATCGACCGCGCGCTCGAACTGGCGCGCGAGGCGCCGCGGGTGGTCCGGTGAACGACATCGTCTCTCGAGACGCCGCCTGGCAGCTCCTGACGGAGTGGACCAGGAGCGAGAGTCTCCGCAAGCACGCCCTCGCGGTCGAAGCCGCCGTCCGCGGCTACGCCCGCGTGTTCGGCGAAGACGAGGAGGCGTGGGGGGTGGTCGCGCTGCTCCACGACTTCGACTACGAGCGCTATCAGACGTCGGCGGATCATCCGTTCCGTGGCTGCGAGGAGCTGCGGCGTCGCGGATATCCCGAGTGGGTGACGCGCGCCATCCTGTCACACGCCGACTACAGCGGCGTGCCGCGGGAGACCGAGCTCGAACGAACGCTGTATGCCTGCGACGAAATGGCCGGGTTCGTGACAGCGGCCGCGCTGGTCCGGCCGACCAGGAGCATCCTCGATCTCGAGGCCTCCTCGGTCCTCAAGCGCATGAAGGACAAAGCCTTTGCGCGGGCCGTCTCGCGAGACGACCTGCGTCGCGGCGCCGAGGAACTCGGTCTGACGCTCGACGAGCACGTCGGACACGTCATCGCCTTCATGCGTGACCGCGCCGACGCCCTGGGTCTCCGCGGCACGCTGTGAGGCGCCCCAGGCCATCCTGCGCCCGCGCGTAAACGCCAGCCCGGGTGGGGGCGTAAGTGCCTACAAACCACCCCTCTCCGAGGCATGGTCGACCTCGTATTCTTCTACGGGACGTTGATGACTCCGTTCCACCGGACGGGACAGCTCCGGGTGGATCAGCACCTGGATTATCTCGGGCGCGGCACTATCGCGGCCGCACTCTTCGACCTCGGCATCTATCCGGCGGCGGTGCCCGCCTCCGACGCCCGTGTACGGGGCGAGATCTACCGGATGGCCCATCCCGCCATCGTGCTGCCGGCGCTCGACGAGTTCGAAGGGTGCCGGAGCGGCGAGCCGGAGAGCAGCCTCTATACGCGCGAGCTCACGCCGGTAACGCTCGAGGGCGGTCCGGTCGTTGACGCGTGGGCGTATTTCTACAACGCGCCGCTCGGGCGAGCTGCGCGGATCCTGTCCGGCGACTATCTGCAGTACCTGCAGTCCAGGTAAGGAAGCGGAGGCCGTCAGACCTCCGGGCAGGCTACATGCCGCTCCGGTGTGCTTTCACGCTCTCGATGAACTCGACGACGGCGCCGATCACGGCGGAGGACGGCTCGACGAACTCGAGGCCGGTCCGATAGACGACGATATCCTGGTCGACGTCGCTGATGTGCGAGTGGACCACGCGTCCCTTGAGAATCACCGACCTGTCGCCGAGCGTCAGCCGCACGTCGTGCAGCGAGTCGATTTGAAGGGGAAACCGGGTTTCGACCGTGACGCCGCCACGGCTGATGTCGCGTACCAGCATCGGCTGGAACACCATGACTTCGCCGTACAACTCGCCGAGCATCGGCACGCGCTCGGCCTGCCGCTTGTCGCTCATAGTAGGCAGGGGCAGTGACCAGCCGGCCATCGGCGGCACGGCCGAAGATCGTACGCAGTGTATGCGATCCACCGTCGCCCGCCCATCGCCTGCTGCCTGCTAGTTCATGCGGAGCGCGGGGGCGGGGCGACCTGGGAGCAGGTCCTCCTCGTCCTCCGCGGGCTGCGCCACCACGCCGGCGCCCTGGTGTCCGTTGCGCTCGAAGGTGCGGGTGTGAGTGAGTACCGGGATGTCGCGCGTCTCGGGATCGAGCTTGAGCATCGTCAACAGCAGGAACGCCCCCGGCTCTGCGATGTTGGCGCAGACAATCACGAGGTGCGGACGCACCTTGCGAATCTGTGCATAGGCGTGATCGCTCGACTCCACGAAGACCATGTCATAGCGACCGGCGTCGAGCACCGCTTCGAGCATGCCGAGCACCTCGGCGTTGCCGTTGACGACAACCACCTTTTGCACCGGCGCTGCCACGTGGGCTGTGTGTGCCACCTGATCCCGCCTTTCCGACCGGAGTGGATTCAGGATCCGTGCCACACTCGACGTGCCGGTTTGTATGGGCTGTCGTCGTGGTTCGGTTGAGTACCGCTCACAGGTTCTGGTGGGGCCAACCGACCGATAACCCCTTGTCATTTCGCCAGATACCGGCGGCGTGCCGCCACGTTCGTCGATGGGCGCGGTGGAGAATATCACCCATGACATTCAGCAACTACATAGACGGCCGTTGGGTGCCTTCGCGCGGCGGCGCGGTGTTCGAGAATCGCAATCCCGCCGACCAGGCGGATCTCATCGGGGTCTTCCAGGAGTCGACGCCGGAGGACGCGGCCGACGCCGTTACGGCCGCGGCGCGGGCGTACCCGTCCTGGCGGCTCGTGCCCGCGCCCAAGCGGGCCGAGATCCTGTTTCGCGCCGCCGCGCTCATCGCGGCGAGCAAGGAGCAGTTCGCCCGCGACATGACGCGCGAGATGGGGAAGGTCCTCGAAGAAGCCCGGGGCGACGTCCAGGAAGCCATCGACATGACGTACTTCATGGCGGGCGAGGGGCGGCGGCTGTACGGCCAGACGGTGCCGTCGGAGCTGCGGAACAAGTTCGCCATGTCCATCCGGCAGCCCGTCGGCGTCTGCGCGGTGATCACGCCGTGGAACTTTCCAATGGCGATCCCGTCGTGGAAGATCGTTCCCGCACTGGTGTGCGGCAACACGGTCGTCTTCAAGCCGGCGACGCTCACGCCTTTGTCGGCGGTGAACTTCGTCAGGGTGCTCGAGGAAGCCGGCGTTCCGCCCGGCGTGGTCAATCTCGTCACCGGCGGCGCCGACGTCGGCACCTCGTTCACCACGCACCCGGACGTGTCGGTCGTCTCCTTCACCGGATCCACCGCGGTGGGCCGGCTCGTCGGCCAGAAGGCCGCGTCCGCCTTCAAGAAGGTCCACCTCGAGATGGGCGGCAAGAACGTCATCCTGATCATGGACGATGCCCAGCTCGATCTCGCGGTCGACGGCTGCCTCTGGGGTGGATTCGGCACGACCGGGCAGCGCTGCACCGCCGCCAGCCGCGTCGTCGTTCACGAGCAGGTGTACGACGACTTCGTCGAGGCGTTCGTGGCGCGCGCCCGCGGGCTGCGGGTCGGCAACGGGCTCGACCCGGACGTGCAGATGGGCCCTTCTGTGAGCGACGCCCAGGTGGCGACCGTCAGCCGGTACGTCGAGATCGGACGGCAGGAGGGCGCGCGGCTGCTGACCGGCGGCCGCCGGCTGTACGACGGCGCGTCGGCGGGCGGCTTCTTCCACGAACCGACGATCTTCGGCGACGTGCAGCCGGCGATGCGCATCGCCCAGGAGGAGATCTTCGGCCCCGTCGTGTCGCTCATGCGATGCCGATCGCTCGACGAGGCGGTCGCCATCGGCAACGGCGTGACCTACGGGCTGTCGGCGTCGATCTACACGCGCGACGTCAACCGGGCGTTCACGGCGATGCGCGACATGTACACCGGCATCTTCTACGTGAACGCGCCGACGATCGGCGCCGAGGTGCACCTGCCGTTCGGCGGGACGAAGGCGACCGGCAACGGCCACCGCGAGGCGGGCACGGCCGCGCTCGACGTCTTCTCCGAGTGGAAGTCGATCTACGTCGATTTCAGCGGCCGCCTGCAGCGGGCGCAGATCGACACGGACAACCTCTAACAGGCAGACGCGCGGGCGTGCGTGGCTTCTCCTCCAGGGGTCGTCGCGACGTGCGGGAAGAGCAGGCGGGAGCGAGGAGAAGAGGGGAGCCGAAGCTCCCCTCCAGTGGTGCCGCGTCCGAGCCGGGACTAGAACTCGAACTTGATGAGGATCTGCCCGCGGGTGCCGTCCTGGAAGATGTCTTCCATTCCGTACCGCGGCTCGTACGCGGCGGTGCCGTCCGGCGAGGCGAGGATCAGCCTGTTGTAGTCGTACCCGTTGAGCAGGTTGGTATTGGTCAGATCGGCGAGCGACGATCCGCGGTCGACCCCGACGCCGCGATTCAGGTGCTGGATGATGTACCGGGCCGTCTTCTGATTGAAGACGTTCAGCACGTTCAACTCGAACCGAAGCCGGCGGGCGCCCTGCAGATTCATCGTATGGGCCACCAGCAGGTCGGTCTTGGTCAGCACCGGTGTTCGATAGTCGCGGAGGATACGACCCGACTGACGATCGTAGAAGTTGCCGCGCCCCTCGACGAAGACGTCGGCCCCATGGACGCTGGTCATGTACGTCGATATCGGGGTCCCGCTGCCGCCGTAGAAGAACGCACCCACCTGGGTGCCGAACGGGAAGTCATAGGCCCCGTACACCTTCACGACATGCGGACGGTCGGTCGCGAGCCGGCCGCGGACGTCCAGCGTGCCGTGCGAGTCGTAGAGGAGCTCGTCGAGGTCCCACGCCCGGTTGACGTTGCCGCCGGGACGCGCGATGCTCCCCGACTGCTGCTGCGCCGTCGCCGAGCTGACACCTGAGGTCGGCGCCGTCACCTCGTCCGACGAGGCGAGGCCCGCGTAGTTCCCGTACAGCCGGCTCAGCGTGTAGTTGGCGCTGAGGAACCAGTTGTTCGAGAATCGGCGGTTCCAGCCGACCTCCAGCGCGTCATAGGTCCGCTCGGGCCGTGGAATCGCCTGGCCGAGCGGCGTGGCGCCCGTCGGGAACTGCCGCGCCGCCTGGCGCTTGCCGGGGTTGCTGATGAGATACCCCTCGTCGCCCTGCGCGTTCAGGAAGCCGACGTCTTCGATGGTTTCGAGCAGGTCGTTGTGCACGTAGTGCACCGTCAGGACGCTGTTGCCGAAGAACTGGTACTCGGCGCCCACGCTCGTGCTGGCCTGCCGCATCGGTTCCAGCTCCGGGTCGATCTCGTCCTGGAACGACGGCACGCGCCGGTCGCGGCAGTTCCCCTGAGACACCCACAAATCCGCGCCCGGGCGGTTGCTCAGGCTGAGGCTCCCGAGGTCCAGCGTGTCGAGGCCGCGGTAGTAGATGCACCACGTCTCGGCGCCGAACGAGCCGCGCGGCAGCTCGTACTTCGTCCAGTCGTAATAGAGGCCCCAGCTCCCGTACAGCTTCATCCGGCCGTCGCCCCACACGTCGTAGGCGGCGCCGAGGCGCGGCGCCATCTTGTCCTTGAAGTTGAACACGATGGCGTCCTTCAGGATCTCCGGACGGAAGGTCGGGACTCGCTCGTCCTCCGTGCGGAGGCCGAGGTTCAACGTCAGGCGGTCGTTGACCGTCCACTGATCCTGGACGTACAGGGAGTTGATGTTGCTCCCCGCTCTGTTGGTGATCCGGCGGTCGTTGACCTCGTAGTACCCGTACGTGCCGCGGCCCCGGTTCTGGCCGCCGAAGGTGAATGCGCGGTCCCAGAAGACGAACACGTAGCCGCCCGGATAGAACGAGTTGATGTCGTTCACGGTGTGCTGGAAGCCCCAGCCGCCCTTCAACGTGTGCAGACCGCCGCCGTTGAACGCATGGTTGTAGTCCACGTTGACGGTGGACCGCTTCGTGGTGTCGAACTCGGTGATCTGCGCGCGCGGAGTGTTCGATGTGCCGATGCCGCCGCGGACCGACGCCGGAAGGATCGCATTGAGCGGCGTCGTCGGCGTCTGATACGTGAACGACGTGGTGCGCGGGATGCCCGTATCGCTGAACCGGTCGTGGAAGTAGCCACCCCGGAAACTGAAGAACGAGCTGTTGGTGAGCGACAGGTCGAGCGTTCCGCTCGTGTTGACCTGGTTGATGTCGTATCCGCGGGCGTTGTTGATGGCCAGTGACGCTTGGGGGCCGATGTAGGCATTGGCGGTGGCGCCGTTGTACGCCGCCAGCGTTCCGTCTGCCTTGGTCGGTGTCCAGAGCGCCGACCAGCTCGCGGACCCACGGCGCATGGCATAGGTCAGCTTGCCGAAGGCCTGCTGTCTCCAGATGTCACGCGACATGTCGGTCGAGCCGTCCGTGAAGCGGTACGGCTGGGTCCGCCGCTCGTTGTTCGGTGAATACGCGCCGAAGAAGAACAGGCGATCGCGGACGATCGGTCCGCCGAGTGAACCGCCGAATTCGTTCACGGCGCATTGACACTCTTCGTCCTGCACGTAGAAGGCCGTGCGATCCCCGATCGGGTCGAGGACGAGACGCTTCACGGGCCTCGCGAACAAGGGGCTTCCCGAATAGTAGTAGTGGCCCTCGCCGCGGAAGACGTTGCCACCGCTCTTGGTCACCGCGCTCATGACGCCCCCGAGCGCGCCGCCGTATTCCGCCGAGATGCCGGTGGTCTTGACCTGCACTTCCTGCAGGTACTCGAACACCGTGTTCTGGCGCGACTGTCCGTTGATGAGGCTGTTGGTGACGATGCCGTCGACCGTGAACGCGTTCTCGGCGCCGCTCGCGCCGTTGACCTGGAATCCGCCTTCGACCTCGCCGGCATTCACCGACGGCGCCGTCAGGGCGATCGACTGGAACGAACGGCTCTTCGGCAGGCGATCGAACTCTTCCGCCGTCACGTTGTGCCCGACGAGCGTGCTGCGCACGTCGACGAGCGGCGTGGCCTGCGCGGTGACCTGCACGGTTTCGGTCACCTGTCCGATGCGCATCTGCGCGTCGACCTCGAACGCGCGGCCGAGCAGCACGCTGACGTCGGGTCGCTCGACCCGGGCGAAGCCAGTCAATTCGAACGCCACGGTGTAGCGCCCCGGATTCAGGTCGGGCGCCACGTACTGGCCGTCCGTGTCGGTGACATAGGTGCGGGGCTCTCCGGTCACCGTATTGGTAATCGTGACGCTGACGCCGGGAACGGGCTGACCCTGTTGGTCGGTCACCGTCCCGCGGAGCGTTCCAAAACGTTCCTGGGCGGTCGCGATGCCGGCCACGGCGATCGCGAATGCCACGAGAAACGCACTGATGCGTGCGTACATGGGACTGTTCTCCTTGGAGAAGAGGGAAATCGAAGCCTTGGCGGCCATAGGGAGGATGCGTCTCCTTGACAAGAAGCGGACGTTGACCGCTTTCGCTGTTCCCCGGGCCTTACGGAAGATGCGTACCAAGTGCCTCCTGGCACGTAAGGACTGTAATATCAATTACTTACAGAAATAGACCCCTGACGGGACGAGCAAATAATCCATGGAGACCGACGTTCCGGCCCAAAATCATGGATTAGGGAACACGCTCTCCCGCCGGACGGTCGTCTCGCCACCGACGGAGTTTCTCGGCGGAACTCGAAGCCGTCATCAGTCCCAGATGCGGCTGTAAGCCCTAAGATGGCTTATATCAATGAGTTAACGAATACAGCGTAGAGATCACAAGCAGGAGAGGTTCACACTTCTTGGCACCGAACCCCGAACACGAACCCCGAACACGAACCGAGAAGCGAGAACCAAGAAGCGTGAACGACGGTTTCAGTAGCGCTTCTTGAGCTGCCGCATCAGGTCGAACTTGGCGGTATCGGCGATCGCCATGACGGCCATCACGCCCGCCTGCACCGGATCGCTCACGACCAGATCCGCCGCGTCGGGGACGCTGCCGGCCATGTTCAGCGAGATGACGTAGAGCCCCTGCGTGCGGACCTCGTGGACCGCGTCGGTGATGTCGCCGCCCATGAGCGCGCCGGCCAGGACGAGCAGCTTCACCCGCGGCAGGCGGACGACGGAGCGGACGGCGGCGGCTAGCTCCTGCTCGCCCACGAGCGGAATGGTGTCGACCGAGATCCGCTCGCCCCGGATGTTGTGGCGATCCGCTTCCGAGATGGCGCCGAGCGCCACCAGACCGACCTGCGCGCCGCCGCCCATCACGATGATCCGCTTGCCGTAGATCTTGGCGAACGACGGCGTTTCGACCACCGACGAGACGCCGGGTACCTTCCGCAGGTCCCCGAGCACGGCGTCGAGCGCGGGCGCCTCGAGAGTGAACTCGAAATACGTCGTCGTGTGCGGCTCGCCGCCGGGGATGTCGACGTAGGTGATGTTGGCGTGATGATCCGCGAGCACCTTGGCCATGCCGTACAGCATGCCGGGACGGTCCTCGACGGTGGCAAGAATGGCGTGAGCACCCATGCGCGGGTGCCCACAAATCTAGCATGAACGATCCGAACGCCCGAACGAACCGAACGCGTTAGGTGCGCGCCTCCAGTGCCGCCTTCACGCGTTCCGGCGTGAACGGCGACTGGCGCACCCGCGCTCCGGTCGCATCGAAGATGGCGTTGCCGATGGCGGCGGCGGTCACCGTGACGGTCGTTTCGCCCGCGCCCATCGCCTCGGCGTCGGGGCGGTTGACGAGGACGGTCTCAATCACCGGCACCGGATCCCCGAGGAACCAGGGACGGTACGTCCGCCAGTCCACGGAGGTCACCCGGTCGCCGCTCCACGTCACCTCTTCGCGCAGCGCGCGGCTGATGCCGTGGATGATCCCGCCCTCCATCTGGTTGCGTGCGCCGTCGGGGTTGGAGACGGGTCCGCAGTCCATGGCGGCGACCGAGCGCCTGACGGTGACGAGACCGGTGCTCAGGTTGACCTCGACCTCGGCGACGAGCGCGCAGTAGCCGTTGTCCCCTTCGTAGAGGACGCACGCCATCCCGCGGCCGGCCGCCACGCCGCTCCGGCGGCTGCCGTTGCCGTTGCGCGGCGAGGGACGGCGATCCCAGCCGGCCTTGGCGGCGGCGGCGGTCACGACTTCCCGCAGCCGCGGATCGCGGAGGTGGCGCAGCCGGTACTCCACCGGGTCGGCCTTCACGGCCGCGGCGATTTCGTCCATGAAGGACTCGTGAGCGAACGTGTTCTGGAGGCGCGCGGGCGAACGCAGCGGTCCCGTGAAGAACGGCGACAGCACCACGTGCGACAGCACGCGCTCGCTGCGCACCGTGCCCGTGCCGCGGCTGGATCCACCGATCGCGCCCGTGCAGTACGACGGCACGGTGTTGCTGCCGTTGTCGAGCGCGCCCGTGGGGGCCGGCGCCGGCGAGCGCGGCTGGACGCCCTGCGGCTGGAAGCCGGCGAGCCGTCCGCTCACCACGTTGCCCGGCGCGTTGTAGCCGGGTCGGCCACCCAGGCTGAGCGACCACCCCTCGTAGTCCCACGCCACGATCGTGCCGCCTGGGTCGAGACCGACGCGCTGCTCGATGATGTAGGCCGGCCCGTAGTTCTCCCACGACATCTCGTCCCGGCGCGACAGAGAGACGCGCACGGGACGGCCGACCGCCTGCGACAGCAGCGCCGCGTCGTAGGACACCGTGTCGGCGCCGTTGACGCCGTAGCAGCCAGATCCCATCCGAAAGATGATCCGCACCTCCTGCGGCTTCAGACCGAGCAGCGTCGCCGCCGTGTTGCGCAACGGCCAGACGGCCTGCGTCGCCGACCAGATGGTGGCCCGGGTCCCCTGCACGTCCGCCACCGCGCACGCGGTGCCGACCGAGGCGTGCATCTGATACGGGTGCATGTACGTCGAGCGGAGGACGGTGGCCGCGCCGGCCAGCATCGTATCGACGTCGCCCGAGTCGACGCTGAGCGCATCCCGCGTCGCCGTCTGGCTGCGCAGGTGTTGGTGGAACGTGCGCTGGTCCGGCAGCGGCGTCCCGGCCGTCCACTCGACCTTCAGCCGCCGCGCCGCCTGTTCGGCCTGCCACGGCTTGTCGGCGACGACCCCGACGAAGTTCTTGCGGACGACGACCTTGACGAGTCCTGGCATGCCCTGGACCGATCCCTCGTCGACCTGGACGAGGGTCGCCCCGATGGCGGGCGGCCGGACGACGCGCCCGTGCAGCATGCCCGGCACGCGCACGTTGTGCACGTACTCGAAGCGGCCGGTCGCAATGGCGGGGAAATCGACCCGTGGCACCGATGTGCCGAGCACGGTCCACTCGCTGGCCGGCTTGCGCCGCGCCTTCGGATTGAGCTGCAGGTTGAACGTGTTGCCTCCGAGCAGGTCGCCGTACGGCACGCGCCGGGACGGGTCGCCCCGTACGGCGACGGCGCCGTCGGCGGCGGCCAGTTGCTCGATCGGGACACCGAGCCGCTTGGAAGCCATCTGCACGAACGCTTCCCGAGCGGTTGCGCACGCCAGCGCCAGATTGGCGTGGTTGAAATTGCTCGGGTGCGACTGCGCGCCAGACGTCGTCCCCTGGTCCGGGGTCATCGACGTGTCGCACTGGATGAGCGTCACCCGGTCGATCGGCACCGAGAGCTCTTCGGCGACCAGTTGCAGTTGCGCCGTGTACAGCCCGGTGCCGAGCTCGCACTTGCCGGTGTACGCGGTGACGCGCCCGTCGGCGCCCACGGCAATCCACGAGTCGAGGTTCGGGCTGCCCACGCCGTTGATCCCCTGCGCCGACACGCTGCCTGGCGCGAGGCCGAGGTCGGTGGCGAACCGCGCCGCGCTGAAGGCGACGACGAGCGCGCCCGAGCGCTTCACGAACTCGCGGCGGGAGAGGGCGGCGCGGGCATCGGGCGTCAGGAGCGAACTCATGCCGTCCTCCTTTCCCCCGCCCCGGCGCGCTCGGTCCGCGCGCTGGGGACCCCGGCCTGCCGCTGCTGCTGGTAGCGCTTGATCGCCGCGATCATGCGCAGGTTGGCGCCGCACCGGCACAGCACGTTGGCGAGCGCCTGCCGGATCTGCGCCTCCGTCGCGTTCGGCGTCCGGTCGAGCAGCGCCTTGGCCGTCATGATGACCCCGCTGATGCAGAAGCCGCACTGCATCGCCTGGCCGTCGATGAACGACTGTTGAATTGGATGCGGGTTCTCCGGCGACCCGAGGCCCTCCAGCGTGGTGATCTCCGTGCCGGCCACCGACTGGACCGGTATCGAGCAGGAACGGACGGCCTCGCCTTTCAAAATGACGGTGCAGGCGCCACACTGGCCCAGGCCGCAGCCGAACTTGGGGCCGCGCAGCTCGAGATCGTCACTGAGCACGTACAGCAGGGGCGTGGTCGGGTCGACGTCCACCGTGTGCGCGCGGCCGTTGACGGTCAGGCGGATGACGCTCATGCGGGATCCTTTCGCGAACTGGCTCTGGCGAATGCTACCAGAAGGCGGCGTTCCGCTGAACCTGGACCGGCCACCGGCCCGCCACTACGTCGGGGCTCCGGTTCATGGAGATCGCCGCCAGTCGGCCGAATCGCACCTCTGCCTCCACCGACATGGGAGGTACGTTCGACGAGGCCGGGGTCGGGGGCTTTGGGCTCGAGGCGTTAGGCTTTAGGCTTAGGGCGTCTGACATGGCGCCCCGCACCGTCCGCCGCTCCATGAAGCCTGTCGACGTCGTCCGCGTCGGCCCGCTCCACGACGCACGCGAGCGCCGCCAGGACGTCGCGGCCGCGGAGGAGCCGCTCGAGATCCGGCTGCAGGGCTCGACGTTCGTGGTCACCATGCGGACGCCCGGCGCCGATCGGGAGCTGGCGGTCGGGTTGCTCGTGTCCGAGCGCGTGATCGCCGGCCCCGAGGACATCGGCACGATCCGGCACTGCGGCGGGGCGACCGACGAGGGCGCGGAGAACCTGCTCGACGTGATGCTCGTCGGGGCGGCGGCGGTTCGGGCCGAGGCGGCGCTCGGCGGTCGGCGGCTCGTGACGACGACCTCGGCGTGCGGCGTCTGCGGGAGGCGCTCGATCGACGAGTTGATGCAGGATGTGCCGCCGGTCACCGGGCGCTGGGCGATGGCGGCGGCCGTCGTGGCGGCGCTCCCCGGGCGGCTGCGCGGCGGCCAGACGCTGTTCGACGAGACCGGCGGCCTCCACGCGGCCGGGCTGTTCGACCGGCATGGAACGCCGGTGGCGGTGGCCGAAGACGTCGGCCGCCACAACGCGGTCGACAAGGTCGTCGGCGCGCAGTTGCTCGGGGAGCGGTGGCCGCTGCCGGACCTGGCGCTCTTTGTGAGCGGCCGCACGTCCTTCGAGATCGTGCAGAAGGCGGTGGTGGCCGGCATTCCGATCGTGGGGGCGGTCTCGGCGCCGTCGAGCCTGGCGATCGAGCTGGCCCGGGCGGCGGGCGTCACGCTGCTCGGCTTCGTACGGGACGACACCTTCAACATCTACACGGGTGAAGAACGGGTCGCTGGCCGGTAGGTGGTAGGCGGTAGGCGGTAGCCGGTAGGCGTGGCGATTCCGGGTTCTGCTACCGGCTACCGGCTACCGCCTACCGGCTACCACCTACCACCTACCACCTTGCTATCCTTGACCCCATGCGCATCCTCGTTGTCGAGGACGAGCTGAAGGTCGCCGACGCGCTGCGGGAAGGGCTCCAGGGCGAACGCTACGACGTCGTCGTGGAGCGCACCGGCGAGGGGGCGTTCTTCCGCGTCACCACCGAGCAGTTCGACGCCATCCTGCTCGACCTGACGCTGCCCGGGCGCGACGGCCTCGAGATCCTGAAGGCGATGCGGGAACGGGGGATCAAGGCGCCCGTGCTCGTGCTGACGGCGCGCGATACGCTGCAGGACCGCGTGCGCGGCCTCGACACCGGCGCCGACGACTACCTCATCAAGCCGTTCGCCTTCGCGGAGCTGCTGGCGCGCATCCGCGCGCTCGTCCGCCGCGGCCGCGCCGCCGAGTCGCCGCGGCTGACGGCGGCCGATCTCGAGGTGAACCTGATCACGCGGAAGGTGACGCGTGGGGGGCGCCCGATCGATCTCACGGTGCGGGAGTTCGAGCTGCTCGAGTACCTGCTGCGGCACCAGGGGCAGGTCGTCCCGCGGGAGACGCTCGCGCGCGACGTCTGGAAGGAGACGGCGCGGACGACGCCGCTCGACAACGTGATCGACGTGCATATCGCGCGCCTCCGGCGGAAGGTCGACCTGGACCAGCCGATGAAGCTCATTCACACCGTGCGCGGCGTCGGGTTCATGCTGCACGAGGGAGAGCCGTGACGCGCTGGTGGCGCTCGCACAACGTCCGCGTGCGCCTCACGCTGTGGTACGTCACGGCGATGCTCGTCGTGCTCGCCGTCTACGCCGCCGTGGTGTTCTGGTTCGTCAGAGGGAACGCGTCGGAGACGCTCGACAGCCGGATTCGCAGCGACTTCCAGTGGGCGGCGGCGATGGTCGACCAGACGCCCGAGGGGGGCATCGCCTGGTCGTACGACGACATCACGGAGGAAGAGAGCTTCTGGTTCCAGGTGTGGAGCCCCGAGGGCGCCCTGTTGTTTCAGAACGTCGAGGCGCGCAACAGCCCGCTGCCGCGCAGCCGCGAGCTCGCCCTGCAGACCGACGACGGCATCGTCGCCGTCGAGCATCCCGTGGCGCCGGTCCGCGTGCTGACGCGCCGCGGCCGGATCGGCGACACGCCGGTCGTCATTCAGGTGGCGCGCTCCGAGCGGGCGATGCGCGACGAGATCGGCCAACTGACGCTCATCCTGACGCTCGGGCTCCCGCTCGCCGTCGCGATTGCGGGCCTCGGCGGCTACACGCTGGCGCGGCGCGCGCTGCTGCCGATCGAGCGGATGACCGGCCGCGCCCGGACGATCACCGCCGACCGCCTGCACGACCGCCTGCCGGTCCACAACCCCGACGACGAGATGGGGCGGCTGGCGACGGTGTTCAACCAGACCCTGGCGCGGCTCGAAGAGTCGTTCGAACAGATGCGCCGCTTCACCGCCGACGTCTCGCACCAGCTGCGCACGCCGCTGACGGCCATCCGGAGCGTGGGCGAGGTGGGGCTCCGCGAGCGCCGCGACGAGGTGGACTACCGCAGCATCATCGGCAGCATGCTCGAAGAGGCCGACCGGCTCGCCAGCCTGGTCGATCGGCTCCTGATGCTGTCGCGCGCCGAGACGGGGGAGGCGCGCGTGTCGGTCGCGGCGTTCGACCTCTACGACCTGGCGCAGGAGGTGGCCGCGCATCTCGAGGTGCTCGCCGAGGAGAAGCGTCAGACGATCGTGTGCGAGCACGCCGGCCCGCCCCCCGACGCACACCGCGACCGTCCCCATGCCTTCGCGGACCGGTTCGTCATCCGGCAGGCGCTCATCAATCTCGTCGACAACGCGATCAAGTTCAGTCCGCCCGGCGGGCAGGTCCGGATTCGGGTGGAGGAGACGCGAGCAGAGGCGATGGTCGAAGTGATTGACAGCGGCGGCGGGATCGACCAGGACGCGCGGGCGCGCATCTTCGACCGCTTCTACCGGGCCGCCAACGCGGAGACGCCGGGTGCGGGGCTGGGTCTGTCGATCGCCAAGGGCGCCGCGGAGGCGAGCGGCGGACGCCTGACGCTCGCCGCGTCCGGACCCGGGGGCAGCACGTTCCAGCTTGCGCTGCCGCGCGCCCGTCCGGCGCCGCGGCGGGCGGTGGTCTGAACCAGCCAAGGGGCTCCGCCCCTTGATATCCCCGCGGAACCCCTTGGCTGGTTGCCAGTATCTTCTGCCGCGCTTCGCGCGGCTAGGACCGCTATGCGGGCGGACGCAACGAGTACGAAATTCCCGTTCCGGCCCGCATAGCGGTCCAACGAACCACGGCCGCGGCGCCTCACCCGGACAGTAACGGCAGTCCCGCCGCCTCCCACGCGGTTATTCCTCCAGCCAGCTCGCTCACCTTCGCCCGTCCCGCGCGCTGCAGCAGGCTCGCGGCAATCGACGAGCGGTATCCGCCGGCGCAGAACACGAGCACGGGTCGATCCGCAGGGATGTCGGCCATCCGTTCCGTCAGGCGCGTCAGCGGAATGTGCAGGCTGCCGCCGATGTGCTTCTGTGCGCGTTCGCCCGGCGCACGCACGTCGACGAGTACCGGCGCACCGCCTTCCGCGAGGCGCCTGGCGGCGACCTCGGCGCTCAGCCGTTCGGTCGAGACGATGCGCGCCTCCGATCCGTCGGCGCTGCGCAGTCCGCCGGCGAGGTAGCCGATGACGTGGTCGAACCCGATCCGCCCGAGGCGCAGCGCCGATTCGGTCTCTGCGCCCGGGTCCGCGACGATCGCGATCGGCCGCTCGCGTGCGAGCACGGTGCCCGCCCACGTGGCGTACTGGCCGATCAGGCCGATGTTGATGCTCCCGTCGAGATGCGCCGCGGCGAACTCCGCCGGATCGCGCGTGTCGAGCAGTTGCGCGCCCTGCTGCTGCGCCGCCAGGAGCTCGTCGATCGTCAGCGGGTTGAGTTCGCGCGCCAATGCCTGCTCGAGCGTCTGCCGCTCTCGGCTGTTGAGCACCGCGTCGTACACGAAGTACGACGGGGCGTCCGGCTGGTCTATCGTGACGAGCGCGATGAACTGCTCCTTGCTCATCGGCCGCAGCGCGTAGTTCGAGCGCCGCTCGTCGCCCACGGTCGACATCGTCTCCTGGCTGAGCGCCTTGCCACAGAGCGACCCGGCGCCGTGGGCGGGATACACGAGGCACGAGTCGGGGAGTTTGAGCAGCTTGTCGTGGAGCGAGGAGTACAGCAGCGCCCCCAGTTCCGCCGCCGTCCAGCCCAGCACGCCGTGCAGGTCGGGGCGGCCGACGTCGCCGACAAACAGCGTGTCGCCGGTGAGCACCGCCTTCGGGGCGGTGCCGCTTTCGGTCAGGTCGTAGACCGCCAGGCAAATCGATTCCGGTGAATGGCCCGGCGTCTCGATCGCGTCCACCCGCACCTGGCCGAACTGCACGGCGTCGCCATCGCCGAGCGGCTGGAAGGCGTATTCCGCCCTCGCGGCCTTCCCCAGGTAGATCGTGGCGCCCACTCGGTCGCGCAGCTCCAGGTGGCCGGCGAGGAAGTCGGCGTGCAGGTGCGTCAGGAACACGTGCGCGACTCGCAGGCCGTGCTCGGCGGCAAAGGCCAGGTAGCCGTCGACGTCACGCTGCGGGTCGACGACGGCGGCCGTGCGGGTCTGCTCGTCGCCAATCACGTACGACGCGTGGGCCAGGCAGTTGAGGTAGAACTGCTTCAGGATCATAGGCTTTGGGCTGTTGGGCTACCGGCTACCAGCTATCGGCTACCGGCTATCGGCTACCGGCTACCGGCTATCGGCTACCGGCTACCGGCTAGATACACGTTACCCCGCCTGGGTGTAAACTCGTCGCGAGTTTTTTCACGCGGGCTCAGCCTATGTCGCTCTCACGACGCAACTTCATCAAGGGCGTGATCGCGGGGGGCGCGGCGGCCTCCTCCGCCGCCTACCTGTTCCGCGGCGCCGGGTCGCTCTTCGGCCAGACGTCGGCGCCCGGGTCGGTCGAACGTCTCCTGTCGCTGACCGTCAACGGCCAGACGCGGCGCGTCGACGTGCTGAAGCAGGAAACGCTGGCGATGACGCTCCGCTACAAACTGGGGCTCACCGGCACCAAGATCGGGTGCGACCGGGCCGAGTGCGGCGCCTGCACCGTGCTCATCGACGACGTGCCGCACTACTCCTGTTCTGTGCTGACGCACACGGTGCGCGGGCGCCGGATCGTGACGATCGAGGGGCTCGAGGGGCCCGGCGGCGTCCTGCATCCGGTGCAGCAGGCGGTGGTGGACGAACAGGGGTTCCAGTGCGCGTTCTGCCTGCCCGGCTTCGTCATGGCCGCCGTCGGCGCTCTGAAGACGAACCCGAACCCGACGCGGGAGGAGCTGGCCCACGCCGTCTCGGGCAACCTGTGCCGCTGTCAGGACTACGACAAGATCCTGACCTCGCTCCTGCGCGGGGCCGAATACATGCGGAGGACGACGTGAAACAACTCCCAACGCCCCACACGCCAACTCCCAATTGGGAGGTGTGGAATTGGGGGTTGGAAGTTGGGCGTTGGGAGTCTTCGTAGAGGTCTGATATGGCCGGCACGCTCGTTGGTCGCAATTACACGCCTCCCGATCTGGTCGCGAAGGTGACGGGCCGCGCCAAGTACGCGGAGGACTTCCGCGCCGAGGGGATGCTCTTCACCAAGCTGCTGCTCAGCCCGATGCCGCACGCGCGCGTGCGGGATATCGATACGAGCGCGGCGCTCTCGCTGCCGGGCGTACGGGCGATCCTCACCGCCTACGACCTGCCGGATCTGGACGGCCAGGAACGCGCGCTCACCAACGAGCCGCGGTACGCCGGCGAGCCGATCCTGGCGGTCGCCGCCGTCGACGAGCTCACCGCCGCCGACGCGGTCGAACGGATCCAGGTCGATCTCGAGCCGCTGCCCTTCGTGACCAACGCGCTCGACACGCTGCGCCCGGGCGGTCCCAACCCGCGTCTGGACGGCAACGTGTGGGGCCCGCCGCCCCCGCCGCGCGAGGGCGCGCCGCCGGCGGCGCCGCCGTTTGAAACCCTCAAGTGGACCACGGAGGACTTCGCCGAGGAGGCGCAGGGACGGCTGCCGATGGGGAAGCCCGCCGAGGAATGGTCCTACGGCGACCTCGAGGGGGGCTTCGCCGCCTCGGCGCTCGTGCTCGACGAGACGTTCGTCGTCCAGTCCACGGGCCACCACCCGATGGAGACGCGCAGCGCCATGGCGTACTGGCGCAACGGGAAGCTGTTCATCCACGCCTCGACGCAGAGCGTCGCGCAGACGCGCGGGAACATCGCGCGGTGGGTCGGGATCGCGCCGGAGGACGTGATCCTGATCTGCGAGTACACGGGCGGCGGCTTCGGCAGCAAGGGGGGCGGCGCCGTGTCGATGTCGATTCCGGCGCTCCTGGCGCGGAAGGCGAACGCGCCGGTGATGATGCGGATCACCCGGGAAGACGAGAGCTACATCGGCCGCGCCCGCACGAACATGACGGGCCGCGTCAAGATCGGCTTCGCGAAGGATGGCCGGATCACCGCGCTCGACTTCTTCATCGTCCAGGACACGGGGGCGTACGGGCCGCTCGGCGATCACCGGTCGGCCGGCAATGCGGCGTCCCTCATCTATCAGCCGCCGGCGATGCGCTGGCGCGCCGTCAACGTCGCCACCAACACGCCGCCCCGCTCGCAGCAGCGCTCGCCCGGGCCGATGCAGGGCAACGGCATCATCGAGCCGGTCATGACGAAAGCGGCCAAGCAGCTTGGCCTCGACCAGGTGGCGATCCGGCGGATCAATTCACCGGAGGGCAAAGCGCCGTTCGGCCCCGTGCTCCCGAGCGGCCGGCGCAACCACGTGACGAGCGCCTTCGTGAAGGAGGCGCTCGACCGCGGCGCGGCGCTGTTCGACTGGGAAGAGCGGAAGGCGCGCGCGGGCAAGCGCCAGGGGTCGAAGGTCCGCGGCGTCGGCGTCGCCGTCGGTCCGCACGGGGCGGGGTCGATCGGCTACGACAGCATCATGACGATCCGGCCCGACGGCCGGCTCTACGTGCAGTCGGGCGCCGGCAACCTCGGCACGCACTCGATGATCGATCTCGCCCGGGTGGCGGCGGAGATCCTCGACGTGCCGTGGGAGAAGGTCGAGGTGGTCTGGGGCGACACCGGCAAGCACCTGCCGTGGACGTGCCTCTCGGTCGGCAGCCAGACGACGCACGCGATGACGCGGGCGAACCATGCGGGCGCCATGGACGCGCGGCGCAAGCTGCAGGAGATCGCCGCGCGCGATCTCGGCGGGTCGCCCGAGGACTACACGGTGGGCCGCGAGCGCGTGTACCGCCGCGACGCCCCCTCGCGCGGGTTGACCTACGTGCAGGCGGCGCGCCGCGCCATCGAGCTCGGCGGAAGGTACGACGGCCACGATCTGCCCGGGGACATCAACCCGATGACGCGCGCCTCGGCCACGGCGCTGGCGGGACTCGGCCTGATGGGCGTCGCCAAGGACAACTACGGGCGCGACGGCGTCACCTATTCCTTCGTGATCGGCTTCGCCGAGGTCGAGGTCGACATCGAGACCGGGTCGGTGCGGGTGGTCGACTATCTCGGCATTGGCGACGTCGGCACCGTCGTCAACCCGCGCAGCCTGCTCGCGCAGATCAAGGGGGGCTCGTGCCTCGGGATCGCCCACGCGCTCTTCCAGAAGTCGGTGGTCGAGCCGCGGTACGGCGTGTCGCTGACCGACCGGTTCCACTACAGCAAGCCGCTGACGATCCTCGACGTGCCGCGCCAGATGCAGGCCGACGCGCTCGATCTGCCGGACCCGGAGACGCCGGTCGGCGCGCGGGGGGTCGGCGAGCCGCCGGTCGGCGCGGCGTACGGGGCGGTGATGAGCGCGATTGCCGACGCGGTCGGCGAGGACGTCTTCCGCCGCGCGCCGGTCACCTCCGACATCATCCTGATGTCGCTCGAGCACGGACGACGAATGCATGAACCGCTCCGGATGCACGTGTAAGGGGTCGTTCGGGCCGTTCAGGAGAATGAGTCCATGGCGGTAATCCGCGACGTGATGCCCGCGTTCGAGCTCTTTCAGCCGACCTCTGTCGAGGCTGCGCAGGCGGTGCTCGACCGGTACGGCGCCGGCGCCTGGGTGCTGGCCGGCGGCCTCGACAGCCTCGACTGGCTGAAGGACCGGATCAGGCGTCCCCAGGCGGTCGTCGACCTCGGCGCCATCGCCGAGCTCAAAGGCATCCGCGAGCGCGACGGCGGCCTCGAGATCGGCGCGATGACGACGCTGACCGAGGTGGTGCGCCATCCAGGGGTCCGCGAGCGCTACGCGATTCTTCTCGAGGCGGCCGAGGCCGCGGCCTCGCCGCAGATCCGCAATCAGGCGACGATCGGCGGCAACGTCTCGCAGGACGCCCGCTGCTGGTACTACCGCGCCGGGTGGCCGTGCTACCGCGCGGGCGGCAACATCTGCTACGCCGACACGCCCGACGCGATCAACCGCGAGCACGCGATCCTCGGCGCCGACCGCTGCGTGGCGGTCAATCCGTCGGACACGGCGCCGGCGCTCATCGTGCTCGACGCGCAGATGGTCATCCGTACCGCCGGCGGCGGCGAGCGCGTTGTGAGCGCGGAGGATTACTTCGTCGGCCCGGGGATCGACATCACGCGGATGACGGTTCTCGAGCCGGGCGCTCTCCTCACGGCCATCCGGCTGCCCCGGACGTGGGCCGGCGCGCAGTTCTACTTCGAGAAGATCCGCGACCGCCAGGTCTGGGACTTCGCGCTCGTCAGCGTCGCCTCCGCGATGACGACGAGCGGCAGCACGATCGAGCGGATCCGGATCGCGGTCAACGGCGTGGCGGCGCGGCCGCTGCGCCTGCGGGCCGTCGAGGCGGTGGCCGAGGGCCGGCCCCGGAACGAGGCGACCGCGGTGGTGGCGGCCAACCTGGCCGTCGAGGGAGCACAACCGCTGGGCTTCAACGCCTACAAGGTGCCGCTGATGCGCAATCTGGTGAAGCGCGCGATCCGCGGCGTGGAGGCGGCGGCGTGGACATCCTGACCTGGGGCCGCAACCCCTGGGACCAGCCGGTCCTGACGCACATCTCGTGGAATCTGCTCTGGGCGGCGCTCTTCGCGGGACTCGCGTTCCTCGTCGCGCACGCCAGCTACATGATCTTCTCGGCGCACCGCAAGCGGCACGCCGCCGAGACCGACGCGATGGAGATCGCACGCGCCGATCTGCCCGACCGCATCGTCCGCCATTCGCTCCCCGCCCGCCTGTTCCACTGGCTGATGGCGGCGGCGATGTTCACGCTGCTCATCACGGCGTTCCTGCCGGTCGTGGGGCTCCGCTTTCCGTGGGTGACGTGGCACTGGATCGCCGGCCTGACGCTCACCGGATCGATTCTCTTCCACATCATCCATGCGACCGTCTGGCTCGACTTCTGGTCGATCTGGGTGGGACCGCGGGATCTGCCGGAACTCAGGGCGGAGCTCCTGCGGGATCTCGGTCACGACGTCCCCGGGCCCCGGCCGGGGAAGTATCCCCTCGGCAACCGCCTCTATCATCTCGCGATCGTCGTGGTGGCGCTCGTCGCGGTGGTGACCGGACTGTGCATGATGGTGCGCATCCGCACGCCGTTCTTCACGCGAAACCCGTATCTCTTCAGCGACACCACCTGGGGCGTCACCTACGTCGATCACGGGCTGGCGGGGGTGACGCTGGTCGGCCTGGTCATCGCTCACGTCTACTTCGCCGCGCGGCCCGAGAAGTGGTGGATCACGAAGGCCATGATCCTCGGGTGGATCACGCGGCGGCAGTACCTCGAACACCACGATCCCGACCGGTGGGCGGTAAGACAACTCCCAACTCCCAACTCCGCAACTCCCAACTCCACAACTCCCAACTCTGGACTGGCTAGTCCAACTCTTTAGGATCGTGCGCGAATGGCAGTTCTTGGGAGTTGGCGTCTTGGGGATTGGACGTTGACATCATGCGAGACGACTTCCAGCAGCGGTGCGACACCATCGAAGAGACCTACGAGTTCCTGCTCGCCTATGCCGCGCAAGGCGTGACGGGCGACGGCGGCGCGGGCAGCCAGGTGCGCGAGTTCCTCACCCGCGCATCGCGCGCGCTCGCCGATCTCGGCGGGGTGTTCGGGGCCGTGGTCGAGCGCGAACGCCTGGAGCCGGCCGCTCGATATCGCGCCTACGTGGACGTGCTCGATCGGGACGCCCGCGACAGCCTGGCGGCAATCGAGCTCGTGCTGGCTCAGCCCTCCATCGGCTCGCAGCTCATCGACAACCTCAATGCGTCGATGCACCTGCGGGCGCTGCTCACCGACCTGTTCCTGATTGACGAGATCCTGAAGGTCCGGCTGCAGCCGGACGCCACGGTTCCAATCCCGCCGCGCACGTAGCGTCCGGCGTCAGCCTGACCGCCCGCGGGCGCGGCGATTCGCCACGGCCGCTGCATACGCGCCGTGCAGCGTCGCGGCGGCCCGGTCCCAGGAGAACTCCCGCGCGCGCGCCAGCCCGCGCGCCGCGCACCCGCCCGCGAACGCCTCGTCGGTGAGCATCCGCTCGATCGCCGCCGCCAGTTCCTCCGCCTCGTCCGCATAGACGAGGAGGCCCGCCTCGCCGAGCACTTCCGGCAGCGCGCCCGCCCTGGCCGCGACGACGGGGATTCCCGCCGACATCGCCTCGAGCACGGGAATCCCGAATCCCTCGTCGCGCGACGGCAGGACCAGCAGGCGCGCGCCCGCGTACAGCTCCTCGCGACCCGTGACATAGCCGAGGTGGCGCGCGTGGCCGGCGAGCGGCGGCTGCGCGAGCCGCGCGAGCCACCCGTCCGCGTCCGGCGTCGCTTTGCCCGCGAGCACGAGCGGCGGGGCGGCGGGGCGGCGCTCCAGCAGCCGCGCGTAGGCATCGAGCAGCGCGCCGACGTTCTTGCGCGCCTCGAGGGTCCCGACAAAGAGGATGTATCCGTCACGCGGCACGTGGGGACCCCGTCCCAGCGTACGCCACGCCGGCGGGCCGGGCGAGCAGACGTGGACGCGCGCCGGCGGGATGCCGAAGGTCCGTTCGATGAGCGCCGCCGTGTACCGGCAGGTGGTGACGACTGCGTCGGCGCGCCGGGCGTGCTCGTGCGCCAGCGCCGGGTAATCACGCCGGATTTCCCCGCGCGTCGCCTCCGGCGCCGTCAGGAAGAACAGGTCGTGAATGGTGACGACTTGCGCTGCGTGCCGGGTCGGGATGAGCAGCGGATGCGCGGCGTGCACCACGTCGGCGGCGATGCCGAGCGTCTCGACCGGCGGCCACTCCATCCGGTGCCACAGGTAATTGAGGAGCCGGACCGGCACCCGCCGATCGACGACCCGGACGGCAAGTTCCGATGCCAACCCCGCGGCCGGCCGGTCCTTCCACGAGCTCGTGAACACGGCAAGGTCGGTGCCGTCGCCGGCGTGCTGCCGGGCGTACGCGCCGGCGAGGTTGTGGATGTACTCGCCCGCACCGGTGCGTTCCCTGAGCGCCGGCCGGTAATCGATGAGGATGCGCACTGGTAGCCCTGAGGCCTGGGGCCTACGACATTATCAGGAGAAGGGGCACCAGGATCGGCTGCTGACCGCGGCCCCGGGGAGGCAGGGCGCAACCTCAGGCCAAGGGGGCGGCCGATTCTGCGGCCGGGAGGCACAACTTACCGAAACTGATCGGCCAGCAGCGCCACGGTCAGCCCATAGTAGTGCGCGCAGTTGTAGCGCAGGATCGCGTCGTAGTTCTCGTACACCAGGAAGCTGCGGGTGTCGGTCTCGACCAGTCCGGCCTTCGCGTCGCTCGTCGGGAGCGCCGTGCCGTCGGCGCGCCGGACCCCCAGCCGCCGCCACGCCTCGAGCGGGATCCGCTCGGTCATGTTGCGCATCGCGTAGCACCCCTCCGAGCGCCTCGTCGTCTCCCGCGCGACGGCTTCCCGGACCGCGGGCGTGACGCGCACCTCGCGCCCCCACGTGAACTCGTCGTCCCACCCCCACTGCCGGAGGTAGTTGGCGATCGAGGCGAGGGCGTCGGAGGTCGACCGCCAGATGTCGCGGCGGCCGTCTCGGTCGAAGTCCTCGGCGTACTTCAGGTAGCTCGAAGGCATGAACTGCGGGTGGCCCATGGCGCCCGCCCACGACCCGGTCATGCTCCGCGCATCGACGTCGCCCCGGGAGACCATGGTGAGCGCGTCGAACAGTTCGCCCCGGAAGAAATCGGCGCGGCGCGGTTCCCACGCGAGCGTGGCGAGCGCCCGGAACACCGGCGTGCTGCCGGTCACCCCGCCGTAGCGCGTTTCGATCCCCCAGATGGCGAGGACGAAGCGGCGCTGGACGTCGTAGGCCGCTTCGATTCGGTCGAGCAGCCGGCGGTGCCGGCGCGCCATCTCCCGGCCGCGACGGACCAACTGCGGCGTCACGCGGGTGCGGTAATAGCGCTCGAAGCCGACCACCAGCTCCGCCTGGGAGCGGTCGCGCGTGATGACGCGCGGCAGCGGTTCGAGGCCGGCGAGCGTCTGGTCGATGAGCTGCGGGCTGTAGCCGCGGTCGTGCGCCTCGGCGACGAGCTCCTGCAGCCACTGGTCGAACGGCCGGGGCGGGTCGGCGGGCGCCTCCTGGGCGCGAAGGTTGACGGCGCACACACAGACGAGGGCCGCCAGGACGGCCAATACCCGCACGGAAGCCATTATGCGCCGCGCTCCACGCGGCCTGGACGGGAGTCTCGCCGCGAAGGAAGGGCGAATTCCCCGGCACACTCCGGCCGTTGATGTCGGGTTGCCCGAGGTGTATCTTCTGTTTACGTTTTCCCCGCCGCGCCCGGGTAACGTGCGACCGACTACCGGCTACCGCCTACCGGCTCGCGTGACTGGAGACATCCCGATGACCGAAGACAGGCTGAAGAACGCGTCGAGGCGTCAATTCATCAAAGGTGTCATCGCCGCGGGGGCTGTCGTCTCCTCGAGCGCCTATCTCTTTCGCAGCATTCCGCTCTCGGGCCAGCCCACCGCCGCCGGCAGCGTCGAGCGGCTGATGACGCTGAACGTCAACGGCCAGCAGCGCCGCGTCGACGTGATGAGGCAGGAGACGCTGGCGATGACGCTGCGCTACAAGCTGGGGCTGACGGGCACCAAGATTGGCTGCGACCGGTCGGAGTGCGGCGCGTGCACGGTGCTCATCGACGACGTACCGCGGTATTCGTGCTCGGTGCTGACGCACTCGGTGCGGGGCAGACGCATCGTCACGATCGAAGGACTGGCGGCCGGCGACGGGACGCTGCATCCGGTGCAGCAGGCCGTGGTCGACGAGCAGGGATTCCAGTGCGCGTTCTGCATGCCGGGCTTCGTGATGGCGACGGTCGGCTACCTGAAGTCGAATCCGTCGCCGACGCGCGAGGAACTGGCGCACGCCGTCTCGGGCAACCTGTGCCGGTGCCAGGACTACAACAAGATCCTGACCGCGATGATGCGCGGCGCCGAGCTGATGCGGAGGGCCTGATCGTGGCTGAGCACAAATACATCGGCCAGAACTACACGACGCCCGATCTGGTCGCGAAGGTGACGGGCAGGGCGAAGTACGCCGAGGACTTCCGGGCGGAGGGGATGCTCTTTACGAAGTTGCTCCTCAGTCCGATGCCGCACGCGCGGGTGATCCGGATCGACACCAGTGCGGCGCAGGCCATGCCGGGCGTGAAGGCGATCCTCACCGTCGACGACATGCCGGAGCCCGCCGACAGCGTCGACGACGCCGGCCGCGTCATTCGCGCCAACACGCGCGCCGAACGTGCGCTCACGAACGAACCGCTGTACGAAGGCGAACCGATTCTGGCTGTCGCCGCGGTCGACGAGTTCACCGCCGCCGAGGCGATCGAAAAGATCCAGATCGAATTCGAACCGCTCCCGTTCGCCGTGGATCCGCTCGTCAGTCTCCGCCCCGGCGGACCGACGGCGCGGACCGACGGCAACGTGTGGTTCCGCCCGCCGACGCCGCCGGCGCAGCCCGGCCAGCCGCCCCCGCCGCAGCCGCCGATCGACGTGAAAGATCTGAAGTGGACCGAAGAGCAGTTCGCCGAGGCCGAAGCGGGCCGCTTGCCCATGGGCGAGGTGCTGGCCGACCAGTGGGAGTACGGCGATCTCGACGCCGGGTTCACGCAGGCCGCCCTCGTGCTCGACGAGACGTACGTGACGTCGAACACGAGCAACCAGCCGATGGAAACGCGCACCGCCATGGCGTACTGGCAGAACGGCAAGGTGTACGTCCACTGCTCGACGCAGAGCACCGTGCAGACCGTCGCCGGGATCTCGCGCTGGCTCGGCGTCCCGCAGACCGACGTCGTGGTGATCAGCGAGTACACCGGCGGCGGCTTCGGCAGCAAGATCACGAGCGCCATCTCGCTGGTGATTCCGGCGCTGCTCTCGAAGAAGGCGAACGCCCCGGTCATGATGCGGATCACGCGCGAGGAGGAGCAGTACATCGGCCGCGCCCGGCCGTCGCTGCACGCCCGCATCAAGGCGGGCTTCTCGAAGGACGGCCGGCTGCTGGCGCTCGACTTCTTCGGCCTCTCCGAGTCGGGGCCGTACGAAGGCGGCAACGACCACAACGCGACCGGTCGGATCGTCTCGCTCCTGTACCAGCCGGTGGCGATGCGGTTCCGGGGCATGGGCGTCATGACCAACACGCCGCCCCGCGGGCCGCAGCGGTCGCCCGGCGGTGCGCAGGGCGTCGCCGTGATGGAGCCCGTGATGTCGATCGCGGCCGACCGGCTCGGCATCGATCAGGTGGCCATCCGTCGGATCAACGCTCCGGAGGGGAAGGCGCCGTTCAACGGACCGAACCCGCAAGGCGTGCGGCCGCATGTGACGAGCGCGTTCGTCAAGGAGGCGCTCGACAAGGGCAAGGCGCTCTTCAGGTGGGAGGCGCGCAAGGCGCGCGGCGGGACGCGCGTCGGTTCGAAGGCCTACGGACTCGGTGTGGCCGTGGCCGCGTACAGCGGCGGATCCGTCGGCTTCGACGGGCTCTTCGTCATCAAGCCGGACGGCAAGGTGTACATCCAGTCGGGGATCGGCAATCTCGGTACCGAGTCGGTGAGCGACGTGCACCGCGTGGTCGCCGAAGTCCTCGACGTGCCGTGGGAGAAGTGCGAGATCACCTGGGGCAGTACGTCCAAGCACCTGCCCTGGACGTGCGTCTCGGGCGGGTCGCAGACGGCGCACGCGATGACGCGCGCCGCCTACGCTACGGCGATGGACGCCAGAACAAAGCTCCAGGAGATTGCCGCGCGGACGCTCGGCGGCAGCCCGGCCTCGTACCGAGTGGCCGGTGAACGCGTGGCGGGTCCCGGCGGCAGCCTGACGCTCGCGCAGGCGGCGCAGAAGGCGATTGAGCTTGGCGGCAAGTACGACGGCCACGAGGCGCCCGAAACGGTCAACGTGTTCACGAAGCGATCCGTGGCGGCGCTGGCGGGCCAGGGGCTCCTCGCGGTGGCGCGCGACGTATATCCGCGCGACGGCGTCACGCATTCCTACACCATCGGCTTTGCCGAGGTGGAAGTGGATGTGGAGACCGGCCACTACCGCGTGCTCGACTATCTGGCCGTCGCCGACGTCGGCACGGTTCTTCACCCGCGCTCGCTCGGCGGGCAGCTCCTGGGAGGGTCGCTGCAGGGGATCGGCCACGCGATGGGTCAGAAGTGGGTCTACGACCAGCAGTACGGTGTGCCGCTGGCGAAGCGCTTCTACCAGACGAGACCGGCGACGATTCTCGACGCGCCTGTCCACATGGAGTGGGCGGCGGTCGACATCGCCGACCCCGAGACGCCGGTCGGCGTGCGCGGCGTCGGTGAGCCGCCGGTGGGCGCCGGCTGGGCGGCGGTCGCCAACGCCGTCGCCGACGCCGTGGGCCACGACGTGTTCCGGCGGTTTCCGGTCACGGGCGACATGATTCTGACCTCGCTCGCGAACGGCCGCCGGGTCACCGACCCGCTGACGGCAAATATCTAGGCGGTAGCCGCTAGCCGGTAGGCGGTAGCCGGTAGGAGGAACCAGGAACCGCTACCACCTACCACCTACCGGCTACCACCTACCGGCTACCAGCGAGGAGAGAGTGCGATGGCAGTTATCCGCGACGTGATGCCGGCGTTCGAGCTGTTCCAGCCGGCCACTGTGGACGAGACGCTGGGGCTGCTCGAGCGGTACGGGGCTGACGCCTGGATCATGGCCGGCGGCCTCGATTCGTTCGACTGGCTGAAGGACCGCATCAAGCGGCCGGCCGTCGTCGTCGACCTGAGCCAGATGATGGATCTCCGGGGCGTCCGGGACGTGGGCGGCGGGCTCGAGATTGGCGCGCTGACCACGCTGACCGACCTGGTGCGGCATCCCGCGGTCCAGCAGCGGTTCGGGCTGCTGGCACAGGCCGCCGAACTGGTCGCCTCACCGCAGATTCGGCACCAGGGGACCATCGGCGGCAACGTTTCGCAGGACACCCGGTGCTGGTACTACCGGAGCGGCTGGTCGTGCTACCGGGCGGGCGGCAACATCTGCTATGCCGACTCGCCAACCGCCGTCAACCGCGAGCATGCGATCCTCGGCGCGAGCCGATGCGTGGCCGTGAGCCCGTCGGACACGGCGCCGGCCCTCATCGCGCTCGGGGCCGAGTTCGTGCTGCGAAGCCGCGGAGGCGAGCGCGTGGTGGCGGCGGAGGACTATTTCGTCGGGCCCGACATCAACATCACGCAGATGACGGTGCGCCGGCCGGACGAGCTGCTGACCACGATCCGCGTGCCGGACAGGTTCGCCGGAGCGCAGTTCTATTTCGAGAAGATCCGCGACCGGCAGGTCTGGGACTTCCCGCTGGTGAACGTCGCCTCGGCCATGACGCTCTCGGGCGAGACGATCCAGGAGATCCGGCTGGCGGTCGGCGCGGTGGCGGCGAGGCCGCTGCGCTTGACGGCCGTGGAGCTGGCGGTCGCCGGGAAGACGCGGAACGAGCAGACGGCCGCCATGGCCGGCGAGCTGGCCGTCGACGGCGCCGTTCCGCTGCGCCACAACAGCTACAAGATTCTGCTGATGCAGAACCTGGTGAAGCGCGCCATCCGCGGCGGGCCGATGCAGGGCGAAGGCGGCTAGGCTGACGAGGCAGGCGGACACATGGACTTCCTGACCTGGGGGATCAACCCGTGGCGGCAGCCGGTTCTCACGCACATCTCGTGGGACCTGTTCTGGGCGTCGCTGTTCGCCGGCGTGATGTTCCTCGTCGCCCATGCGAGCTACATGATCCTTGCCGCGCACCGGAAGCGCAGCGCCGAGGAGACCGACGCGATGGAGGCGGTCTACAAGGACCTGCCCGACCAGATCGAGCGGCACACGTTCATGGCCCGGATCTTCCACTGGGTGATGGCCGCGGCGATGTTCGTACTGCTTCTCACGGCCTTCCTCCCGATCGGAGGCATCCGGTTTGCCTGGGTGGAGTGGCACTGGATGGCCGGCCTGGTGCTGGCCGGGTCGATCATCTACCACTTGGTCCACGCCACGGTGTTCCTCGATTTCTGGTCGATCTGGGTCGGTCCCTCGGACGTTCCGGAGCTTCGGGCGGAAGTCCTGCGGGCGCTGGGCCGCGAGGTGCCGGGCCCGAAGCCCGGCAAGTACCCGCTCGGCAACCGCCTGTACCACACGGCGAGCGTTGTCGTCGCCCTGACGGCGATCGTCACGGGCATCCTGATGATGAACAGGATTCGCACGCCGCTTTTCTCGCGCAATCCGTATCTGTTCAGCGACGCGACCTGGGGCATCACCTATCTGCTGCACGGCGCTGCCGGTGTCGCCCTGGTCGGCCTGGTCATCGCGCACGTCTATTTCGCGCTCCGCCCGGAGAAGTGGTGGATCACCAAGGGGATGCTCCTCGGGTGGATCACCCGGCGCGCCTACCTCCAGCATCACGACCCGGAACGGTGGAGGCTCCGCGGAGGGAAGGCGCGTCCGGCGGCGCAGCCGTAGCCGGCCTCTTCCTCGCACGGTCACGAGGGCAGCAACTGATTCGAACCGTTCTCTCGACCTCCGCCGTGCTGCTGGCGGTCGCATGTACGCCTCCACCGTCTTCGGCGCCGTCTTCGGCCCCCGCGTCCACCGCGCAGGAGCGAACACCGGACACGACAGCAACCGCATGGCACACGCTCGGGTCGTGGTCGGGCCGCGGGAGCGTGCAGACGGAATCATTCATCGTGGAAGGGAGCGTCGTTCGAGTCCGCTGGCAGACGCACGGCCCCCCGGCGGGAGGAGGCACGTTCAAACTGACATTCCTCAGCGCCGTCAGCGGCCGTGAGCTTGCGGTGGCTGCAGACCATCGTGGCGCCGGCAGCGGCGAGTTCTACATCCCGGAAGAGCCGCGTCCCGCGTACTTCCTGGTGGAATCCACGGATCTCGACTGGTCGTTCAGCGTCGATGAAGGAGTCGCCGGAACGATCCGCGAGAGCGCCGACGGGGCGACGCGGCAATGAGCGCACGCGCACCTTCGTTCCAGGGCCTCAGCGTCCTCGTGCTCGAGAGCCGCCGCAGCCGTGAGATGGCCTCTCTCGTGTCCACCTACGGCGGCCGGCCGGTTGTCGCGCCGGCGCTGCGGGAAGTCCCGCTCGAGTCCAATTCTGACGCGCTGGCCTTCGCCGACGCCCTCGTCCGCGACGAGTTCGACATCGTCATCCTGCTGACGGGGGTCGGCACGCGGGCGCTCCTCGCCGTCGTCGACTCGGCCCGTGGCCGCGAGGCGTTCGTGGCGGCGCTCGCCCGCACCAGGGTCGTGGCGCGGGGGCCGAAGCCGCTCGCCGTCCTGCGCGAGCTGCAGGTGCCCGTCTGGGTGAGGGTCCCCGAGCCGAACACGTGGCGCGAACTCGTCGCGGCGATCGATGCCACGGGCGAATCGATCTTGGGACGCCGGGTCGCCGTCCAGGAGTACGGCAAATCGAACGACGAGCTGCTGCACGAGCTCGAGAGGCGCGGGGCGCGGGTGACGCGGGTGCCGGTCTACCGGTGGGCGCTGCCCGACGACGTCGAGCCGCTGCGCGCGGCGGTTTCGGCGGTGGCGCGGGGCGAGCTGGACGCCGCGCTCTTCACGACCGGCGTGCAGGTGGTGCATTTCATGGAGGTCGCCGGCAATCTCGGGCAGGCTGACGCGGTGCGCGACGGCTTGCGCCGGATGGTGGTGGCCTCGATCGGCCCGACCACCACCGAAGCGCTGCGCAACCAGGGGATTGCGGCGGATCTGGAAGCGTCGCATCCGAAGATGGGTCTTCTCGTGCGCGAGGCGGCCGAGCGCGGTCCGGCGCTGCTGCGGCGCAAGAGAAGTACGTAGCGTGTCGCCTTCAGCCGGACCCGTGGCGGGCAACGACGGTCTGGACCGCCCGCCGGAACGACGGTGGATCGAGCGCCGGATAGCGAACGAGATCCCGTTCGATCGCATCGAGGAACTCGAGCAGACGTGAGGGTTCGAGCAGGCCGCGACGGAACATCTGCTCGACATCTTCGATATCGATCGCGTGGCCGCGCTCGATCTTCGCCAGCGCCTGCGCGTAGAAATCGTAGTGACAGAAGGTGAGCGCGCCCTCGGTGCGGATGGCACGGCTGCGGGCGTTCCAGCCTGGAAGTTCGGGGATGAAGTCGCCTGGCGACGCCAGTTCCACATTGATCGACAGCTCGTCTTTGAGACGCGGAATGGCCCGGAAGAGCTCGTCCTGCTCCGGAACCATCTTCAGATCGACATCGATGGTCGAGTCGCGCCAGCCTTCCAGCACGGCGCTCGCGCCGCCGGTGAAATAGATGCGACCGGGCTGGCGCGCGGCAGCACCCAGATGCCGCATGAGGACGCCGAGCCGCTCGGCATCTACCGGCGTACGCATTCAGCGGCCCGCTCGAAGCTCACGAGCCGCCGAATCAGCGCGTTGTAGCGGCCGTGCGCCGAGTCGCCGTCGGATCGGGCGAGGAGCTCGTACAGCCGGTGTTCGGGGCGCGCGATCGCGCGCTCGGGTACGTCGATGCCAATCCGCCGCAGCCGGGGCGCACCGATGAGCACGAGCAGCGCCTCGATTGATTCGCGCCCGTGCCGAACGTCGTCGAGCCCCGTGCGAATCAGGTCCGCGCCGGGTAGCTGCTCGTCGATCGGGTCGGTCACAGCGGCAGTATAGCCCGCCGAAGATCTCTGTGCGGGCGTTCTCCGGGACCGGACCCGAAGTCGTCGTCAACTGGATCGAGGAGATGAAGCGGACTGCCGCTGCCCGGGCAGCCTCGACGAACTGAGCCCGGCGCACCTCCGAGCAGGGGTAAGATCGCGCCTATGCCAACCTCCGCCGAACTGCTCGAGCTGGCCGACAACCACGCGCGCCACGTCTGGATGCAGCAGGAGGGCGCCTACCACGTCGGCCTCGCCGTGGGACGCACGCCGCGGCTGCGGTCCAGATCCTAGGCGGTAGCCGGTAGGTGGTGGCCGGTAGGCGGTAGGCGGTAGCCGGTAGCCAAGAACGCGGAGCCAACACCCAAGGCCCAACGCCCAACATCCAACGCCCGACGCCCGATGCCCCTCCAGTACCTCCACTACGACGTCTTCACCGACGAGCCGCTCGCCGGCAACCAGCTCGCCGTCTTTCTCGACGGGCGCGGGCTCTCCACCGAGCGCATGCAGGCGCTCGCGCGGGAGATGAACTTCTCGGAGAGCACGTTCATCCTGCCGCCGGAGGCGCCAGGGACCGACGTGCGCATGCGCATCTTTACGCCGGCCGCCGAGATGCCGGTGGCCGGCCATCCGACAATCGGCAGCACGTTCGCGCTGGCCGAGACGGGCGTCATTGGTCCCGGCGCCGGGCGCGTCGTGTTCGGGCTCGGCATCGGACCCGTGCCGGTCGATCTCGAGTGGCAGGGGGGCCGGCTGCGCTTTGCCTGGATGAGCCAGCTCCTTCCGGCGTTCGGGCCGCCGCTCGACGCGCGCGGCGCGGTGGCTGCCGCGCTCGGCCTGTCGGCGGACGATCTGGCGCCGGAGCTGCCCGTGCAGCAGGTCTCGTGCGGCGTGCCGTTCCTGCTGGTGCCGCTGCGGTCGCGCGAGACGGTCGATCGTGCGGTGAGCGACGCCGCGGCGTTCCGGCGCCTTGCCGGGGCGACCGGCGTCAACCTGCCAATCTATCTGTTCGCGGCGCTTCCGGCGGGCTCGCCGGACACTGTCTACAGCCGCATGTTCGCACCGGAGTTCGGCATCACCGAGGATCCGGCGACCGGCATCGCGGGCGGTCCGGTCGGATGCTACCTCGTGCGGCACCGACTCGTCGGCGGCGATGCCGCGCGGCGCATCGTCGCCCTGCAGGGTGCGGCGATGCGGCGGCCGAGCCGCATTCATGTCGCGATTGGCGAGCGCGGCGGCGAGACTACCGACGTGAAGGTGGGCGGCGCCGCCGTGCTCGCCGGCCGCGGCGAGCTGGTCGTCTGATACGCACTCCGGCGCGGAATTGACGAGGGCGGGACGCGGGAGCACAATGCCGCATCTTCAGGAGGAGGTCGCGATGAAGGTGCGCGTCATGATGGCGGGGGTGATCGGTGCGGGCGTCATCGCGCTCGGTGGCGCGGCGCTGGCGCAGACCGTGCCCCCGCAGTTCGTCGTCAGCGGCAAGGCGGCCGAACAGATCCAGGACTTCACCACGATCAATCTCGCCACGGCGGAACGGATCGCCGAGGCGTGCGAGCGTCTGGCGGCCGCCGAGGGCGTCGCCATCACCATGATGGTGCTCGACAACGACGGGAACCACGTCTATTCGGACCGGATGGACGGCCAGGGGTACCTCAACATCATCACCGCCGAGATGAAGGCGCGCACGGCGCTCATGCAGCGGGCGCCGAGCAAGTTCGTGATGAACCAGGTGACCCGGAACCCGAACGTGGAATTACAGCGCATCCAACTGGGCCTGTTCCCGAACTCCGGCGGCCTGCCGGTCGTCGTCAACAAGCAGATGATCGGCGCGATCGGCGTCGGCGGCTCCGCGCCGCGCGTGCCGGTGTGGAGCGACGAGATCTGCGGCCACAAGGCGATGCAGGAGGTGCTGGGCGCCTCGAACGTCGCGCCGCTCATCGAGGATCTCCCGCGGCCGCAGCCCCCCGCGCCCGCCAGTCAGACGCCCGTCCCGAGGTTTGCGACCCAGACCACCCCGAAGACGAACGTGTCGAACCCCGAGTGGGTCGTCGGCGGCAGGGGCGCGGCGAACGTGTTCGACGGCAACCAGATCTCGCTGGCGGCGGCCAAGCGCATCGCCCGAGTCTGCCGCGATTTCTCGGCCTCCCGGGGCGGCGGCATGTCGCTCTACATCATCGACAACGCCGGCGAGATCGTGCACATGGAGCGGATGGACGGGCAGGTGTTCAACAACATCAGGACCGCGCTGCTCAAGGCGCAGACCTCTCTCGAGTCGCGTGTGCCGACCTCCGTCTATACGGCGCAGGGAAGGAACAATCCCGCGGGCCAGACGCGCACGATCGCGCAGTTCGAGTTCTTCACGAACTCGGGCGGCCTGCCGATCGTGGTCGACGGTCAGATGATCGGGGCGATTGGCGTCGGCGGCGGCGCCGGGGGCGGCGGCGACGAGAACTGCGCCATCGAGGGACTGAAGGCGGTGTTCGGCGAGCACGTGACGCTGCCGGTCTATCCGGCGGCGAGCGCCGCGAGCGGCGGGCGCTGAGCGAAGGCCCGGTCAGTTCTGAAGGAGGAGCCGCGCGACCGCGGCGGCCGCGTCGGACGACAGGGTAAGGAACGTCAGGGCGACGCGGTATTCGATGCGCTGGGAGGCGCCGGCCTCCGGGACCGCGCTCACGACGTGCGCCGGCAGGTATTGGGTTCCCTCGAGGCCTTCGATCGCCAGCGTCGTCTGCGTGTGCGGGCGCGGGGGCCTGGGCAGCCGGACGACGGCGCCCGAATCGGTGAGGGCGATGAGGGTGCCTTCGCAGGTCACGTTGACGCGAACGCGGCGGCCCCGCGGCAGGTGCGCCGTGGGGCTCGGGTCGGCGGGGACGGGGCCGGCGAGGGGGGTGGCCATGGGCGTGGGCCTCGTGGAGCGGGGCCTCGTCACTTCAGCTGGCGGAGCGTGCGGGCGTTGCGGGCGGCGACCATCGCGGCGACGCTGTTGGAGGCGACCATGACGGCGATGGCGGCGGGCTTGTTGGTCTTCCAGAGGCGCTCGGCGGCGACGATGGTGCCGGCGGCGACGGCGGCCTTGACGGCGATGAAGGCGGCGCTGTTGCCGACCACGCCCTGCATGAGCGGGTTCGTTTCGCGCCCGCCGCGGGCGAGGGCCTGCTTGGTGGAATAGACGTCGTAGGCCTGCAGCGCCACGGTGCTCGCGTAGAGCGCCGGGAGGATGGCGGGGCGGGTCACGGCGCGGCCGATCTGGGCCGGCACGATGGTGGTTGCGGCGGCCGGGGCGGCAGCCTCGTCTCCGGCGTAGGCTGGCGCCACCGAGAGGGCGGTGGTCAGGAGCGCGGCGGCGGCGAAGGTGCGAGTCATGGTCGGCCTCGTGAAATCGCCCGGCGCGTCATTGCGCCGGATGCCACGTGGTGGAGCGAAGCCGATGCCGTCGTGCTGGCCGGTCGCAAGTCATTGATACAACACGCATTGGCCGGTGATGGCGTGCGCGCGATGGGTGTGCGAGCGTGCGCGGGACCCGTGCGCGCCGGTGGTGCGCACACCCGGCATCGTGCGCACGGCCGCGGCGGAGGTGCCCGGCGCGGCGCGCGAGGCTCGGTCGCGTGGGTGGCCGGCGCAGGCCGGTTAGTTGGGGCGGTACAGGGCGCGCACTCGGCTGACGTCGCCGGCTGACAACCCAGACAGGCCGCGAATGTCCGCGCGCCGCGTCAGCCGCATCCGGTAGCGGTTGAAGAACGCCGGGATGTCGCCGCCGTAGCCGAAGAAGTACATGATGTCGCGGACGTCGGCCGTGTGTTCGAGTCCGAGGGCGTGCCCCAGCTCGTGCACGCACGTGAGATAGACGACCGTGTCGCGCACGAGCAGGTCGGTGCGCGCCAGCTCCGCCATCTGGCTGCCGAGCGCGCCGGTATCGGGGCGGATGTACACGGCGGCGCCGCGCCGCCCGGTGGCGAGGAGCGGGCGCATCTCGCCGTACGTGCCGGCGTCCGCCGGTACCCAGTAGACACGCACGAGCGCCTCGGCTTCCGGCGCCGGCTCGAACCGCAGAGCGCCGTCTGTGCTCCCGGCCCATGCCTCGAGCGCCCAGACGGCCAGCTCGCGGTCCGAGGGCCGGTAGGTCGATCCCGGCTCACCCTCGGCAATGAAATAGGTAACGCGCCCGGTCGCGTCGAGCGGCTCGAGCGTGCGCGGCCGCTGTGCGGCGCCCTCAACCGGCAGGATCAGGCTGACGAGGACCAGCGCCGGCAGCCGGGTCAGGCGACCCATGCCTCTACGATATTCGCTCCGAGGCCGCTCGGACGCGCGTGGGATAATGGCATATCCTCGGGGCTCGGTCGGGGCGTAGCGCAGCCTGGTAGCGCACCTGCCTTGGGCGCAGGGGGTCGCTGGTTCGAATCCAGTCGCCCCGACCATTTTCCTGTTTTTACATGTCTGGTCGAGTGGCCGACCCTGAAAAACGCCTCTCGGCTGACAAGTGGCTGACAATCGGTACGGTCTCAACGTCAGTTGGGACTGCACTTCTCACCCCAGCCGACCTGTCCCAGGCACGCGTGATTCGATGTCGTATCCGAGATTGTCCCCGCTGACGTCCCGCGGATCGAAACCGAGTGCGCGTTCCGCGTCCATGACTGCCTTGAGGGCCAGTTCCTCGATACGCCGTCGGCCCTCGGGCGTGCTCGCCAACCCGGAAGCGACAACCGCGGGTCGGCTCAGTCGCGCCGAAATGAAGCCCTGCGGGATCACGAGTGCGGCGCCCATGACGACTGGCGGCTGCGACGACACGTGGCGCTCTTGCTCCAGCTCCAACTCGCGTCGCTTCAAACGAGCCTCAAGGTCATCGGCGCGCTGCCGCGCTCGCGCAAGATCCAAAGCCGGAGCGAGACACGCACGATCGTCATCTCGTGCCGAATCTGAGTCGATGCTGCGGGGATTGAAGCGAAGGCAGGGTGCCAGTCCGTAATCAGAGCTGCCTTCGTGTGGGGTTGAGATCAACGATCAGCGTTTCTTCTTGTCCTGCGGCTGCAGCCGTTTCATTGCGCGAACGGCTCGTGCGGTCGCGCCTTCGTGCGCGCCCGGTGGCGACCATCTCGCGGGTCCACTCGATGCCGTCCGAGCGGTCGGCATGGGCGCGCTTCGGCTTTTGAATCGTGACTGTCTTCATAGCTTCTCCGAACGATCCATCGACCACCTCACGCGCTCGGCGATGAACGCGGTGAACGGCCGGATGTTCATGTCGATGCTAGCGCTGTCCAGGGCGGAGAGATACGCATCCCGATCGTCGACACGGATCACCGTCCACGGATATCCGCCTGAGGCTAACATCGCGTTCATCACGAAGCGTGCCATGCGTCCATTCCCGTCCGGATACGGGTGAATGTACCCGAACAGCCAGTGTCCAAGGACGGCGCGGACACCCACGTGCGGCTCACGTTCGAGCAGATCGAAGAGCGCGGGCGTCGCATCACGCACCGCTTCCCAGCGCGGGGGCACGTAGCGCGACGTGCGAAGGTACACCGCGTCGTTGCGATAGCCGGCGAGCGCAGCCGCCGGAATCAGGCCCGCTGCGACGAAGGGCTGGAAGAGCTCGCGGTACCAATCCATATGGGATGCCCGTGCGCGCGCGCCGGCGTTCGCGCCGGTGATGATCTCGGCGATTGCCTCCTTCACCTTCTGAAACGCTTGCCAGTACCCGCGCGCAGCCAGCGCGTCGCGGTTCCGGCGGTCCTCCTCGTCCCTCGCCGGGTTCCAGTCGCCTCGCTGCACGCGCTCGATCAACGCAGGGCTGACGGTGTAGCCCTCGATGGAGAGCGAATGGTACGCATCGCTCCTGTAGATGTCGTCGACCAGGTGAAGGTAGCGGTCACGGTCAGCTGGCAGCCCTGGCTGCTGAGGAAACGTCTCGACAACGGCTCCGCGCATCGATTGCCACATCGCCTGCATACGGCCAACGATTGGCGACGTCGCTGGCGCGAGGGCCGCTACGGCCTGGGTCGCGTCATACGGATCGCTGTCGCGTACGTCGTACCCCGCACCCTTCATCGTCTTCACGATGTCGTCCGCCAATTCCGCGCGGCCGATATGACGAAGACCTCCGGCAATCGCGCCCGCCTTCGCAGAATTGCCGCCGCTGAGGAGCAATCGCAGCACGTCGGAGGCATCGCGCAGACTGACGAGCAGTACTTGCGTCTCGATCGGCTGCCGCGCGAAGAAGGACTCTGGCACTCGTACGAGCGCAGCGGGCGCCGTGAACAGTCGCAGGTCGTCTCGCCGGATCAGTTCCGCCGCAGGCGGAATCTCAGTCGTCTTGAGGTCGTACAACGAGGTGCCGAAGGGCAGCTCGATGTTGTGGTTTGTGCCCTTTGGCGTGTAGACGACGACTTGGCGAGGAATCACCGAGTTTTCGGCAAGCAGGAGGAGCGACTGTTCGGGCGATAGGTGCCACTCATCGCCGAATCGCTCGCCGCAATACCGCGCGCAGAACTCCCAGAACGACGCGTACCACGGCGTGCTGTCATCAGCGCGTGCACCGGGGCTCGAGGAGACCCACCAGCCTTTGATGACCGGCTGCAGGAAACCGTTGGCGACGAGTCGCTCCCTGTGAGTACGGCTCAGCTCCCTCGAATGGACGACCCGGTGACCGGCCTCTTGCAAGGCTTGCAAGGCCGCCAATGAGTCCGCGAGTTTTTCATGGGGGCTGGGCATAACCGTGCAGACGCAAGCCTTTTCTGTCGAGCGAATGCAAGCATATCATGCCGAGCGATAGCAAGCTAATAATGTCGGGCATCTACAAGCTTATGCTGATGCCACCAGCAGAACGGCCGGCTAATCTAACGGTTTGGACGGGGAAGCCTGGGCTCTGCTCTTCTGGCCGGCTGGCCAGGAGGCAGCATTCGCATGCGTGATGCATGGCCAAGGTTGTGACCGAACGCCCGCGCCGCGGTCACGCCGAGAAGAGCAAGAAGACGACGGGATGCCCGATCCGGCGTCACGACCCTGACGCGGACTACGACGAGCCGGTACGGCTGCCCGTCAGTCGCGGCCGTCAGTACGGCTGGAACGCCAAAGAGTTCTCCGACCAGATCAACCCGCTTAAGCGGTACCTTCGGTCCTGCGTCGGCCGGTCGTGGAACAAGGTGCACAGCGAGCTGTCGCAGAAGCTCGATCGCCGCAGCATTTCCGGGTCACACATCTGGGACCACGTCATGCGGGAAATCGAGACCGACTGCTACATCGGAGCGGACGGTCTCGCGTACAGCAACGACCGGAAGTACAGCCGCGGCGAGTGGCCGATCGTCGGCCTGTACGTCCATCCCAAGACGGGTTTGATCCGCGATCAAACCCGGCGCAAAGCTCGCCGTTGTGAACCTCATCTGGGATTCATTCCGGTCTGACGGCCCCGGTAATCATGTGCTCCCCGTCATGTGTGTAGCCAATGTTCAACCGGCTTCGTCAGAAACTCGTCGAGTGAGACGCCGTCACCGCCGACCAGCAGCGTGCGTTTCGGCTTGAAGGTCTTTGAAAACACCTCGAGACCGGAGAACGAATTCGGTGCGCGGCCGCTCTTCACCTCGATAGCGACAACGGTTCGGCCGGCCCGCACGACGAAGTCCACCTCCTGGTTCTGTTCCCGCCAATAGAACAGCTCGCAGGCACCGCCGGCAGCGGCATTTGCCAGATGAGCGCCGACCGCGGATTCGACAAGGCGGCCACGAAACTCCCTGTCGGACCGCGCCTCCTCAGGCGATAGGCCGGACTGCGCGGTCATCAGCGCCGTGTTCAGCACCTGCAGCTTCGGGCTCGACCCGCGCTGGCGCACAGACCTGCCGGCGTACTTCTGTAAGCCAGTGAGCATTCCAGCCCCTGCAAGCAGCTCAAGGTAGTGCGCGAGCGTCGTGGTGTTGCCCGCGTCCTGCAACTGTCCGAGCATCTTGGTGTACGACAGGACCTGGCCGGAATAGCGGCAACCGAGTTCGAACAGCCTTCGCAAGAGGGCCGGCTTGTCCACCCGCGTCATCAGGAGCACGTCGCGAGCAATCGTCGTCTCGATGAGGGAGTCGAGCAGGTATCGTCTCCACCGGAGCGGATCCTTGATCGAGGGCGCTGCGCCGGGATACCCGCCGAAATAGAGGTACTCCTCCAAGGAAAGACCGAAGGCGGTTCGCATCTCGGCAAACGACCAGTGTGGCAAGTGGACGACTTCGAAGCGTCCCGCCAGACTCTCTGTCAGCCCCTGCTGCATCAGAAGAGGCGCCGACCCGAGCAGGACGACCTTGAGGGGACGACGGGCGCGCGAGTCCTCGTCCCAGAGGCGCTTCACGGTCTCCGACCAGCGCGGGATCTTCTGCACCTCGTCGAGGACCAACACCGCCCCCGACTTGCCTGCGTCAGCGACCGCGAGCCGGCCGCGTTCCCATTGCGCCGCGAGCCAGGCCGTGTCCCCGACGGTCGGCTCGTCAGCGGAGACAAAGACACGTGGGAGGTCCAGGCGGTTCAGGACCTGTCCCACCAGGGTGGTCTTGCCCACCTGACGGGCACCGGCGACAACCTGCAGGAAACGGCGGGGCTCGGTCAGCCTGGTCGCGAGCGCGTTCAACTGGCTCCGTTCAAACAGCCGACCCTTAATGCCCATCGTATTGAGTAAATTTACTCAGCTCTATGAGCACGGTCAACAGCCGAGGTCGTGCCCGGAGCAGTCGATCCTCGGCTGTCAATCGATCGGGGAAGCTTACGCCTCCTCTCATCCTTCCCGCCGCCCGGCCGCTCCCGCATCCAATCGAGGCGTGAACCAACCAGCGAACCGGGGTGTCGATTCAGCGGCCGACGACGATCCGCATCTCGCCCCACCACGTCACGCTCTCGAAGCCCAGGTCGACGTGCTCGACGTACGAGATCCTGTTGTTGACGCGCGTGATCTTGATGTACGTTCCGGGCTCCGATGAGAGATACGTGAACGCACCGGTCGACGAGAGACGAAGCGGGCGATCCCCCCGGCTCCTCCAGTAGAACCGGCCGTCGACGACGGTCACCGTGAGGCGGTCCTTGGCGGCGTCGGCCACGCTGAGGACGCGCCGCGTCGTATCTGCTTCCGTAGAATCGATCCGCACGGTAGGGATGCCTTCGAGAACCGTCGCGGTAGGAGGAATCTCGACCTTCTGCGGTACCGCCGGGTCCTGACCTTGACCGGCCGAGCGTGTCGCCGACAGGGCGAGACACACGATTGCGATCCCGACGACCCGTGACGACCTTGAAGGCATGCTGCCGTCCTCCTGCACCCGCCCCACGCCGCAGCCGCACAAGGAGGCGATGCACTCCCGATGCCGCCTCTGCCAGGCGCTCTCGCGCTGCAGCCGCCGCGGGAGGCACGGCAGTGGCGGGAGCGTATGGGACCCGCTTGCCGAAAAGTCCCCAGCGCCGGCCATTTTTTCGAGCGCCCGACTGGGAGACGGCCTGCAGGGCGCATACGGCAGGCGATGCGGGTGACACCGCGACGGCAGACTTTGTGCTGCGTTCTCGGATACGAGTCGCGACTACGAGTACACCGACTGGGCCGGCCTGCGAGTGTTCGCCGAAGATTTCTGGCGGTTGGTGCGCGAGCGTGTCCAGTCGGGCGGCGAGGTCGATTCGGCTGGTCGCACCCGGGTCGCATAGGATCCATACGTGAGAGAGCCCGCAGCGCTCCACGCCGCTGGGGCTGGCAACCGTTCATGAGCGACGCGGGTCTGGCACTGGTCCTGAGCGGCGGCGGCGCTCGCGCCGCGTATCAGCTCGGGTTCCTCAAACATCTCGCGTCGCGATACCCCAACCTCGCGCCCGGCATCCTGACCGGCGTGTCGGCGGGCGGCATCATCGCCACCTGCCTGGCCGCCCGCGACGGGCGCCTCGACGATGCGGTGGACCGGCTCGGCGATCTCTGGCGGGGCCTGCACATCGAGGACGTGTTCCGCGTCGACCCGGGCGACCTGGCGTCGCGGGTCACGCGATGGGGGTTCCGGCTGGTGTCGGGTGGCGCGTCGGGGACGCCTCGCGTGCGCAGCCTGGTCGATACGGCGCCGCTGCGCGAGCTGCTGACCGGAATCCTGAAGCCGGACGACACGGGAGGACTGCCCGCCATTGCGCGGAACGTGGCCGCAGGGACGCTGCATGCGGTGGCGCTCACGGCGTCGAGCTATACGACAGGGCAGTCAGTGACGTGGGTACAGAGCGGAGAAGGATGCGGCGTCATGACGTGGGAGCGGCCGCAGCGCAAGGGCGTCGGCGGCAGCCTTGGCGTCGGTCACGTGATGGCGTCGTCCGCGCTGCCGTTCTTCTTTCCGGCCGTCGAGATCGACGGCGCGTGGTATGGCGATGGCGGCATTCGCCTGACGGCGCCGCTGTCGCCGGCCATCCACCTCGGCGCGCGCAAGATCATCGCCGTTTCGACGCGCTATCCACGCACCCGGGAAGAGGCGGACCGGCCCGCCGTGAGCGGCTATCCGCCGCCGGTGCAGGTGGCCGGCGTGCTGCTCAACGCCATCTTCCTGGACTTGCTCGACGCCGATGCGCTGCGGCTCGAGCAGTTGAACCGGCTGATCGACAGGCTGGGGCCGTCGGCCTCGGACGGCCTCCGGCACGTCGATCTGCTGGTCCTCCGGCCTTCGCAGGATCTGGGACGGCTCGCCAACGAGTTCGAGGCCGACCTCCCGCGCACGTTCCGGTTCCTCGTGCGCGGCCTCGGCAGTCGCCAGACGCGGTCGAACGACATGCTGAGCCTGTTGATGTTCCAGCCGGACTACATCGCGAGGCTGATCGAGCTCGGCGAGGCCGACGCCGGCGCACGCGGCGAGGAGATCGAGGCGTTCATCCGGACGGACGGGGAACGCGGCGTCGGGGCCGCAGGACGCGGGAAGCCCGCCCGCCGCTTCGGTTTCTTCAGGAGAAGGCGCGAGGTGAACTGAGCGCCGCTCTCTCCTGCTATCATCCCGCCACATCGGGGAGGCGGAATGACGGCCCTCGTGCGCGTGTCGGCGGGCGTTTCCCTGCATCACCGAGAGGAGGACACCATGACCTCGACCACGGTTCGACCTGTCGCCACCGGCCTGAGCGCAGCGCTCCTGATCCTGCTGCTGCCGGTGACGCCCGCCGCCAAGGACTTCGTCAAAGGCGATCGACCGCAGACGCGCGGCTACTCGCTCGCCGTCGTGACCGAAGGGGGCAAGACCGTCTGGCTCGCGGGGCAGATCGCCACCGTGGACGACAGCGGACGCTCGCTCGCCGGCGACTTCGAGGGGCAGGTGCGGCAGGTATTCAAGCTGCTCAGCGCCACGCTCGCGAAAGCGGGAGGCAAGCTGAGCGACATGGTGCAGATGACGGTGTTCATCACCGACGTGCGCAACGGCGACCGGCTGACCGAGATCCGCCGGGAGATCTTCGGCGACGACTTTCCCGGCAGCGCGCTCATCACGATCACGGCGCTCGCCGTTCCGGATGCGAAGGTCGAAATCCAGGGCTATGCTGTCATCGGCAGCCGCTGACCGCTTACAATAGCCGCCTCTCGGGAGGACACTTCGAATGACGACGCTGCGACATGGAATCCTGGCGGCCGCCCTCGCGATCGCGGCGACGGCGGCGCCCCCTCGGTTCGCGCAAGCCGATCCGATTCCGGCCGGGTGGAAGGCGCACAACATGACGCCGGTCGGCTACAGCGACATGGGCGGCCGGCCGCCGTTCAAACTCGCGATCAAGCGCGTCGGCGACCGGTGGTACCTCTATACCGGCCACCTCTGGCACGACGGCTGGAGCATCGTCGACGTCACCGATCCGGCCAACCCGCGGCACGTCAAGTTCATCCCCGGAATGCCGAACAGCTGGAACATCCAGATGACGCTGCACGACAACCTGATGATCACGGCGCTGCAGCGGAAGGCGCCCTCCTGGGGCGGCGACGCGAAGCAGCCGGCCACCGACGGGCTCATCATCTGGGACATCTCCGATCCGCTCAGTCCGAAGGAACTCTCACGCTGGAGCTCGGGGCAGGGAGGCACGCACCGCAACTCCTATCCGGGGGGACGGTACGCGTATCTCTCGTCGGGTTATCCGGGATATCAGGGGGGCAACATCCTCGTCATCATGGACGTGAGCGATCCCCGGAACCCGAAGGAAGTCGGGCGGTGGGCGCAGCCGGGCATGCACAAGGCCGCCGGCGAGACGCCGCGGCCGAACACGCCGTACGGCTTCCACGGACCGGCGGTGGTCGGTCCGGACGGCCGGACGCTCGTGGCGGCGTTCTCGCCCGGGCTCGTCATCCTGGACATGGGCGATCCGTCGAAGCCGCAGGAGATCGGCCGGCTCGATTTCAGCCCTCCCTTCATCAACGCCGGATCGCAGTCGCTGCACTCGGCGCTGCCGCTCTGGGACCGGAACCTGGTGTTCCTCTCCTCCGAGGCGAGCAACGAGCGCTGCAACGAAGGGCTCAACTTCGCGGGGCTGGTCGACATCAAGGACATCAAGCGGCCGCGGCTGCTCTCGCTCTTCCCGCTGCCGCAGCCGCCCGAGGGGGAGCCGTACAAGAACTTCTGCGAGAAGGGCGGCCGCTTCGGCCCCCACAACGTGAACCACGAGATCCATCTCCCCGACGTCGAGAAGCCCGGAGACCTGATCTACCTGACCTACTTCAATGCGGGGCTGCGCGTCTTCGACATCAAGGATCCGATCAGCCCGAGAGAGACGGGGTGGTTCATTCCGCCGCCGCCGCTGAAGCGGTACGGGCCGCAGCCGCCCAACGACCTCGCGCAGCAGTCCGAGGACGTGCTGGTCGACACGCGCGGCTACATCTACGTCGATGACAAGCACTGGGGGCTGTTCGTTCTCCGCTACACGGGACCCGACCAGCCGAAGCCGACCGCGAAATGACCACTGAGGCCTTGGGCCCCAGGCCTGAGGCCTGTCTCATCCGCCCGTGCAACGCGGACGACGCCTCCGCGATGTACGAGGCGGTCCGCGAGTCGCTCGTCGAGCTCATCCCCTGGATGCCCTGGTGCCACCCCGAGTACTCCCTGCAGGAGGCGCGCTCGTGGCTCCGCGCGCAGGTGCAGGCGTTCAACGAACGGAAATGGTACGAGTTCGCGATCGTCGACGGCGGCGGCCGGTACCTGGGGCAATGCGGCCTGAACCAGTTCGACGAGTTGAACCGCCGCTGCAACCTTGGCTACTGGGTCCGCACCAGCGCCGCGGGGTGCGGCGTCGCGACGCGCGCCGTCTGCCTGCTGCGCGAGTGGGCCTTCGCGCACACGAGCCTCGTCCGCGTCGAGGTCGTCGTCGCGGTGGGCAATGTCGCCAGCCAGCGCGTCTCGGAGAGGGCCGGCGCCGCGCGCGAAGGACTGCTGCGGCACCGGCTGGTGCTCCGGGGCGTGCCGGTCGATGCGGTGATGTTCTCGTTGGTCCGGCCGACCTAGCCGGACTCGCAGGTCCGTCTCTGGGCCGCTGACCCTCATGTATCATGGGCGCCTATGCCGTTTGCGCCGGGAACGCGTCTGGGTCCGTTTGAAATCCTGGCTCGTCTCGAGATCGCGGGATTGGGCGAGCTGTACCGCGCCCGCGATCACGAACAGCAGAGGGAGATCGCCATTCGCGTCCTGCCCGCGGAGTTCGGGGCCGACCCCGATCGTCTGAAGCGATTCGAGCAGGAGGCGCGCGCGGCCGCGCTCCTGTCGCATCCGAACATCCTCGCCGTCCACGACATCGGCACCGACGCCCGCACCGCCTACATCGTCTCCGAGCCGATCGAAGGGAAGACGCTGCGCGGGGCGCTCGCGGCGGGCGCCCTCCCGGTGCGGACGGCCATCCAGTACGGCGTGCAGATTGCCCATGCGCTGGCGGCCGCCCACGAGCGCGGGGTCGTGCACCGCGACCTGAAGCCGGAAAACATCCTCGTTGGCTCCGACGGCCGCGTCCGGGTGGTCGGGTTCGGACTGGCGACGGTCACCCAGGTGGAGTCGGCGCTGGCGGGCCTCAAAGGCGTGGCCCCCGGCGTCACGCTCGGCACGCCCGGCTACATGTCGCCCGAGCAGGTGCGCGGCGTGCCGCCCGATCCCCGCTCCGACGTGTTCACCTTCGGCGCCATTCTCTACGAAATGCTGACCGGCGCCCGGCCGTTCGCGGGCGACACGCCGCTCGTGACGATGACAGCGGTGGCGAAAGAGGAGCCGAAGATCCCGGCCGACCTGCAGTTGCCGCCGGTGCTCGAGCGGCTGGTCGATCTCTGCCTGCGGAAGAAGCCGGGCTCGCGTCCCGCGGCAGCCGATGCCGCCCGGGTGCTGCACGATCTGTGGCAGCCGGCGCCGCCCCCGCCGACCGCGCCAACACGCGCGATCGCGCCGCTACCATCTCCACTGCCTGCACCTCCAGCCGCGGCCCCGGCGCCCAGACCGGCGCCGGTACCGGACGTGGCTCTGGCGCCGCCGCCACCACCGGCTCCGGAGGCGGCCATCCCGGAACCAGCGCCCGTTGTGGCACCGCCGCGCCGGCGGCTGGTCCCAATCGTCATCGCGCTTGCGGTCGTCGGCCTGCTCGTCGTCCTCGTCCCGGCGGTGCTGCGTCTCCTGCGGGCTCCGGCAGCGCCGACCGGCCCGGCTGAGCCGATTGCCACGATGACGATGCCCGATCGTCCGGTCGCGGAGTTTGCGCTGTCGCCGGATGGCCGCCTCGTGGCGTTCACGGCGGGGGACGGCGCCGGCGCTCGGCAGCTCTGGATCCGATCGCTGACCGCAACCGGCGAGCAGCCGCTGCCGGGCACTGACGGCGCGGCCTTCCCGTTCTGGTCGCCGGACAGCCGGTTCATCGCCTACTTCGCGCAGGGCGCGCTCCGCAGGACGACTGCCGACGGGAGCGGCGCGCCTCAGGTGATTGCCGAGGCCACGGCATCTTCGGCCGGGGCATGGAACGGCGGCGACGTGATCGTGTTTCCTCGCGAGGGAGAAGGCGGCCCGCTCGTTCGCGTCGATGCGAAGGGCGGAACGCCGGCGCCTGTGACCGACCTGCGGCCGGGCGAACTGGCCCACATGTGGCCGGTGTTCCTCCCCGACGGCCGGCGCTTCCTCTTCACGGTCGTCGGTGAGAATACGCGGAGCGTGCACGTCGGATCGCTCGAATCGTCGGAGCGGCAGCAAGTCCTCCCCGACGCCTCGGGCGGGGCGCTCGCCGCCGACTACGTTTTCTTCATCCGCGGCAACCTGCTGACGGTGCAGCCGTTCGACGCCGAGCGCCTGGAAGCGCGTGGCGATGCGATGCCTGTTGGAGGTGGCGCGGGCGAAGAGGCCGTGCGCGCCTTCTCGCTGTCGACCGGCGGGATCCTCGCGTACCAGACAGGGCCGCCGTCCGGTCCGGCCCGCTCGCGCCTGGTGTGGTTCGACCGTACGGGAATGGAGATCGGCACGGTGGGGGAGCCGTCCGATTATGGCGACGTCAGCCTGTCGCCCGACGGCATGCGTATCGCCGTGAGCGTGCGCCCACCCGACACCGCGGCCGCAGACATCGTTGTCATCGACGTCGCCACCGGCATGCCGGCGCCGGTAACCTCGGATCCGGCCGACGACACCGCGCCGGTCTGGTCGCCCGACGGCCGGCGTCTCCTCTACGCCAGCACGCGGAGCGGCTCGCGCGACATCTTCCAGAAGAGCGCCGAAGGGACCGGCAGCGACGCGCTGATCGTGGGCGGGGAGGGCGATCAGGTTGCCTACGACTGGTCGCGCGACGGACGGTATGTGCTGTACCAGACCAACCAGCCGCGGATCGCCGAAGGCGGCAACTTCGACCTGTGGGCGCGGATGCTGCCGGGCGGCCCGTCGTTCGCCTATTTCCGAACGATCCGGGAAGCTACGCTGCCGAAACTGTCGCCCGATCGCCAGTGGGTCGCGTACACGTCGTTTGAAAACGGACGGGAGGACGTCTACGTGTCCAGGTTTCCGCGCCCGGTCGGCCGGCGGCGCGTGTCCGCGCGCGGCGGGTCGTGGCCGCGCTGGCGCCGCGACGGCAGCGAGCTCTTCTACGTCGGTCCAGGCAATCAGCTGATGGCGGCGTCGATCGAGAGGGGCGACGTCGGCACACCGGCGGCGCTCTTCACGCTGCGCGCCAAAGCGGACCGCGGATACGCGTACGACGTATCCGCGGACGGCGAGCGGATCCTGGTGAACGCCACCGGCGACGGCCGGGTCGCGCGGCCGATCGCGCTGGCCGACTGGCGCGCCCAGGTGCGGCGATAGGCGCTAGGCGGTAGCCGGTAGGTGGTAGCCAGTAGGTGGTAGCCGGTAGTGAGATGCGGCGTTGCCCGCCACCTGTCGCATCGAAGCTCATTGAGGGTGGTGCAGACGGGTCCTGGTTTCTGGCCATGGTTGACTGGTGTCGTTTAGCCACACAACCCGGACTCTGACCACGCCAGCGCCCAGAAGTCGAGCCCCTTACGTCGTGGCGAGTTTTCGTTTCCGTCCGCGGTGATACTCGAGCAGCGTCGCGTTGGCCGCACAGATGACCGACGCCTCGTTCGCCACCCGCGCCAGATCGCGCCCCGGGACCGCGACGTACAGCTCCGAGTCGTCCAGCCCGGTGTAGACGCGGTTGCCGACGCAGCCGGTGCTGGCGACGGTGCCGCCGCCGAGGGCGGCCGGCAGGATCATGCAGGTAGGGCGCGCCAGCGTCTGCAGCCCGGCGGCCACGCCCGCCCGGAGCGCCGCTTCCTGCAGCAGCATGATCCTTCCGGGCGGCCCCCAGCAGAGCACGACGTCGGGGTCGACCGGGGTCGCGCCGAGCGGCGCGTACACCACGACGCCCGGCGTCTCGGGCAGGCGCGGGATCGACGGGACCTCCTCCATTCGCAGGTAGCCGATGCCGGCCATGAAACCGAGCGTCTCGTCCAGCTCGTGCGCGCGCGAGGGCGGCAGCGCGATGTTGTGGGTATACGCGCCGATCGGGCAGTTGTAGTGCTGCTCGGCCACCGTGTGGAAGGTTCGGCCGTCCGACGCGATCCTCCAGAAGCTGCAGCCGGAGGGCTGTACACCGTCGTACCGCTCGACGCCCTCGGGCGGCGAGGCCAGGAAGGCCACCGCGACCGGCCGCCGGCGCAAGTCGAGGTCGGCCGTGAGCTGCTGTTCGATCCGTGTGTAGGCGCTCGTCATCGAACGATCTCCTCTGCGGGGGCGACGCGGCGGCCGTCGCGGTCAGTGCGCCGGCGTGACGGCCTGCGCCGCCTCGGGCCGGAACGGGCTGGTCCGCCCCTGCAGATAGCCGCTCGCGGCGATGGCGGCTCCGGCGCAGACGGCCGGAACCGCACCGGCCATGAAGATCTGTTGCGGCGTCCATTGCATCGAGAGCATGAAGCCGCCGACGAGCGGTCCGACGATGGATCCGATGCGCCCGATGCCGAGCGCCCAGCCGACTCCGGTGGATCTGATGACCGTGGGGTAGTACATCGCCGACAGCACGTTCAGTCCGGCCTGTGCGCCCTGCACCGAGACGCCGAGGATGAAGGTGACGGTCATCATCAACTGGAAGTTCGCGAAGATCGCCGATGCCAGCAGGACGAGGCCGAGCGAGGCCGCGAATTCGGCGATCATCGCCGGGAAGACGCCGGTGACCTTCATCAGCGGCCCCTGCACGATGGCTCCGACGATGCCGCCGATGCTGAAGGTCATGACGGCGGTCACGCCGGCCGAGACGGGCATGCCCGCCTGGCGCAGGAGGCTGGGCAGCCAGCTCAGAATGAAGTAGAGGATCAACAGGTTCATGAAGAACGGGATCCAGAGCAGCAGCGTGCCGAGCGTTCGTCCTTCCGTGAACAACTGGGTGACCGGTACGCCCGGCGGCGGGGACGAAGCGGGGCCGGGGGGCACTTCACCGAGATCCGGAGCGATTTTCCGGAGGATGGCCGCGATCTGGCGCGGGTCGCCGCCGGTGGCCGTCAGGAACCTCACCGACTCCGGCAGCACCTTGACGAGCAGGAGCGCGAGCGCGATTGGCAGGATGCCGCCGACGTAGAAGACCGATCGCCATCCCCACTCGGGGATGAGCGCTCCTCCAACGAGGCTGGCCAGCACCGCGCCCCCGGCCATTCCCGCGAAGATCCCCGGCACCAGGTACGCCTGGAGGCGCTTGGGCGCGTACTCGGAGGCGAGCGCGACCGCGTTCGGCATGGCGCCACCGAGCCCGAGTCCGGTCAGCAGCCTCAGGGTCACGAGTTCCCCGATGGTGTCGGCGCGCGGCGTCAGCAGCGAGAAAGAGCCGAACACGAGCGCCGATACGATGATCGCCCAGCGGCGTCCCCAGCGGTCCGCAATCGGTCCGGCGCTCATCGCGCCGATCATCAGGCCGAAGAGACCCGCCGACAGCACGGGACCGAACGCGCTCAGGGGAATCCCCATCTCGTCAGCGATGGGAGGAACGAGGAACCCCATGGCCTGCGTATCGAAGCCGTCGAGCAGGAGCACCAGGCTGCACAGGACGATCGCGGTCAGTTGGAGACGGCTCACCGGACGGCTGTCGATGATGTCGTTGACGGTCAACTGGCGCGACTCGGTGGCCATCGACGGCTCCTCGCTTCAGTCAGTCACGGGCGACGATGCGGTTGCGCATCGTCCCGATCCCTTCGACCTCGGTTTCCATCACGTCGCCCTCCTGCAGGAACTCGGGCGGCGTCCGGGCGAATCCGACGCCGTCGGGCGTCCCCGTCGCGATGAGGTCGCCCGGCTCCAGCGTGAGGCCGTGCGACAGCGATTCAATCAGGACGTCGATGCGGAAGATCATGTCGCGCGTGTTGCCGCGCTGCTTGACGACTCCGTTGACCCGGAGCGTGATGTCCTTCGCGTGGGGATCGCCGAATTCGTCGGAGGTAACGACCAGTGGTCCCACTGGGCACGACCCGTCGAGGCTCTTCCCCTTGAAGAACTGGCCGTGCAGGTCCTGCAGATCGCGCGCGGTGACGTCGTTGACGATGGTATAGCCGAAGACGTGCTCGAGCGCCGCCTCTCGCCGGATGTTGCATCCGGCGAGGCCGATGACGACGCCGAGTTCCGCTTCCCAGTCCACCTGCTGCGTGGCCGAGCGGTGCCACGGCACGTCGTCGTAGGGTCCGACCACCGCGGTGGGGGCCTTCGTGAAGTACATCGGCACCTGGGGCAGCTTCAGCGCGACGCCGCGCGCCCGCGCGCCCTCTGCGGCGTGGCCGACGAAGTTCCGGCCGACGCAGAAGACATTCTTGGGGAGGCGCGGAATCGGGGGGTGCCACCGGATCTCCCGCACCGGGAAGCCGGCGCCGCCAAGGCGCGAGCGCGACCGGTCCACCATGTCGGCGGTCCGGCGCCACGCGGCGGGGCCGCTGCGAATGAGGTCGAGGAGCGCGGAGGGAAGACCCTCGGCGCCGACCGCGGAGGCCACAATCTGAAGATCGATCACCCGGTCGCCGAGAGCGACGCCGAGGCGGGGCGTCGGGTCGCCGGTCGTGGAAAAGGTCACGTAGCGCATCGGCGCCACAGCCTATCACGCGGAGCCGGGATATACTCCGGCGCGATCAGGAGCAAGTGAACGAGCCCTGGAGGAGGTCACTGTATGGTTCGAGCGGTGCGCACGGCCATCCTAGGCGTTCTTGCGGTTCTCGTGGCCGCGACCCAGGTTCATGCACAGGCGACGGCGCAGATCAACGGGACCGTGGCCGATTCGAGCGGCGGGGTGCTGCCGGGCGCCACCGTGACGGCGATCCAGACCGACACGGGACTCCGGCGCGAGGTCGTGACCGACGCGCAGGGCTCGTTCGCGCTGACGAACCTGGCGCTCGGGCCGTACCGGCTCGAGGTGGCGTTGAGCGGCTTCCGGACCTACTCGCAGACGGGCATCGTGCTGCAGGTGGGCAGCAGCCCCACGATCGACGTGGTGCTGGCGCTGGGCGACCTGACCGAGACCGTGGCGGTCGAGGCCGCCGCACCGCTCGTCGATACCCAGCGCGCCGGCATTGGATCGGTGGTCGAAAACGCCCGCATCGTCGAGTTGCCGTTGAACGGCCGCAACCCGGTGCAGCTCATCGAGCTGGCCGGCGCCGCCGTGCAGACCGGGGAAGCGTCGACGCGCAGCATGCAGGGGAGTTCCGGCGGCGTGGAGATCGCCGTGGCGGGCGGCCTCGGCAGCAGCACCGCCTACATGCTCGACGGCGCGATGCACAACAACCCCTACGACAATCTCAATCTGCCGCTGCCGTTCCCCGACGCCCTGCAGGAGTTCCGCGTCGAGACCGGTGCGCTCGATGCCGGCAGCGGCGTTCACACCGGCGCCTCGGTCCATGCGGTCACGCGGTCCGGGACCAACGTGTTCCACGGCAGCGGATTCGAGTTCTGGCGCAATCACCGTTTCAACGCGACGCACCCGTTCGCCCGGATCCGCCCCGATGGCACGCGCGAGGGTGACGGCCTCAACCGGAACCAGTTCGGCGGGACGATCGGCGGCCCCGTCCTGACCGATCGCATGTTCTTCTTCGGCGGCTACCAGGGCACCTACATCCGCCAGACGCCGACGAGCAACGTCGCCTTCGTGCCGACGCCGGCGATGCTCGCGGGCGACTTCACGCAGCTGGCGTCTCCGGCCTGCTCCGGGGCGCAGTTGACCCTGCGCGGCCCCTTCGTGAACAACCGCGTCAATCCCGCGCTCTTCAGCCCGGCGGCGCTGAACATCGCCCGGCGGCTGCCGACCTCCGCCGATCCGTGCGGCCGCGTGACGTTCGGGCAGGCGATCGACACCGACGAGGGCCAGGGCGTGGGGCGGGTCGACGTCCAGCTCACCAACGAGCACAGCCTGTTCGGCCGCTATATCGCCACCAGCTACACGAGCCCGCCGCCGCTGCGGAAGACGCCCGACAATCTGCTGGCCGCGAGCCGCGGCGGCTTCGACAACATGGCGCACTCGCTGGCGCTCGGTGAGACGTGGGTGCTGAACGCGTCGACCGTCAATGCGCTGCGCGTCGCCTGGAACCACACCAACATCCACCGCCAGCACGAGGGCTTCTTCTCCGGACCCGACGCGGGCATCCGGATGTTCTCGTTCCTGCCCGACTACCTCGTGCTGTCCGTCGTCGGCGGCTTCAACCTCGGCGGCGCCGTCCAGACCGAGGCGCGGTACAAGACGACGACGCTGCAGGTCGGCGACGATCTGACGGTGATTCGTGGCAGCCATCAGCTCTCGCTCGGGGCGAACCTGGCGCGCTGGGAATCGTTCACCACCGCCAACGTCCGCGCCATGGGGAACTTCACCATCAACGGGCAGGTGACGGGCCACGGCCTGGCGGACTTCCTCCTCGGGAACGTCAGCCAGTTCATCCAGGCGAACCCGAACTTCCTCGACATGGAGCAGTGGTACGCCGGCGTGTACGCCAACGACATGTGGCGCGTCACGCCGAGCTTCACGCTGAACTACGGCGTGCGATGGGAGCCGTTCTTTCCGCAGCAGCTCGTCAACGAGTTCATCTACAACTTCGACCTGGAGCGGTTCAGGCGGGGCGTCAAGAGCAGCGTGTTCCGGAACGCGCCAGCGGGATTCCTCTACCCTGGCGACGACGGGTTCGTGGGCGACAGGGCCGGCATGAACAGGCAGTGGGACAACTTCGCCCCGCGCGTGACCGGCGCCTGGGACGTGACCGGCGACGGCCGGACGTCGCTCAGGGTCGGCTACAGCCTGGGGTACGACTTCGTCAACGCGCAGTACCACCTGAACACCTCAGTTGCACCGCCCTGGGGCGCCGACGTCCGGATCCTCAACGCCCGCCTCGACGATCCGTTCGCGACCTTCCCCGGCGGGAACCCCTTCCCGCGCGTGTTCGACGCGAACGCGGCCTTCCCGGTCGCCGGGCAGTACCTCGCCATCGATCCGAACCAGCGGAACGCGCGCAAGCAGTCGTGGAACGCGGTGGTCGAGCGGCAGGTCGGGGGCACGATGGCGGTCTCGGCCAGCTACATCGCCAACTACACCGACCGGCTCTGGAACATGAAGGCCCTCAATCCCGCCCGGTTCCTCGGCCTCGGCCCGTGCACGCTGCCGGACGGCACGTTCCACCCGGTGTGCTCCACCCAGGCGAACGTCAACCAGCGCCGCGTGCTGATGCTCGAGAACCCGGTCGAAGGGCGGTTCATCGCCGGCCTCGATCTGCACGACGCGAGCGGCACGCGCACCTACAACGGCGTGCTCCTGTCGTTCCAGCGCCGGTCGGCCGACGGCGTGAGCGTCAACGCGAACTACACGCTCTCGAAGTGCGAAGGGCATCCCACGCAGGATCTGCCGAACATCGGCACCGGCTGGTCCAACCCCGACGATCCCGATTTCGATCGCGGCGCCTGCGACGCCGACCGCCGGCACGTCGTCAACGTGACGGTGGGCGTGCAGGCGCCGGAGATTGGCGACGGCTTCGCGGCGGCGCTGGCCGAAGGATGGCGCGTGAGCGGCATCCTCCGCGCCATGTCCGGCGCGCCGCTGACGGTCGCCACCGGCCAGGACCGCGCGATGAACGGCATCACGAGCGGCACGGTGTCGAACCAGCGCGGCAACCTGGTGCGAGACAACCCGTACGGGAACAAGACGCCCGGCAACTGGCTCGACCCGCTGGCCTTCGAGCAGCCGGCGCTCGGAACCTTCGGCAACACCCGGCGCGGTCAGTTCCGCGGTCCGTCGCGGTGGGTCGTGGACATGGCGCTCGCGCGGCTGTTCCGTGTGGGCCCAGGCCAGCAGATCGAGATCCGCGCCGAGGCGTTCAACGTGTTCAACACGACGCGGTGGGGGAATCCGATCGTCGACTTGAGCAATCGCAACTTCGGCCGGATCCTGCCGCAGGGGGCGGGCGGTCTCGCCTCGGGAGGCACCCCCGACCGGGCCACGCAGTTCGGCGCCGACGATCCGCGTATCCTCCAGTTCGCGGTGAAGTACGCTTTCTAAGGCTCGACATCAGCACACCAGTCTGGTCCTCGACGTAACGTCCCGTAGAGCGTCCACGGCCAATCGCTTTGAGCCATAATTCGACCCATGCGCTTGTGCCGATTCGATGAGGGGCGGCTCGGGGTGGCCGACGCCGCGGGGGTGCGCGACGTCACGGCGGCGCTCGACGTACTGCCCGGTTACCGGTATCCGTTTCCGCCCTACGACGTCCTTGTCGCCCATCTGCCGCAAGTGGTGGCGCGGGCCGGCGCCCTCGCCGGCGCCGCCCCGGTGCTGCCGCTCGGACGCCTGCGGCTGCTCAGCCCGGTGGCCAACCCCGGCAAGATCATCGCGGCGCCGGTGAACTACCAGAAGCATCTGGACGAGGTGAAGTCGGACGTTCAGATTCATGCGAACAACCCGGCGCACACGATCACCATTCAGAAGGCCGGCGTCTTCCTGAAGGCCTCGAGTTCGCTCGTCGGACCGGGGGAAGGGGTGGTCATCCGCAAGCCCGAGCGCCGCACCGACCACGAGGTCGAGCTGGCGGCGGTGATCGGCAAGACGGCGAGCCACGTGAGGGCGGCGCAGGCGCTCGACTACGTGGCGGGCTACACCATCGGGCTCGACATCAGCATCCGCGGCTCGGAGGATCGCAGCCTGCGCAAGTCCGCCGACACCTACACCGTGCTCGGTCCGTGGCTGGTGACGGCGGACGAGATCCCGGATCCCGGCACGCTCGATCTGCAGATTACGGTCAACGGCGAGCTGCGCCAGCAGTCGAACACGAAGTACATGATCCTGGGGGTGGCCGACCTCGTCGAGATGGCCTCGTCCTTCTACACGCTGCACCCGGGCGACGTCGTGCTCACGGGGACGCCCGAGGGCGTCAGCCCGATCGAGCCGGGCGATCGCATCGTTGCAACGGTCGAGCGGATCGGCACGATGGAGGTGAGCGTGCGCGCCGAGGAGGACGGGGCTCCACAGGCCGGCGCGGCCCATGCGTCGGCGAAGGTGTAGACAGCCATGGACCACGCGGCCGCGACCGCTCGGTCGTCCCATTTACTCCCGCCGGAGCGGCGTGAGCTGTACGCGCGGCTCGACACCGCGAACACCGCGCCGCTCTGGGAGGTGCTCGGCAAGATCATCCCGCCCGAGCCGGCCCCGGACATCGTCGCCGTGCTCTGGCGCTACGAGGAGGTGCGGCCGCTGCTGCTCGAAGCGGGCCGGCTGCTCACGGCGCGGGAAGCGGAGCGGCGCGTGCTCGTCCTCGAGAATCCCGGCCTGCGCGGCCAGTCACGCGTCACGACCAGCCTCTACGCCGGCCTGCAGCTGATTCTGCCGGGCGAGATTGCACCGGCCCACCGGCATTCGATGGCGGCGCTGCGGTTCGTCATGGAAGGCACGGGCGCCTATACCGCCGTCGAAGGCGAGCGGACGGTGATGCACCCGGGCGACTTCATCCTGACGCCGTCGTGGACCTACCACGACCACGGCAACCCCGCCGACGTGCCGGTCGTCTGGCTCGACGGCCTGGATGTGCCGATCGTGAATCTCTTCGACGCGAGCTTCCGCGAGAGCTATCCCGGAGACATCCAGTCGAGCACGGTGCCCGACGGCGACTCCGACGCGCGCTATGCCGCCAACATGCTCCCGGTCGATTGGGCGCCGGCGCGACCGTCATCCCCGATCTTCAATTACCCGTATTCGCGCAGCCGGGAGACGCTCGAGACGCTGTTCCGGCACGGCTCGGTCCACCAGTGCCACGGCGTGAAGATGCGCTTCATCAACCCGGCGACCGGCGGCGCGCCGATGCCGACGATCGGGGCGTTCATGCAGCTGCTGCCGAAAGGGTTCACCGGCGCGCGTTACCGCGCCACCGACTCGACCGTGTTCGCCGTCGCCGAAGGACGCGGCCGGAGCCGCATCGGCGACCGGGTTCTCGCGTGGGGGCCCCGCGACGTCTTCGTGGCGCCGTCCTGGACGGCCGTCGCGCACGAGGCCGAGGACGAGGCGGTGCTCTTCAGCTTCTCGGACCGCCCGGTGCAGCAGGTGCTCGGCCTCTGGCGCGAGGAAGCTCCGCTCGGCCGATGAGGACACGGTGTCGTTCGCGCTTCTGGGTTCCTGCTTCTCGGTTCGTGTTCGGAGTTCGGTGAACACGAACCAAGAACGGAGCGATCAGGAGTGTGACCCACGGGATCAGTGATGATGAAACGGCAGTTCCGCATCGGCCAGATCGTCCCGAGCTCCAATACCACGATGGAGACCGAGATCCCGGCGATGCTGCGCGCCAGGGAATCGGTGGAGCCGGAGCGCTTCACGTTCCACTCGAGCCGCATGCGCATGAAGCGAGTCACCAGGGAAGAGCTCGCCGCGATGGACGCCGAATCCGAGCGCTGCGCCGCGGAGCTCGCCGATGCGCGGGTCGACGTCATCGGCTACGCCTGCCTCGTCGCGACCATGAGCATGGGGCAGGGGTACCACTGCCAGTCGGAGCGGCGGCTCCACGAAGTGACGCGGCGCGAGGGCGCCGCCACGCCGGTCGTTACGAGCGCCGGGGCGCTGGTGCACGGCCTGACGACGCTCGGGGCGAAGAAGATCGCCATGGTCGCGCCCTACATGCGACCGCTGACCGATCTCGTCGCCGCCTATCTCGAGCACGAGGGGCTGCAGGTGGTCGACAAGATCTCGCTCGAGATTCCCGACAACGTCGAAGTCGGCCGCCGCGACCCGCTGGCGCTCGTGGACATCTACCGACAGTTGACGCTCGACGGCGCCGACGCGCTCGTCCTGTCGTCGTGCGTTCAGATGCCGTCGCTCGCCGCGATTCCGCTGGTCGAGCGGGAATGCGGGCGGCCGGTCGTGTCGGCCGCGGTCTGTACGACCTACCAGATGCTGCAGAGGCTCGGGCTCCGAACCTACGTCCCCGACGCCGGCGCGCTCCTCTCGGGGAGCTATTGAGGCGGACTAGCCGATTCGGGCATGCGCGTACGTCGTTCGCGCTTCGGAGTTCTCGGTTCTCGGTTCGTGTTCTGGTTCTCGGTTCGTGTCCTGGTTCTCGGCGAACGACGATCGCGGCTCGGAGTCGCCGTGCGCCGGGACGTTGCGCGCGGCGGGGGAGCGAGCGAGAATCGTGCGCGAGGAGGAGACGCGATGAAGGCTGTCGTGGTTGCGGTCGCCATCCTGGCCCTCGCCGCTCCGGCCGCGGCGCAGGTCGATTTCTCCGGCGAGTGGGCGCCGCGGTTCTGGGAGGACCAGCCCGAGCGCGTACCGGGCCCGGAGCTCGGCGACTACCTCGGTATTCCGATCAGCGACGCCGCGAGGCTCCGCGGCGACACGTGGGACGCCGCCATCCAGACACAGCCCGAGTGGCAGTGCCGGCCGCACTCGGCCGACTACATCTGGCGCGGGCCGTCCAACCTCCGCATCTCCAAGGAAGTCGACCCGGTCTCCCGGGAGATCACGGCCTTCCACGCCGAGTGGCTGCGTTCGGTGGACCGCACGGTCTACCTCGATGGGCGGCCCCGTCCGCCCTCCGATGCGCTGCACACGTGGGCCGGGTTCTCCACGGCACGCTGGATCGGCGACATCCTCGAAGTGACGGTCACGCACCTCAAGGAGGGATACCTCCGCCGCAACGGCCTGCCGCGCAGCGACAAGGCGACGGAGAAGGAGTACTGGATCCGCAACGGCGACTACCTGACGGTGGCCAGCATCGTCCATGACCCGGTCTACCTGACCGAGCCGTTCATCCGCACGACCGACTACGAGCTCGATCTCCACCAGCAGGTCCCGCCCTACCCCTGCAGCGTCGTCCAGGAGACCGATCGCGCCCGAGGTGTCGTGCCGCACTTCCTGCCCGGCAGCAATCCGTTCCTGACGGAGTTTGCGACGCGCCACGGGCTGCGGCTCGAGGCGAGCCGGGGCGGGGCGGCCACGATGTACCCGGATTTCCGGCGCGGTCCGGCTGCGGCGCCCCCGGCTCGAGCCGCCGGGCCGGGCGCGGCTGCCCCGGCGCCGGCTCCGGCGGCGGCGATTCAGATTCTGCCGGTGCGCGGCAACATCTACGTGCTGCTGGGCGCGGGCGGCAATATCACCGTCTCGGCCGGCCGGGACGGCGTGCTGCTCGTCGATGCCGGCACGCCGCAGATGGCCGACGCGGTTCTTGCGGCGGTGCGCCGGCTGCAAGACGGGCTCGACCTCCAGGTGCCTCCACCCGGCTTCGCGGCGGAGACCCGCTCGAGCGTCGCCGATCGTCATGTCGAGCCGCCGGCCAAGCCGATCCGCTACATCATCAACACGCACGTCCATCCCGATCACACCGGCGGCAACGAGACGCTGCGGCGCGCGGGCCGGACCTTCACCGGCGGCAACGTGGCGGGAACGATCGCCGACGCCGCGCAGGGCGCGGCGATTCTCGCGCACGAGAAGGTGCTGAACCGGATGACGGGGCCCGGATCGGGCGGACCGGCCGCGCCCTTCGACGCGCTGCCGACCGAGACCTACTACACCTCCGGCATGAAGCTGAGCCACTTCTTCAACGGCGAAGGGATTCAACTGCGGCATCAGCCGGCGGCCCACAGCGACGGCGACACGATCGTCTACTTCCGCGGCTCCGATGTCATCGCCGCCGGCGACGTGTATCTGACCACCAGCTACCCGATCGTCGACGTCGAGCGGGGCGGTACGATCGACGGCGTCATCGACAGCCTGAACGGGATCCTCGATCTGGCGATCCCCGAGTTCCGGACCGAGGGGGGCACACTCGTGATTCCGGGCCACGGCCGGATCAGCGATTCGGCCGACGTCGCGTACTACCGCGACATGGTCACGATCATCCGCGACCGCATCCAGGCGATGGTGGGCAAGGGGATGACGCTCGAGCAGGTGAAGGCGGCGCGCCCGACCTCCGACTACGATCCGCGGTACGGCGCGACGGCCGGCCCGTGGACGACCGACATGTTCGTCGAGGCGGTGTACCGAACGGTGGGACAGCGCGCCACCACGAGCTGGTGAGGCGGCCGTGCTGAGGCGAGGGCCGGCGTCGGGCGTCATCATCGGGCTCGTGCTGCTGTCCGGCACGCCGTCGGCGTTCGCGCAGGCCCGCGGCCGGCAGGGTGGACCGCCGTCCCCGCGCGCCGCCGCCCCGGTCGATCTGACCGGCACGTGGGTGTCGGTTGTCACCGAGGACTGGCGCTGGCGCATGCGCACGCCGCCCAAGGGGGACGTCACGAGCGTGCCGCTCACCGAGGCGGCCCTCAAGGTGGCCAACGCGTGGGATCCGGCCCGCGACGCCGCGGCAGGGGAGCAGTGCCGCGGCTACGGCGCGCCGGCCGTCATGCGGCTGCCCGGCCGCCTTCGCATCGGCTGGGAGAACGACACGACGCTGAAGGTGGAGACCGAGGCCGGCACGCAGACGCGCCTCTTTCAGTTCGTCCGGCCGCAGACCTCCGGCAAGCCGAGCTGGCAGGGAACGTCGATCGCCAACTGGGAGATCGCCGGCGGACGACGCGGCCGGGGCGCGCCGCGGGGCGGATCGCTCCACGTGGTGACCGCGAATCTGCGCCCCGGCTACCTCCGGAAGAACGGGGTGCCGTACAGTGCCAGCGTCCAGCTCACCGAGTACTTCAACGTCGTCACCGACGAGACCACCAGCGACAGCTGGCTGATCGTGACGACGATCGTCGAGGACCCGCTGTATCTGAGCGTCCCCCGGTACGTCACCAGCTCCCACTTCAAGAGAGACGACTCGAACGCCTGGACCCCGACACCCTGCGAGGCAGAGTAGCTTGTACAATGCCGGAGTGCAGGACCTGGTCCGCCGGCTGCTGGCCGAGCTCGGAGAAGACCCGTCCCGCGAGGGCCTGCTGCGCACGCCCCAACGCGTGGAAGGCGCCCTCCGCTTCCTGACGAGCGGCTACACGGCCGACCTTGACGCCATTCTCAACGACGCGCTCTTCACCGTCGATTACAGCGAGATGGTGATCGTCAAGGACATCGACTTCTACAGCCTCTGCGAGCACCACCTGCTGCCCTTCTTCGGCAAGTGTCACGTGGCCTACATCCCTCGCCGCCATGTCATCGGCCTGAGCAAGATCCCGCGGCTCGTCGACGTGTTCGCGCGCCGGCTCCAGCTCCAGGAGCGCATGACCAACCAGATCGCGCAGACGGTCCTCGAGAAGATCAACCCGCTCGGCGTCGCCGTCGTCTGCGAGGGCACGCACCTGTGCATGTCGATGCGCGGCGTCGAAAAACAGAATTCGTTCGCGGTGACGAGCGCCATGCTCGGCATCTTCCGCGACAACACGCGGACGCGGATGGAGTTCCTCGAGCTCATCAAGCACAAGAGCGACCTGGCGACCGCCGTGTCGGCCGTCGATGGACTCACCTGCGTGAGCGACTGACGATGCTACGGGCCACAGAGACACGGAGGCCCGGAGACAGTCTTGGAGATGTTCTCCGTGTCGCCGTGACTCCGTGGCCCGTAGTTGCGGTGTGGCTGGTTGCGCTGCTCTGGAGTGCGCCGGCCGACGCGCAGCGCGGCCGGACGACGACGCGGCGTCCGGCGCCCGCGCCGCCGCCGGTCACCGCGCCGGCCGAGGTCGTGTGCCCCTCGCCGCTCGGCGCCGGCGTCAAGACGGGGCGCATGTTCTGCGACGTGCTGACGGGCCGCGACCCTGTCGAGGGCATCGTCATCACGCTGCCGCCGCACACCGGCCCGGTGACGCTCACCTTCGACCTCCACAACCGGCACACCTATTCCGAGGAGCTGATCAAGACGAAGCGCGCCTACCGGCACTACACGGCGACGATCGGCGTCCTGACGGCGGACAACACGCTGCTCTCGCGCGCCGTGGTCCAGAACGAGTTCCGGACGACGGAGGATCTCGTCGACCGGGTGGCCGGCGGGGCCGGTCCCGGCGGCGTCAAGGCGGTCGCGCCCACGGGTCTCGAGCCGATCAGCGTCACGATTCCCTCCGAGGAAGGGACGGTGAGCATCCTCGGCGAGAAGCTGTCGGTCGTCCGTGTGGACGGCACCGACAACTTCACCGTGCCGGGCCGCCCGATTGCCGTCATCAGCAACGTCATGATCCAGTACCGGCCCGCCCCCGTCCGGCAACCGGCTGTACGACGGTGAGCCACCAGGCCGAGCTGCTCTCCATCATCGTTCCGGTCTATAACGAAGCCGCGACGGTCGGTGCCGTCATCGATCGGCTCCTGACGATCGACCTTCCGCTGCCTCGCGAAATCCTGATCGTCGATGACGGGTCCACCGACGGCACCGCGGAGGCGCTGGACGCCACGGCGAGGGCGCGCCTGCCGATCGTCGTGCTGCATGCCGACCGGAATGCCGGCAAGGGGAGCGCGGTGCGGTACGGCCTTCGGTGCGCGACCGGGACGATCGTGGCGATTCAGGATGCCGACCTCGAGCTCGATCCCCGGCAGCTCTCCGCGCTCGTGGATCCGATCCTGCGCGGAACCACGGAGGTGGTGTACGGGTCGCGGTTCCTCCGCGGACGATCGGGCGCCCCGTTCGTGACGTTTGCGGCGAACCGGTTCCTGACCTTCGCCACGAACCTGCTGTTCGCCTCCGCCCTCACGGACATGGAAACCTGCTACAAGGTGATGCGGACCGCCGTCGCCCGGTCGCTCGACCTGGAGGCGGAGCGATTCGACATCGAGCCAGAAATCACGGCCCGCCTGCTGCGCCGCGGGTATCTCATCCACGAGATCCCCGTGCGGTTCGACGCCCGGTCGCGCCGGCAGGGCAAGAAGATTCGCTGGCGCGACGGCATCCGTGCCCTCCAGGTCCTCATCCGGGAGCGACGCAAGGCACGATCGGGACGGTCGGATCGTTCGGAGCGTTCGATCGCCACTGACTGACGTGCGTGGGCTCGTGCTTGCCGCCGTGGTTGCCGCCGTCGCCGCCATCGGCGTGCGGTGGGGGACGTTCGTGGCCGGCGGTTCCGATTCGTACTGCTACGTGCACCAGGCCGTCCGCTGGGCCTCGGGGCGGCTGCAGGTGCCCGATCCGCTCGCGCTCGAGGCGCCGTGGCCCGACGCGCCGCTCACCTTCGCGCCCGCCGGACACCGCCCCTCGTCCACCGTGCCAGGAGCCATCGTACCCGTCTGCCCGGCGGGCCTGTCGATCGCCATGGCGCCGTTCATCGCGGTCGGAGGCGTTGAGGCCGCCTTCCTGGTCGTGCCGCTGTTCGGCGCGTGTCTGATTGCCGCCACCTACCGCGCCGGCGCGCGCTACGGCGTCAGGATCGGGCTCGCGGCGGCGGTCGTGACGGCGGCCAGCCCGGTCTTCCTGTACCAGGTGGTGCAGCCGATGAGCGACGTGCCGGCGGCGGCGCTGTGGATGCTCGCCGTGGCGGCGGTGACGGGCGCGCGCTCGGGCGCCGTCTCGGGCGGAATGGCGGCCGGTGCCGCGGTCGTCGTCAGACCCAACCTCGTGCCGCTCGCCCTGCCGCTCGCCCTGTTCCTGCTGCGGCGCCCGGAGCGGAGCCGGCGCGAGCGCCGGCGGGATGCGGCGGCGTTTGCCGTCTGCGCGGGCATCGGCGTCGCGTGTGCGGCGCTGATCCAGTACTCGTTCTACGGCTCTCCCCTGGGCTCGGGATACGGCCCGCTGGAGACGCTGTTCAGCCTGGACCATGTCGCGCCGAACGCGGCGCGCTACGCGTCGTGGCTCACCTCGGCGCAGACGCCGGCGTGGCTGATGGCGGCGGCGGCGCCCGCGCTGCTGCCTGGCGCGCTCACGCGCCTCCTCACGGGAATGCTGCTGCTGAACGCCGCCTTGTACCTGCCGTACGTCGTCTTCGGTGACTGGTCGTACCTGCGATTCCTCCTGCCCACGCTGCCTCTGCTCCTCGTCCTGCTCGTCGCGTCGCTGGACGCCGTCTGCCGGCGGATCGCGCCGTGGACGGCGCCGGCTGTCGTGGGGGTCGCCGCCGTCGGGCTGGCCGTCGCAGGCATCGGCGAAGCGCAGGCGCGTCAGGCGTTCCATCTGCACGCGCTCGAGGCGCGATACGCCCGGGCCGGCACGTTCGTCGCCGATCGCCTGCCGCCAAATGCCATCGTCGTGACGAGCTGGCACAGCGGGAGCGTTCGCCACTATTCGGGACGCCCGACGCTCGTCTGGGACGGGCTGGACCCGGCGTGGCTCGATCGCGCGCTGGGCTACCTCCGGGCGCGTGGCCTCGAGCCCGTGCTGCTCTTCGAGAGCTGGGAAGAGCCGCTGTTCCGACAGCGGTTTCGGGCGAGTCCGCTCGGCGCGCTCGACTGGCCGCCCGCCGCGGAAATCGCGTCCCGCGTCCGAGTGTACCGGCCTGGCGACCGCGAGGCCTACCTGCAGGGTGTCGAGCGGCCGACCGAGTACGTGCCGTAGCGCGTCAGGACGCGGGCGGGCGCCAGCGGCAGCACGTCACGGCGCCTACCGCGAGCGGCGCATGCTCGAGGCTCGGCGTGCTTCAACGGCCTGCGACCAGCCGACCCGCATCGGGCATCAGCCAGATGCCCCCGACGACAATCGCGGCGAGTGCCGCGGCCCCGAGCAGCAGCCGATGCAGGCGATGGTGCGGCTGCGCGGACCGGGCGGCGCCGCTCACCACGGCGACGAACGCGGTCATGGCCGCGATCGTGCCGATCCCGAACGCCGCGATGTAGGTGACGCCGGCCGTCCGCGTCGGCAGCGCCAGGGCGGGAAGCACGCCGAGAAAATGGGAGCTGCCGGCGACGCCGTGGAGCACGCCAAAACAGAACGACGCATGGGCGTGCCCGAACCGCCGGATCCAGGCCGGGCCCGCCTGGACGTGCACGTGGTCGTGCCTGAGGATGCCGTGGACGTGCGGTCCCGGCTGCACCCGCAGGCTCCGGCCAAGCGCCCAGAGGCCGACCGCGATGAGGGCGGCGCCGACCAGCCGCTCGCTCCAGGCCGAGATCGCGTCCACCGGAGGGAGGAGATCGCGCAGCGCCACTGCCAGCAGTGCGACGACCACGACGCCCGACGTGTGGCCGACGCCCCACGTCCAGCCCGCCAGCCAGCCCCGGCGATCCCCGTCGACGGCCAGCGGCGCCACGGCCGCCAGATGGTCGGGGCCGGCGAGCACGTGGAACAGGCCGGCGAGCGCGCCGGTGATCGCTGTCAGCATGTCAACTCCCAACTTCCAAGACGCCAACTCCCAAACTTCCAAGTTCCCAAACCGAAATGTCCACGCGATTGGGAGTTGGGAGTTGCGCAGTTGGGAGTTTACTTCGGGGCCATCCGGATCGCGCCGTCGAGCCGGATCACCTCGCCGTTGAGCATCTCGTTCTCGAAGATGTGCCGCACGAGCGCCGCGTATTCCGGCGGCCGTCCCAGTCGCGACGGGAACGGCACCTGCTGCGCGAGCGACTGGCGGGCCGCGTCCGGCAGCCCGGCCAGGAGCGGCGTGTCGAAGGTGCCGGGCGCGATCGTCATCACCCGCACGCCCATCCGCGCGAACTCGCGCGCAATCGGCAGCGTCATCGCCACGATGCCCCCCTTCGAGGCCGAATAGGCCGCCTGGCCGATCTGGCCGTCGAAGGCGGCGACCGACGCGGTTGTGACGATCACACCGCGCTCGCCCCCTTCGTTCGGCGCGTTGCCCGCCATCGCCGCGGCCGCAAGCCGGATGGCGTTGAAGGTGCCAATCAGGTTGACGTTGACGAGGCGGGTGAAGCGATCGAGCGGGAGCACTCCCTCTTTCGGCAGAACGCGCTCGGCGACGGCGATGCCGGCCGCGCAGACCAGCCCGTGCAGCCCGCCGAAGGTCTGCGCCGCCGTGTCCACGGCGCGCTGCATGTCGGCGTCGCTCGTGACGTCGGTCTTGACGAACAGGACCGCGTCGCCGAGCCGCCCCCGCGCGGCCAGACCCGCCTGCTCGTTCACGTCCGCGATGACCGCGCGTCCGCCGGCCCCGACGATCATGTCCACCGTGGCGAGCCCCAGTCCCGAGGCGCCGCCGGTCACCAGCACGGTCCGGCCGTCGAGCTGCATCGGGTGATTCTATCAGCCGGAGTACAGGGTCAGTCCCGGAATATCGCGAAAATCCTTCGGGTTCAGCGTCCACAGCGACGCGCCGTGCTCGAGCGCACACGCCGCGACGGCAAGGTCCGCCTGGCGACGACGGGCTCCGGTGACGCGGCGATACAACGTCGCGGCGATTCGGGCTTCCCGTTCGCCAAATGCAGGCAGGAACACTCCCGCTAAGAATCGCTCGACCGCCTCCACCTCGTTGTTCCGTCTGGGCCCGCGAAGCCATTCGTACAACACCAGCGTGGAGAACATCACCACTTCGCCGGCGGCGGTGGCCTCGAGGATCGCGGGCAGGGATTTCCGCGCACCGGTGAACCCGTCCACCAGCAGTGACGTGTCCAGATGGATGAGCATCAGTCGGACGGTCGATGCCAGCCGGTACGACGTGAACGCCGGACCTCCCGGAGCTCCGCATCGACGTCGGGCTGGGGGCGTGTGGGTGGTTGAGACATCAGCTCCCGCAGGATGGCCAGCCTGCGCTCCCGTTCGTCCTCCGGGAGCGTGTCTCCTTCGGCAGCATAGCGGGCCACCGCCTCGCGCACGACGAGGCTCTGCGGTTTCCGGCGGCGCTCCGCCATCGTCCGGATCGTGCGCACCGTCTCCTCGTCGAGGGTGAAGGTCACCTTGACCATATGGCCATACTACCATACAGCCATACTCGAGGCCGCTCTGACCGATCGCGTGTGGGTGAGGGACCCAGGCGCGGACGAAGACGAAGGGCCGGCGATCCGAGGACCACCGGCCCTGAACCTGAACACGAGCCGAGAACCGGGCCGTATCAACGAGGCGGTCAGACCGTCGGCGTGTGTACCACCTCGGCGACGTCCTGCTTCCTGCGCCTCGCGCCGAGGCCCTGGACCTGGATCGTCGGCTGCTCCTTGAGCACCTGCTGCCGGTAGATCCGCTCCATCTCCTTGTGGAACAGCTCCTCCTCGGGCGTGAGCTGCTTCTTGCGCGCCTGCAGCTTCTCCTCGCGCGCGTTTCTCGCGATGCCCAGCTTGTCGAGGTCCGTCTGCCGCCCGGCCTCGACCGCCGCCTGGTTCAGGACGAGCGAATGCGCCCGGCTGGCCAGCGGCACCTGCTTGTTGCCGGCGAAGATCTCGTGGCGGCCGTGCTCCTCGTACCACCTGGTGAGCGTGGCGGTCATGTGCATCTTCTCGACGATGTTCCGCCAGCCGATGCCGGTGTTGTAGGCGCAGAAGGAGATCTCGCCCTGCTGGGTCGCATACGGGATGATGCACATCTCGGTGCGGCGGAAGTCGTAGTTGAACAGGTCCTGGAACCACATGCCGGCGATGAACAGGAAGTTCCAGCGATCGGCGCGCCGCCGATCGATGTCCGCCTTGCTGCGGATCCCCTCCACGCTGCCGTACTTGCCCTGCTGCGCCGACTTGGTCGCGCCGAACGTCTTGTCGAACTTCTTCAGCAGGTCAGCCAGGCGGAAGTGCGTCGGCGCCTTGAACGGGTCGTAGTTGCGCATCAGCGCGAGCGCCATGCCGGCGATCGACAGGACCCGGCCGCGGGCCGCGTCGTTGACGAGCGCCACGTCCTTGGCCAGTTGGTCGGCCGCGAGGAACGCGGTGACCGGGACCGCTTCCTTGGTTTTCTTGTCGATCATCACCGCCATGCCGACGCCGCAGTTCGGGTGGCACCCGCAGGTGAGCTGGCCCCAGGCGTAGTCCGGCCCGTGCACCAGGTCCGACCAGTCGGTGAAGGTCGACATGAACGAGATCGGGAACCAGTCGCGCGTGGGTTCGCCAATCCCCGTCTGCTTCTTCACGTCGTGCGCCAGGTGCGAGAGCGTGTACCGCTGCGCCTGCCGCCGCTCCGGCGTGATCTCCTCGTCCCGGCCGGTGAACGACACCGGCTGGAACGACAGGAAATTGATCCGCTTCGGGTTGTGGAGCGCGAACTCGACGATGCGGCCGACCTGCTCGTTGTTGACGCCGTTGACGATCGTGATCACCGGGACGATGTCGACGCCCGCGTCGTGGAGGTTCTCGATGGCGCGCAGCTTCACGTCGAAGAGATTGCCGACACGCCGGTGCGAGTTCGCGGCGTTGCCGATGCCGTCGAACTGCAGATAGGCGTAACGGAGCCCCGCTTCGGCCGCCGCCCGGGCGAACTCGGCGCTCTTGGCGAACTCGATGCCGTTGGTGGCCGCCTGCACGCTGTTGTAGCCGACCTTCCGGGCGTACCGGACCGCGTCCAGGAAGTAGGGCGACATCGTCGGCTCGCCGCCGGAGAACTGCACCGACATCTGCCGCTTCGGCTTGATGGTGATGGCGTTGTCGAGCACCTGCTTGATGTCTTCCCAGCTCAGCTCGTGGACGAACCCGACCTGATTGGCGTCCATGAAGCACGGGTCGCACATCATGTTGCATCTGTTCGTCAGGTCGACGGTGAGCACCGCGCCGCGGCCGTGGAGCACGGTGGAGCTCCCGTGGTTGTGCAGCGTCTCGTCGTTGTGCGCCCGGATGTCGCGACCGGGGAACACCTGCTCGAGATGCTTGAAGAAGGCGGGATCGATCGCCATCACGTCCTCGAACCGGCCGTGGATGGGGCACTCCTTCTCCATGACGATCTTCCCGTCCTTCTCGAGGATCGTCGCCTTGATCTCGCCGACCTTCTCGTTGAGGAGGATCGAGACGTCTCTCTTGCCGTCGAGGATCTCCTGCCGCGCCTCCCGGACGCAGGTCGGGCAAAGCGAGTCGGTCTGCCGCGGCCACCCGAGGGGCGGCTTCGTCTTCTGCCACGACTTGAGCAGCGGCTTGTCGGACCAGCCCGGCGTGAACGACGGGTGTTGGTGGAGGCGGTTGGCGGCGGCCAGAACGTGCCACAGGAGGTTGGCCAGCTTCGCCATCCCCTTCTCCACATACTTCATCGGCGCGTGCATCGCGATCTCCTTCGCCACGACGGAACCGGACCCGGTCCGCGGGCGTCTTGAACCCGCCCATTCTAGGGAACCCATCGCCCAATTCGGGCCGTTTTTCAGCGGATGGGCGCTGATGGGGGGTGGGCGGGCAGGGGGGAATCCTGAAGGGGGGAGGCGAATGAGGGGGCCAAACAGAGGACGAAGGGGCTATGTATTCTATAAAGAGATGACTTGGCTGAGAACATTGTATTTCTCTTATGGGTCTACATGATCGTATAAGTGTCGGACCCATGCCATTCGCGCACGACCCGACGTGTCCCCGCGCCCAGGGGCTGTTCGACCCCCGGGCCGAGCACGACGCCTGCGGCGTCGGGTTCGTCGTGCACACCACGGGGCAGCGGTCGCACGACATCGTGCGCAAGGCGATGACGGTGCTGATCAACCTGGAGCACCGCGGCGCCTGCGGGTGCGAGGCGAACACGGGCGACGGCGCCGGGATCCTCGTGCAGATGCCGGACAGGTTCCTGCGCACGGTGGTGCCGTTCGCGCTGCCGCCTTCGGGCGGCTACGGCGCGGGCCTCGTGTTCCTGCCGCGGGAGGCGCGCGACCGGGAGACGGTGAAGGCGTTCATCGCGCGCGTCGTCCACGAAGAAGGGCAGACGCTGCTCGGCTGGCGCGACGTGCCGAACGACAACAGCCTCATCGGCGACAGCGCGAAGGCGGCGCAGCCCGTCTTCGCGCAGCTGTTCATCGGCGCGCCGCCGGGGCTCGAGGGGCAATCGTTCGAGCGCACGCTCTACGCGATCCGCAAGCGGATCGAGCGCGGCGCCGAGGCGCTCGACATCGGCGCGCTCTCGCGGCGCTTCTTCTATGTCGTCAGCCTGTCGTCGCGGACGCTCATCTACAAGGGGATGCTGACGGCGCGCCAGCTCGAGCCGATGTTCCCCGACATCACCGATTCGACCTTCGAGTCGGCGCTGGCGCTCGTCCATCAGCGGTTCAGCACCAACACGTTCCCGTCGTGGCCGCTGGCGCACCCGTACCGCTACATCGCGCACAACGGCGAGATCAACACGCTGCGCGGCAACATCAACTGGATGCGCGCGCGCGAGGGGCTCCTGCAGAGCCGTCTGTTCGGCGACGACCTGCAGAAGCTCCTGCCGGTGATCCGCGAGGGGGGCAGCGACACGGCGACCTTCGACAACGTGCTCGAGTTCCTGGTCATGACGGGGCGCTCGCTGCCGCACGCCATCCTGATGATGATTCCGGAGCCGTGGGCCAATCACGAGGGCATGGACCTGGACCGGAAGGCCTTCTATCAGTACCACGCGTCGCTGATGGAGCCGTGGGACGGCCCGGCCTCGATTGCGTTCACCGACGGCACCGTGATCGGCGCGGTGCTCGATCGGAACGGTCTCCGTCCGTCGCGCTACTACGTGACGAAGAACGGCCTGGTCATCATGGCGTCGGAGGTCGGCGTGCTCGACATCCCGCCCGACGAGATCCTGGTCAAGGAGCGCCTGCATCCGGGCCGGATCTTCCTGGTGGACACCTCGAAGGGGCGGATCATCGACGACGAGGAGATCAAGCGGGAGCTGGCGAGCCAGCATCCGTACCGCCGGTGGCTCGACGCGCACCTGGTCGACATCGATGACCTGCCGCCCGCCCGCGCCGAGCAGCCGGAGCACGCCTCGGTGCTGCAGCGGCAGCTGGTGTTCGGCTACACCCAGGAGGACCTCCGGCTGATTCTGGCGCCGATGGCGCTCAACGGCGAGGAGCCGATCGGCTCGATGGGCACCGATACGGCGCTGGCGGTGCTGTCGCAGAAGCCGCGGCTGCTGTTCGACTATTTCAAGCAGCTCTTCGCGCAGGTGACCAACCCGCCCCTCGACGCGATTCGCGAGGAACTGGTCACCGATATGGGCTCGACGATCGGGCCCGAGCGGAACCTGCTCGAGCCCGAGCCGGAGTCGTGCCGGCAGATCCAGATCAAGTACCCGATCATCCACAACGAGCACGTGGCGAAGCTCCGTCACCTGCCACCCGACTCATCCTTCCGATCGACGACGCTCTCGCTGCTGTTCGATCCGGAGAGCGACGGCGCGGGCCTCGAGCAGGCGATGGCGGATCTCTGCCACCGTGCGAGCGAGGCGGTGGCCGCCGGCTACACGATCCTGATCCTGTCGGACCGCGGGATCGGCCCGCGGCGGGCGCCCATTCCGAGCCTCCTCGCGACGGCGGGCGTACACCATCACCTGGTGCGCGAGGGGACGCGGACGCGCTGCGCGCTGGTGGTGGAGTGCGGCGACGCGCGCGAGGTGCACCACGTCTCGCTGCTCGTCGGCTACGGCGCGGGAGTCGTCAATCCGTACGTCGCGTTCGAGACGCTGGACGACATGATCCGGCAGGGCATGCTGAGGGGCATCGATCACGACGCGGCCGTCGAGCACTACATCAAGGCGCTCAACAAGGGCATCCTCAAGGTGATGTCGAAGATGGGGATCTCGACGCTGCAGAGCTACTGCGGCGCGCAGATCTTCGAGGCGATCGGCCTGAGCCAGGCGCTGGTCGATCGGTACTTCACGCACACGACGTCGCGGGTGAGCGGCGTCGGCGTCGACGTGGTCGCCAAGGAAGTGTGCCTGCGCCACGAGCGGGCCTACGGGCCGCGGCCTGCCGGGCCGGTGGAGCTCGACCCGGGCGGCGAGTACCAGTGGCGGCGCGACGGCGAGTACCACCTGTTCAATCCCGACACGGTGTTCACGCTGCAGCACGCCACGCGCAGCGGCCAGTACGGCGTCTTCAAGCAGTACACGCGGCTGGTCGACCAGCAGAGCCGGAACCGCGCCACGCTGCGCGGCCTGTTCACGCTGAAGCCCGCCGGTCCGCCGGTGCCGATCGAGGAGGTGGAGCCGGTCGAGGCGATCGTCCGGCGTTTCGCCACCGGCGCCATGTCGTACGGCTCGATCAGCCAGGAAGCGCACGAGACGCTCGCCATCGCGATGAACCGGATCGGCGGCAAGTCGAACACCGGCGAGGGGGGCGAGGACCCGGAACGCTACGTTCCGGATCCAAGCGGCGACTCGCGGCGCAGCGCCGTCAAGCAGGTGGCGTCGGCGCGGTTCGGCGTCACGAGCGAGTACCTCGTGAACGCCGACGACCTGCAGATCAAGATGGCCCAGGGGGCCAAGCCCGGCGAGGGCGGGCAGCTCCCCGGGCCCAAGGTGTATCCGTGGATCGCCAAGACGCGGTACGCGACGCCCTACGTCGGGCTGATCTCGCCGCCGCCGCACCACGACATCTACTCGATCGAGGACCTGGCGCAGCTCATCTACGACCTGAAGAACGCGAACCCGAAGGCGCGCATCCACGTGAAGCTCGTCGCCGAGGGGGGCGTAGGCACGGTGGCCGCGGGCGTGGCCAAGGCCCACGCGGACGTCGTCCTGATCTCGGGGCACGACGGCGGCACGGGCGCATCGCCGCTCACCAGCATCAAGCACGGCGGCACGCCGTGGGAGCTGGGGCTGGCCGAGACGCAGCAGGTGCTCGTCCTCAACAAGCTGCGCGACCGCATCGTCGTGCAGGTGGACGGCCAGATGAAGACCGGCCGCGACGTGGTGATCGCGGCGCTGCTCGGCGCGGAGGAATACGGGTTCGCCACGGCGCCGCTCGTGGTCATGGGCTGCGTGATGATGCGGGTCTGCCATCTGAACACCTGCCCGGTCGGCATCGCCACCCAGGACCCGGAGCTGCGGAAGAAGTTCGACGGCAAGCCCGAGTTCGTGCAGAACTTCTTCCGCTTCCTCGCGCAGGACGTGCGCGAACTGATGGCGGAGCTCGGTTTCAGGACGATCGACGAGATGATCGGACGCGCCGACTGCCTCGACATCGCCGCCGCGGTGGATCACTGGAAGGCCAACGGCCTCGACCTGCGGCCGATCCTGCACATGCCGGAGCTGCCGCCGACGGTGGCGCGGCGCAGGATTCGCGAGCAGGACCACGGGATCGACCGCGCGCTCGACAACGAGCTCGTCGCGCGCTGCCGGCCGGCGCTCGACGACCGCCGGCCGGTCGAGTTCAGCTCGTTCATCCGCAACTCGGACAGGACCGTCGGGACGATGCTCGGCTACGAGGTGACGAAGCGCTACGGGGGCGGCGGGCTTCCAGACGACACGATCCGGATGACGTTCCACGGGTCGGCGGGACAGAGCTTCGGCGCGTTCCTGCCGCGCGGCATCACGATGACGCTCGTCGGCGACGCGAACGACTACTTCGGCAAGGGGCTCTCGGGCGGACGTCTCATCGCGTACCCGCCGCTACGGTCGACGTTCAGGACCGAAGAGAACATCATCCTCGGCAACGTGACCTTCTACGGGGCAACCGGCGGCGACGCCTACATCAGCGGCGTGGCGGGGGAGCGTTTCTGCGTGCGCAACAGCGGCGCCGCGGTCGTCGTCGAGGGGATTGGCGACCACGGGTGCGAGTACATGACCGGGGGCCGCGTCCTGATTCTCGGCAGGACCGGGCGCAACTTCGCGGCCGGCATGAGCGGTGGCATCGCGTACGTGCTGGACGTCGACGGCCGGTTCGAGCGGCGGTGCAACCTGGGGATGGTCGATCTCGAGCCGATCGTCGACGCCGACGACCTCACGTTCGTCCACGTGGCGCTGATGAAGCACGTCACCTACACCGGCAGCCGGTACGGAGCGCGCCTGCTCGATGAGTGGCCGATGCTCGAGCGGCGGATCGTGAAGGTGATGCCGCGCGAGTACAAACGGGCGCTGGCGGGGGAAGCGAAGCGTCTCGCGACCGCCTCGGCGGTCGCCTCTGTCGCCGCCGCGTACGTCGCGGCGCCCGGGACGGCCGGTGCGGCGCCGCTCCAGTAGGCGGGTCCGAAGGGACCCGCCCCACAGGCACTAGGGTGAGAAGGTAGGCCGGGTCCTCTTGGACCCGGCGAGGGAACGGGTCCTTTGGACCCGGCGAGGGCAATGGGCAAGATCACGGGGTTCCTCGAAATCAAGCGCACGAAGCACCAGACGCGGCCGGTCGAGGAGCGCATCCGCGACTGGCGCGAGGTGTACCTGCCGTCGGAGACCGCCGATCTGCAGGCGCAGGGGGCGCGCTGCATGGATTGCGGCATTCCGTTCTGTCATCAGGGATGCCCCCTGGGCAATCTCGTCCCGGACTGGAACGACCTCGTCTACCGCGACCGGTGGCGCGCGGCGATCGATCGACTGCACGCCACCAACAACTTTCCCGAGTTCACCGGCCGCCTCTGCCCGGCGCCCTGCGAGGGGTCGTGCGTGCTGGGGATCAACGACGACCCGGTCACCATCAAGGACATCGAGGTCGCCATCGTCGAGCGCGCCTGGGACGAAGGATGGGTGGGGTCGGAGCCGCCGGCGACGCGAACGGGCAAGCAGGTGGCGGTCGTCGGCTCCGGGCCGGCGGGCCTGGCGGCGGCCGACCAGTTGAACCGCGCCGGCCACTCGGTGACGGTCTTCGAGCGCTCGGACCGCATCGGCGGACTGCTGCGGTACGGGATCCCCGAGTTCAAGATGGAGAAGCGCGTGCTCGAGCGCCGCCTCGCCGTGATGGCGGAGGGCGGCGTGACGTTTCGGCCTGGCGTCGACGTCGGCACCGACATTCCGCTGAGCCGCCTGCGCGAGCAGTACGACGCGGTGCTGCTGGCGGCCGGCGCCGGGTGGCCCCGCGACCTGCCGGTGCCGGGACGAGAGCTGCAGGGCATCCACTTCGCGATGGAGTACCTCACGCTGCAGAACCGGCGGTGCGAGGGCGACGCTGTCCCGGACGACCGGTTCATCACGGCCGGCGGCAAGCACGTGATCGTCATCGGCGGCGGCGACACCGGGGCCGACTGCGTCGGCACCGCCCACCGGCAGGGCGCCCGGTCCGTGACCCAGCTCGAGCTGCTGCCCAAGCCGCCGGTCGAGCGAGCACCGGACAATCCGTGGCCGCAGTGGCCGAACATCTTCCGCGTGTCACCCGCGCACGAAGAAGGCGGAGAGCGGCTGTACTCGGTGTCGACCGAGCGCTTCGTCGGCGACGGGCAGGGTCGCGTTCGAGCGCTCCAGGCGGTGAAGGTCGAGATGGTGCGCGCAGATGGCCGCGTTCGGTTCGATCTTGTGGCTGGCACGGCGTTCGAGATTCCCGCGGAGCTGGTGCTGCTCGCAATGGGGTTCCTCGGCCCGGAGCGCGGGCCGCTGGTGGCCGAGCTGGGGCTCAGGCTCACCGAGCGCGGCAACGTCTGGCGCGACGGCCGCTGGATGACGAGCGTACCGGGAGTGTTCACCGCCGGCGACATGCAGCGCGGCCAGTCGCTCATCGTCTGGGCCATTGCCGAGGGACGCTCCGCGGCGCGCGGCATCGACCACTACCTGACCGGGCAGTCCGCGCTGCCGGCACCACTCGAGTAAGCCGTCGTTCACGCTTCTCCGTTCTCGCTTCTTCGGTTCGTGTTCAGGTTCCGTGCTAAGTTCTAGGCTTCAGGTTCAGGGTTCGGGTTCGGAGCGTGGGCCGGACTTCGAACCGGCATGACGAACCCGGAGCCGAACGTGAAAGACGAATCGAGGAGCGGGCAGCAGGACGTCTGAACAACTCGAGTCACATGGCCGTTCGTGACATTCTGGTCGTCGGCGCGGGGCCGTCCGGACTCGCGACCGCCATCGCCGCCAAACAGCTCGGTCTCGACTGCGTGGTGGTCGAGAAAGGCGCGCTGGTCAACTCGATCTTCCACTTCCCGACGCACATGGTGTTCTTCACCACGCCGGAGCTGCTGGAGATTGGCGGGCTGCCGCTCGTCACGCCGTTCGAGAAGCCGACGCGGCTCGAGGCGCTCCGCTACTACCGCCGGGTCGTCGACACCTACGGGCTGCAGATTTCGCTGCGCGAGCAGGTCGTCGCGATCGAACCGCCCCCACCGGGGGCTCCGGCAGGGCAGGCGGTGTTCACGGTGACGACGGCCGATGTCGATCCCGAAGGAGGGCTGCTCGAGACGCGGCGCGTGCGGGAGGCGCGGGCGGTCGTGCTCGCGATCGGCTACTACGACCATCCCAATTGCCTCGGCGTGCCCGGTGAGAACCTGCCGCATGTGTCGCACTACTACACGGAAGCGCACCCGTATTACCGGCAGCGGGTCGTGATCGTGGGCGGCCGGAACTCGGCTGCCGAGGCTGCGCTCGAGCTGTTTCGCGCGGGCGCTCACGTCACGCTCGTCCATCGTCGCGCGACGCTCGGCCAGTCGATCAAGTACTGGCTGCGGCCCGACATCGAGAACCGCATCAAGGAAGGATCGATTGCCGCGCGCTTCGAGACGCACGTGGTGGAGATCCGGCCGCGCAGCGTGGTCGTCGAACGGGTGCCCGCCGCGGACGGCCGCGAGGAGATTCCGGCGGATGCGGTGTTCCTGCTGACCGGCTACCGCCCCGATGTCGCGCTGATGCAGCGGGCCGGCGTCGAGTGCAACGAGCAGACGCTGGGGCCGGCGCTCGCCCCGGACACCTTCGAGACGAACGTGCCGAACCTGTTCGTCGCCGGCGGCGCGATCGCCGGGCGCAACACCGGCTCGATCTTCATCGAGAACGGCCGGCTCCACGGCGAGCGCATCGTCAAGGTGCTGGCGGAGCGGCTGGGGCGCTGAAGGTCCGAACGAAGGGAACGGGTCAGTGCACCGACTGTCCCTTCCAGGCGTTGCGCGGCGTCAGCGTCTTCATTTCCAGCAGGTCGATGAGCGCGCGGCAGCGCGCGAGCACCCCCTCCTGTTCGAGGAGCGCCTGCCGCTCCAGCGGGTCCAGCTCGATGTACTGGGCGAGAGCGTTGACGAGGTCCTCGTCCGCCACGGCCGGCGGGAAGCGCGGCTCCGACCCGGCGCGCTCGACCGCGGCCGCCAGCAGCGCCTCCAGGCGATGCCGATGCCGCCGCAGCTCGTCACGATGGTCGTGCGGCACGTCCTCGGGCAGCGAATCGATGTGCGCGAGGCGGTAGGCTCTTTCGTTGTCCTCTCCCCTGATCCGGAACCGCTCCAGACCACGCAGGACGATGTTGAACCGGCCGTCGCCGAGCGGCTCGGCGTGCGTGATGACGCCCGCGCAGCCGATCGAGAACACCGGCGGGCGCCCCTCATAGCTTGCCTCGTGGCCCGGCTGCAGCAGCACCATGCCGATGATGCGGTCGCCCTCCAGCGCGTCGGTCACCATGGCGCGGTACCGCGGCTCGAAGATGTGGAGCGGCAGGAAGACGTTCGGGAACAGGACGACGTTCGGGAGGGGAAAGATCGGAATGGTGCCGGGCAGCATACGGCGCTCAGGACCCTGTCTTCATTAGACCACAGGGCATGTGACACCTCGTCCCGACGATGGCCTCGTCGTCTATGCGGTCGGGCGCCGGGAGAGTGGAACGTCTTCTTCTGGATCGGTCAGTTCGCTGCGATGACGGCGATTCTCAACCTGATGCTGCGCGGCCTGCGCTGAACGGGAACGGTCCGAACGTCAGTGGATCGTCTTCGTCTTCTTGTCCATATAATCCATCAGCACGTACTGGCCGAGGGTGAACGGCGTGGTGAAGTACGCCTTGCCGCGGCAGATGGCCGCCACGCGCCGCACGAAGGCCACCAGATCCGGATCGCGCGCCAGCATGAACGTGTTGATCATGATGCCGGCCTTCTGGCACGCGCTCACCTCCGCGAACGTCTCCGCCACGATGTAGGGGTCGAGGCCGAAGGCGTTCTTGTAGATCTGGCCGTCCGGACGGGTGAGCGCCGACGGCTTGCCGTCGGTCACCATCACGATCTGCCGCATGTCCTTCTTCTGCCGTTCCAGGATGCGGCGCGCCAGGCGCAGCCCCTCCCGCGTGTTCGTGTAATACGGGCCGACGCGGACGCGGCCGAGCTGTTTGAGCGGTATCTCCTCGGCGGAATCGTGGAAGAGCACCGCGTGCAGCGAGTCGCCCGGGTACTGCGTCCGAATCAGGTGCGACAGCGCCAGCGCGACGCGCTTGGCCGGGGTGAAGCGGTCCTCGCCGTACAGGATCATGCTGTGGCTGCAGTCGAGCATGATCACGGTGGCGCAGGAGCTCTGATACTCGCTCTGCGCGACCATCAGATCGGGATAATCGACGGCGACCATCCGGGATCCGGGATCCAGGACCAGGGACCCGCCGGAGTCCGACGGCGTGGCGAACCGTCCCTCGCCGTGCAGCCGCCGCACCGCGTTGAGGATGGTGCTGCTCGGATCGATGTTGAGCGTGTCGCCGAATTCGTACGGCTTGGGCGCCGCGGTCGCCTCGACGCCGGTCGAGAGGTGCCGCGTGTCGTGGCGGCCCGAGTGGCTGCGGCCCACCGAGCCGAGCAGGTCGCGCAGCGCACGGTAGCCGAGGAAGTCGAGCGCCTTGTCGGTGACCTCGAACGTCACCGGCCCGGCATCCTCGCCGACGCCGCCGCCGGCCCCGCGCCGCCACTCGCGCTCCTCGTCCAGGTCCGGCGCCGGCGTGATGAAGCCCTGCTCCATCATGCGATCGATGATCTGCTGAATCAGCTCCTCGAGCTGCTGCCGCGCGGACTCCTGGTCCCCGTCCGCCGGCTCGCCGAGCAGCTGCCGGAGCGCCTCTTCGGACAGCACGCCGCCGCTGAAGAGCGCTTCGAGGACCGCGTCGTGCAACGCCTGCATCGTGCGGTCCTCGTCGCCTGCCGACGGGTCGCCCCAGGGGCTGCGGAACCCGCTCGAGAGGAGCATGTCGGAGAGCTTCGACACCAGATCCTCGATGTCGATCTCGTCGAGCAGGTCGCCGGTGTACTTCGTGTAGCGGTACTTCACAGTCGGTAGCTGGTAGCTGGTAGCCGGTAGCCGGTAGCCGGTAGCCGGTAGCCGGTAGCCGGTAGCTGGTAGCGGGTAGCG
>Ga0156279_117_pt3 | contig 163920 bp, 131 predicted proteins | sample RifCSPlowO2_12_FD_107928 | JGI IMG/M metagenome (GOLD analysis project Ga0156279, IMG submission 107928) | Acidobacteria bacterium RIFCSPLOWO2_12_FULL_68_19 | reverse complement strand
CCCGGCCGCGAGTTCGGCCATCGTGACCGCCGAGACAGCGACCTCGACGGGCAGGTCGTCCGGCAGGATCAGCTCGAGATCGACGACGGAGGTATCGATGAGTCCGCGCGCCTGACGTTGGTCAGCCACGCGGCGCCGGATCCTGGTCGATGGCCGCGTCGATGTCCGTTCGGAACCGCCCGAATTCGACGCGGGGGGCGCCGGCGAATGCGGCGACGGCCACATCAGCCGCCACGAACATCCGTTGCCTGAGGGGGATCAACTCGCCGACCGGTACCCCATTACGCGTGATCGTGAAGGACTTCCCCCTATCCAAGGCGCGCATGATTCGCCCGCTATCATTGCGGAGCTCCCGCTGCGTGATGGTTCGGCGCATGCTGAGGTGATTGTAGCGCAAGTGCTACAGCCGAGTCGGACAGTCGCAGGCTGGCACAATCGACGACGCACGCTGCCGCCACGGCCATGAAACCTCGCGTTGCCATTACGGTCGGTGACCCGTCCGGCATCGGGCCCGAAATCGCGCAGAAGGCCGCAGCGGACGAACGCGTGCGCGCCGTCTGCGAACCGGTGCTGTACGGCCCGCCCAATGCGGTGGCCTTCCCGCCGGGCGTCGTGTCAGCGGAAGCGGGGAGGGCCGCCTACGAGTCAATCTGCTCGGCTGTTCGCGACGCCCAGGCGGGAGTCGTGCACGCCATCGCGACGGCGCCGGTCAGCAAGCTGGCCTTCGCGCGGGCGGGCCTGGCGTGGAAAGGACATACGGATCTGCTGGCGCACCTGACGGGAAGCTCGTGCGTGGCGATGATGTTCTGGTCCGAACCGCTCAAGGTGGTGCTCGCATCCGTTCACGTGGCGCTGGCTGAGGTTCCCCGCGCACTGACACGCAGCGCGCTCGACGACGTTGTCTCGCTGGCCGCCAGCGAACTGCCAAGGTTCGGCATTGCCCGGCCTCGTCTCGCACTGGCGGGCTTGAACCCGCACGCCGGTGAGCACGGCCTGCTCGGCAGCGAGGAAGAGCAGATCCTTCGCCCGGCGGTCGAGGCGGCGTGCGCGCGAGGCATCGATATCGCGGGCCCGTTTCCGGCCGACACGCTCTTCGTGCGGGCCGCGCGCGGCGAGTTCGATGCCGTGATTGCCTGCTATCACGACCAGGGGCTGATTCCGGTGAAGCTGCTCGCCTTCGGCCAGGCGGTGAACGTGACGCTGGGCCTGCCGATCGTCCGCACGTCGGTGGATCACGGCACGGCCTTCGACATCGCGGGGCAAGGGAAGGCCGACCCGTCGAGCATGATTGCGGCGACGCTGCTCGCGGCGCGCCTCGCCGCGCGGTCTAGGGCCTGAGGTACCAAGCTAAAGCCGGACGCTACGTACGTGGACTATACTTGGCGCAGGCTGATTGAGAGCGGGCTCGCCCAATGGATGCACGAGTCTTGATGACGATGGAAGAATACCTCCACACGTCGTTCGACGGCGCGGATCGCGACTACGTCGACGGCGAGGTAATCGAGCGGAACATGGGCGAGCTGCCGCACGCACAACTCCAGGGAGAGCTCCTTTACAGGCTGCGCAGCCTCGCGTTGAGTCTGAGATTGCAGGTGCTGCCTGAAATCCGGATTCAGACGAGACCGACGCGCTTCCGCGTCGCCGACATCGCCGTCTGGCGCGCGGGCGACATCGGTGAGCGCATTCCAACCGTCCCCCCGTTTCTGGTTGTCGAGATTCTGTCTTCCGAGGATCGCCTTATCCGGCTGCAACCGAAAGTCCAGGAGTATCTCGCGCACGGCGTCGCACAGGTGTGGGTCATCGATTCTGACGAGCGCCGGGCCTTGAGCTATTCCCCGGCCAATCAAGGCGGCACCCTGGTCGATGAGCTGCGGACGTACGACCCCGATATCGCCATCCCGTTGGCCGACCTCCTGTCCGTTCTCGACTGACCTCGACACGCGGGTGAGCGTGCATCGACATCCCGCGTCGTTCCGCGATCCCGCAGGCTTCCTCTTCCACGATGGCCCGCACGTCCGGCGCGCGGTCACCGAATACGGCCTGCCACACGTGCGCGCGGTCAGAGCCACCGGGCTCGTCGAGGGGCTGGTCGCGAGCGGGCGGCTGTGGCCCGAGCGGGAAGTGGCCTCCGGCCTGGACGGGCATCCCGATGTGCGGCTCGTCCTGGAGCACCCGCCGCTGCCGTTCGTCTCCTACCCGTACGAGTGGCCGTTCCGGGCGCTGCAGGCGGCGGCGCTGCTGCACCTCGATATCCAGATGGAGGCGCTCGACGCGGGCGTCGTCCTGACGGACGCGAGCGCTTACAACGTGCAGTTGGTCGGCGCGCGTCCCGTCTTCATCGACCATCTCGCGTTCCGCCCCTACGGCGACGGCGAGCTCTGGGCTGCGCACCGGCAGTTCTGCGAGCAGTTCCTCCATCCGCTGCTGCTGCAGAGTCTGCTGGGCGTCGAGTTCCAGCCGTGGTACCGCGGCCGGATTGACGGCATTCCGGGCGACGAGCTCGTTCGCCTCCTGCCGTGGCGCCAGAAGCTCCGCTGGAACGTGCTGACGAACGTCGTCGCGCCGGTGCGGCTGCAGCGGCTGGCCGGCCGGCCCGGGATGGAGCGGCGGGTCGCCCGCGCCCGGATGCCGAAGGACGGCCTGCGCGGGATGTTCTCGTCGCTGCGCCAGTGGATCGCGCAGCTCTCGCCGCGCGGCCTCGATCGCACCACGTGGGCGGGGTACGACACGACGGTGCCGGACGATGAGTCGCGCGCGATTGCCGCGTTCGTCGACGATTTCGCCCGGCAAGTGGCGCCGGGGCTGCTCTGGGATCTGGGATGCAACACCGGCCGCTACGCCGAGGTCGCACTGCAGGCAGGGGCGCGCTACGTCGTCGGGATCGACAGCGATGCCGGGGCGCTCGACCGGGCGTTCGCGCGGGCGCGAGACTGGGAGCTGGCGCTGCTGCCGCTCCTCGTAGATCTCGTCAATCCCTCGCCTGGCCAGGGGTGGCGCGGAGAAGAGCGGCAGGGGCTCGTCGAGCGGGGGCGGCCGGACGCGCTGCTGGCGCTGGCGGTGGTGCACCACATGGCGATCGCGCGGAACGTGCCGCTCCCGGAGATCGTCGACCTGCTGACAACGCTGGCGCCCGAGGGCGTCGTAGGGTTCGTTCCGTCCACCGACGCGCGGGCGCGACAACTCTTCAGGGGGCGCGACGAGATCTTCCGCGAGTACACGTTCGAGAACTTCCTCGGTCTCCTCCGCACGCGGGCGCGCGTCATCCGGCAGGAAGCGGTGCCCGGCGGCGAACGGATGCTGGTGTGGTTTTCCACGCGCGCGTGAGCCGGGTCCGAAAGGACCCGGCCTACCAGGCACGTGGGGCGGGTCTGGTTTTCCACGAATACGTAGGGCGGGTCCTTTTGGACCCGCCAAATCACCGATAGCACGGCCAGCCCGTTTCGGCGTCGACGCGCGCCGGTCGGCGCCGACGGTCGACGAGAACCGGCACGTGCACGCCTTCACCCCCGAGTGCCGCGAACGGCGCGTACTCCTCGTCGACGAAACGGGCGACAAGGGGAAACCACCGGTGAAAGCGTGCCGGATCGTCGGCAGCGACGACAAACAAGGCGGGATGCCCGCGCAGGCGCTCGAGCGTGCGGGGCTGATTCGCGGTCGACGAGTACCACGCGCCGAAGACGACGCCGTCGCTGGCAAAGCCGCGCCCGGACAGCACGACAACGTCCGGAAACTCGCCGGTCACGATCAGGCGGTCCGTCGCGATCGTGCACCTGTCGAGGTAGGCGAAGAAGGGCATCAATACGGCTGAGGTCCGGCTTGGCGGCATCAGCTCCTGCCGATGCGGCAGTTGCAGCAACCGTACGTGCTGGAGGAATCGTTCGGCCACGCCGGTCGGGCCGGCTCCAATGTTGGTTCGCTCGAACCGGTCGCCGAGATCCGCCACATGCCCGACCGCGATGAACGACACGACGATGCCCAGTGCGGCCGTCAGTTGAACGATCCGTTGAGCCGCACGAAGACGCCACGGGCCGGTCCACGCCACGCCGAGGAGCCAGGCGCCGAGGAGCGCGGCGGGCGCGGTAGCGTCGCCGAACCTGGTTCGAAGGATGTCGCGGAGGAATCCCGCGTTCACCGTCGCGGCCAGGACGCACAGCGCGCCGACCGCGGCGAGCTCGCCCGGCCACCGCTCCGCCCTCCGGCGCCACCGGCGCGCGACGATCGCAGCCCCGGCCACCGGCAGCGCCCAGAACAGCCAGAAGAGCCAGGCGTCGGCGTTGGGCCCGCTGACGAGCGCCGCGATCGCCGAATCGTCCGAAGGCATGCGGAACCATGGAAGCGACCGAAGCATCGAGAAGTTCGCCTCGGCGCGGGCGTACTCGATCGCGGTTGCGAAATAGGAGACGAGGCCGCCGTTTGCAGCCACGAAGAGCAGCCACGGCAGAAGCAGGAGCGCGGTCGTCGCTGCGACGATCGAGATGCGAGTCGCGAGGGCACGGTCGCGCAGGCTTGGCGTGGAGAGGGCAAGATACGCCAGCGTCGCAAGGCCGATCCAGAGCCCATGATCGTGTCGCAGGAGGAACGCGGCGCCGATGAGCAGTCCCAGCAGCGCGAGGCGTCGCCGCGACAAGGCGCCGCTCTGGACGATGAGGCAGGCGAACGCCGCGTACGGGAGCAGCTTCGGGTACGCGTACGTGCGGGGCGAGATGAGCACCTGGATCGCGGTGACCAGCACCGCGATGGCCACCGATCCGGACAGGCGCTGGGCGGCGGCGACCGTGAAAGCGGCGGCACACGCGAACGCCCCCGCGGTGATCGTCCACTCCACCCACATGGCACTTCCCGCGAGGCGCCATGCTGCGGCGGAAATCATGTAGGTCAGCGGCCAGCCGGGATCGGTGAAGTCGCGGATCGGGCGATCGCCGAGCAGCATCTGCTGGGCGAGCGCCAGGTGCGCGTAGTGGTCGTTGGTGAAGCCGGTAAAGGTCAGCAGTCGCCAGACGAGCGTGCCCACGAGCATGCCGACGGCCGCGACCAGGCGCCGGTTCATGGGGAATGTGCCGGGCAACTACGATTCCCTGAATGCGTTCGTCAGAGGATAGCGGCGGTCGCGGCCGAAGCTCCTGCGGGTGATCTTGACGCCCGGCGGCGCCTGGCGCCGCTTGTACTCCGCGGTGTACAGGAGGCGCTGGACGCGCGTCACGGTCTCACGCGCGAAGCCGCGCGCCACGATGTCGTCGACGCTCCGCTCCTCTTCGATGAGGGCGTTGAGAATCGCGTCGAGGATCTCGTAGGGAGGCAGCGTGTCCTGGTCGGTCTGGTTCGGGCGCAGCTCGGCCGTCGGCGCCTTCGTCAGCGACGACTCCGGAATGACTCGGCTTCCAGGGCCGCGGCCGCCGCCGGGTACGTTGGCGTTCCGCCACCGCGCCAGGGCGTAGACCTCGGTCTTGTACACGTCCTTCAGGACCGAGTAGCCGCCGCACATGTCGCCGTACAGCGTGGCGTAGCCCACCGACATCTCCGACTTGTTGCCGGTCGTCACGAGCAGATCGCCGAACTTGTTCGAGAGCGCCATGAGCAGCACGCCGCGCGCACGAGCCTGCAGATTCTCCTCCGTCACGTCGCGGGCACGCCCCGAGAAGACGGGGCCGAGCAGCTGTTCGAAGGCCGCGACCGGCGGCTCGATCGACACCGTCTCCAGAGGGATGCCGAGGGCCTCGGCTGAGTCCGCCGCGTCGCGCGAGCTCGCCTCACTCGTGAAGCGCGACGGCAGGCGGACGCCGCGGACCCGGTCGGCCCCGAGCGCGTCGACCGCTACCGCCGCCGTCAGGGCGGAATCGATGCCGCCTGAGAGGCCCAGCACGATGCCGCGAAAGCCGTTCTTCCCCACATAGTCGCGCAGGCCCAGCATCATCGCGCTGTAGATCGAGGCCAGGCGCGGTTCGGCGCTCCAGGCCGCGTTCCCGTCGCAGCAGTAGTGGCCGTCCTGCTTGCGCCAGTGCGAGAGGACGAGGGCCTCGCGCCAGAAGGGCAGCAGGTGCGCAAGCGTCCCGTTCTGGTTCATGACGAAGGAGCCGCCGTCGAACACCAGTTCGTCCTGCCCGCCCACCTGGTTCACGTAGACGAGGGGAAGGCCCGTCTCGACAACGCGGTGGCCGGCCAGGTCGAGGCGCTGATGGAACTTCTCGACCTCGAACGGCGAGCCGTTCGGCACGAGGAGCAGCTCGGCCCCCTTGCTCGCCAGGTGCGCCGGGCACGCCGGCAGCCAGATGTCCTCGCAGATTGGAAGCCCGACCCGCACGTGTCGGAAGACGACCGGGTCGGGCAGCGGGCCGGGAGCGAACACGCGCTTCTCGTCGAAGACGCCGTAGTTCGGCAGCTCGTGCTTGAATCGGACCTCCAGGCGTCCGTCGGCGACGAGCGCGGCGGCGTTGTAGACGCGGCCGTTGGCGGCCCAGGGGAGCGTGACGACCAGGCCGGGCCCCCCGTGTGCGCTCTCGAGTTCCAGTTCGCCCAGGACGGCGGCGGCCGCCTGGACGAGCGCTGGCCGCAGCACGAGATCCTCCGGCGGGTATCCCACGACGGCGAGCTCCGAGAACACGACGAGGTCGGCGCCCAGCGCGGCGGCCTCGTCGCGCGCGCGCCGGATGAGCGCGGCGTTGGCGGCGACGGCTCCGACGGTGGGATTGATCTGCGCCAGCGCGATCGCAAGGGTCACTGCGCCAAGGATACCTTCATCCCGCGTCGGTCAGCACCCGCAACTGCGGCGTCCACCACAACACGAGGCCCAGGACCATGAAGAGCGGCGCCGCGGGACGGCAACGGTCCAGAGATGCGGTCGCATCGAACTCATGTCGCGCCCGCTGCGCGTCTCCACCGCGGGGCTCATCGAGTATAGTCGGCGACTGAGCCCATGCGAACACAGGAACGACGCGCCGACACCTCAGAGCGCGTGATCGCCGACAACCGCAAGGCGCTGCACGACTACCACGTTCTCGACACGTGGGAGGCGGGCGTCATGCTCCAAGGCACCGAGGTCAAGGCGATCCGCGAAGGGCGCGTCAACCTCCGCGACAGCTTCGCCCGGGTCGAGAAGGGCGAGGTGTGGCTGCTCAACGTGCACATCAGTCCGTACAGCCACACGGGGTACGCGCATCACGACGAGCGGCGGCAGCGGAAGCTGCTGCTGCACGACTACGAGATTCGGAAGCTCGCGGGGCGCGTCGCCGAGAAGGGGCTCACGCTCGTGCCGCTGCGGATGTACTTCAAGAACGGCCGCGTGAAGGTGGCGCTGGCGCTCGCCAAGGGGAAGCAGGCGCACGACAAACGCGAGACCATCCGCCGGCGCGAGATCGATCGCGAGACGCGCGCGGCCGTCAAGGCGCGCCGCCGGTAGAGGCGTCAGCGCGACGCGCCTGGCCCCGTGGACGCGAGAGTGCACGATCCGGTGGGAATATCGAACCGTTCCTGAAGTAGCGTTGCCGCCCGCGTTGCCTCGATCGCAGTCGCCAGACAGTAGAGGCGGCGTGCCTCGTCTGTTGACGGGCGCAGGCCGAGTTCCAGCAGCAGTCCCGGAACGTACTCGGCGCGGTGCCGGATGGCGGCCTCCAGGGGAGTCATCGAGCGCGGTACGGCGCTCGCCCGCACATCGTCCCGAACCGGCAAGGGGACGTCGAGGGGCGCGCCTTGCGCCGCCAGCCACCGGACCCGGGCGGCGTCATCCATCGCGGCGGCCTCGGCGATGTTCGTCGTCGGCGTCGGCCAGAACCACTCCGCGACCGGTGGCACGCCGAGCCCGAGCAGCAGCGAGAACAGCGCAACCGCGAGGGGCGCCGCCGCCGCGACCCCGAGGACGACGCTATTCGACTTCGAGGAGCTCGTCCACATATCGCTGTTTGGTGAACGCCGGATGTGGGACGTCACGCGCGATGTTCCGGCGCTGCAACTCGAGGAACAACTGACGGGTCGGACCGAAGTCCCAATCGCGCGGGAGCTCCTGCGCGAGCGAATACATGGCCCAATCGGTCGCAACGGTGTACGCGTGTCGCTGGAGCGCGAAGAAGGTCCCCACTGTCCGCGCGCTCCAGAGGACGGATGTGGCCACGAGCAGCAGTGCCCCGACGGCCGCCGCCGCACCGCGACGCGTCCGCAGGCGATCGCTCAGGCCGGCCAGGACCGCGAAGGCGCCAGCGGCGTAGAAGCCAACGCCGACGCTCAGCACTTCGTCCTTGACGTAGGAGAAGGCGAGGACGGCATTGGCGGCGAGCATGGCGAATGCGAGGAGCACGAATCGGTCACGATCGTCGATGACCCGGCGGCGCCAGTGTGACAGCGCCACCGGCAGCGCCGCCACCATGGCGCCCGTGACCAGTACGCTCGATACGATCTGCATCGCCATCCACGGGCGAACGTTCCCATCGAGCAGTCGGCGCACGAACGACCACACCCCCTGCTTCGGCTCGGACAACAGCGCGCCGACCAACCCCGCCATCACGTTGTACGCGTACAGCGGAAGGGGATGTGCGCCGAAGCGCCTCGCGATCTCCTCCGCCTCCAGCCGCGAGAGCCACCATCCGCTGGCGCGCTCGGCGAGATCCGGGGAAGGGATTCCGAGGACGACGAAGCGGATCCAGAAATACGCGGCGACCAGGACGAGGGCGGCCGACGCGCCTCGCCATGAGATCCCGCGCCAGCCCACGAGCCGGCACGCGGCCGCGGCGACGCCGATGAGGAGCCCCGACTCGAGCGTGAGGGCGCCGATCGCGAGCAGCAGCGACGCGAGCACGTCCTTCCACCAGCGCGGGTCGCCCCGCGCCATCACCGCGACGACCAGCGTGAGGACGACGATCTCCAGGAAATGATTGATGGGATAGGCCTCGCTGAACAGCACGAAGAATCCATGATGGCCGGCGAGGACCGTGAGCGCGATGGCGGCGGCGGTGAACTCCGCGAACGACCGCGGCCGCACCCAGACCGCGAAGAGTACGAAGGTGGCCCCGACGAGGCCGACGTGGACGGCTGTGAAGTACGGGATCGGATTCCCCGCCGACAGGTCGACGACCGCCTTGATCTGCGCCAGGCGCAGCGGCCGCCAGTAGCCGACGGAGTACAGTCCCCCGTAGAACCTGTCGGCGAGGCTCGCCGACCGCACGGAATCGAGAATCGGCCCCAAGCCGTCGTAGAGCGTCAGCGGCGACTGCGCGATACACCACGAGAGGCCAAGGGCCAGCGATACCGCCACGCCTGCCGCGCCCCACGCCCACGGATGCGCCTGGATGGATCTCATGGCGGCTGCGGTATCCGGAGGGCGGCTGCGTCGTATCGTCCGAGCAGGTCGTTCCAGCGAATCTCGAGAACCTGCAGGAACGCCGCGAGCCCCGTGCGAAGGCGGACCCGGCTCCCGGCTCGGTACACCCACGTGATGGGCACTTCGCGGATTCGCAGGCCGGCACGACGCGCGAGGTAGAGCAGTTCGACGTCGAAGGCGAAGCCGTTCAGCCGGGCGAGCGGAAAGAGCCGCAGGACAGCCTCGGACGAGAACAGCTTGTACCCGCACTGCGTGTCGTCAATGCCGGGCACCGCCGCGAGCCGCACGAACAGGTTGAATGCGCGTCCGATCAGGTGCCGCGACCATGGTTCCCCAAGGCGCCGGGCCCCCGGCGCTTCACGCGACGCGATGATCACGTCGGCGTCGGCGGCGAGGAATTGCGGCAACTGCTCGAGGTCCATCGACAGGTCGGCATCGGCGAAGAAGCGCCAGCGCCCGCGGGCCGCCAGCATGCCTCGGCGCACGGCGGCGCCCTTCCCGCCGTGCGCTGCGGCGATCACGCGTACCCGCGGGTCGCGCGCTGCGACGTCGCCTGCAATCGCACGCGTGTCGTCCTCGCTGCCGTCGTCGACAACGATGATTTCCCAGCTCGGTGCCACGTGCTGGAGCCGGGCCGTGCATCGCTGGAGCGTGTCGAGCAGGCGCCGTGACTCGTTGTAGGCGGGAATGACGACGGACAGGTGCGGCTCATCCATGTCCTCGGAGACGCCTCACTCCGGCCATTTCGGAAACCCCTTGGCCTTTCGCTCCCTGAAGAGTTTCTTCCCTTCGTCGAAGTGACTCCGCTGACGTGCGTAGATCGCGTCCATCGGCGCGGTGCCGCGATCGGGGTGCCGATGTTCGAACACGATATGGCGCGCCCGCCGGATGACGCGGTCGCGGCGGGCCTGTTCGGTGAACTCGTTGTCGCCGAAGAATCCGTGATACGCAGGATACAGAATGTATCCGTATCTCTGGTAGTACGGCCGTGTCAGGATCGAAAAAGGCAGCAGTCGTGCGACGCCGTCCGAATTATCGACGTCGAGCACCACTTCCTCGCCGACGTCGGGAATCACCGCACGGATCTGTTCGTCCCACCCGTCGGGCGGAAAGTAGTCGTCGGCAATCGTCATCAGGATGTCGCCACGTGACGCCTGTGCCGCCGCGTTGTAGCCCGAGTTCGGGCCGGTGACGCCCTCCTGGACGAGTGCACACCGGCCCCAGCCGCTCAGCGCGTCCACGGGGAGCGAGAACGCTTCGCCTGCATTGACCGCGAGAAGGTACTCGACGTTCTTCGGGTCCCTGGCCTTCGCCAGGAAGGTCTGCATAGCCGGCTTCCACCCGTCGGGCAGTCGCGCCGTCGAATGAAGAAGGGAAATCACGTTCAATCCGGCCACTTCGGAAACCCTTTGGCTTTCCGCTCTTTGTAGAGTCTTCTCCCTTCCTCGTAATGGCTCCTCTGCCGGGCGTAGATGTCGTCCATCGGAGCGGTGCCGCGTGAGGGGTGCCGGTGCTCGAACACAATGTGCCGTACCGGTCTCACGACGCGATCGCGCCTTGCCTGCTCCGTGAATTCGTAGTCTCCCATCAGCCCATGGTAGCCGGGGTAGAAAATGTAGCCGTACCGGTCGTAATACCTTCGGGTCAGGATGGAAAAGGGGAGCAGCCTCCTGCTGCCATCCGAATTGTCGACGTCCAGCACGACTTCCTGGGTAAAGTCCGGAATCGCGTCGCGGATCTGCCCGTCCCAGCCGGCCGGCGGAAAGAAGTCGTCTGAGATCGTGATGAGAATGTCGCCGTGCGACGCCTTCGCCGCCGCGTTCCATCCCGAGTTGGGACCGGTCACGCCGTCCTTCACCAGCGTGCACCACTCCCAGCCGCGCGTCATATCGGAGGGCAGCTCGAAGTCCTCGTCCTCGTTGACTGCAAGGATGTACTCGACGCTCTTCGGGTCGCTGGCTTTCGCGAGGTGTGCCTCCATCGCGGGTTTCCACCCGCCAGGCAGGCGCGCCGTGGAATGCAGAAGGGAGATCAGCGGGCGGCTCCGCCTGTTGGCGGCGGCCTCGGAAACCGCGCGGGTGCGGACGTAGGCGCCAGGCAGGTTGAACAGCAGGAGGTTGATCCCCCCGCGCTCCTTGGAGCGCGCGCGGAGGATAGCACCGGCTTCCGACGCGGGCCGCCACGGGTCCGTCCAGAAGCGGTCGAGCTCCCTGACGTGCGTCAAGTGAGTCGCGATATCGCCGGACAGATCCTCCAGTCCCGCTCCAGCAGCGCCGAGGAGCGGAGGCGGAATCTCGATTTGCCAGATGATGTGAGCACGTTTCAGCAGGTTCGCGGCGCCGCGGAGCACGCTCAGATTCCATGCCTGCATGGCGATCCTGACGAAGCGCACGTCGTCAATCGGAATCCCAAGACGCTCCACCCACGCGTCCAGCGTCAACAACGGCAAGTCTTCGCTCTCGACGACACCCACATGGCGCACGTTCACCGTGTCTGAGGAACCGGAGATGGCGACGCGGTCTGGCAGCACACGTCCCTCGAGGTGGTTTTGGAGCATGTTCCCGACGAGGCAGAGATAGCTGCTGCCGTCAGGCTCAGCGGCGTACGCCCGCGCACAGTCCCCCAGGAGGATCCGCGGAATGGCGGTGGCGCCCACGCCCGCACCGATATCGAGCATGACGCCACCGACGACGAACGCCCGAATAGCGGCGAGGTCGCGCAGGGGAAGCCAGACCTCTGTCTTGTGCAGGTTCGACGACGGTTCATGTGCGGCGCCTGCCGGGACCGTCCAGCGGAGCCCTGCCCTCGTGAGGTGCTGGAGGTCGCCCGGCAGCTCGCCCGACCGCCAGCGCGATACCGCCATCTCGTACTCGCGCGAAAGCGTGGCGAGCCGCGCCGCGTTCGCCGCCGCGGCCGGAGCGACGCCCTGGCGCCGCGCGGCCTTCACGCTGATGGCCAGTTGAGCGCGCTTGACGCGCTCTTCCAGTGCAACCCGCTCTGCGACTTCCGCTTCCATGCGTTCGAGACGGAGAAGGTAATGGCGCAGCAGTCCCAGCACCATCTTGTGTGTGGTGTGTTCGGCCGCGGCACGCTCCCGGTCGGCGTGGAACTTTTCGGCGAGAGCCTGGAGCTTGGCGGATGCGGCAGCCGCGGCACGACTCGCCCGCTTGTGCTCGGCGCGCACCGTCTTCGCGGTCAGGCGCTCGCTCTCGACGTCGGCGGCACGCGCCAGCCCTGCGGCGGCGAGCAGCCGCCTCAGTAGCTTGCCGACGAACGTCCGGATCACCGAACGGGGTCTATCAGACACGATCGGCGATCAGCGTGCCACCCCGGTCGCGCCGAGGTGACGCGTCCACGGCGTCCAGGCCTCGACCGGCAATCAGGAGTTCGCCGTCGAGTGGGACGCCGAACAGGGACTGGAAGATCCGGCAGTGGTCATCGAGCCGGGCGGCCGGGTGGTGCCGCTGGAACGTCTTACGGGTCGGACCCTGATCGTCGCGGAAGATGGTCATGGTCGGATGCACCGCCAGGATGTCGCCATTGTCTTCTTCCAGACAGTCGCGGAAGAACCTGCGAAGGGCGTCGGTCTTCCCGATCCACGCGCCTGAATTGAGGTAGCAGTAGCGAGATTCCGCGATCGTTCGTTCGAACTCGGTGAGGTACGGCACATCAGGGCTGCTGTTTCGTTCTGTGCCGAACAGGATATCGCATCCACACGACTGAAACTCGGCGACGATCTGCAGAGGGCACGAGACCACGAGAATATCGTCACAGTCGAGCGCCAACACGTACTCAGAGGCCACACGGTCGAGCGCGGTGGCGATGAGGAACGGTTTCATGTCGTTCCGCCACTCGGGCAGGTTCCTTCCCAGGGTCACATACGGGGCGCCCCAGCGGTCCAGGCACCGCTCCAGGAGGTTCTGTGTCGGCCGGTTGCTCCAGGTGAGTATCGTGAGCTCCGTACACGCCTCGCATGGCTCCTGCACTTCCGCAAAGAAGGCGGCGACAATCTGCTCCCATCGCGCCTGCCACTCGCGTGGGTTGCCGTTTCGGTGGAGCACGCGCGGAGTACTCGCGGTCGTCAGGTTCCTGATCAACATGTCGGCCGCTACGCGAGATCGACGCGCAGCATGTCGGGCGTCTGCGCGGCGATCAGCACTTCTCCATCAGGCGGGACCTCGCGCAGCGACTGGAAGATCCGGCAGTGATAGTCGAGCCTGGCGGCCGGATGATACCGGCGGAATGTCTTCCGCGTCCGGCCCTGGTCGTCGCGGAAGACGGCCCTGGTGAGATGTGCGGCCAGAAGATCACCGTCGTCCTCGTTCAGACAGTCCCGAAAAAAGCGCCGGCAGGCGTCGGTCTTCCCGATCCAAGCCCCGGAGTTGAGATAACAGTACGCCGACTCGGCGATCGCCTCCTCGAAGTCGGCCAGGAAACGCACGGGCGGCCAGTTGTTCTTCTCGGCGCCGAAGACGATGTCACACTCGAACGCCCGGAAGGCAACGAGAATGTGGCGCGGCTCGGACACCATCAGCACATCGTCGGCATCGAGCGCCATGACGTACTCCGACTCGACCCGCTCGAGCGCCTTGGCGTTCAGGTACAGTTTCATGTCATTGCGCCACTCAGGCAGGTTCCGGCCGAGCGTCACACAGGACACGCCCCACCGATCCAGGCACCGTTCTGCCAGGCTTTTCGTGGGACGCGTGCTCCAGGTGATGATAGTCAGCTCGGAACAGGCATCGGAGGACCGCGATGCGCCGCCAAAGAACTCGGCCACGACCTGCGGCCAGCGGCGCTCCCACTCGGCGGGATTGCCGTTGCGGTGAATCACACTGGGACTGGTCCCGGTAATCAGGTTCCTGACGAGCATTTGTCGATTCGGAAAGGTATTATTTCAGGAAAGTGGCGAAAACCCAATCTCCGCTGATTCACAACAGACTGTTCGACACGTACCCGATGCTGGTGCACGCGGCCGGCAAGGCCGAGCAGTTGCCGCTGTGGCCGTCAATCGTGTGCGCCGCCGAGCAGTGGAGAATCGACACACGGCTCGACCCGAATCTGTCCGTTGTCACGTTCAACAACGGCGGCAGCCTCAATCAGCCGTACAAGCGGCTGGGCCTCTTCGAGGCGAGCCTGCGCCGCAACGGAATCGACGACGTCGCCGTGCTCGGCCAGTCGGTCACGGAGTGGAGGCACAATCTCAAGGTCAATCTGCTGCTCGAGTACCTGAATACGGCCGCGGTAAAGGACTACGTGCTCGTCGCCGACTCGGCGGACGTGATTCTCGCCAACGATATCGAGCCGCTGGTCGAACGGTTCAGGACGTTCGGCTGTCGCGCGTTGTTCAATGCCGAGCGGAGGAACTACCCGAGGGACCTGCCATCCTTCGAGGAAGAGGTGGCGACCGGCGAGTTCTTTCCCTTCCTGAACTCCGGCATTTGGCTCGCCGACACCGCATTCGCCAGGGATCTCACCGACTACTGTGCCCGCCTGAAGGTCGAGAAGCACAAGAAGTGCGACCAGACCCGTTACAAGATGGCCTTCCGCCATTTCTATCCGGCGATCCGCGTGGACCACTGCTGCCTGCTCTTCCAGAACATCAACCGCGTCGAAGGCGATGTCGTGACGTTGCATGCGACCAGTCATATCGAGGTGGGTTCGCCCGAGTGAGGCCCGGCACCGGGATGAATAGCCGCGGCCCGGGGGAAGCCCGGGCTCCATTGCGATGAGTCCGTCCTCTCGAAGGGGGAGGGGTGGCGGCCGCGTCGTGTCATCATTAGGCGCTCCATGAAGTTCTTGCTCGTCGCGAAGCAGGAGAAGAACGTCGACGCGTACCTCGGGACGCTGCGGTGTCTGGTGGAGCGAGGTCACGCCGTCGCCGTCGCGGTGCAGGAACGGGACGAGGCGCGGGATCGCCGGCTCGCGGAGCAAATCGCCTCGCCGCGGTTCCGGGTAGTGGCGTGCCCGTCGGCCCGCGTCGACGAGTGGGCGCCGGTGGCGCGGCTGGTGCGGCGGCTGCGCGACTGCGTGCATTTCCTGCGGCCGCCGTTCGACGGCGCCGCTCCGCTGCGGCGGCGGGTCTTCCTCAAGTTCTGTCGGGAACTGGGGCTCGACGTCGACGCCGATGTGCTCCTGGCCGCCGTGCGCGTGCTCCCTCAGGAGCAGATCGAACGCCTCGATGCCGTCCTGCGCCTCGCCGAGCGGAGCATTCCCACGGCGGACCTGTTCGACCTGTTCCTGCACGACGAGAAGCCGGATGTCGTGCTGATTAGCCCGCTCGTGCATTTCGGGTCCGCCCAGGCCGACGTCGCTGCCAGTGCACGCCGCCTCGGCGTGCCGGTCTCGATGCTGCTGTTCAGCTGGGACAACCTCAGCACCAAGGGGTGCATGCACGTGGAGCCGGATCTGATGTTCGTCTGGAACGAACAGCAGCGGACGGAAGCCTGGGAACTCCATCGTTTTCCGCCGTCGCGGGTGGTCGTCGTCGGCGCGCCCCGGTTCGATCCGTTCTTCCAGCTCCGACCCGCGCTGACGCGTGAGCAGTTCCATGCGCCGCTCGGCCTGGATCCGGCTCGTCCGACGCTGCTCTACCTCTGCTCATCGCTCTTGATTGCGCCGCGTGAGCTGGAGTTCCTCCGCCGATGGCTGGCTGCGCTCAGGTCGTCCGATTCCGACGCGCTGCGCGGCTGCAACGTCGTCGTCCGGCCGCACCCTGATCTCGACCTGTTGCCGGACACTGCTCCGTTCGAGCGCGTCCGCTGGCCGGCGGCGCCAGGTCTCCAGGCGCACGTCGCGCGGCCGTTCGACGATACCCGCGCCGTCGTACTTCGGACGTCGTTCAGGGAGCCGGACGGGCTGTTCGAGTCCCTCGTGCACAGCACGGCCGTCGTCGGCCTGAATACGACGGCGGAGCTCGAAGCCGGCATTGTCGGCCGGCCCGTGTTCACGATCACGGCGAGCGGGGAAGCCGGCGGTCCGGAGCCGACCGTGCATTTCCACTATCTCACGCGCCAGCACGGCGGGTTCGTGTCGGTGGCCTCGAGCCTGGACGAGCACCGGCGTCAGCTCGCCGAGGCGCTGGCTACCGGTGTGGATCCCGCACCGATCCGCTCGTTCATCGAATCGTTCCTGCGCCCGCACGGACTCGACCGGCCGGTGGCGCCGCTGCTCGCCGACGCCATCGCGCAGGGTGCGGCCGGCGCCGAGACCACGACGGCCGAGGCGCCGCGGGCGGCGGAGTTCGATCCGCGACCGCTCTCGCCGGGAGACGGCGCGGTCGTGCCGCTCGCGTACCGCGCGGCGCGCATCGTCGTGCACGCCACGCCGGAGACGCTGCGCCACGCGGTCGACGGGAGCGTGCGCGTGGACCATGCCACGGTGGAATGGCTCGAACAGTGGGTCAGGATCGGCGACGTGGTCTACGACGTGAACGCCGGCTTCGGCGCCTACGTCCTCGTCGCGGCGCGGCAGCGCGGCGCCATCGTCGTGGCGTTCGAGCCGGGCTACGAGGTGTACGCGGCGCTCTGCCGCAACGTGATGCTGAACGGGTGTCAGGGATCGGTCATACCGGTGCCGCTGCTGCTGGCCGCCGAGGACGGTCTTGCCGAGACGAAGTACGAGCGGCGCTATCCTGGAGGAGAACGCTACGGTGTGCGGCCGACACCGTGGCGCGCCAAGTCGGCCGACGCCGTGCAGCCACACGTGCATTCGATCTGTACGACCCGCCTCGATACGGCCGTGGAGCGCTACGGACTGCCGGCGCCACACCACGTGCGCGTGTCGCCATTCCTCCCGGCGGCGGATGTCCTCCGGGGTGCGGCGCGCACGCTGCGGCGTTCGACGCTCCGGTCGTTGTGGCTGCATGTCCCGACCCCCAAGGAAGAGACGCTCGTCAGCGCCCTCGACGCCGCCGGATTCCAGGTGGCGACGCGGCGGGTCCGCCGCAGTTCCGTGCAGCTCGCCTTCAGGCGAGACGAGACTGTCGACGCCGTGCCCGCGGGCGCGGACGCGCCGAAGATCCAGCTTCGATGAAAGACCTCGAAGCAGCCCTCGCCAGAGTGCTCCGGCGCGGCGCGATCGGACCGGCGGCGGAGGCGTCTGGGGCCGCCGAGCAGGCCGTCACGGCATTTCGGCGGCAGCTCGCAGCTCTTCGGGAGCAGTTGCAGAGTCTCAACGCGCATCTCGAGCGGGCGCAGCGCCGGGCGGAACGCCTGTTGGCCAAGGAGCGCGAGCAGGCGCACGAGCGGGCATCACTCGCTGCCATCCCCCGCGCGAGGCTCCTCTCCAGGTCGATGACGCTGGAGGGCAGCCCGTCCGAGCGTCTGCGCGTGCGCCGGGTGCGAGTCGGCGACCCGGTCGAGCGCCCGTACAGCCGCTGGGTCGGCATCACGCACTGTGCGACGGCCTCGGCCGACGTCCGCGAGCTGTGGGAGCGGCTCCTGACATTCGAGGCCGGATGCGGCGACGACGTGCTGCGCGGCTTTCCCGCCACGATTCTGGATGTGCCCGGCGCCACCGTGTCCATCGTGGACGGCTCGCTTCGGATGACGCCCCGTCTCCAGCCGCAGCAGCGCGCCGACGTCGTTGGCGTCCCCCGGTGCACCTACGATCTCGCCGCGCGAAAGGTCGGCAATTTCGGGCACTGGATGCTCGATTGCGCGCCTCAGGTCGTCGCGCTGTGGAAGGTCGCGCCCGAGGCGACCTTCCTGATGCCGCAGGACGCGAAGTGGTTCCATGCGGCGACGTTGGCACGCATCGGCCTCGACCCCCGGCAGATGGTGCCGTGGGACGGCTCGCAGGTCGAGTGCCGCAGGCTCCTGGCATTCGAAAGCGACGGGCGGACCGGAGGCGGGCGTCCCTTGTCGCCGCTGATGGAGCTGCGACGCCTTCTCGCCCCGACCGGCGCGTCGCCGGCCGGCGGGAACCGGCGCATTTACGTCTCCCGGCGCGACGCCCCGAAGAAGCGCAAATGGATCGTGAACGAACCGGCCGTGGAGCAGCTCTTCCGCAGTCGCGGGTTCGAGGTCATCGTAATGCGTGACTGTCCGCTCGACGAGCAGGTCGGTCTCTTCAAGGAGGCGCGGGTCGTCGCGGGCATCAATGGCGGCGGCCTCACCGACATCGTGTTCTCTGCGAGCGGAACCCATGTCATCGTGCTGCTGAGCGACACGCTGATCCGCTGGTACGCGGGCGGCGGACGCTCGGTGTGGTCTGGCGGCGAGCGCGGCGGCAGGGGCCAACTGGCGGCGCTTGGAGACTCGCCGCGCTTCTGGACCCACGTCGCCGCCACCTTCGAGCAGCCCTGCCACTCGTTCGTCGGCGAGGACGAGATGCCGCTCGGAGAGCTCGGCCGATTTCTTGACGACGTCCTGGCCGAGGTCGAGCGCACATGAGCGTCGGAGCCGGGTCGATTGGCGGCGTGACGAACGAGATCCGCGCCGTGGAGGAGGCGTTGGAGAGACTGATCTCCGGGCTTGGCACGTTGAACCACCTCGCCGAGCAGTTGTCGACGCTGCGGAGCGGGGAACTGCACGCGGGTGTGCAGATCTCCAGGCTCGAACGCGTACTCGACTTCGAGCGCGTGGCCGCGCACGTCCGCGGCGCGGTCGCGCGAGCAGAACTCGTCGACCAACCCATTCCCCATCTGTTGGCCTCGACCTTACTGCCGCCGGACGTCTTCGCGGTGGTCGTCGACGCGATCCCTTCGCGCGTCTTCTTCGAGGGGCGCGCCGTCGAGGGCCAGGAGTTGCGGGTCCCTCCGCGACTGGCGCCAACGCATGCGATCGTGACGTGGATGTTCCTGAACGACATCGTGCTGCGGACGCTGAGCAACATCGTCCTCGCGCGCTTCGCCGAGCCGCTCGCGGCCTATACGCGAGAACGGTTCCCAGAGCTGCCGCCGTTCGGAGACTGGAACGTCGAGATCACGCTGTCGCAAGCGCGGATTGTCCGCCGCGCTGCCGGCTCTGCCGGTCGGAAATCAACCGAGCGCCCGTGGGATTTCCTGAACGGCATCGTGTCTCTCGCCCGGGATCGGGAGAGCGAGGAGTACGGCGGCACACTGCACGGCATGGCGTGTCCCCTCCGCGCAAACACGGCGCTCATCTATCTGGGGCCCGTCGAGGCATACACCTGCGCGTCGATTCCATCCGACGCGCCGGCGAAGGTGGAACAGTACACGTACGAGTTCGGGATCGGTCCCGCCGCGGCAGCCAGGCACCGGTTGACGGGACTGATGGGGAGCGTCGGGCGACGAGGATGATGGCGACAGAGCGGATACCGTTGGTGCGGAACAGACTGTTCGACACGTACCCAGTACTGGTGCACGCCTCGGGCAAGGCCGAACACCTGCCGTTGTGGCCGACCCTGTTGCAGGCCGCCGACAATTGGCGGATCGACACACGTCTCGATCCGGACCTCGCGGTCATCACCTTCAACAGCGGCGGTACTCTCGACCATGCCGGGAAGCGTCTTGGCATCTTCGAAGAGAGTCTGCGACGCAACGGCGTCAACGAGATCACCGCCTTGAGAGGAGCAACGAAGAAATGGAGGAACAGTCTCAAGATCCCGCTGCTGCTCGACCACCTGAACACGGCGTCGGTGCGCAAGTACGTGTTGATCGTGGATTCGGCGGACGTCATCCTTACCGGTGACATCGCGCGGCTCGTCGAGGTGTTCAAGACCTTCGACTGCGAGGCGCTGTTCAACGCCGAGCGGAACCACTGGCCCGCCGATCTGCCTCGATTCGATGAGGAGGTCGCCCCAGGTGAATTCTTCCCCTGCCTGAACTCCGGCGTCTGGGTGGCGTACGCCTCATTCGCCAGGGAGCTCGCGGCGTACTGCGCGGCGCTGTCTGTCGAGAAGCACGGGAAATCGGACCAGGTGCGCTACAAGGCCGCCTATCGACACTTCTTCCCACGGATCCGCCTCGACCACCGCTGCGTGCTGTTCCAGAACATCAACCGGGTGGACGGGAGCGTGGTCGTGTTGAACCAGCCGGACCTGCGCCTTCCATGAACGAGAACGACACATGGCTCGACTGTCGGTAGTCGTTCCTTCGTTCAACGAGGAACAGGGCCTCGCCGCCGTGCTCGAGCGGGTCCTCGCGGCGGGAGAGGAGGTCCGCCGCCAGCATCCCGGCATTACCGCTGTCGAGGTGATTGTCGTCGACGACGGCTCGACTGACGCGACGGCGGCGGTCGCCGGTGCCATCAGGTCGGTCAAGCTGATTCGGCACGACGTCAACAGAGGATATGGCGCCGCACTCAAGACCGGCTTTGCCAGCGCGCAGGGCGACTACCTGGCCTTTCTCGACGCGGACGCGACGTATCCACCCGAAATGCTGCCGGCGCTGGTGCAACCGGTACTGGAGCGCCGGGCGGACGTCGTGGTCGGCGCGCGCGTGTCCGACCCCGAAGGCGGGATGCCCAGAATCCGGGCGCTCGGGAACTGGCTGTTCGCGCGGCTGCTGTCGTGGGTCATCGAGGCGCGAGTCACCGATTGTGCGAGCGGTATTCGGGTGTTTCCCCGCTCGATTCTCGCCGACATCCTCGATCTTCCCGACGGGTTCAATTTCATCGTCGCGATGAGCACGGTGACGATGCAGAAGGGGCTGCGGGTGCTGGAAGTGCCGACGCCGTATTTCGCGCGTGTGGGCCAATCGAAGCTGCGCGTCATGGCCGACGGCCTCGCCTTCCTCGGTTCCATCGTCGGCGTGGCGATTTCGTACAATCCGCTGAAGTTCATCGGCCCGCTCGGGATCGCGTGCATCGTCGCCGGCGTGTACCTGAGCATCGATCCTGTTCTCTACTACCTGCACTACCGACGCGTCGAGGACCGCGAACTCTACCGGCTCATCACGATTTCAGTGCTGGCGGTCAGCGGTTTGCACATCATCAATTTCGGCCTCTTTTCGAACGCGATCCTGGCGCAGTCCTTCGGGGAAGCCCCGGACCGGCGAAGCCTCCTGGGACGGCTGTTCCTGCGCTCGCCGGTGATGAGGATCGGCCGCGTCCTCGGGCCCACGCTGTGTCTCGGGGCGGTCGCGCTGAACCATCGGGCGCTGATTCAGTACCTGACGACCGGAACCATCCAGGAGCACTGGTCGTACGTGCTGACGGGCGGGAGCATGTTTCTCGTGGGCCTGCAGCTGATGATGTCTGGCCTGCTCCTTCGCATCGTGGGCGTCCGCACCGAGAAACGGCGGCGAATGCTCGGCGAAATCTCGAAGGCCGACGCGGCGCCGACCCCTGCCGACCGTTAGCGTCTCATCGGAAACACGGAAAACCGAGGCGACCGAACGTGCTGGTTGGCTGCCGCCGCGTGTCGACCAGCACGAGCCCGCGTGTCCCGTCGAGCTCGACGTAGTGCTTCAGGAAGTATTCATGGATCGTCGGATAGCGTCGCAGGTCGTTGAGCACGGGATCGTGCGTCGAGAGCGCAAACGGCACCGACTGCGCCTGCAGGATGGCGAACACCTTCGCTTCACGAACCGGGTCCGAGCGCCAGCCGTGATGCCAGAACAGGTGGCCCCCGGCGATACGCCGGTTCGTGTAATAGGTGATGTGGTACGGCGTCGAGCCCGTGACCAGGATCCGATCGTCCGGGAGGGTGCACTCGTGCAGGTACCGCACGAGTAGCCTCCCCTTGTCCACCGCGCCGCCGTCCCACGTCTGGCGGTCGTAGAGGCGCGCCGCGGCAGAGGGCTGGTACGCGTCGATCGGCGGAGACGTTGTCAGCGCTGCGAACAGCGACGGGATCGTGCGGGCCCGATCGATCGGATTGAAGATGCCGGTGCCCCTGACGTAGGAGAACGTGGCGAGGCTCGTGACGATCAGCAGGACCGCCGCAACGGCGTGCCGGCTCGCGGCCCAGAACGCGCCCAGTCTGGCGTAGGCGGGTGAAGCGGCGGTTCGGCGGGTGAGCAACCCTGCACCCAGCGCGGCCGTCATCGGGATCACCGCCATGACATAGGACGTTTCGCGGAAGAGTGAGCTTTCGACGGCAATCAGGAACGCGCCGGCGGCCGCCAGTCGGACGCAGTCCTGGGGAATCGATGTGCCGGTGGCGGAGGCGCGCAGGAAGTCGATCCCCGCGGAGATCAACAGCAGGATGGGCATCAGCAGCGCCAGCTGAAGAAGCCACAACTCGGCGGCCTCGCGGGTCGGAACGAGGAAAGGCGAGCGCAGGCGCTCGAGGCGCTCCCACCTGAATCCCTCGGCCGAATCGGCGTTCTCCATCTCGTCGCGTAGATCCCACAGCGCCGCGTCGTAGACGTTCGGTACTTCATAGCGCCACCGGCCGGTGTCGTCGGGACCGTCGTGCAGGGGACGCAGCCTGTATCGACGCTCCAGTTCCGCACGTCTCGCCGCATCGACATGCCCGTCCCAGGTGATGCTGACGGCGGCTGGCGTCGGCGTCATGGATCGCTCGCCGACCAGCGTCCGAATCGGGTTCATCTCGAGCAACGCCAGAAACGGAGAATCGGTCGCCGCCCAGTCCTCGTAGAGGGACGTCCGGGCGCGCACGTATTCGGGAACGCCCTCGTTCAGCTGCACCACGATCAGCCATGGCGCGAGGATGACGGTCGCCGCCGCGGTGTAGGCGCCGCTCTCGGCGAACATGGAGCGCAGGCGTCTCGACGCCGGGACGGCGGCTCGCGCCAGGGCGAACGCCACGACGGCCAGCACGCCGATGTACACACCGTGGTCGTGCCTGAACAGGAACGCCAGCGCCGTCGTCACGCCGAGGGCGACGGCGCGTCCGATGCCGGGCTGCTCGATGTACCGCCACGACAACCAGACCGCCAGCGGATAGAAGAAGAGCTTCGGATAGTGATACGTGGGGGTTGCCGCCAGCAGAATCACCGCCAGCCCCATCGTCACGAGCGATGCCGCGATCGAGCGCGACAGCCGGAGGGCCAGGTGAAGCGAGATGAGCACGCCCGCGACGATGACGATCCACTGAACCAGGAACTCGCCAATCAGTCGATGACCTGTGAGAATCTGTGCGGCGGCGGAGACAACGGCCTGGAGCGGCAGGCCCCACTCGAAGAAATCGCGGTACGGGTGATCGCCGGCCAACAGCTCTGTGGCTTCCCACAGGGTCTGGAAGTTGGTGTCGTAGAGCTGCGCACTGCCCGTGAGCAGGAGCACGGCGGCGGCCGCCACCGAGACGAGCGCGAGGACCGCAGCATGTGCCGGCCCGTGTGAACGCGGGTAATCAGTGGGTGCGCCGATCCGCATCGAGCCGCTCATACTGTAACATCGACACCAGTCGCGATGGCCGTTCCGCCATCCATGGGTTCACGTTCACTGCTGCTGCTCGTGGCTCTCCTCGATGCCGGTGTGCTCGTCCTCACCGCCGGGCATCAGATCTACGACACGAACTTCTACTCGCTGTGGGAAGCCACCGCGCTCGGCGCGGGCGACCACCCCTACCGTGACTTCTTCGAGTGGGGCATTCCGCTGCAGGCGCTCGTGTCGCTCGCCGCGCAGACGCTCGTCGGGAACCGTCTCGTCGGCGAATTCGCCGTCCAGTGGCTTGGCATCATCGCCGGCTCGGTGATTGCGTTTCACGTGGGCCTTCGCGCGTCAGGATCGATCGTCTGGTCGCTCGTGATGCTGGCCTTCGCGTTGCCGCTGACGGCGACGACGGCGACGTATCACTACCCGAAGCTGCTGCTGTATCCGGTGGCGACGTGGTTGATGTGGCGCTACATGGACGCGCCCCGACCGGGTCGCGCCGCCATGGTGGGAGCGGCGACGACGGCGGCGTTCCTCTTCAGGCACGACCACGGCGTGTACGTCGCCGGCGCCACCGTGCTCGCCATCGTCCTCACGCGCCTCGTCGCGCCGTCGTCGCGAAATCTGCGGTCCTGGATGATGGAGGGCGGCGCCGCTGCCGCGACGGCGCTCGCGTTGCTGGCGCCGTGGCTGATCCTCGTCCACTCGAGCGAAGGACTCCCTGAATACATCCGGTCACGCTACGAGCGGTACGCCCTCGGGCGCCACTACCGCAACCCCTACCCGTCGCTGCTGACCATGAACCCCATTCGGACGCTGACCCCTGAGGAGCCTCCGCAGCCCGAGGCAGGCGTAGTGAGCTTTGAGTGGCTGGAGCACGTGGACGAGGCACAGCGGACCAGGATCGCGGCGGATTACGGGCTTCGCCTGGTGAACGGACCGGACGGGAAGGGCCGCTGGGAGTACGAGGCGCAGAACCGTCTCGACCCGCGTCTGCTCGGGCTCCAGGCCGTGATCAACAACGCCTCCGGCCTCGATTGGCAGCGCCTGTCGGAGCTGCGGTGGCGGCTGCCGGCGCCTGACGACAGCGTGCTGTGGCTGCAGCAGGTGGCGCTGCTCGTTCCGGTGCTTCTGTTGGTCGGCGCGGGACTCGAGGTCCTGCGCAGCCGGCGTTTGCGCGAACCGGTCTCGCCCGGCGTGTACCGCATCGTGGTTGCCGCCACGTTGCTCGGCGTCATCGACTGGCGCCTCTTCCTGGATCCGAGCTATGTGACGGTGGTCGCTCCCCTCACGGCGGCCCTGAGCACCCGGCTTCTCGCGTGTCCGGGCCTTCCGGATAGCCGTCGTCGCCGGGCTGCTCGTGGTGACCGGCGTCGCCACCTTCGTGTTCGCGCGCCCCTCGCTCATCTTCTCGCCCTGGAGGCTGGCTCCCGAACTGCCCGACGTGTTCGCGGAGCTGACCGCGTCACCGCCGATCGACGGGTTCGCCCCTCGCGATGAAGTGCTCGGGCTGGATCCCGCGCAATGGCACGAGCGGGACGTGGATGCCGTGCGCGTGCTCCTGCGGTATATCCGCGACTGTACGGCGCCTGGCGATCGCGTGCTCGTCACGGGCCAGACGCCGTTTCAGGTCGGCTACTACGTCGAGCGGTCGGTCGCCGGCGGCCACGTCTTCTGGCACGACGGCTGGCGCTCGGACGCGCGGCAGGAACAGCAGTTGCTCGAACTGCTCGGTCGTCAATCCGTGCCGTTCGCCTACTCGACTCACGATCCAGTCCTCGACGACCTGAAGCGATACCCGCGAATCCACGAGCATTTCCGCCAGCACTATGTCGAGCTGGAAGGCAGCCGCGGCCTGGTGCTGGTGGATGCGAGGCGGCGGCCGACGGGGCAGTTTGGTGGCTTCTCTTTCCCGTGCTTCCGGTGACTACCGTGAGGCGGTCGGCTGGCAGGCCTCACCTGCAACGAGGCGATTCACCCCGCCGATCGTCTCTGCGGCCGTCACGATCGCACGGTTGTCCAGGAGGGCCCGGAGCCGTTGCCGTTCGGCCGCATACATCTCGTCCAGGAACGCTGCGACATCCTCGGGCACGGGAATGCTTGGTCCGCGATTTCTCTGCTTCGAGAGAAGGGGGATGGACGCCGGGTCGTAGTCTGCCGGCAGTCCCAAATATCCGAGCACGGCGTCGAAGGTGGCGCGCGGGCTGGCCAGCGCATGCTCCTGCGAGACGATGAGGAGCCGCTCGGCCGGATAGACGGACGTCCAGTTGGCGATCATCGACGAGAACTCGCCGAGGATGCGGGTTCTCGTCAGGAACCCGAACAGCCGCTTGCGCGGGACCGACAGCACGTCGCCGCCCTCCCGCTTCGCCACGCGCGGCTTGGAATAGTACTGCTTGGCGTGTGACCAGTGCCTGGACACCGGGTCCCGCGTCATCAGGACGAGCCGCGCATCCGGCAGCAGCCGGTGGACGAGCGCGATGCGATCGAATGGAATCGAGCAGTAGCGGGCGCTTTTTTCCCCAACGAGCCAGGGCGTCGCCTTGCCGGTCGACTCGGTCCTGATGCGCTGTGCGAAATGATCCAGATACCAGGCGAGCGGGTACTTGTCGAGATTCGAGGAGAAATATTCGATCTCGTCGGGCACGACGATGATGTGCCGGTGCTGTCCGAGTGCGCCCTGGAGCCATGACGTCCCGCATTTCGGCGCGCCGATGATGATGAAATGCGGATAGGGGAGCGTGGTCGTCGCGCCGGCCGCGGCCATCTCGAGCAGGCGCGGCTCCCCCCAGACAGAATGATGGCGCAGCGCGCGCAGACGCTCGGTGAAGCCTTCGTGCAGGCGGCGCACTTTTCTGACGAAACGCTTCTTCACGCGTCGAAGGCGTTTCACGAGCTCCATCATAACGTGTCCCTCGCCGCGCGACCCGCGCCCCACGCATGGTTGCCGGCCGCGCGCTACAATGGCCGCGCCGCCTGCATGGCTCAATCGCGAATGACGCACACCGAGACGATCGCGACCCCTCGCTCAGGCGCGCCGTTGCCGAGCCAGACCCACCTTCAGCGGCTGGAGGCCGAGAGCATCCACATCATGCGTGAGGTGGCCGCCGAATGCCGACGGCCGGTGATGCTCTATTCGATCGGGAAGGACAGCTCGGTGATGCTGCACCTTGCCCGCAAGGCGTTCTTTCCGGGCAATCTGCCGTTCCCGCTCCTGCACGTGGACACGACGTGGAAATTCCGCGAGATGATTGCCTTCCGGGATGAGACCGCGAGGCGCGACGGGCTCGAGCTGATCGTCCATACGAACGAAGCGGGACTCAGGGACGGCATCAATCCGTTCGACCACGGGTCGGCGCTGTACACCGAAGTCATGAAGACGCAGGCGCTCAAGCAGGCGCTCGACGCCCACGGCTTCGACGCCGCGTTCGGCGGCGCGCGCCGCGACGAGGAGAAGTCCCGCGCGAAGGAGCGGGTCGTGTCGGTTCGCTCGCAGCACCGGTGGGATCCGAAGCGTCAGCGCCCGGAACTGTGGCGGCTCTACAACGCCCGCACCACCGCGGGCGAGACCGTCCGCATCTTCCCGCTGTCGAACTGGACCGAGCTCGACGTCTGGCTCTACATCCATCTCGAGCGCATCCCGGTCGTGCCGCTCTATTTCGCGAAGCCGCGGCCTGTCGTCCGGCGGGCGGGCGGATGGATCATGGTCGACGACGACCGCATGCGGCTGGACGCGGGCGAGCGGTTCGAGCTCAGAAAGGTGCGGTTCCGGACGCTCGGCTGCTATCCGTTGAGCGCGGGCATCGAGAGCGACGCGGAGACCCTGCCCGCGCTCATTCGGGAGATGCTGACCATCCGGACGTCCGAGCGGCAGGGGCGGCTCATCGATCACGACCAGCCCTCGTCGATGGAACAGAAGAAGAGGGACGGTTATTTCTGATGCGCGAAGGCGCCGACGCCAGCGCGGCAGAGGTCGAACGATTCGTGCGCGAATATTCTGCCAAGCCGTTGGTCAGACTGGTGATCTGCGGCAGCGTCGACGACGGCAAGTCGACGCTCATCGGGCGGCTGCTCCACGAGTCGAAGGCGCTGCTCGACGATCAGCGTGCCGCCCTCGAGGCCGACTCGCGGGCGCTCGGCACGCGCGGCGGCGATCTCGATTTCGCGCTGGTCACCGACGGCCTGACGGCCGAACGGGAGCAAGGCATCACCATCGACGTCGCCTATCGGCATTTCACAACGGCGGCGCGCGCCTTCATCCTCGCCGACGCCCCCGGCCACGAGCAGTACACCCGCAATATGGTCACCGGCGCCTCGACGGCGGATCTGGCCGTCGTGCTCGTCGACGCCCGGAAGGGGGTGCTCACACAGACTCGGCGGCACACCTACCTGCTGTCGCTGCTCGGCGTGCGGCGCGTCGTGCTGGCGGTGAACAAGATGGACCTGGTCGCCTACTCGCGGGAGGCCTTTCAGCGGATCGAGACCGACTACCGCGAGTTCTGCGCCAAGCTCGACGTCGCCGACGTGACGTGCGTTCCAATAGCGGCGGTTCACGGCGACAACGTGGTGGCGCGTAGCGCCGCGATGCCCTGGTATTCGGGGCAGGCGATGCTGGCGTGCCTGGATGCCGCGCCCACCGGCGCCGACCTCAGGGCGCAGCCGTTCCGGCTGCCGGTGCAGCGGATCATTCGTCCGAACCAGGATTTCCGCGGTGTCGCGGGCATGATTGCCGGCGGCGCCGTGTGCGTGGGCGACGAGGTGACGGTGATGCCTTCGGCCCGACAGAGCCGCGTCGCCGCGATCTTCGTCGGCGATCGGCCGGTCGGCGGCGCGAGCGCGGGGCAGTCCGTCACGCTCACGTTGGCCGACGAGCTCGACGTCGGTCGGGGGGATGTGCTCGCGGATCCCGGTGCGCCACCCGCGACGGCCGACCAGTTTCAGGCGACCGTCGTCTGGATGCAGGATCGGCCGCTGCTGCCGGGGCGAACCTACCTGATGAAGCTCGGCACGCAGACGGCGATGGCGACGGTGGCGCCGCTGAAGTACAAGGTCAACGTGAACACGCTCGAGCACGTCGCGGCGCGGCAGCTCGACCTCAACGAGATCGGCGTCTGCGACCTCGAGTTGAGCCGCCCCGTGGTGTTCGAGCCCTACAGCGTCAGCCGCGAGTTGGGCGGCTTCATTCTGATCGATCGCCTGACGAACGACACGGTCGGCGCCGGCCTGCTGCACTTTGCGCTGCGCCGGTCGCAGAACGTCCGCTGGCAGAGGTTCGACGTCGACAAGCGCGCGCGGGCGGCGCTCAAGGGACAGAAGCCGTGCGTGGTCTGGTTCACGGGCCTCTCGGGGGCCGGCAAGTCGACGATCGCGAATCTGGTGGAGATGCGCCTGCATGCGCTCGGGTGCCATACCTACGTGCTCGACGGCGACAACGTGCGCCACGGCCTGAACAAGGACCTCGGGTTCACCGAAGCCGACCGGGTGGAGAACATCCGCCGCGTGGCCGAGCTGTCGCGGCTGCTGGTGGACGCGGGGTTGATCGTGCTCGTGGCCTTCATCTCGCCGTTTCGCGCGGAGCGTCGAATGGCGCGCGAGCTCGTGGAGCCCGGGGAGTTCTTCGAAGTGTTCGTCGACGCGCCGCTGCAGGTGGCGGAGGCGCGCGATCCGAAGGGTCTCTACAAGAAGGCGCGCGCCGGCGAGCTGAAGAACTTCACGGGCATCGATTCCCCGTACGAGCGCCCGGAGCAGCCCGAGCTCCACATCGATACGATGACGGCCGCACCCGTTCAGGCGGCGGAGCTGATTCTGGAACGGCTCCGGACGGCGGGCGTCATCCCGCCGGGCTGAGCTGCGGCGGCGGACGAACGGACGCGAGCCCGACGAACCCCGCAAGAGCCGCCGCCTGTGCGAGTGTCATTGCGAGCGCGCGCAGCGCCGCAACCCAGTCCGGCACGAACTCCAGGATCACTCGAGCATCGTCGACGCCAACGAGCGCCAGGAGCCCACCGACGCTGCGCATCTGGCCCGAGGAGGTGCGCCACGCGGAATCGTACGCCACCGGCACCACGAGTGCATGCCCGTTCGCGGCCGAAGGATCCTCCAGTCGCAGGACAACTCGGGGCAATTCGATCGTCAGCGACGTGCCGGGCAGGGGCACGAGTTCCGTGAGCAGCTCCGATCTGGCCGACAACCCCGGCTGGCGGCTCATCGGATCGGCCATCCGGGCGGCGGGGAGCGCTCGAATACGGGTATCTGCGTCCCTCGCAACGTCGACTTCGAGCCAGTTGTCGACCAGCAGCCCAGGGACGGGCGACCAGGGTCCGCACAGCGTGGTATCGGCGGGCCGCAGCAGATAACGCAGTTGCAGGAAGCGGACCGCTTCGGTGTGACAGAGGACCTGTTCGGACAGCTCGATTTCCTGGTTGAACAGCAACTCATTGGGTTCAACCAGGCCTCGCATCGTCCGCTGCTTCGTCCAGGCCGTCACGAGCAGGTAGCCGGCATCGGAGAAATCCACGCTGGCGTTCCGGTCGTTGCGCATTCGGGTTCGGACCCCCGGCCAGAACGCCATGCGTGAACCAGGTGGAATCCGATCCGGTGCCACACCTCGGGCCGACGCGCGGTCCTGCGGGCCCGTCAGGTCCTGATTCCAGCGTCCGCTGCTTCCGGACTGCGCTTCCGTGATCGCCAAGGTGGCGGCGTACGCAGGTCCCTGCATGCCGGCGAGCACGAGGGCCGCCAACACCGGTCCGCGGCCGACGGGACGCGAGTCGGTGCCCCGCCGACGTACGACGGCGGCTGCCGACGCGGCGCTGAGAACGGCAAATGCGCCGGCGGGATCCCGCAGCCCGCCGGTATTGGACGGCGCGTAGTCGAAATCGAGCGACAACGTTGCCGCGGCAACACCCAGCCCGACCGAGATGAGCGCGCTCCCGACGATCGCCCTGCGCGCGTGCGCGTCGTGCGATCTCATCCCGACGAGCAGCGAGAGCATGGCCAGGCCGAGATAGGTGAACGGCGCCCGGGCCGCACGTTCCCCGAACGGAAAGGCGTTCGCCGACAGCAGGCCGCCCCCGATTCCTTCTGCCAGCCGTCTGGTCGGGCCGGCCTCGTTGGCGAGGCGGAGATCGCGTGTGATATCCGGTGCCTGCGGCGCGATCGCCAGGACGAGTGCCAGCGCCAGCATCGCCGCGACTGTTACTCTCATTCTCCACGCGTACTCCGATCGACACATCGCCAGCATCGACGCGAGCGCGAGCGTTGCGATGAGCAGCGGCCAGTATCCGGGATGCGCGGCCGCCGCCAGCCCCAACACGAGGCCGGCGACCGACAGAACGGCCACACGCCTCGTTGGCGTCGACGGGAGCGAGGCGAGCATCGACAGCAGGGCGTGCGGCGCAAACACGCAGGCGACGACGGCGCCGTAGGTGACGGCGGCCTCCGGCCAGTCGTCGGTGATGGTGTAGTTGACAATCGGGACCGACCAGAACAGGAAGAGCAGCGCCAGCCAGGAAAAGAGGCGTCCACAGAGCGGCTCCAAGACGTGGCAGGCGATGAGCGCGGCGGCCGCGATGGAGAAGGCCAGCATGAGCCCATAGGCCAACGGTACGGGCCCAAATGGCGCCACCAGCGCGGCGGGCGAGGCTCCCAGGCTGCCGTGCAATGGCAATCGCGCACCGAGTCCGACCGCCAACGTATAGACCGGATGGCCGAAGACATGCACGGCTTCGACCGCCGTTCCGCGGTCCAGCGAAAAGACTGCGTGTTCGTACTCTTCCAGATCGTGAGTCCCGACCCGAATCACGAGCACGGCGATTCCGCCACCGAACGCGAGCGCGGAAGCCAGCCGAAGCGCGGCGTTGCGAATGTCAGAACCGTGTTTCACCATTGGGAGACTTCACGCGGACCCCGTTCATTCTACGCGCGTGCCACGTCAGCCCGAGAAATCCAAGAACCGTCAATGCCTGTGCGAGCGTCATCGACAGGGCACGGAGCACGGCGACGAGGTCCGGCACGAACTCCAGTCTGACCTGAGGCACGTCGACCCCGGCAAGCGCCACCAGTCCGCCGACGTTGTGCACTTCTCCGGAGGAAGCACGCCATGCCGAATCGTAGAACACCGGCAGCACGAGCGCCTGGCCGTGCGCCACCGACGGGTCCCCCAGCCGGACCACGACGCTGGGGGGAGCGATTGTCACCGCCGTTCCCGGCAACGGTACCAGAGCGGGCAACAGCGCTGCGCTTGCGGACAGCGCCCGAGCGTTGATGGCCGGTTCGGTCAGCTGCGCCATCGGAAGCGCCCTCACGCGGTCGTCGCGCTCCTTTACGACAGCAACGTCCAGCCAGCCGTCGACCAGCATGTCCGCCATCAGTATCCAGGGCGCACACTCGACGTCGCGCGGCAGGAGGAGATAGCGGAGCTGCAGGAAGCTGACCGCGTGTGCGTCACACAACACCTCGGGTGACAACTCGATCGACTGGTCGAAGAGGACCTCGTTGGGCTCTACGAGTGTGCGCATCGTTCGCTGCTTCGTCCAGACGGTCACGAGGAGATAGCCGGCATCGGCGAAGTCCGTGCTGGCGTACTTCCGGTTTCGCATCTCGCCACGAACCCCTGGCCAGAGTGCCAGGCGCGCACCGGGCGGGACACGATCGCGGGGAAGACCTCGTCGCGACGCGCGTGTATCGGGCGCGGTCACATCGTGGGTCCAGGGTCGGTGACTCTCGAGGTCAGGGAACTCTCTGACGACGAGACTCGTCGCGTAGGCCGGACCCTGAAGTGCGGCGAGCACGAGCGCGGCGGCCGCGGATCTGGCTCCCGCGCGGCGGATTCCGGCCCTGCGCAGCACGCCGGCCGCGCATGCCGCACTGAAGATCGCCAACGCCACGGCCGGATCTCGCAAGGCCCACACGTTGGATGGCGAGTACATCGACCGTCCCGGCGACAGCATCGCTGCGGCCGCGCCAAGCGCCATCGAGAGGAGCGCGTTGCCCACGATGAGCCGCCGGGCATGGGTGTGCCGTGACGTGAGGCCGATCAGGATGGACACCAGCGCCAGCGGGAGATGCGAAAAGGGCCCCCGGGAGTCGAGCGGCGCAAAGGGAAACCGGTTGGCCGTCATCAGGTCGCTCTTGGTCTGGTCCACGAATCGCCGCATCGTGGTCACGTCGCCGGCGACGGCAAGTTCGCGCGCGATGTCGGGCGCCTGCAGCGCCACCGCGATCGCCGAGACGGCACCGAGCGTGGTCACGGCCGCGAGCCGCGTGCGCACCGGATAATCCGACCGGCAGAGCGCCACCAGCGATCCGGAGAGGAGAGCGGCCGCGACGAGCGGCCAGTAACCCGGGTGCGAGACTGCCACGAGGCCCCACAGCATCCCGGCCAGCGAGAGCCCGGCCAGACGCCGTGTCGTCGCCGATCCGCTGGCACCCAGCACGACCAGCAAGGCATGTGGCGCAAACACGCAGCCCACGGAGGCAGCGTAGGTGACGGCGACTTCCGGCCAATCGGCATATATCGTGTAGGCCACGATGGGTACGGAACAGAAGAGCAGCCCCGTCGCGAGCCAGGCCACGCCACGGTCGCACAGCGGTTCGAGGGCGTGGCGGACGATGAAGACCGCTGCAGCGATCGAAACGGCGAGCAGCAGCCAGTAGGCGAGCGGCGCCGGCAGGTATGGCGCCAGACGGGCCGCAGGCGAGGCTCCGAGACTGCCATGCAGCGGCAAGCGGACGCCGAGCCCAATGGCGAGCGTGTGGACGGGCAGGCCGAGGATACGCGTGGGCTCGACGGCTGTTCCTCGATCCAACGAAAAGTACGCGTGCTCGTAGCTCTCCAGATCCCGCGCGCCGAGCAGGACGACGATGGCGGCAATGCCGGCACCGAAGGCGAGCGTCGAGATCAGCCGGCGCACGCTGTTGCGAAGCTCGAGGCGCGGCGGTCTGGCGGCAGACGTCATGCGAGCGACCCCATTGTAAACAGAGGAGTCGGAGGTTCCGAAGCACTCGGCCCCGTTGAATACAATTGAATGTCCTTATGCCGCCCCGCCTGGAGCCTCCCCACGATGCCGCCGGCGTCGGCGTCGCGGCCCATCGCCGCGTGCTCCTGCTCGTGGCCGCTCTCACGGCGACCACGCTCGTCCTTGTCGCCCAGAGCCAGATCTACGACACGAACTTCTACCTGCTGTGGGAAGCGACGGCGCTCCTGCTGGGTGACCATCCGTACCGGGATTTCTTCGAGTGGGGCGCGCCGCTGGCCGCGTACCTCTCGGCGGGTATGCAGCTGATCTCCGGGTACCGACTCATCGGCGAGTTCCTGATGCAGTGGCTGTTCATCACCGCCGGTGTGGTCGTCTCATTCCACCTTGGACTGCGCCTCTCGCGCTCGACCGGCGCTTCACTCGCGATGTTTGCGCTCGCGCTGCCCCTCATCGCGTATACGCCGACGTACCACTATTCGAAAGTATTCTTCTTCCCCGCCGCCATGTGGCTCGCCTGGCGCTACATGGATCATCCGACTCCGTCGCGGGGCGCGCTCGTTGGATTCACCACCGCCGTCGCGTTCCTGTTCAGGCACGACTACGGTGGGTACCTCGGCTTCGCATCGCTCCTCGCATTCGTGCTCGCCCGGGCCGCCGTGGCGGCGTCCAGGGACCGCGTGTCGATGGCGAGAGACGCCGCGGCCTACACGGCCGCGGCGATGGTGGTTCTGCTCCCCTGGGCCCTCGTCGTGCAGATGAACGAGGGCCTCGTGGAGTACATCGGCGGTCGCCTCATGCTGTTCGAACGTCCGTCGACGCGGATCGTGTACGTGACTCTGCTGACGTGGAACCCCGTTGACGTCGTCCTGACGCTCGTTCGCGCGCCAGGCTCACCCGGCGCGGCCGCCGCCGGCGTCCTGTGGCTGAAGCAGGTAGCGCTGGCGGTGCCGCTCCTCCTTGGCGGAGCCGCGGGACTGACATGGTGGCGGAGCCGTCGGCGCGGCGACGCCGTTCCGCTCGACGTGTGGCGCATGCTGTTTGCCGGGGCCTACCTGGCCGTCGTCGCGTCGGCGCTCTTTCGGGAGCCGGAGTACGTCGTCGTGACCGCCCCGCTCACGGCGGCGGTGAGCGCGCGGTTGCTGGCCGTCCCGGGCGCCCTCCGGCGGGCCGTGGCCGTCGGTCTCGTGCTGCTCACCGGTATCGCCGCGGTCGTCTGGACGCAGGAGTCGCCCATCTACCGGCCGTCCGAGTATCGCCGTTCGGTGTCTCGCGCCTTCCAACGGCTGCTGGCCTCACCACCGGTGCCCGCTGAATCCGATGGGGCCCCGTCGCCGCTGCTGCGGTACTTGCGTGACTGCTCCGCGCCCGGTGATCGGTTGATCGTGACGGGCTCGACGCCGTTCCAGGTGCTCTACTACGCGCGCCGGGCGCCTGCCGGCGGCCATATCTTCTGGCGTCAGCGGTGGCGCCGCGACCCCGCATACGAGCAGCAGTCGCTCGCCATGCTCCGGCGGCAGTCCGTGCCGTTCGCTATTTCCACCAACGACCCTGTCCTGGAAGACTTCAAGTTCTACCCGAAGATCTGGGAATACCTCACGGAGAACTACGTCGAGCTCGAAGGCACCAAGGGCAACGTGCTCGTCGATCGACGGCGTCAGCCGTCAGGGACGTTCGAGCCGGGAGGATTCCCGTGCTTTCGATGAGTGAACGCGGCGTCGCGGACCGCCCGACGAACGCGGATCGCGTCCGGCGCCAATCCGCCGAGCGCCGTCAGCGTCAGTACGACGAACAACAGGCTTCGCGCCCGGCCATCCCTCAGTCCGGGCGTCCGATGGGCGATCCACATCCACTCCCCGCCGTAATCGACGTCGAAGCGGACAGTCAGCGTGTGGCGCTCGATGTCGTTGGTGTCGACAATGGACGGCTCGTCGACGAGCGCCTTGATGTTCGAAGGGCTCGTGTCGAGCAGATCGTAGGCGAGGGCCCCTGCTGGCAGAGGGTCCCGGCCGTTGCGCAGCAGGTACTTTCGCTCGAGTGCGGCCCGTTGTTCCGGCATCAGGTCGGGCCGCCACAGGACGCGCACCCGCGGCGCCGGCTCGTAGGTTAGCCAGTACGCCGTTCCGAGCAGGACCAGCCCCGCGGCCGCTGCGGCGCCGATCAGCCGTCGCAGGCGGCTGCTGCGGTGCGCGTTCTCCGGGTGCGGGAGGGGAGGCGTCACGTGTCGATCGGCTACTCTAGCGTGGGTTGACAGGATCGCGACAATCCCCAATAATTCAGCTGTTCAGTTTGTGAACAATCGTTCATAACTTGAACGACTTCCGGATCCCGCTCCGCCCGTGTGCGTGACGGGCCGGAGGTCCATCCGGCCACGCCGGCTCCCTCCCTCCTCACTATGGACGTCGAATCCCGTCGCGACCTGCAGCTCCTCGAGACGCTGGAGCAGGAAGCGCACATCACCCAGCGTACGCTCGCCACCCGCCTCGGGATCGCGCTGGGACTCACGAACCTCTACCTCAAGCGGCTCATCCGCAAGGGATACGTGAAGAGTGTCACCGTATCCCCCCATCGGCTGATGTACTCGCTGACGCCCAAGGGCGTGGCGCGGAAGGCGCGCCTCGCCTATGAGTTCATGAAGTACTCGCTCGATTTCTATCGCGACGCGCGTCAGCACCTGCGCCGCAGCCTCAGTCAGGCGGTGCGTGAACAGAAGCAGGTGGCCATCTACGGCACCGGCGACGCCGCCGAGCTCGTCTTCCTGCTGGTCCGTGAGATGGGCCTGGAGCTGGTGGCGGTCTTCGGCGCCGAATCGAACGGCCAGTTCCTGGGGTTCCCGGTCAGGGCAATCGCCGACCACGCCGATGTGACGTACGACGTGCTGGTCGTGGCGGTGCTGGAGCGGCCGGCCGGCACGGCCAAGCTGCTCGCCCGAGCCGGGGTGCCGGGCGAGAAGGTCGTCATGCTCCGTCCCGACTGGCCGACGGGCGCGGACCGGTCCGCGACGCTTGCCAACCACCGGCTGTCCTGAGCGGGCCACCCACGTGCTGAGACGCTTCCTGCACAGGTGCGGGCTGGTGACCCGGGGAGAGCTCCACGTCGCCGAGGAGAAGCTGCGCGCGGCGCGCCAGCGGCTCGAGAAGGTGAGTGAGCGGCTGGCTCAGGCGACGGGGGCGTCGGAGCGGCTGCAACAGGCGCAGCGCGAGAGCGCCGAGCGCTACAAGACCAGGCTCGCCGAGCTCGAATCGGAGCACGAGCGCCGCGCGACACGCGCCCGCGAGGCAGCCGCCGAGGCATCCGAGCGGATTGCGACGCTCGAGCAGGAGTTGCGCCGGCGCGACGCCGAAACGGAGACTGAAACGCTGCTGGAGCGGCGCGTGACGACGGCGATGCACGAGTTGCAGGTGGCGCGCGAGGCGCTCGCCTCCGTGGACGTCAAGCTCGACATCCTCGAAGGCGCGGCCAACATGCTCGACAGGCGCATGCGGCCAGGCCGGTCCGTCGAACCCGATGACCGCTCGTAACGACGCCGGCACCGTCCCCTACATCAGCATCGTCCTCACCGGGCGGAACGACGGCTATGGCGGCGATTTCGTCAAGCGGTTCCTGGCGACGCTGCAGTTCAACCATCACGAGCTGATGGCACGGGCGATCCCCCATGAATTCCTGCTCGTCGAATGGGCGCCCGTTGCGGGCGCGCCGCTGCTCGTCGATCTTGTCGAGGAGCGGTGTCCCGCATCGGTGGCGGCTAGGTTCAGGGCCGTGATCGTCGATGCGGCGTACCACGAGGCGATGACGCACAATCCGCGGCTCGTCTACCACGAGTTCCTCGCCAAGAACGTGGGCGTGCGCCGCGCGCGCGGGGCGTTCCTGATTACCTCCAACTGCGACGTGGTCTTCGGACGGCACATTCTCGGGCGGCTCGAGCGGCGCGAGCTCGAGCCGGCCCTCGTCTACCGCGCGCCCCGGTGGGATCTGCGGGCGACGCTCGACACCGAGGGCCTCGACTGGACCCGTCTGGAGGATCCGGCACATCTGGCTCGTCCCGCCAAGCGCCTGCGCCCACCATATTTCAGAGGATCGACCGGCGACTTCATCGCGCTCGATCGGGCCGGCTTTCATGCCCTGGGCGGATTCAACGAGATCTATCGAGTCGCGCGATTTGGCGTCGATGCGAACTTCCTGATCCACGCGCTCTCGTCCGGCGTGCCGATTGTCGATATCGGCGGGCCCGTGCACCACATCGACCACGAGGGAAGCTACCAGACGGTGAGAGCCCAGTATGCGCGCCGCGAGGGCGATGCCCCGTACGGTGACGAGCGCTGGCCCTACAACGACGTCGTCTACCGGAACCCTCCAACGTGGGGGCTGGCCGACGCGCCGGCGCGTTCGGCCGGCGCCAGGCGCACCTATCTGGATTTCTCCTGGGATGCGGTGCCGCCCCTGGTGGACTTGGCCGGTGTCGTGCCGGCAGCCAAACGGGATTCGGCGGTGGGCGATCCCACCCGGTGGCGCACGTGAACGCGATCGTCGTCGAGGGAATCGGGAAGCGCTACGAGCTTGGAAGCAGCGCCGAGGAGCGAACGCCGGCCGGCATCGTGCGCCGGCTGGCCGCCCGGATTCGACGGAGGTCGGCGAACGGTCAGGAAAGGGAGCCGGCGCGCGAATTCTGGGCACTCCGCGACGTGTCGCTCACCGTCGAACCCGGCACCGTGATCGGGGTGATCGGCGCCAACGGGGCCGGCAAGACCACCCTGCTGAAGATCCTGGCGCGGATCGTCGCGCCCACCGAAGGCCGGGTGACGGGCAGCGGTCGGGTCGTGTCGCTGCTGGAACTGGGCGCCGGATTCGATCCGGATCTGTCCGCTCGGGAGAACATCTTCCTGAACGCCGCGATGCTGGGCGTTCCCCGCGCCGTCGTGGCGCGCCGGTTCGACCAGATCCTGGAGTTCGCCGAAGTCGACAAGTTCGTGGATACGCCGCTCAAGCACTACTCGAGCGGCATGTATCTGCGGCTGGCGTTCTCGGTCGCCATCAACATGGAGCCGTCGATCCTGCTCGCCGACGAGATCCTGGCGGTCGGCGACGAGAGCTTCCAGGAGCGCTGCCTCGAGCGCGTGAAGCAGGAAGCGGCACGAGGGCTCACGGTCCTGTTCGTGTCGCACGACATGGAGGCGATCGTGCGGGTGTGCAATCGGACGCTCTGGTTGAACGCCGGACGCGTCGTGGGGTTCGGCGATTCGGAAGAAGTCGTCGCGGACTATCAGAATTCGATCTGGGCGCGCGGTCTGACCGGCTCCGAGCGCGGCCGGCACCTCAACCGGTTTGCCGTCATCCACGACGTGAGAGTCGTCACCGAAGACGGCCGCGAAGTGCGCGGGATGCCGACAGACGAGATTACGCATCTCCGCATGCGGTTCGAACTGCTCGAGGATCACTTGTGCGCCTGCGCGGCGTACGACGTGCGGGCGCGCGGGCAGCTGGTCTTCCGCACGGCCGATCCGCTGGGGATGCGCCTGTTCAGAACCGGCGGCATGTGGGAGGCGCTGATGCGGCTGCCCCACCGCTTCTTCAACGAGATGACCTACAGCGTGGTGCCCAGCCTGACCGTCGCGCGCGAAGGCGAGGGACGCCGCCAGTACGTGATCATGGGCGAGCCGCTCTCCTTCATCGTGTACGCGCCGGACGGAAAGGCGCGCCGCGAAAAGGACGTCCGGGCGTCCGGCTATCTGACGCCGCAGTTCCGCTGGAGGTTCCAGCGGCCCGACGAGCAGCCGGAAGGGGTGCAGGGTGTCGCGCGCTTCTGACGGTGCAGCCATCGACCGGCCGGGCGAGACCGAAACCTGGGTCATCGAGCCGGCCCGGGAAGGGACCGCCGCCCGGGCGATCGAGCTCTGGCGGTACCGCCGGCTGCTGTGGTTCCTGGCCGTTCGCACGGTGAAGGATTTGTACGAAGGCACGTCGCTCGGGATCTTCTGGCTGTTTGCGCGGCCGCTCTTCCCGATTCTCGTGGGCGGCTTCGTGTTCGGCGGGCTCCTGCGGCTTCCGTCCGACGGCGTGCCGTTCGTGCTGTTCTTCATGACCGGCTTCGTGCCGTGGAGCCTGTTCGACCGATCGATCCTCTTCGGGACCAAGTGCCTCGACCAGCACAAGAGCCTCATCAAGCGGCTGTACTTCCCGCGGCTGATCTCACCCATCGCATCGGTCGCGCCGGCGGCGGCCTACTTCCTCATCTACATGGTGCTGCTGACGCTCGTCGCGCTCTTCTATCTCTGGAAGGACGGCGTGCTCTACGTCAGGGTAGGGCCGAGCCTGCTCGTCGCGCTGCTGATGAGCGTCTTCACCGTGTTCTGCGCGTTGAGCGTCATCCTCTGGACGTGCGTCTTCCAGGCACGGCACAAGGAAACACGGTTCGGACTGCGCTATTTCATGCAGTTCTGGATGTACCTGACGCCGGTCTTCTATCCGATCTCGCTGGTGCCGCCCGAGCATCGGTGGCTCATCTTCATCAATCCGATGGCCTCGGTGGTCGCCGCGTTCCGGTGGGGAGTCCTCGGCGTCGGAGAGCTGCCGCTCCTTCCGCTGGCCACCTCGTTCGGGATTGCGGTCGTGGCGATGGCGGCCGGCATCTGGTTCTTCACCGCCAACGAATCGTCGACGATCGATCGTCTGTGAACCAGCCAGACCTGCGGTTCGACGCCGTCCTGGCGCTCCTCGATCGCGTCGGTCGCGCCCGCGAAGGAGACAGTGGGGCGGGCGTCGCCGCCGGGGCCGTCCTCGAGGCGTACGGCCGCGCCGTGCGCGAGTTGCGGGCGGCGGCCCGGGATGCGCGCACGCGCATCGAAGGGGCTGCGGCGACCGTCGCCGAGGCTCGGGACCATGCCCGCCTCCGGCGCCGGCGGGCGAGCAAGATTGCCGCAAGACGCAGGAGCGACGCGCGCACGGATGCGTGAACGCCGTGGGGGCGGCGTGAGGTGAGGGCGGGGGAAGAGAAGCTTCGGCTCCTCATCGACGAGGCCGCCACCCTGCCGATCAGGTTCCGCCTGCGCCTGTTGGAAGAGCTGCAGGCGACCGCGGGTTTCGAGGACCAGGACGGCCTCCGCTTCAACCTCGGATCGATCTCCGAGTACAAGCGGGCGCGGCGGCGGCGCGTGCAGCAGGCGCCGCTCGTCACGTGGCTCGCTTCGTTCGGCCCCTCCGACGTCTTCCTGGACATCGGCGCCAACATCGGGGGCCTCTCGCTCGTCGCCGCCCGTCTCCACGGGGGACGCGTGCCGGTCATCGCCGTCGAACCGGCGTTCGACAGCTTTGCGGCGCTCGTTCGCAACATCCTTGCGAACGATCTCGGCAACGTCGTGACGCCGCTGCAGGTCGCGCTGTTCGACGAAACAGGCGTGCGGCCGTTCCACCGGTCGCGCCTCGGCGCCGGAAGCGCGTCGCACACCGTCGGCGAGCCGCTCGATTACGCGCGGCGCCCCTTCACGCCGGCCGCCGTCGAGCACGTGCTGACGTTCAGGCTGGACGATCTCGTGCGCGTGACGGGTCTGGCCAGGCCGACCCGGATCAAGCTCGACGTCGATGGCGTCGAGGACAAGGTGCTGGCCGGCGCGGCGGAGGTGCTGTCGTCGTCGCCGTGCGAGGTGTACACGGAGTTGATCGAGGCCGACGCCGCCGATCCACGCGTCGGCGCCGTCACGGCGTTCATGCAGCGTCTCGATTACGAAGTGGCGGAGGTCGTCGAGCATCGCCCGCCGGGCGCCTTTCCGCGGGTTGCTGATGTCCTGTTCGTACGCCGCTGACACGCGTCGCCGACGCTCCCGCTCAGGCCGATGAGACTGCTCTTCGTCATGCGTCATTCCGGATACGTTCGAAACTTCGAATCGACCATCCGGCTGCTGTGCGAGCGCGGACACCGCGTGCACGTCGCCTATCAGAACAGAGAGAGACACCCGCTGCTCGATCCGATCGACGTCTCCCGGCGCCTGGCCGAGCAGTACTCGAACTTCTCCTGCGGCGACATTCCGGCGCGGACGGACGGATGGGGGCTGCTGGCGCGCGAACTGCGCCGGGGCGTCGACTACCTCCGGTACCTGGCGCCGGAGTACCGGGACGCGCCGAAGCTCCGGGAGCGCGCCACGCGTGAGGTGGCGCCGGCGATCCTCGATCGGGCGCAGCAGGGGTTCACGGCCACTCCGCTCGGGCGGACGCTGCTGATGCGATCGCTGCAGCTCATGGATCGTGCGATCCCGCGCGACCCCGCCATCGACGCCTACGTCGCCAAGGCGCGCCCCGACGTGCTCGCGGTCACGCCGCTCATCGAGCCCGGCTCCCCCCAGACCGAGTTCATCCGCAGCGCCCGGGTGCTTGGCGTGCGAACCGCGCTGTGCGTCGCCAGCTGGGACAACCTGACCAACAAGGGGTTGATCCACGGGCCGGTCGACCTCGTCGCCGTGTGGAACGAGGCGATGAAACACGAGGCCATGACGCTGCACGCCATTCCCGCCCGCCGTGTGGCCGTGACGGGCGCGGCGGCGTTCGACCACTGGTTCGACTGGCGCCCCAGTACGACGCAGGAGGCGTTCTGCGCACGCGTCGGGCTGCCTGCCGATCGGCCGTACCTCCTGTACGTGTGTTCGTCGAAATTCGTCGCTCCCGAAGAGGTGCCGTTCGTCCGCAGCTGGGCGGCGCAGGTTCGCCAGTCGCCCTCGGCGGCGCTTCGGCGCGTGGGAATCCTCGTGCGGCCGCACCCGCAGAATGCGGACCAGTGGCAGAACGTCGATCTCAGCAGTCTCGGCGACATCGCCGTGTGGCCGCCGGCGGGGGCAGCTCCGGTGGATATCGAGACGCGCAGCGCGTACTTCGACTCGATCTACCACAGTGCGGCGGTCGTGGGCGTCAACACGACGGCCGAGATCGAGAGCGCCATTCTCGGGCGTCCGGTCTACACGGTGCTCGCGCCGGAGTTCCGGGACACCCAGGACGGCACGCTGCACTTCCACCATCTTCGCAGCGCCAACGGCGGACTGGTGCACGAGGCGCACGATTTCGCCGAGCACTTCGCGCAGCTGGAGTCAGCCGTGCAGACGCCGCACGAGGACGACGGCCGGGGGCGACGCTTTGTGGAGGCGTTCGTCCGACCGTTCGGGATCGATGCGCCCTCGACCCCACGTCTGGTCGACGCGCTCGAGCGGCTCGCGCGCCGGCCGGCGCGGCGCCATCGGGAGCCCCTGTGGGCGCCGCTCGCCCGCCCGCGGCTGGCTCGCCGCGCCGCCGTGCTCGAGCGCGAGGCCGAGATCGCGGCCTCGACTCAGGCGGCGCAGCGCGTGCTGAGCAAGGTCAAGCGCCGCGCCCGCGACGCCCAGGAGCGGGCGCGGCGCGCGGAGCAGGCGCTGGAGGAGGCCGAGAAGCGCGCCCGGCGGGCTGCCGCCGACCAGGCGAAGGAGCTGCAGACCATGCCGGCCCTCGTCGCGGGCTTCCGCCGGCTGGGCGAAGTGGACCGGAGGAGCTTCCTTCGCGCCACCTTCGACGAGTTCCCGCCGTTGTCGTACATCGAGCTGCATTCCGCCACCAGGCCGCGGAAGCTCGATTACGCGCACGCGGACATCTACATGCGCGTCATGACCGACGCCGAGGAGTTCCGGCTGCGCGCGTGCAGCAAGGAGCCGTTCACGATCGAGTGGATCCACGACAGCATCGGGCAGGGGGACGTGCTCTACGACATCGGCGCCAACGTGGGCGCCTATTCCCTCGTCGCCGCGAAGAAGCCGGACGGCGGCGCGCGGGTGGTCGCATTCGAGCCGAGTTACGCAACCGTGGCGACGCTCTGCGCCAACGTCGTCCTCAACGAAGTAGCCGGGCAGGTGACGCCCGTCCCGGTGGCGCTCTCGAGCGTCACCGGCATGACCGTCCTCGGGCTTCGCAATCTGGAACCTGGCGCTGCCCGCCACGTCCTGGGTCCCGGCGCGTCCGGTGACGGTCCGGTCCGGTACGAGCAGCCGGTCATGACGTTCCGTCTGGATGACGTCGTCAACTTGCTGCATCTGCCGCCGCCCACGCACATCAAGCTCGACGTCGACGGAGGAGAGCTGGCCGTGCTCGAGGGCGCCTCGTGCACCCTGTCGTCGCAGGCTCTGCGATCGATGCTCGTGGAAGTGGCGACCCCGGCTTCCGACGCTGTCACCGGCATGCTCGAGCGGCACGGGTTCCGGCTGGACTCGAAGGTCGTCTCCACGACCAGGAGGGGGGAGCAGGCGATCTGGTACGGCGTGTTCGTGCGAGACGGTCACGGAGCCGGACGATGAAGGTCCTGTTCTTCATGCGGAGCACCGTGTACGTCCGGAACTTCGACTCGGCGCTGCGCCTGCTCTGTGATCGCGGCCATCACGTCCATATCGCGTTCCGCGGCACCTCCAGGTGCCTCCAGCTGGATCCAATCGGCATCGCCCGACAGCTTGCCAGCGAATACCCGAGCTTTGCTGAGAGGGACAACGAACCCCGGGACAGCGGCTGGGGATTGCTTGGCCGCGATGTGCGGCTGGCGCTCTACTCGCCGCGCCTCATGTGATGGCCAGAATGGGAGGGATGATTCCGAAGATCATTCATCAGGTGTGGCTCGGCCAAAGGCCGCTGCCTGATGAATTCGTGCGGTATCGCGAGACGTGGACGGAGCACCATCCGGACTGGGAATTCCGGCTCTGGACGGAGGAGAATCTGCCCGCCACGCTAATAAGGCCCGAGATTCGTGACCGCCTGCGCAATCCGGTCGAGCGCTCGGACATGCTTCGGTTGGAGGTCGTCCATGCGAGTGGCGGCGTGTACGTGGACACCGACATCGAATGTCTACGGCCGATCGACAAGCTGATCAACGGCCTCGATTTCTTCGTAGCGGATACGAAGCTCGGATCGGCCAACAACGCCGTGATCGGCGCCGTGCCGCAGCACCCCATCGTGCTGGAAGTCATTCGGGCATGCCGCCCGCGCGAGTGTCACGGGTACGACAAGGAAGCAACCGGTCCACTTCTGATGAACCGCGTCCTCCTCGGACATCCCGAGGTCAAGGTCTTCGAGCCGTGGGTGTTCTATCCTCTGAACGTCGAGCAGCGGTCGCGGGCGTTCGCGATTCATCACGTCGAGCGTTCGTGGAAGGACGAGGAGGGGTTTCGCAAGGCGGCGCGGGTGGCCGAAGAGCGGCTCCGCGAGATGCAGAACGAACTCTTGGGTGTCGTGCGGGAGGTGAACGCGGTGCTGAAGCTGTCCGATACCGGGCAGCTACGCGCACGGCTGCAGGAGCTTTCGTCGAGATACGGCCAGCCGGAGTCTTCGGCGAATGCCCAGTCGGGCGATCAGTTCCACGGCAATGAGCGGCGTGAGCTCGGCATCATACCGGCACTCCTCAGGATCGCGAAGAAGCTGCACATGTTAGAGCAGATTCACAGACGCCTCGGGCGGCTGGACCGCGGAATCGACCGCCTGACGCTGCGGCTCGAGACCCTAGAGAGACAGGGGAAGCTCGAGCGCGCGGAACGCAAGCGGCTCCAGAAGTCGCTGAGCACACCCCCGGCCGAATGAACGTCCTGTTTTCGCTCGCTCACCCTGGCTACCTGCGGAATTTCGACTCCACAATCCGGCTACTGGCGGAGCGCGGGCATGAGGTTCAGCTCCTCTTCAACCATCTCAAGAAGGCAAAGAGTGAAGCAAGTGTGCTGCTCCACGAGTACGAGACGCAGCACGGCGTTCAGTGCGACGTGCGGTCCTTTCCGTCGGTGTTCTGGACACCATGGGTCAATTGGATCCGCAGCATGCACGACTACGCCCGTTACTTTCGGCCGGAGTTCCGGCACACGGCGAAGCTGCGCCAGCGTGCGGCGGCGCGGGTGCCGGTAGTGGCGCGGCACATCACGGCGTTACCGCTTGTCCGGCGGTTCGCCTCCGGTCGCTCTTTTGCGCGGATATGCCATGGGCTCGAGTGGGCTGCTCCTCCGGACCGTGCCGTCGTCGAGTACCTCCGTGGGGTCCGTCCCGACGTGCTCGTGGTCTCGCCGCTGGTTGACCTAGGCTCGCCGCAGACCGAACTGGTCAAGGCGGCGCGGGCGCTTGGCATCCGCACGGCGCTACTCGTACATAGCTGGGACAATCTCACGAACAAGGGGCAGATTTGCGTCATGCCCGACATGGTGGCGGTGTGGAATCGCCTCCAGGCCGACGAGGCTGTTCGGATCCATGCTGTGCCTGCTGCCCGCGTCGTGGTGACTGGCGCCGAGGCGTACGATCAGTGGTTCACGTCGATCCCGAGCGACCGACGCGAGTTCTGCGGCCGCATCGGCCTCGACGCCTCCCGGCCGTATGTGCTGTACGTCGGCTCGTCGACGTTCATCTCGTCGGACGAATCGACGTTCGCGCGTGAATGGATCTCCCGCGTACGCTCCGCCACCGATACGGCGCTGCGGAGCGCTGGCGTCCTCATCCGGCCACATCCGCAGAACGTGCACTGCTGGGTGCCGCTCCGGAACGACTGCCCGGACAACCTCGTCATGTATCCACGCGACGGTGCGAACCCGATGACCTCCGCCGATAGACAGGACCTGTTCGACTCCATCCATCACGCCGCCGCGGTCGTCGGCATCAACACGAGCGCGCTGATCGACGCCGCCATCCTTCGGCGAAAGGCGCTGACCATACTGGACGAACGCTTCAAGGAGACACAGGAAGGCACGGTTCACTTTCACTACCTCGTGAATCACGAGTTTGGGTTCCTGCGGGTCGCGCGGTCGTTCGATGAGCATCTGGAGCAGCTCGCCGAGGCGCTCAGGCCGGATCCTGAGGTGAGTCGACAGTTCTCTCGATTCGTGGAAATGTTCGTGAGGCCGTACGGGCTCGATACGCCGGCGACGCCTCGTCTCGTCCAAGCGATCGAAGATCTGTGCAGTGTGCCGGCGCCGCTTCCGATGCGGACGTCGACGAGCGCACGCTATCTCTCGTTGTTGCCTGCAGTGGTGGCGTCGGTCCTCGAGCCGCGCCGGAAACGATCGATGAAGGGCCTCAAGCGGGACCGCGCGGCGCGGAGGACGAACGCTGCCGGTCACGGGCCGTGACTCACGTATGCGAATTCTTCTTCATGCGCCACGCCGATGCGTCGGCGGCTGTGCCGCATCGGGGAGGGGCTGTGCCGAGACGCATGATCCTTCCTTCGGATGCCAGACACCCATGCGGTTCTTCAGCGTGTCGTGCCTGTGGTCGGGCGGCAGGCGGTCCGGGTGCTTGGCATCAAGCGCGATCTCGTTCGGCGATACCTGTGCAAGATGGCCCCACTCGAAGTCGTGCAGGACGCGATACATTCCTGTCTTTTCGTCCGGTCTCCGGCTCGACTCGAGAATCGTCCTCAAAACCAAGGTGGGCGCGTTCGCCATGTGGTACGGCGTCTTCGTGCGGGACGACATCCAATCCACAGCGAGATGAACATCCTGTTCTTCATGCGCAGCACGGTGTACGTGCGGAATTTCGAGTCCACGCTGCGGCTGCTGGCCGAACGTGGACACCACGTGCACGTTGTCGCCGAGATGCATCAGGTGCTGGACCCGACCGACGTGATGGGGCGCCTCTGCCGCCGCTGTCCCGCCATCATGCATACGGCCGTTCCCCCATCGGCGGCGGAGACGCGCCTGTCCCTCCTTGGCCTCGAGCTGCGCAGGGGGCTCGATTACCTCCGCTATTTCCGGCCGGAATACCGCGACGCGTCGAAGCTGCGGTGGCGAGCGGAGCAGAACGCGCCGGTGTTCGCCGCCTCGCGCGGCTGGCGGCGCCTCGCGGACAACCGTTCGGGTCGGGCGCTGCTGCGATGGCTCCTGCGATCCTGCGACCGCGCGCTGCCTCCCGACCCGGCGATCACCGCCTTCATCCGCGAGTGCCGGCCCGACCTCGTCCTGGTGACGCCGCTCGTGGAGCCCGGGTCTCCGCAGTCGGAATACCTCCGCGCCGCCCGTGCGCTCGGCATCCCTGTGGGCTTGTGCGTCTACAGCTGGGACAATCTCACCAACAAAGGCCTCATTCACGACGTCCTTGATGTCGTGACGGTCTGGAATCAGCCGATGAAGGTCGAGGCGGTCGCCCTCCATCGCGTTCCCGCCGAACGCGTCGTTGTGACCGGCGCCGCGCCGTACGACCACTGGTTCACCTGGAGGCCCCGCGCGTCGCGCGAGGCGTTCTGTGCCCGCGTCGGTCTCGATCCGCGGCGGCCGTACGTGCTGTATCTCTGCTCGTCGCGGTTCATCGCGGGGCACGAGCTGCCGTTCGTCCGGCAGTGGGTGCGGGACATCCGCACGTCCGGAGCGCTGCGACGCGCGGGCGTGCTCGTGCGGCCGCATCCACAGAACGCGGAGCGCTGGCAGGACGTCGATCTCAGCGACCTCGACGATGTCGTCGTCTGGCCGCGCTGCGGGGGCAACCCCGTGGACGACGACACGCGTGCCGACTACTACGATTCCATCCACCACAGCGCGGCCGTGGTGGGCGTCAACACCAGCGCGCTCATCGAAAGCGCGATCGTCGGCCGCGGCGTCTTTACGCTGCTCGCCCCGGAGTTCCGCAACACGCAGGGTGGCACGCTACATTTTCGACATCTGCGCGAGGTCAACGGCGGATTGCTGCACGTCGCGTCAGACATGACCGAGCACGTGTCCCAGCTGGAGACGGCCCTGCAGGATCCCGCCGCCGCGGCGCAGCCGGGCCGGCGGTTCGTCGAAGCCTTCGTACGGCCGCATGGGATCGACGAGCCCGCGACGCCCCGGCTCGTCGCCGCACTCGAGGCGACCGCCACCCGCCGCCGGCGCCGGCTGCGTCACGGGACGTGGTGGGCTCTCCTCGCGCGTCCTGCGCTTGGCCGGCTCGCAGCGGCCGTCGAGACGGCGCGGCAGGCGCAGGAGGACTCGGAGGAACAACGGACGATTGCGAAGCGCCTCGATCAGGAGCAGCGCGGCGCCCGTGAGCGGGCGGCGGCAGCGGAGGCAGCCTGGGCGGCCGACGCCGCGTCCCGGGCGTTCGGCCACTACCTCCGCGTGCGGGACGAGGTGCGCCGCCTGCGCGACGCGATGTCGGTCGTGGACGGCGTGACGCCGTCCGAGCAGCGCATGCTGGCGGCACTCGAACCGCTGTGGAGCGCAGGACCGGAGACGATTGCTGCGCTGCGCCGGCAGGCGGCCCCGATTACCGGCGTGTCTGCGGCCGACTACGAGCACGTCGACCACAAGGTACGATTCATTTTCGAACGCGACCTGCGGCGGCTCCTCGCGCGCGGCGACGGCGCGCTGTGGGTCGACGAGGCGCCAGCGCTCGGTGCCTTTGGCTTCAACAGCGGCGGCAGGCGGTACAACGAGGATACGCTGCGGTTCTTCCGGGTGATCTCGCTGTTGCAAGACGCCGCGCTGATCAAGGAGTTTCGCGGCGGGGCCAGGCGGACGGTCTGGGAGATCGGCGGCGGATGGGGCGGGTTCGCCTATCACTTCAAGACGCTGTGCCCCGAGGTCACCTACCTGATCACGGGCCGGCCGGAACTGTTTCTGCTCTCCGCCGTGTATCTGATGACGCTCTTTCCCGCGGCCCGGTTCCGGTTCTACGATCCCGCGGCTCCGGCGTCGTTCTGGCGGGACTGGGACGCCGTCGACTTCGCCTTCGCCCCTGAAAGCGCCGTGGCGGGCCTGACACCGCCGTCGCTCGACCTGACCGTCGATTTGATGGCGCTGGAACGCCTGAGCCCATCGCGGGTCGGCCTGCACCTGCAGCGCGCATACGATCTCGGCTCCCGGTACGTGTTCTCGATCTGCCCGCCCGGCGATCCCGGCGATTCCTTCACGGCGCCGGTGCGGCCTGCTCTCGATCGTCTGTACTGGCTGCACCCGGTCTGCGCCCCGGAGTCGCTCGCACGCCGGCTGTCGCTGCCCTCCGGCGAGGGTGCGGCTGAACGGACGTACTTCCTGGGCTGGAGACGGCTTCGCGTATGAGCGCCTCGCCGCGCGTCGTCCTGGGACTGCCTGCGTACAACCGGCCCGATGCGCTGCCTCGGACGCTAGAGTCACTCCTGTCGCAGACCTGTCAGGATTTCGCGCTGGTGATCGTCGACGATGCCGCCTCGCGCGAGACGGCGGCGATCGTCGAGAGGTACGCGGGTCAATTTCCGCGCATCACGTACGAGGCGAACGGCACGCGCCTCGGCATGATCGGCAACTGGCGGCGCGTCTTCGATCGGGCGCGGCGGCTGTACCCGCAGTCCGAGTACTTCGCGTGGGTCAGCGATCACGATGTCTGGCATGCACGCTGGCTGCAGGAGATGGTGGCGGTGCTCGACGCGCATCCGGAGGTTGTGCTGGCCTATCCGCACAACGTACAGCTCACCTCCCAGGGGGCCCGTACAACCGAGAAGGTCAAGGTCTTCGAGACGTTCGGCATCAGCAGCCGGGCCGAACGGATGCGGCGGGCCGCGCGATACATGCGGTCGGGCGACATGATCTACGGTCTCGTGCGAGCCGAGGCGCTCGAGGCGGCCGGCGTCTTCCGCCGCGTGATTCTCCCCGACCGTTACGTACTGCTGGCGCTGGCGCTGTTCGGCCAGTTCCGGCAGGTGCCGGAAGTGCTCTGGTACCGCGAGTTCATCAGCAAGTTCGACCTGCGGCGGCAGCTCAAGGCGTTTTTCCCCGGCGGCGTGCCGTTCCATGCCCATCTTCCGCCACACCTGCAGCACTGGGCGGCGCTGCTGTGGGTCTTCGCCGTGCGCGGGAGCGGCAGGCCCGCATTCGGTCGGCTGGCGGCCGTGCGTTACGCCGCGATGCAGTTGTGGTGGTCCATCGTTCGCGATGTGGTTCGGCCGAAATCGGACTGGCGGGTCAAGGTCGCGTCGCGGATGGCGCGGTGGCGGCCGGCGTCCGGGCGGCCGTCGCGGAGCGCCATCACCGATCCGTGATGTGGTGAAGACGGAGGTCGATACGGTGGACGGCGCGCAGGCCGCCGACGCCCGGCGGGCCGCGCGCGCCGCCGAGCGGGCTGAGCGCCTCGCCGCGAAGCAGCGGGGGGAAGCGGAACGTCTGGTGCGCCGTCAGCAGGCGGCCGCGCGGCGCGAGGCGGAGCGTCTCGAGCTGGCCGCCATCGCCGCCAAGGCGTACGAGCACTATCGGTTCGTCCGCGACTGGGCCCGGCGGATGTCGGAGCGGACCGGCGGCGCGGCACCGCTCACGGCGCACGAGCAGCAGGTTGTCACCGCGCTCGCCCATCTGTGGGAGGCCACACCCGAGACCATCGGCACGCTGCGGCACCGGTGCGAGCCGCTGAGCGGCGTCCGGGCGGCCGATTATGACGACCCGTCCGGTGATCTCGTGGCTCGGCTGAGGCGCGAGCTGGCGGTCCTGCGCAAGCAGTTGCGCGTCGACCTGCTGGTGCCTGAACCGAAGGTGCTCGGCGGGTTCGGCTATCTGAGGGCCGGCGAGCGCTACAACGAGGACACGCTCCGCCACTTTCATGTGCTGGCCGCGCTCCAGGACGCGGCTGTGCTGCCGGAATTTCGCCGGCCGGCCGCCCGGCGCCTCGTCTGGGAGATCGGCGGCGGCTGGGGCGGATTCGCCTACCAGTTCAAGACGCTGTGTCCGAACGTCACCTATGTGATGACCGGCGTGCCCGATCTGTTCCTTCTCTCCGCCGTGTACCTCATGACGGTCTACCCGGCGGCCCGCTGTTGCGTGTTCGACCCCGCGGCACCGGACGATGTGTGGCGGGAGTGGGAGACGACCGACTTCGTCTTCGTGCCGGAGAGAGCGCTCCCGGCGCTGCGCCCTCCGCGCGTCGATCTGACGCTCGACGTGATGGCGCTCCGCCACATGGACGCCGACCGGGTCTCCGCGCACGTGCAGCGGGCGTTCGATGTCGGTTCCCGGTATTTCTACTCGGCGCTGCCGGCCGGCGCGGCCGAGGAGGCGCGCAACGTCTGGCAGGCGATCGAGCGCCTCTTCTGGCCCAACCCGGTGCCGCCACGCGGTGAGCCCGGGCACACGCCGGAGGCGGCGCACCTGGTCGGGTGGCGACGGCTGCTCGTATGACGGCCGGTCCTCGCGTTATCCTCGGCATGGCGGCCTATAACCGGCCCGATACGCTCGCGCGCACGCTCGAGTCGCTGCTTGCGCAGACGTACCCCGACTTCGCACTCCATATCGTCGACGACCATCCGTCTCCCGAGGTGCGCGCCATTGTGGACGCGTATGCGGCGCTCGATCGCCGGATCACGTACGAGGCGAACGACGTGCGGCTCGGCATGATCGGCAACTGGCGGAAGGCATTCCTCCGCACCCGCGAGCGGTACCCCGAGAGCGAGTACTTCGCGTGGATCAGCGACCATGACATCTGGCATCCGCGCTGGCTGGAAGTGCTGGTGCCGGCGCTCGATGAACGGTCGGAGGTCGTCGTGGCGTACCCCCAGATGCAGCGGATCTACTCCCGGGACGACCGCCGCGTCGTGACCCGCCGGTTCGAAACCGTCGGCATGGCGAATCCGGCGCACCGGCTGCGTCGGGCCATCACGTACCTGACGGCGGGCAACGCCGTCTACGGCCTGTTCCGGATCAGCGCGATGGTCCGGGCTGGCGTCTTCCGGCGCGTGCTGGCGCCCGATCGGCAGCTGCTCATCGAGCTGACGCTTCTCGGTACGTTCCGGCACGCGGCCGAGATGCTGTGGTACCGCGAGGTCGCCGGCAACTTCAGCCTGAAGCGGCAGCGTCAGATGCTGTTTTCGGCGCGCCCGCCGCTCTACACCTATTTGCCGCCCATCGTGCAGCATGTCGCGCTGCTGCTCTGGGATTTCGGCGCGCGCGGCGCCGGCCGGCCGGCGTTCGGCCGGATCGCCGGGAGCTGGTATGCGGTGCTGTTCTTCTGGCACTCGCTCGTGCGCGAGCTGGTGCATGACGAGGCCTGGTGGCGACAGATCCTGGCGCGCACGCCGCTGGGCCGCCGCCAGAGGACCGCGGCCGCCGAGTCCCAATGAAGATCCTGTTCCTCATCGGCGCCGTCAGTCGTATCCGGAACTTTCAGGGGACGCTCACCATCCTTGCCGACCGCGGCCACGACATCTGTCTGGCGGGAAAGCTGCGGAAGGGCACCTTCGAGCTGCCGGAATCGGTGGAACACCCGCGCATTTCCGGGCGCGTGAATCCGACGACACGGGTCGACGAATGGCGGGACTTCGTCGACCTGCTGCGCGGCGCGCGCGACTACGTCCGGTATTTCGACCCGCGCTATGCCGACGCGACGCGGCTCGTGCGCCGGGCCTACGAGATTGCGCCCACCGAGTTCGTGCTGTACTGCGAGCGGCATCCGTGGGTGAAACGGCACTGGACGCTCGTGGCGCGGGCGTTCGCGCTCTGCGAGAAGCTCATCCCGACCGACCCCGGATTCGAGGCGTTTCTGCGGGAGGAACGTCCGGATCTCATCCTGGTGACGCCGCTCGTGACGTTCCAGTCCTACCAGACCGACTACGTCAAGGCGGCGCACCGGCTTGGCGTGCCCATCGTCTTCATTCCGTTCAGCTGGGACAACCTCACGAACAAGGGGCTGATGCGGATCCGCCCCGATCGGGTGCTCGTCTGGAACGACATCCAGCGGCGGGAAGCGATCGACCTGCACGGCTGCCCGACTGGAACCGTCGCGATTACGGGTGCGGCTCGTTTCGACGATTTCTTCGCTCGCCGGCCGTCGACCTCCCGCGAACGTTTCTTCGCGGAGTTCGGCCTGGACCCGGCACGTCCGATGGTGCTCTATCTGGGATCGTCCCAGCTGACCGGCCCGAACGAAGTGGAGCTGGTGCGCCGCTGGGCGGATTCCCTTCGCGCCGCCGCCGACGAGGTTGTGCGCACGTGCGGCATTCTGGTACGCCCCCATCCGGCAGTGCGTGGATCGTGGGCGTCGGTCGACCTCTCGGATCTGGACAACGTCGGCCTGTCGCTGGACGCCAGCCGGCGCAGCGACCAGGAGCTCTTCGACTCGGTCCATCACGCGCACGCGGTCGTGGGCCTGAACACGAGCGCCATGCTCGAGGCGGCGATCGTCGGCCGGCCCGTGCACACGCTGCTCATTCCCGGATTCGACGAGGGACAGGTCGGCACGATCCACTTTCGCTATCTCGTGGAGTCGTATGGCGGGCTGGCCACGATCGCGCGCGATTTCGCCGAGCACCACCGGCAGCTCGCCGCCGTGCTGCGCGAGGAGCCCGCATCATCGGCGCGCAGCCGGACGTTCGCGGAGCAGTTCCTGCGCCCGTACGGCGTCGAGCGTGCGGTGTCGCCGATCCTCGCCGATGAAATCGAGCGGTCGGCGGCCATCCGCAAGCAGCCGCAGGCGGACAATCCTCTCTATCCCCCCCTGCGCCGCGCGCTCCTTCGGTGGCTGCAGCGCCGCCGGGTCGCCAGGCAGACGGCGGTGGACGCGACGGTCATCGGCACCTCCCTGTCGCTGCGTCCGGTGAAGATCGCGCTCGAGGAGATCCAGGACAGCACGGCCCCCGTATTCGTCGGGCCCTGGGCCGACACGGTCGGCAACGAGCTGCTGTACTGGATTCCGTTCCTGCGCTGGGTCGTGGCAACCTACGGTCTCCCGCCCGAGCGCCTGATCGTCCTGACGGGAAGCGGCCTGCGGGAGTGGTACGGCCCGCTCGGGCAGCGGTTCCTCGATGTCCGGAGTGTGTACTCGGCAGCCGAGCTCGAGCACTGGCAGCGGCGGACGGTGCCCCAGAGCGAGCAGAACCCGAAGCAGTCGGTGATGTCGCCGTTCGACGAGGATGCCGTCGAGCGCGCCGCCCGAGCCTTCGATCTCTCCGAGTACCACGTCCTGCATCCGTTTCTGCTGTTTCGAACGGTGCGTCGACTGGACGGCGACCGCGCGCTGGAGTTGCTGCGCGACGTCCTGCGTCACGAGCGGTTGACGCCGCCTCCGGATCCCGGCGACGGACTTCCGTCGTCGTTCGTCGCCCTGAGCGCGGAGTTCACGGCTGCGCTCCCCCTGACCGAGGAGAACGACAGCCTGCTGAAGACGGTCGTCGCGCAGGTGTCGGCCAAGGCCGAGGTGGTTCGTGTCGACGGGCTGCCGCTGTCGCGCCAGATACGGGCGCTCGCCCGGGCGCGGACTTTCTTCGGCGCCTACGGCGATCTGGCGATTCTCGCGGCCGCCTATGGCGTGCCGGCGACGGTCTATCACAGCGAGCGGCTCCCGGTGGACCAGGTCGATCGCCTCCAGGCAGCGTCGGAGACCGGGGGATGGGGGACGGTGACGGTCGAGCGTGCGCGCCGCTTCAAGCGCGTGCGTCTGTCGCAGAAGGTACACGCCTGACTCGGATTCTGTTCTCGGTCGGGAGCTTCGGGTTCCTCCGCAACTTCGAGCCCGCGCTGCGTCTGCTTGCCGAGCGCGGCCATCACCTGCATCTGGTGGCCGAGCGGAAAGACAGCGTCGGCGGGCTCCGCATCGCCGAAGCGCTGGCCCGCGACTACCCGGAGCGCATTTCGTACGCGTACGCGCCCATCCGCCAGAGTTCGCCGTGGCAGACGCTGGGGAACTCTCTGCGGCTGTCGCTCGACTGCTGGCGGTACCTCGATCCGCGATACGACCGCTCGCCGACGCTGCGCGCGCGCGCCGAGCGCCAGGCGCCAGCAGTGGCGGCGCACCTGCCGCGAGTGCCGGTCATCGGCTCTCGCTCCGCGCTGCGCGTGTGGCGGAGGCTCGTCGCGTGGCTCGAACGGGCGATCCCGCCCGGTGAATCCGCCGAGCGCCTGCTCGTCGACGAGCGCCCCGACCTCCTGCTGCTGACGCCGCTGCTGTACTTCGGCTCGCACCAGGTGGACTACGTGCGCGCCGCACGGCGGCTTGGTATTCGCACCGTCCTCGGGGTCGGCAGCTGGGATCACCTGACGACCAAGGGACTCATCCACGAAGTGCCGGACTACGTGATTGTCTGGAACGAGATGCAGCGTCATGAGGCGGCGGAGCTGCACGGCGTCGATCCGGCGCGCGTCATCGTGACGGGTGCGCAGGCGTACGACGCCTGGTTCGCGCAGCAGCCGAGCGTCCCGCGAGCGGAGTTCTGCCGCACAGTGGGACTCCCGGACGATCGCCCGCTGCTGCTGTATCTCTGCTCGTCGCCGTTCATTGCGCCCTACGAAGTCGGATTCGTGCGCCGCTGGATTGCGGCGATGCGAGCCGCCGCCGACCCGGAACTGCGCCGGGCCGCGATTCTCATCCGGCCGCATCCGCAGAACGCCGAGCAGTGGCGGGAGTTCAATCCTGCGGAAGCGGTCGCCATCTGGCCTCCCTCGGGCGCCAACCCGGTGGACCGGCAGGCGCGGGCCGACTACTTCGACTCGATGTACTACAGCGTCGCCGTCGTCGGCGTGAACACCAGCGCGCTCATCGAGTCGGGCATCGTCGGGCGTCCGGTCTTCACCGTGCTGGCCGAGGAATTCTCGAACCAGCAGGAGGGGACGCTGCACTTCCAGCACCTGAAGAACGTCAACGGCGGGCTGCTGTCGGTCGGCCGGACCCTCGATGAACACCTGGAGCAGGTGGGCCGCGCGGTTCGCGGAACGCACGACGCCGCCAAGGGACGGGCGTTCGTCGAGTCGTTCGTCAGGCCGCATGGACTGCACGTGCCAGCGGCGGAGCGCTTCGTGGAGGCGATCGAGACGCGGGCGGCGGCTTCGCCGCCCTTGCCGCAGCCCGCATCGATGTCCCTCCGGGCGCGACGCGTGCTCCTGCGGCCGTGGACCGGGCTCGCGCTCGTGGCGGCGCGCCGGCGCCAGGCGCAACGCACCGGGCAAGAGGTGCTCGTCCCTGGCTGCCGGCTCAGGGTGTTGTTCACGATGGCCTCGCCGGAGTACCTGCGCTACTACGACTCGACGCTGCGTCTGCTCGCCGACCAGGGCCACACCGTGTCGGTGGCGGTCAATTCGCTGCGCGAACGGAAACACGCGCGCCTCGAGTTGATTGACGACGCGCGAATCGCCATCGCCGGGGTGGTACCGGAGCGCCGGGATCTGTGGACGCCGCTGGCGCGCGCCGTGCGCGGCACGATGGACTTCGTCCGGTATCTCGATCCGCGATTTGCCGACACGCCCGTGCTGCGCAACCGCATGTACCGGAAGGTGCTGCCGGCGCTGCTGAGGCCGCTCGACCGCATCCGGTCACTCGGGCCGCCTCGGCTGGCGCGCCTCCTGCGGCTGCTCCAGGCAATCGAGCGCGCCGTGCCGGTGAGCCGCCGGGTGCGTGGCTTCCTCGCCGACCAGCAGCCGGACGTCGTGTTCGTCTCGCCGCTGGTCGATGCCGCCTCCGATCAGGTCGACACGGTGCGGGCGGCTCGCGCGGCCGGCATTCCCGTCATTGCCGGTATCGCGAGCTGGGACAACCTGACGAACAAGGGGCACATGCGCGTCGAGCCCGACGCGGTCGCCGTCTGGAATCAGCATCAGAAGACCGAAGCCGTTGAGCTCCACGGTATCCCGCCGGAGCGCGTCATCATGACCGGCGCGCAGCTGTTCGACCGCTGGTTCGACCGCGAGCCGAGTGTGTCGCGGGCGGACTTCTGCCGGATGGTGGGGCTGCCCGACGACCGGCCGTTCGTCCTGTTCACGGGGTCGTCCGTGTTCATCGCGCGGTCGGTGCACGAGGTGCCGTTCGTCCGCCGGTGGGTCGAAGGGCTGCGTGCGGCGGCCGATCCGGTGCTCCGGAACGCGGCGGTGCTCGTGCGCCCGCATCCGTTCAATCCCGACGCGTGGATCACGGCCGATCTGTCGGATCTCGGTCCGGTGGCGATCTGGCCTCGCGCCAGGTACACCCCGGCGGCCGAGGCGGCACGGGCGTCGCTCTTCGATTCGCTCTATTACTGTCAGGCCGTCGTCGGCATCAACACGAGCGCGATGATCGAGGCGGCGATCCTCGGCAAGCCGGTGCTGTCGATTCTGTCGCCCGAGTTCGCCGGCACGCAGGACGGCACCATTCACTTCCGCTACCTCCGTCCCGAGAACGGCGGGTTCCTCCGGGTCGCCGGCTCCATCGGCGAACACGTCGACCAGCTGGCGGCGGTACTGCGCGACCCGGAGGTCATCCGCCGCGAGACCGAGCGGTTCGTCGCCTCGTTCATCCGGCCGCACGGGCTGACGACGGCGTGTACGCCCGTGCTGGCCGAGACGATTGCCCAGATCGGCTGGAAGGGCGCGACGCCCAGTCCCGAGAGGGTGGCGTCGCGGGCGCTGCGGCTGCTCGTCTGGCCGATCGCCGTCGCGATGTGGGGATGGATGAGAGTCGAACAGCTGCGGAGCGCCGACGCGCAGCCGGCGGCCGAAGCGGCAGACGACGACTCGGCCCGGACGGTGTTCGACGAACTGAAGCGGGCGGCACGGGCGAGCGGCCGGCGCGGCCCACATCTGGCGCAGCGGGCGGCGCGCGGCGTCCGCCGCCTTCCGAGGGTGATCCTGCGCAATGTGCGCCACGTCCGGTACTTCGTGGCGACCGTCGTCTTCCAGCGAGCGGATAAGAATGGGAGCAATCGTGCGTAAAGTCTGCGTCTTCATCGGTTCGCGCGCCAACTACAGCAGCATCAAGTCGGCCATGCGCGCCATCGATGCACATCCGGATCTGGAGCTCCAGCTCGTCGTCGGGGCGTCGGCGCTGCTCGATCGCTTCGGGTCGGTCGTCGACCTCATCGAGGCCGACGGATTCACGGCCGCAGCGCGCGTCACGATGATCGTCGAGGGCGAGACGCCGGCGACCATGGCCAAGTCCACGGGCCTCGGCCTGCTGGAGCTCCCCACGATCTTCGAGATGCTGAAGCCGGATGTCGTGATGAGCGTCGGCGACCGTTTCGAGACGATGGCGACGGCCGTGGCCGCCGCCTACATGAACATTCCGGTGGCGCACACGATGGGCGGCGAGATCAGCGGCACCATCGACGAGAGCATCCGTCACGCCGTCACGAAGCTGGCGCACGTCCATTTTCCCGCCAACGCGGCGGCGGGCGAACGCATCGTCCGCATGGGAGAGCCGCCCGAGACGGTGCACGTGGTCGGGTGTCCCCGGATCGATCTGGTCGCGGAAATCGTGCGCGGCGAGGACGGCATCCCGCACGCGGAATGGCTGACGCGGGAAGGCGTCGGCGCCCACGTCGATCCGGCCAGTCCGTTCCTGCTGGTGAACCAGCACCCGGTGACGACGGAGTACGGCCATGGGAAGGAGCAGATCTGGGAGACGTTGATGGCGCTCGAGCAGTTGGAGATGCCCACCATCATGCTCTGGCCGAACGTCGACGCCGGCTCCGAGGAGATCGCCACCGGGATGCGCACGTTCCGCGAGAAACGGCAGCCGAGGTACATCCGCTTCTACAAGAATTTTCCAATCGACACGTATGTCCGTCTGATGTTGTCGTGCGGGTGCGTCGTCGGCAACTCGAGCGCGCCGATCCGGGAGGGCGCGTTCCTCGGCGTGCCGACGGTGAACATCGGCACGCGTCAACGGGGGCGCGACCGGGGGCCGAACGTGGTCGACGTCGGCTACAACCGCGACGAGATCGTCGCGGCGGTCCGGCAGCAGCTCGCGCACGGACGGTACCGATCGGATCCGCTCTATGGGGACGGGCAGGCAGGCGGCCGCATCGCCGATCTGCTCGCGCGCGTCCCGCTGTCGGTCCAGAAGCGCCTGGTGTTCGCCCAGTCCGTCGTATGAAGATCCTCGGCGTCGTACCGGCGCGCGGCGGCTCGAAGGCGATTGCGGGCAAGAACCTGACACCGGTCGCGGGCCGGCCGCTGCTGGCCTACACGGCCGAGGCGGCGCGCGCCAGCACGCGGCTGACGCGCGTCGTGGTCAGCACGGACGATCCTGCCATCGCGGAGGCGGCGCGCGCGCTCGGCCTTGAGGTGCCGTTCCTCCGTCCGGCCGCGCTGGCGGCCGACGATACGCCGATGCTGCCGGTGCTCCAGCACGCCGCGCGCGAGCTGGCGCGCCAGGGATTCTCGGCCGACGCCGTCGTGCTGCTGCAGCCGACCTCGCCGCTCCGCCGCGCGGAGCACATCGACCGGGCGATCGACATGCTCGAACAGACCGGCGCCGATTCGATCGTCAGCGTGGTGGAGGTGCCGCATCAATTCACACCGGTCTCGGTGATGCGTCTCGACGGCGAGCGGCTCAGTCCCTACCTCGGTGACGCCTCGGTGACCCGCCGCCAGGACAAGCCGCGCATCTACGCCAGGAACGGACCGGCGGTGCTGGCCGTCCGGACGCGGGTACTGGAACGGGGGTCGCTCTACGGTGACGACTGCCGCCCGCTCGTGATGGCGGCCGGCGAGTCGATCGACGTCGACGACTCGGAGGATCTGGCGCTCGTGGATCTCCTGCTCGGCGACGGCCCGCTCCGGATTCGGTACCGCCGCCCGACCGAGTACCGGAAAGTGGACGTTGCCCAGCTCCGGCCGGGCGACTCCTACAAACAGCTGATCGCCAAGCGGACGCACCCTATCGACGAGCTCGTGCGGATTCACGGGAGGATTCCGGACGACCTGCTGACGCCGCGTCGGTGTCCCACCTGCGGCGTGGCCGACGCGGCGCTCGAGCTCGAGAAGGATCACATGCGGATCGTGCGCTGCGCGGCCTGCGATCTGGTGTACGTCACCCCCACCTTCGACGAGGCGCACTACGAGACGGTGTACCGCTCGGCGGAGTATCAGGAGATCGTCCGCGACCTGGGCATTCGCAGCCACCAGTACCGCGTCGAGCGGTTCGGCCGCGAGCGCGTCGACATCATGGCGCGGCATCTGCGCGCCTCGCGCCCGCGAATCCTCGATGTCGGCTGCAGCACGGGGTTCGTCGTCGAGGCGGCGCGCGATCGCGGGTGGGACGGTGTCGGTCTCGACCTCAATCCGTCGGCGGTCGAGTACGGACACAGCCGGGGACTCGACCTTCGCAACGTCGCCCTGGACGACGCCGGATTCGAGCCGGCCAGCTTCGATGCGGTCTGTCTGTTCGACGTCCTCGAGCATCTGCTCGATCCGGTGGGCACGCTGCGCGCGGCGGTTCGGTTGCTGAGGCCCGGCGGCATCGTCTTCCTGTACGTGCCCAACTACGACTCGGCGTCACGGTTGTTGATGGGGAAGGATGCGCACTTCATCTGGCCGACGCACCACCTGAACTACTACACGCCTTCCAGCATCCGCGACCTGTTGCGGCGGGAAGGACTGCGCACCGAGTATCTCGCGACAGAAGGGCTCGATCTGGTCGACTATCTCTGGTACCGCCGGGAAGTGCACGGGAAGCGCGACGAAGGAGTCGAGGAGATCGCGGATCTGTTGCAGTTCTTCGTCAACGCCGGCGCCTACGGGAAGAACCTTCGCGTGATCGGGCGCAGGCGCTAGTGGGTCGTCCGAACAGAAGATGATGGGAACGGTCCAGTGAAGGTTCTCTTCGCGGGATTGCACTTCGCGCAGTATCGGAACTTCGATTCCGTCGTGCGGGAGCTCGCCTCGCGGGGGCACCGGGTCCACCTGGCGGCGGAGGAGCCGGAGGCGCTCGGGGGCGAGCAGCTCGTCGCGCGTCTGGCCTCCGAGCATCCCGGCGTCACGTGGGACCTGATGCCGTCGCTCGAGGACGAGCCGTGGTTCGACGCAGCCCGACGCATGCGCGTAGCGCTCGACTACGTGCGTGCCCTCGAGCCGCGGTACCCGGACAAGCTGCGGGTGCGCGCCGAGGAGCGCACGGCCCGCATCGTCCGGTGGGCGGCGCACGCGCCGGTCGTCGGCCGCCGCGGCACCCGCGCCGCGCTCACGCGCTTCGAACGCCTCATGCCGACGAGCGAGCGCATGGTGGACTACCTGCGCCGCCACGGACCAGACGTGCTCGTCCTCATCGCCCTGACCTACTCGCGTTCACAGCAGCTCGACCTGCTGAAGGCGGCGCGAGCGCTGAAGCTGCCGGTGTCGGCCGCCATCCTCAGCTGGGATCACCTGTCGAGCAAGGCGCTCATCCATGTTGCGCCAGACCAGGTGATCGTCTGGAACGACGTGCAGAGGCGGGAGGCGATCGAGATGCACGGGCTGCCGGCCGATCGCGTGGTCCTGACCGGCGCCCAGTGCTACGACCAGTGGTTCACGCGCACGCCGGAGCGCAGCCGCGAGGCGTTCTGCGGCGCGGTTGGCCTGCGGGCGGACCGTCCGTTCGTGTTGTGGGTGCATTCCGCTCTCACGCCGACGCCGGAGCCGCCTGAGCCGACGCTGGTCGTGCGGTGGATCGAAGCGCTGCGCCGCCATCCGGATCCGCAGCTGCGGGACCTCGGCGTGCTGGTGCGCCCGCATCCCGAGCGGGTGAAGGAATGGAACGGCGTCCGGCTCGACCGGTTCACGAACGTCGCGTTTCACGGCCGGAACCCGATCGACCGGGAGTCGCGGGACGACTACTTCGACTCGCTGTACTACAGCGCCGCCGTGATTGGCCTGGTGACGACGGCCTTTGTCGAGGCGGCGATCGTCGGGCGGCCGGTGCTGACCTTCACGCTGCCCGAGTACCGGATGCATCAGGAGGAGATGATTCACTTCCGGTACCTCACGGGGGACCGGGGAGGCCCGCTCAGAACGGCTGCCGACCTCGACGCGCACTTCGTGCAGTTGGCCGAGGCCGTGGCGCTCGACGGGTCGCGCGACCGGCGGAGCCGGCAGTTCCTCGAGACGTTCGTGCGGCCCGGCGGCTTCGACACGCCGGCCACGCCGGCATTTGCGGACGCGCTCGAGGGGCTGCACCGCGAGGGGGCGGGCGTCGATCCGTCGCTCGCCCCGAGACTCTGGCTCGGTCCGCCGGTGACCGCCGCCGCAGCGTGGTCGCGTGTCGGCCTGGGGCGGTGGTTGATGAACGACGAGCGCGCCGATGCCTGGGACGAGCACGAGGCCACCACCTCCCGATCGATGACGGCGCGCCAGCGCGAGAAGGAGAAGCGGCAGCGCGACAAGATGCAGCGCAAGACCTGGCGGCGCCGCCGCGACACGGCGATGCGGGCCGGCAAGGTGGTCAAGAGCACCATGCGCAAAGCGCGTCACCGGATCGCCGTGACCGTCTATCGCGTTCTCTACGTCATGGGACTGTGGCGAGGCCAGCTGCCGGGCAACCAGGGTGAGTGACCCAGCCAAGGGCTCCGTCCTTGATGTTCCGGCAGAGCCCTTGGCCGGCCGCCAGTACCTCTTGGCGCGCGTCGCGCGCCTGGGACCGCTATGCGGGTCACAATGAGTACAGAATTCGCGCATCGAGCCGCATAGCGGTCCAATGCGGGCGATCGTGCTGACCAGCTCTCTCCGACGCCACACGTGGGTGGCGAACAGCCTCGCGTCGCGGCTCGAGGTCGCCTGCGTGTGGCGGGAGCGGAAAGCGTTCGATCCGCTCACCTACGCGGCGTCCGACGAGGACGCGTGCGTGATCAGGCGTCACTTCGCGGACCGCGACGCGTCCGAGGAGGCCTACTTCGCCGACGCGGCCGCCGTCGCGCCGCCGTCGCGAGCGGTGGCGCCGGGCGGCTGCAACGACCCGGACGAGCTCGCGGTGATGCGCCGGCTCGAGCCCGATGTCGTCCTCGTGTTCGGGACCGGTATGCTGAAGCTGCCGCTCATCGACAGCTTTCCCGGACGCATCATCAACATCCACCTCGGCCTGTCGCCGTACTACCGGGGCGCGGGCACCAACTTCTGGCCGCTCGTCAACGGCGAGCCGGAGTACTGCGGCGCGACGATTCATTTCCTCGACGCGGGCGTCGACACCGGTCCGATCATCGCCCACGTGCGGCCGGATATCCGGTCCGGCGACGGGCCGCACGACATCGGCAACAAGACGATCGTGGCTGCGGCGCGTGCCCTCGGCGACGCGGCGCTCGCCATGGGCGTCGGCGGCGTCGAGGCCGTCGCGCAGGCCGGCGAGGGGCGGGTGTACAGACGCGCGGACTTCTCAGCCTCGGCCGTACGCCGCCTGTACGCGAATGTCGAGACCGGGATGATTGACGACTACCTTCGCGACAAGGCCGCCCGCGACGCCAGGCTGTCGCTCGTCGTCATGACGGAGCGGCGGGCGTGAGCGGCCATACGTGCCTCGTCGTGATGTACCACTACGTGCGGGACAGCGCGGCGACGGCGTTTCCAGAGATTCGCGCGCTGGCGCCGGAGCTCTTCGCTCGACAGCTCGATTGGCTGCAGGGACAGTATTCCATCATCGACCTGCCGCGCTTCGAGGCGGCGCTCAACCGCGAGGCGAGCCTGCCGCCGAACGCCGTCCTCCTCACCTTCGATGACGGCTTGATCGATCACTACGAGACGGTGCTGCCGCTGCTCCAGGCTCGAGGGCTGCGGGGCACGTTCTTCCTCTCGCAGGACGCCTGCGGCGCGTCGCCGCGGCTGCTCGCCGTTCACAAGGTGCAGTTGCTGCTCGCGCGTCTCGGCGTCGAGGCGTTCAGCCGGGCGGTGCTCCAGGCCTGTGCTGCGCCGGGAATTCCCCGCACGGCCAGCCCGGAAGTCTTCGGCGTGGCTCCCTGGGAGGATGAGGACGCCCGGGCGATCAAGCACTTCGTCAGCCACCAGCTGCCGTTCGTCGAAGCCGAGCGCGTGCTGGAAGAACTGTTCGCGCGCCACGTCGGGGAGTCGGACGCGTTTGCCAGGCGCCTGTACCTGAACCCGGGGATGATTCAGGAGATGGCCGCCGTGGGGATGACGTTCGGACACCATACGCGGAGCCATCGCATGCTTGCGCGCCTGTCGCCGGGCGAGCAGGCAGACGAGCTTCGTTCAGGGGTCGCGTGGATCCGCGCTCTCACAGGGCAGGCCACTGTTCCGTTCTGCTACCCGTGGGGTGGGCCGCACACCTACACGCGCGACACGCCGCGCATCCTGCGCGAGTCGGGCTATTCGCTCGCGTTCAACACGGTCCGGCGACGGGTGAAGCTGGGCCGCGACAACCCCTACGAGCTGCCGCGGATCGACACGCGCGACCTGCCCCCGTACACGGCGGCCGAGCCGCCGCCGGCCGAGTTCTTCTCTCGGGAGGACGCGTGACGGAGGACCCGAGAGTGACGGCGGCGTTGGCGTCCTACCAGCGCGCCCGTGACGCCGTGCTGGCGATGAAGCCCGCTGGCGCCGACGGAACTCCAAGCGCCTACTGGACCGAAGAGCTCGAGTACATCGAGTACCTGATCGACGCCTCGCCGCTCATCGTGAAGAAGCTGCGGCACCACGCGTATCACGTCACCAACGTGCGCCCGTACGACTACCGCGACAAGCGCGACGGCCGGCGGGAGCATTTCGAGGAGCGCCTGCGGGCTCTGCGCGCCCTCGGCGGCGACAGCCTGCTCGTGCCGGAGTCGCCCTCACTCGGCGGGTTCGGCTACGCCATCGATGGACGTCTGTTCAACGTCGATACGCTCAAGTTCTACGAAGTCTTCATCGGCATGGAGCGCGGCGGCGTGCTCGACGCGGTCCGAGGGCTCGACCGGCCGGTCGTCTGCGAGATCGGTGCGGGATGGGGCGGGTTCGCGTATCAGTTCAAGACCCTCTTTCCCCACACGACCTACGTGATCGTCGACCTGCCGGAATTGTTCCTGTTCTCGGCCACCTACCTCGGCGCCATGTTTCCCGACGCGCGGCTGGTGTTCGGCGGCGCGTCCGACAGGTCGGCTATCGACGACTGGCGCGAGGCCGATTTCCTGTTCGTGCCCAACTTCCTGTGTCGGCACGTTTCCGTGCTGCCGCTCGACCTGACGGTCAACATGGCGTCGTTCCAGGAGATGACCGACGCGCAGGTCCGCGGGTACGGGTCGATGGCCGCGACGGCGGGCTGCCCTCTGCTGTACAGCCTGAACCGGGAGCGCTCCCCGTACAACGCGCAGCTGACGAGCGTCAGCCTGGCTCTCTCGGACGCCTACGAGCTAACCGAGGTGGCGGTTCTCGACACCGACCACATGAGAGCGGTGAAGCGACCGCCCAAGACGCCGGACAGACCCCATGCGTCCGCCGAACCGAGGTACCGGCATCTGGTCGGCCGGCTGGCCCCGGCGTTCGAGCGGCGCGCCGTCGCTGCCCGGCCGCGGCCGGCAGCGTCCAGCCGCAGTGCCGGTGGCCCTCGCGTCGTGCTCGGGATGACGCTGTACAACAACGCCGCACAACTGCCGCAGGCGCTCGAGTCGCTGCTGGCGCAGACATACACGGATTTCGCGCTCCTGATGCTGGACGACGCCTCGACCGACGACACCGAAGCGGTTGCGCGGCGGTTCGTCGAGCGAGACCCCCGCCTGCGGTACCTCAGGCACCGAGTGCGGCAGGCGATGATTGCGACCTGGCGCGAAGTCGCCGAATCGGCCGCGCGGGAGTGGCCGTCCGCGGAGTATTTCGCGTGGGTGAGCGACCACGACTGGTGGCATCCACGGTGGCTCGAACGGCTCGTCGCGGAGCTCGACTCCGATGAGGGCGCCGTGCTGGCGTATCCGGTGACCCGGCGGGTGCTTCCGAACGGGCAGGAGATCGACAAGGGCCCGCGTCTGTTCGACACCGCGGCGTACGAGGACTTCGATGCCCGATGGAAGTACTTCTGCCGCGAGAGCGTGGGCGCCGGCGACATGGTGTACGGGCTGATACGGATCGATGGACTGCAGCGGGCCGGCGTCTTCCGGCCGGTGCTGCGTCCAGACCGGCTGCTCGTCACCGAGCTCACCCTGCAGGGACGCATCCGCCAGGTGCGCGAGGTCCTCTGGTCGCGCCGACAGTCGATCGGCACGAGCATCGAGCGGCAAGAGACGACCCTGATGCTGCCGGACGCGAGACCGCGCTGGTTCTCCTGGCCGCCGTGGCTGCAGCACACCGTCGTGCTGTGGCGGGAGTACGCGACCCGCGATCCGGATCCGCTCGGCCTCACGCGGCGGCAATGGGTGGGAATGCTCCTGCGGTACCAGGTCACCTACGGATGGCGGCACTTCCGCAAGACGGAAACCTCGCATACGCTCGGCCGCGTCATCAACCGCCTGTTCTGGCTGAAGAAGCAGACCAAGCACTACTACCATCACGCGGTCTATCACACCCTCGTCGGCGCCCGTGCGGCGTGGGGGAGGATACGGCGCGCCGCGCGCCGCGCGGTGTACGAGGTGCTGATGCTCACGCACCGACTGGGTCTTCGCGGCCGCGGAGAGAACCCGTCGGGCTGAGGTCGGACACCCGCAGCGGGGTCGTCAGCGTGTTGTTCGCACTTCTGGGTTCTGTGCGTCTCGGTTCGCGTTCCCCGAACTCTGAACCGAACCCCGAACACGAACCCAGCACCCGGAAGCGAGAAGCGTGAACGGTTGATCTCGACATGACAGCGATGTCCCCCCGCCTGCACGTGCTCGCCGCGTCGTTCTGGCGCGAGTGGCACCGCGAATTGCGGCGGCAGGCGGGCGACGAGCGGTTGCCGTACCAGGTCCGGACGCACCTGCGGCGCTCGGCGGATCGTGCGCTCCGCCGGTCGGCGGTCGAAGAACAGCGGGGCGTCGTGCCGCGCTGGAACCGGCGGACCATCGCCGGTGCAGCGCCTATCCGCCTCCCCCCGGACGACGAGCAGCGAGGCCGCCGGCTCGCCGCCGAGTGTGGAGTCGTCCCGGGACAACCGATGGTCGCAGTCGAAATCCAGCGGCGGGCCGACCGATTGTCCGGCGCCATCGATCTCCTGTCCGCCGAAGGCTTCCGGATCGTGCGCATCGGCGACCCCGTGGCGGGACCGCTGCGCGGACCAGGTGTGCTGGACCTGGCTTCAAACCCACGGCGAACGCCGTTGCTCGATACGTACCTGCTCCTGGCGAGCGCCTTTGTGGTGTGCAGCAGCGCCGAGCTGCAGCAGACCGCGTTGATGGGTCATACGCCGTCGCTGCGAATCGACGCTCGCGACGCCTTCACGGCCTATCCGGTGCGGCGCGATGGCGTCTTCACCCTGTCCACGGTCGTGGACCTGGATACCGGCCGGGCGCTCGCAATCCGGGACCTGCTGGCCGAAGGTTACTTCCACAACACCCGCAATTACGGCTATCGGCCCACCAACGCCGCCGAGATCACCGAGGCGGCGCGAGAGATGGTGGAGGGCGTCCGCGCCGGCTGGCGCGACAGCGAGGCCCAGATCCGATTCCGCCGGGCGGTGGCGGACGCGGGTGTCGCGATGGGACATGTCCGTCACGTGGCCGAGTGGGACGGGGCGAGCGGATTCATCGGCGACGGACGGTTGGCCCGAGTCCAGGCGGATCGCGCGCTGTGAGTCGCATCCTGTTCGTGATGCTCCACCCGGGCTTCGTGCGGTACTACGACGAAGGGCTGCAGGCGCTGGCGGCGGCCGGCCACGACGTGCACGTCGCGTTCGAGGTGAGCCGGACGAAGCTCGGCGAAGACGTGACCGCCAGACGGCTGGCCGAGCGCTCGCCCCGCGTGACCTGCGGTCCGACGCCGGAGCGGCCGGAGAGCGTGCGCGACTTCCTCGCCCGGGGCGACCGCGAGGCGACGCGCAGCGGCGCGCCGGCCGCATCGCTCTGGTCGCGCGACCGACGCGAGCAAGCGTGGGAGAGCCTTGCGACGACGGTCCGCCTTCTCCTCGACTACGTCCGGTTCTTCGATCCGGTGTTCGCAAATGCCGCGGCGCTGCGCGGGCGCGCCGAAAAGCGCGTGCCCCACGTCTATCGCCGCTGGATCCGTCTCGTGGCTGGCGGAAGCGCCGTGGCGCGGAGAGCGCTCGCTGGCGCGCTCTCGGCGATCGAGCACCTGATCCCGCCCAACCGGGCGCTGGAGACATTCGTCCGCGAGCACAATCCCGACCTGCTGCTGGTGACGCCTCTCATCGAGCTCGGATCGCAGCAGGTGGACTACATCAAGTGCGCCCGCCGACTCGGCTTCCGCAGCGCGCTGTGCGTGGCGAGCTGGGACAATCTGACGAGCAAGGGGCTCATCCGCGTCATTCCGGACCACGTCGTCCTGTGGAACGAAGCGCAGAAGCGCGAGGCGGTCGAGTTGCACGGCGTTGCGCCCGAGCAGGTCGTCATTACCGGCGCGCAGCTCTTCGACCGGTGGTTCGAGGCAAGGCCGAGCCGGTCGCGGGAGGAGTTCTGCCGGATGGTCGGACTCGATCCCGACCGCCCGTTCGTGCTCTACGTCGGCTCCTCGGTGTTCATCGCGCCCGACGAGGTCCCGTTCGCCGAACGGTGGGTGGCGGCCGTCCGTGCGAGCGCCGACCCGGCGGTGGCGCGGCTCGGCGTGCTCGTGCGGCCGCATCCTGCCAACGCCCGCCAGTGGCGGGCGTTCGAGGCGACCGATTTCGGCGACACCGCGCTCTGGCCGCCGATTGGAACGGACCCGAACGCCCCGGATTTCCGCCGCGACTATTTCGACTCGCTGTACTACAGCGCCGGGGTCGTCGGCATCAACACGAGCGCGCAAGTCGAGGCGGCCATCGTCGGACGGCCGGTGTTCACGGTTCGGGCCGCCGAGTTCGTCCACGCGCAGGAAGGCACGCTCCACTTTCAGTACCTCGTCGGCGGCGCGGGGCTGGTCCGGGCCGCCGCCAGCCTCGACGAGCACGTTCGACAACTGGCGCAGATTGCCGACGACAGGAGCGCCGGCGCGGCCGGCGACCAGTTCGTGCGATGGTTCGTTCGTCCGCATGGGATCGACACTCCGGCGGCTCCGGTGTTCGCGCGTGCGATCGAGGAACTGGCGCGTCTTCCGCGTCCCCTTCCACGCGACGCCCGGTGGTGGTGGACTCCTCTCGGTCCGCCCGCGTTCGTGCTGGCGTGTATGGCGAGAGCGCTGGCGGAGGATCGGCCGCTCTGGGTGTACGGGGTCCGGCCGTTCGTCACGACCGCGATCCGCGCATGGGCGCTGGCGTTCAGAGTTCGCGAGGCTTGGCGCACCGTCGCGATGAGCGGCTTCCGGCGGATGGGCCGGGGCGCGTACCGCGTCTGGTACGAATCTTCTCGAGAAGGGCGCAGGCGGATTCGGCGGGCGAGCAGGAGAGTCGCGAAGGCGTTCCGTACCGCCGGGGTGGCGGCCAAGCGCCTGGCGCGTCGCGCCGAGAGCGCGGTCGGTCGAGGCGTGCGCCACCCGCTGTGACTGGCCTCACATGCCGACGTGTCAGTCCGTGGCCATAGCTGGAGCACCTGGATGAAGTTGCTGTTCTTTGCCCGCCACTGGACGTACCTGCGGAATTTCGAGTCCGCCATCGAAGAACTGGCCCGGCGCGGGCACCGCGTACACATGGTCGCCGACGTCGAAGAGTCCATGGGGGGCCGGCAGATGGTCGAGCGGCTGGTGGCGCGATATCCCGAGCAGCTCTCGATGGGCGAGTCGCCGGTCCGGAACGCCGGCGCCTGGTTCGATCTGACGCGGCGGATCCGACACGGACTGGACTACCTGCGCTACCTCGAGCCGCAGTACGCGACCACGCCACATCTGCTGGCGCGCGCCAAACAGCGGACGCCGGGCCTCGTGCTCGCGCTCGTCCGGCTGTCGTTCTTCGGGAGCGACCGCGGCCGCCAGCGGCTGGCGCGCCTCCTCCGGGCGTTCGAGCGCGCGCTGCCGCCCGTGACGGCGACCGAGCGGTTCATGGCGGCGTATCAGCCCGACGCGGTGCTCGTCACGCCACTGGTCGATCTGGGATCGCCGCAAATCGACCACGTGCGCGCCGCCAAGGCGCTGGGCTTGCGCACGGTGCTCCCGGTCTGCAGCTGGGATCACCTCTCGACGAAGTCGCTGCTGCGGTTCATGCCGGACGCGGTGATCGTGTGGAACAACGTGCAGCGTACCGAGGCCATCGACATGCACCGCGTGCCTGCGGAGAAGGTCATCGTCACGGGCGCGCAGTGCTACGACCAGTGGTGGGGGCGCCGACCGTCGCGCAGCCGCGAGGCGTTCTGCGAGCGCGTCGGACTCCCGCCGGACAAGCCGTTCGTGCTGTATATCTGCTCGGCGCTCTTCCACAACACGGCCCATGAACCCTCGTTCGTCCTCGACTGGATCGAGGCGCTGCGGTCGAGCGACGACCCGCGGCTCCAGGACATCGGCATTCTCGTCCGGCCGCATCCGGCCCGTCTGAAGGAGTGGCACGGAATCGATCTGACCGGGTACCGGGGCGTGGCGTTCTGGGGCGCCCATCCGGTCGACCCGGAGTCGAAGGAGGATTACTTCGATTCGCTCTATTACAGCGCCGCCGTCGTCGGGCTGAATACGAGCGCGTTCCTCGAGACGGCCGTCGTAGGACGACCCGCGCATACCGTCCTGCTGCCGGATATCTCGGCCAGGAATCAGGAGGGCACGCTCCACTTCCGGTACCTGCTCAACGGGCTGCTGCGCGCTGCGCGGTCGCTCGACGAGCACACACGACTGCTCGCCGAGTCGCTAAGAGCCGAGGGAGAGGTCGATCCACGGTCGCGAGACTTCGCCGTGATGTTCGTGCGTCCGATGGGCGCCGAGGTGGCGGCGACGCCGCTGTTCGTCGACGAGCTCGAGCGAGTCGTCGCGGCGCCGCCGCCGGCGCCGGAGCGCCAGGGTTGGGGCGATCTCTTCTTGCGGGCGCCGTTGTACGCGGCCGCGGCGCTGCTCGCGCTGCGCACGCGCACCCAGTTGTGGTGGAGGCACCTCCTCAATCGCGTCCGCAAGGACTACAAGTGGTGGAAGCGCCGGGTGCTCGGGGATCTCAAACGATTCGCCATCCACCAGCTCCGGTCGAGGCGCCCGTCCGCCGTTGCGGCGCCTCCGCCGTCGGCGCTCACTCCGAAGCCCGGGCGCCAGCGCGATCCAGCCAAACGGTCGTGGGTCTGGGACGTCCCGGAGGCCCTCGAGACGCGCGAGCTCGTCACGCTGCTCGGCCGGAGCGACAAACCGATTCTCGTCGGACCGTGGCTGTCGGAAACCGGGTTCGAGCTCCTGTACTGGATTCCGTTTCTCGCCTGGGCCAAGACGTACGGGAAGCTCGATCCGGAGCAGCTCGTGGTCATCTCGCGCGGCGGGGCTGGACCGTGGTATTCGCACCTGACGGCCAACTATGAAGACATCCTGTCGTATTACACGCCGGAGGAGTTCCGCCGGCGGAACGAGGAGCGGATTCGAGAGCAGTCCGGCAGGATGAAGCACCTCGACGTATCGAGCTTCGACCGGGAGGTCATCGCGCGGGTGACCGCCGCACGAGGCTTCCACGGCGCCGAGATCCTGCACCCATCGGCGATGTACCGGCTCTTCGAGCACTTCTGGTTCCAGCGCGCCCCGGTCACGATCGTCGAGACGTTCACCAGTTTCGCGCCGCTGCCGCCCATGGAGCCGTTCGCGCTGCGCGGGCAGCTCCCCGCGCGCTACGTGGCCGCGAAGTTCTACGGCAACGTCGCGCTCCCGTCCACGGCGGCAAACAGAGCGTTTGCGGCGAAGTTCCTCGCAGACCTGGCGCGGCATATCGACGTGGTGCTGCTCAACACGGCGGATCGGTACGACGATCACGACGACTTTCCATCCGAGCTCAGGGGGCGCATCCACACCGTCGAGCACCTGATGCGCCCGATCGACAACCTGGCGGTGCAGACGCAGGTCATCAGGCACGCGGAGGCGTTCGTCGGCACCTACGGCGGCTTCTGCTATCTCGCGCCGCTCGTCGGAACTCCTACCGTGGCGTTCTACTCCCACGCTTCGGGCTTTCGCTTCGACCACCTCGAAGTGGCCAAGCGCGTCTTCTCGGGGCTCCGGTGCGGCGCCTTCGTCGAGCTCGACATCCGTGCGGTCGACGTCGTGCGACTGGGCTTCGGCGCCGCCTCGCCGGTCCTGGAGGGTCTCCGGACGTGACGAGCTGGCCGGGCGCGGCGGGCAACCTCGCGCGCAAGCGGCTGCGGCAGGTGACCGGTCGCCTCAGATGGGCGGCGAAGGTGAGCCAGGAAGGGGTCACGGATGCGCGCCACGGCGTTCGCCGCGCCGGCGAGGGCGTTCGCGACGACGTGGTCAACGTCGTGAAGCGCTGGTTCCGCCGCGTCCGGCGTCCCGTGCGCACGACACTCCGGCGGAAGCGCCAGCTCGAGGAGCAGTGGGGCTTCTTCCGGACGATGTGGGACATCGAAGAGGAGCTCGAGACGATCGTCGGACGGGGGCGCCTCCTCGTCGCAGGACCGTGGATCTCCGAGGTGGGATTCGAGACGCTCTACTGGGTGCCGTTCCTCCACTGGGTCAAAGCCGCGTTCCATCTCCCGGAGGACCGTCTCGTCGCCGTCTCACGCGGCGGCGTGGCCAGCTGGTATCAGGGCGTGGCGTCCAGGTATGTCGAGGTCTGGGATCACATCGATCCCGCCGAGTTCGCGCGCCGCAATGTCGAGCGGGGTCTCACCAAGCATTTCGAGCCGTCCGCGCTCGACGCCGACATCCTCGCGGCCGTGGCCGGGCGCCTCGGGACCCGAGAGTTCGACGTCATTCACCCCGGACTGATGTACCGGCTGTTCACGCTGTACTGGTCCGGACACCGGGCCATGGGATTCGTCGACGCGCACACGCGGTTCACCACGCATGTCGCCGCGCCGATCATCGATCCGGCGCTCCTGCCGCGGGAGTACATCGCCGTGAAGTTCTATGGCGCGCAGTCGCTCCCGGACACACCGCATGTTCGGGGCGTGCTCAGGAGCATCGTATCGGGACTGGCGGAGCGCCTCCCGGTCGTGCTGCTCGATACGGGCCTCATCCTCGAAGACGACCATACCGACTACCGGTTCGACGGCGCCGACGTCATCAGCGCCCGCCCCTGGATGACGCCGCGGACGAATCTCGGCGTGCAGACGCAGATTGCCGCGGGCGCGCGCGCCTTCGTCGGGACGTGCGGCGGCATGACGTGGCTCGCGCCGCGGCTCGGCGTCGACACGGCGGCGCTGTTCGTCGACCCGCAGTGGCTGCACGCGCATATCGCGGTCGCGATGCGCGCGTACCACAAGCTCGGCGCCGGCCGCTTCGCCGTCGCGGACTTGCGGGCGCTCGATCCGGCGGACGCCGGTAGCCTCCTGGCGGGCCGGAGCGCTGCCGCTCGCTCGCATCAGGTCAACGAGGTCTAGATGCCCTATTCCAGGACGACCGACCATCCCTCCATCGCCCAGCTCGGGCACGGCCGCTGTCTCATCATGGGCGACGTGGCCCTCACGCACGACGGGAGTCTCGGCCTGGCCCACGCCTTCGTCGACGCCATTGCCGACGCCGGCGCCGACGCGGTGAAGTTTCAGACGCACATCGCCTCCGCCGAGAGCACGCCGTCGGAGCCCTTCAGGGTCGCATTCAGCCGACAGGATCGCTCGCGGTACGAGTACTGGAAGCGGACCGAGTTCGGCGAGGACGAGTGGCGCGGCCTGGCGAGCCACTGCCTGGAGCGAAACGTGTTGTTCGTGTCGACGCCTTTCTCCGTCGAAGCCATCGACTTGCTGGAGCGCATCGGCCAGCCGTTCTGGAAGATCGCCTCCGGCGAGACTTCGAACGTCCATCTGCTGGAACGAGCGCTGCGCACGGGCATCCCGGTCGTTCTGTCAACCGGCATGAGCCCGCTGGCGGAGATCGATGCGGCGGTGGCGAGGGTGAAGTCGCGGGGCGTTCCCCTCGGAGTACTGCAGTGCACCACGGTGTACCCCTGTCCACCCGAGCAGGTCGGCCTGAACCTTATCCCTCACTACCGCGAGCGGTATGGCGGCTGGGTCGGCTTGTCGGACCATTCGGCCACGATCTATGCGGGACTGGCCGCGGCGGCCATGGGGATCGACCTGCTGGAAGTGCACGTGGCGCTCTCGCGTGAGATGTTCGGGCCGGATGTGGTGGCCTCGCTCACTCCGGCTGAGCTGCGGCAGCTGGTCGACGGCGTCCGTTTCATCGAGCGAATGCGCGCCAACCCGGTCGACAAGGACGCCGCCGCGCGGGAGAAGGCCCCGCTGCGACAGATCTTCACGCGGAGCCTTGTCGCGAGCACGGCGCTTCCCGCCGGCACGCGCCTCGCCAGGGAACACCTCGCGATCAAGAAGCCGGGCACCGGTTTGTCGCCCGAGCGGTTGGAGGAGGTTGTCGGTCGCCGGCTCACGCGGGCCGTGGAGGCCGACCACGTGCTCCGGGTCGAGGACATCGAGGGGCTCGCGGAATCGTGACCGCGAGCCGCCATCAGCGCGGTGACGGCGGCGGCTTAGGGTGTCCGGCTCCGCCTGCGGTATTGATGGACGCCGAACTGTCCGTTCAGCGCCGGCGCTTCCGGAGTCGGGCTCTCGAACGCGAATCTGGCGGCGACGCCGACCGGCGCGAAGCGCAGCCCCAGTTCTTCGAGGCGTGGCCGATACATCACGCAGGTGATCACATCGTCCCGGCAGCTCTGTTTCAGCTTGCCGCGCCAGACGTACGAGTCGGCCGGCAGGGTCGACGTTGCCTGAAGCAGCCTTCGCGAACGCAGACAGAACCCGCTGTTGCCGACGCGATACTCGGTTCCACTGTGGCCCGGGGGCCAGGGCGCGCCGATGTAGTCGTACTGCAGCCACTCGTCATCCCACGCCGCCGGATTGACGATGTAACTGTCCGACTGCACCGTCAGGCAGTGGCTGGTTCGAATGTAGGCGTGGAGTTCCGCGAGGCAGAACTGGTTGTATTCCTTGAGCGACTTCGGCGGGATCTCGATCCACTCGCAGCGCTCGTACAGCTCCGGCCGGGTGTTCGGTCTGCCCGGAGCGAAGAAGAGCACGTGCCCGAACGTCAGTTCCGCGCTCGCTCGTGCGAGCGACGCTTCGGTGGCCGCCGAATTCCTCGTGCCGTCGATCGCCACCAGGGTCACCTGGGGCAGCGCGGCGGGCGCGCGGCGGGGCTGCGTGTCGTCGACAGCGTGAACCATACAGGCGCAAGACCGATTGTAACGGGGTCGTGCAGCGTCCGCTCCGGCGGCTGATCCCGCGCGAGGTTCGCCGCCGCGCGGCCGGTCCGGTCGGCCGGTACAGGGGCGCGCGGATCCGGCGCCGCCTCGCGGCGCTGGCATCGAGCGGCCGGCCGATTCTGGCGGGCCCGTGGCTCGGTGAGGTCGGCTTCGAGATCCTCTACTGGGCGCCGTTCCTGCGCTGGTTCGCATCGGAGTTTCACGTGCCGCCCGAGCGGCTGGCGGTCCTTTCGCGCGGGGGTACATGGTCCTGGTATGCGCCGGCCGCGGGCCGGTACTACGACGTGTTCGACTACCTGCCGCCGAACGTCGTGAGGCAGTGGCACCAGGCGCACGTCGGCGAGGTCGGCGAGCAGAAGCAGACGCGCCTGACCGAGCGGGAGCGGCAACTGCTCGACCGCGTGCGCGCCTCGCTGCCGGCAGGCACGGAGGTGCTGCACCCGTCCGTCATGTACGATCTGATGAACCCGTTCTGGTGGCGCCATCTCGACGAAGAGTGGATTCACCGGCATGCGAAGTACCAGCGGCTGGAGCGTCCGGGCCGCCCGGCTGGCCTGGACCTGCCCGAGCGGTACGTCGCGGCGAAGTTCTACTTCAACGACTGCTTTCCGGCGACGGCGGTCAACCGGGCGTTCGTGCGCGAGGAACTGGCGCGGCTCGCCGAACGCGGCCCGGTCGTGTCGCTGTCGACAGGCGTCGCGATCGACGACCACGGCGCCTGTCCGGTGACGACGTACGGCGTCGTGGATGTGGCCGGCGTGGCCGCTCCGTCGCAGAACCTGCTGGTCCAGAGCGCCATCGTGGCGCATGCGGACGCCTTCGTGGGCACCTACGGAGGTTTTGCGTACCTGGCGCCGTTCTACGGCGTGCGATCGGTGGCGTACTACAGTGACGCCGACGGGTTCGCGCGGTCGCACCTGCAGATGGCGGCATCGGCGTTCACGGCCATCGGCGCGGGCGATCTGCTAGACGTGCACGAGATTGGGGTCAGACCCCGGGTCTGACCCCGTCAGGAGTGGAGATGAGAAACGTTCTGGTCACGGGGGGCGCCGGGTATATCGGGTCGCACCTCGTCGACACGCTGCTGACTCGCGGGTACTGCGTGAGGGTGCTCGACAATCTCGAGCCGCAGGTCCACCGCTCGGGCGCGTGGCCGTCCTACGCCAACCCGCGGGCGGAGTACGTCCGCGGCGACGTGCGCGATCGGTTCGTGCTCGAACCGCTCGTCCTCGCCTCGGACGCGGTCGTGCACTTTGCCGCCGCGGTGAGCGTCGGCCAGAGCATGTATCAGGTCGACCGCTACGTGGACGTGAACACCCGCGGCACGGCGCTCCTGCTGGACATCCTGGTGAATGCGAAGCACCGGGTGCAGAAGGTGCTCGTGGCCTCCTCGATCGGCGTCTACGGGGAGGGCGCCTACCGGTGCGAGGCCCACGGCGTGGTGGCGCCGTCGATTCGGCCTGAAGCGCAACTGGCCTCGCGCGACTGGGAGCAGCGCTGCCCGGTCTGCCGGGCGAGCGTCGTCTCGGTGCCGACGCCGGAGGACAAGCCGCTCTACCGGGACAACATCTATTCGATGACGAAGTACCACCAGGAGGAGATGGTGCTGCTCATCGGAAGGACGTACGGAATTCCGGCCGTCGCGCCGCGGTTCTTCAACGTGTATGGGCCGCGTCAGAGCCTCAGCAACCCGTACGCAGGCGTCGCCGCGATCTGGCTGAGCCGCCTGCTGAACGGGCGGCAGCCGGTGGTCTTCGAGGACGGCGGCCAGCTTCGCGACTTCGTGTCGATCCACGACGTCGTCGACTGCCTGGTGCTGATGCTCGAGGAGAGCGGCGCCGATTTCTTGCCCGTGAACGTGGGCTCGGGCGAGACCGTGACGATTCTCGAGATCGCGCGGCTGCTTGGTCGCCTCCTGGGCACCGAGATCGAGCCGCTCGTCACCCAGACGGGCCGCCGGTTCGACATCCGGCACAACACCGCCGACATCTCGCGGGCGGTCACGACGCTCGGGTTCCGGCCGAAAGTATCGCTCCAGGAGGGGTTCGCCGAACTCATCGAGTGGGCGCGCACGACGCCCGACGTGGCGGTCGACTTCTTCGATCGTGCGTTCGACGAGCTGAGCGCGAAGGGGCTGCTGGTCCGGTCGTGATCGTCGCATTCGAGGCGCTCGAGGAGTACCGGGGCCGCGTCGCGATGGTCGATGGCGCCTTCGATCCGTTGCACCGCGGGCATATCGAGTATTTCCGGGCGGCGGCTGCGCTCGGCGTGCCGCTCTTGTGCAACATCGCCTCCGACCGCTACGTACGGACCAAGCACCCGCCGCTGCTGCCGGAAGACCAGCGTGCGGCGATCGTCGATGCAATCCGGTACATTACGTATACGCATGTCAATCCCTTCGACACCGAAACCGTCTTGCGCGAGCTTCGGCCGCGCTACTACGTGAAGGGGAAGGACTGGGACGGGCGGCTGCCGGCCGAGCAGGTCGCCATCTGCCGGGAGCACGGCATCGAGATCGTCTATCTGGATACGATGCTCGACTCCTCCAGCCGGATCCTCGAGCAGTTTGCGGTGCAGCAGAACCAGCCCGGGGCTTCCGCTCCGCCCCGCGGCGTGGGGTGGAGGAAATGAACATCGACGAGTTCGAAGCGCAGGTGCACGGACAGAAGGCCGTCGCGTCCGGGCACTACGACGCCGATTACTGGACAGGGGACTGGCGCGCCGAGGGCAACAACTACTCGCTCGAGACGCGGCGCCGGATCGAGGCGAAGAACCCCTTTCTGATCAAGGAGGTGTTCCAGCCGAAGAAGGTACTCGACCTCGGTTGCGGTCCCGGCGCGTTGATGCACCTGCTCTGGGAGATCGGCCTCGACGTCGAGGGGATCGACTTCGCCGACAGCAGCCGGCGCCTGGCGACCCCGGAGGTGCGCGACCGCATCACCGTCGGACAGGTCACCGACCCGGCCGTGAAGCCCGCCAATGCGTACGACCTCGTGATCTGTCGCGAAGTGCTCGAGCACCTCACCGTGCTCCAGGTCCGACAGGCCGTCGCCAACATGACGCGGATGAGCTCGAAGTTCATCTATGTCACGACGCGCTTCCATCCCCAGCCGGCGAACCTGCTCGACTTCACCACCCAGTTCGACGTCGATCCGACGCACATCACGCTGCTCAACAAGGACCTGCTGCGACTGCTGTTCGTCCTCGAGGGATGCCGGTCGCGGCTCGATTTGGAGGCCAGGATGGATTGGGGCCACAAAGGGCGCGTGCTCGTGCTGGAGAAGGTGTGACCCGCGTTCCCCTCGTCGACCTGCAGGCCCAGTACCGGTCGATCAAGGCCGACATCGACGCCGCCGCGCAGCGTGTGCTCGACGGCGGGCAGTACGCGCTGGGGCCAGCGGTGTCGAGCTTCGAGCAGGCGTTTGCGGCGTACTGCGGCACGAAAGAGGCGATCGGCGTCAATAGCGGCACGAGCGCCCTGCACCTGGCGCTGCTGGCGGCAGGCGTCTCGCCTGGTGACGAGGTCATCACCGTGCCGTTCACCTTCATCGCGACCGTCGCGGCCATCGAGTATGCGGGGGCGAGACCGGTGTTCGTGGATGTCGACGACACGTACTGCACGATGGATCCCGCACGGCTCGAAGCTTCCGTCACCCCGCGGACCAAGGCGATTGTGCCGGTTCATCTCTACGGCCAGCCCGCCGACATGGATCCGATTCTCGAGATCGCCCGCCGCCGCGGGATCGCCGTCATCGAGGATGCGTGTCAGGCGCACGGCGCGGAGTACCGGGGACACCGGTGCGGATCGATGGGCACGCTCGGCTGTTTCAGCTTCTATCCGACGAAGAATCTCGGCGCTGTCGGCGAAGGGGGCGCGGTCGTGGCCAGCGACCCCGAGCTGGCGGCGCGGGTCCGGCTCCTGCGAAGCTGGGGCGAGCAGACGCGCTATACGCACGCGGTGCGCGGCTTCAACTATCGAATGGACGGCCTGCAGGGCGCCGTTCTCGACGTGAAGCTGCGCCACCTCGAGGGTTGGACCGAGGCGCGGCGCGCGCACGCAGCATTCTACGCTCAGCGGCTGCGCGACACGGCGGTGTCCCTCCCGCGCGATCGCGACGGCGTGCGCCACGTGTTTCACGTGTATGCCGTTCGCACGGCACAGCGTGACACGCTGCGCGCCCGGCTCGCGGACGCCGGCGTGCAGACAGCCGTCCACTATCCGATTCCGGTGCACCTCCAGCCGGCCTACCGCGATCTGGGCTACCGCAGCGGCGACTTTCCAGTGGCCGAGCGACTCGCGCGCGAGGTGCTGTCGCTGCCGATCTTTCCGGAGCTGACGGAACAGCAGATCGATATCGTCGCGGACGTCATCCGCACCTACATTCCCGCCGCGGCTCCGGCGTAGCGGCCGATTCGTGCCCCAGCTCGCAACGGCGGTCGGCAACCTGAGTCGCAAGGCGATTGTGCGGCTGCTGGGCATCCACAAGCCGCTCGTGCGCCTGGCGCGCCGCCGCACGCGCGCGGCCGAGCAGCGCGCCATGCTCGCGGCGGCGCACGAGGTCGAACAGGAGATTGCGAGCCTCGTCTCCGGCCGCCGGCCGATTGTTGCCGGTCCGTGGCTGGGCGAAGTCGGCTACGAAGCGCTGTACTGGCTGCCGTTCCTCCGCTGGGTGGAGGATCGGTACCACGTGGCGCCGGAACGCTTGACGGTGGTTTCGCGCGGCGGCGTCGAGCACTGGTACGAGGGAATTGCTGCACGGTATGTCGACCTGTTCGACCTGCTGTCCCCGGGCGAGTTCGCCGCCCGCAACGAGGCACGCCAGGCGGCGGAGGAGGGAGGCGGAAGGAAGCAGTCGCGTCCCGGTCGGCTCGACCAGTGGCTCCTGCAGCGCGTGAACGGGGCGTCGGCCGCCGCCGTGCTTCACCCGTCGCTGCTGTTCCGGTTGTTTCGCGACGTCTGGCAGGGAAACCTGCCGATCGATTTTCTGCTCACGCGCGCCGATTTCGCGCCGATGCCGAGACCTCCGCGCCCGACGCTCGCGGATCTGCCGCGTGAATACGTCGCCGTCAAGGTCTACAGCGGCACGGCCCTTCCCGGGACGCAGGAGAACGTCGACATGCTGCGGTCGCTCGTGCGCACCGTCGCGACCCGCACGCCGGTTGTCGTGCTCGAGACCGGCCTCGCCGTCGACGATCACCGTGACTACGTGTTCGACGGCATTCCGGGCGTCCTCAGCGCCCGCGAATGGATGACCCCCCGCACCAACTTGGGCATCCAGTCGGCGCTGGCCGCCCACGCCAGCTACTTCCTGGGCACCTGTGGCGGTCTGGCCTGGCTCACCCCGTTCATGGGCGTGCCGACGGTCGCCGTCTACGCCGACGACGCGCAGCTCCGGCCGCACCTGCTGATCGCGCGGCTGGCGGGGACGCGCGTCGGAGCGGCCGAGTTCACCTCGCTCGATCTCCGAGCGCTTCGGCGGATCGATGTCGACTGGCGCTCCTGATTCACGGGTCTCGACCTCGCGCGCGCCCGAGGCGGGCGGGCGACGATGGTGGAATGCGCGCCGGATTGCGCTGGCCGCCATCGGCGCGTGCGCCGTCGGCGCCGTGGCCTTCCTCTTCCGCTTCAACGCGCTCGGCGGCGCGCTGGGCGGCTTCGACAACGATCACTTCATCTATCTCGTTCGTACCGACAGCCTGCTCGCGGGCGAGCAGCCGCTGCGCGACTTCGTCGACGCCGAGCTGCGGGGCGCATGGCCGGCGCTCACCTACGCGGCCTCTGCCTGGGCGCAGCAGCTCGGCGGGCGCACGCTGCTGTCGGAGGCGTACCTCACGGTCGGCCTGCTGGCGCTCGCGGATGTCCTCGTGTTCCTTCTCGCTCTCGACCTGTCCCGGCGATGGTCGGTGGCGCTCCTCGCGGCGGCAGTGGCGGTCACCACGGTGCCGAAGTTGTACAACTACCCGAAGGTTCTGGTGCTCGCGCTCGGTGTGTGGCTCGTCCGGGCCGCCGCCAGCCAGCCGACGTCGCTGCGCCTTGGCTTGGGCGCCCTCCTCACCGCCGCGGCCGTGCTGTTCCGCCACGACCTCGGGATCTACGTTGCCGGCGCCCTCGTCACCGCGCTCCTCGCGCGGGATCTCGATCGATGGCGGCTCGCGGCGCGACACACGGCCGTCTATGTGGCGCTGGCGGCCGCGTGCCTGCTGCCTTCCGCGGCGTGGGTCCAGATATACGAGGGGCTGCCGCAATACGTGCGCGACGCCGCCGAGAGCGTCGCGGCCGAACAGGGCCGGACGAACCTGACGCTCCAGCCGCTGGACTGGTCGGCGCCTCTTGCGCGCTCGAATCTGGAAGCAGTCACGTACTACGTGTTCTGGGCCGTGCCGGTCGTGGCGGCCGTGGTGCTGCTCTGTCGCCTTGTGTGGCGGCGTGGGACGCGGCTCACCCGGGACGCCCGCGCAACCGCGATCGGACTGCTCGTCATGGCCGTGCTCGGGAACAGGTCGTTCCTCCGGGCGAATCTCGCCGAACGGTTCGGCGACGTCGTCGTTGCCGTCGCGCTGCTGGCGGCGTGGGTTGCCGGAACCGCGCCGCTGTGGACCTCCGCGATCGTCCGCCGGGTCGTCGTGGCGGTGCCGGTGGCGCTGCTCGTGGTCGTTCTCGGCACGAGTGTCGTCGTCTCCGAGGTCGCCCACGAGCTCCGCACGGGCGGGTTGACCGAATCGTGGGAGGACACCCTACGGCGGTATCGGGCCGTGCGCGAGGAGCTGGGGCGCGTCCCGCCGGCCGTCTGGACGGACGGGGACGAACACGGCACGCTGCGCGCCGCCCGGTACGTGGCCGAGTGCACGCGTCCCGACGACCGCGTACTCGGGATCGGACCGGTGCACGAGATCCACGTGTACGCCAGGCGCCGCTTTGCGGCGGGTCAGGCGTTGTTCAAGCTGTCGCTCTACAGGTCGGAGGCGTTCCAGCGGCGCGCGCTCGAACGGCTGTCACACGAGTCGGTACCCGTGGTGATCGCCGAGATCGAGGAGCTCGGGCTCTTCGGCGAACAGTACCCGCTCGTGTCGCGGTACCTCGGCGAACGGTACCGGGATGCCGGCACGATCACGGTCGACGACGAGCCGCGGTTCCGCGTGCTGGTCGCCGTCGACCGCGAGCCGACCAGGATCGACGCGCGGTTCGGGCTGCCGTGTTTCGCCTGAATTTCGGGGCGTGCGGTACAATAGGCGCTCCCCATCATTGTCGAGGGCCGATGATTGACTGTGTCGCCGGATACCACCTGAATCCGTGGACGTGTGGGATCGCGAAATTCAACATGATCCTGGCGCGGCATCTCGGCCTCCCGGTGGTGGGCATCCGCGACGGAGCGCTGACCGAGTACCGCCGTCCGCTGCTCTCGATCAAGCTGTCCGAGTTCAGCGAGTCCGATGCCGCCAATCTCGACGCCTGGGGGCGACGTCACGCCGGCCGCTTCGAGCTGTTCCTGCATGCGTTCGACGGCGCAGCGATTGAGCTGCGGCTGCTCGGGGCGGCGGCGCGCGTCTCGGTCGCCAACGCGGAGCTCGCCAGGATGCTGCGCCCGGCGCGGCCCGACCTGCAGGAGATGTTCTGCCCGGGCACGATTCTCAGTCCGCAGCGGTACCAGCGTACGGACCTCTCGGTTTTCACCTTTGGGATGGCGCACAAGATTCGCGTGCCGCTGTACCGGCGGCTCCGCGACCTGCTCGAGGCGACGGGCAAGAGCTACTCGGTCTACGTCTCCACGGCGCTCCACGAGAACACGAGCTTCGACGGGTCGTTCGTCGTCCGGTTCGAAGAGCTGCAGTCGATCTTCGATCGGCACGTGTATTTCATGGGCTATCTCTCCGATACGGCCGTGTACAACCATCTGATGGACTGCACGTTCGTCGCCGCGTTCTTCGAGAAGGGGCTGCGCGCGAACAACACGACGGTGAACGCCGCGATGGAAAGCGGCTGTGCGGTCGTCACGAACCTGGACGATTTTTCGCCGGCGGGCCTCGTGCACATGACGAACGTGATCGACATCAGCCGGTGCGACCGGCTGCCGGACCTCGATGAGACGCGGCGCATCGGTCTGACGGCCCGCGAGGTCGCGCACAGCCGCTACGGGTGGGACCAGCTGGTCGCGCAGCTGCGACCGGTCGTTCAGCTGTAGGAGCGGGAAGGTGGCAGGAACACTGAGAATCGGGCGGCATGAAGTCGGCGACCACACGCCGTGCTACGTCATCGCGGAGATCGGCCACAACCATCAGGGGAGCCTGCAGAAGGCGCGCGAACTGTTCCACGAGGCGAAGCTGGCGGGCGTCCATGCCGTCAAGCTGCAGAAGCGCGACAACCGCGGGCTCTATACACGCGCGGCATACAACAAGCCGTACGACAATGAGAACAGCTTCGGCGCGACCTACGGGGAGCACCGTGAGTTCCTCGAATTCGGCCTGAAGGAGTACCAGGAGCTGCAGCGGTACGCCCGGCAGCTCGAGGTCGATTTCTTCGCGACCGCGTTCGACATCACGAGCGCCGATTTCCTCGCCACCCTCGACGTGCCCGCGTACAAGATTGCTTCCGGCGACCTCAAGAGCACGCCGCTCCTCGAGCACGTGGCCCGGTTCGGCAAGCCCATGATCCTCTCGACGGGCGGCGCGCTCATCGAGGACGTGCAGCGCGCCTACGACACGATCATGCCGATCAACCCGCAGCTGGCGCTCCTCCAGTGCACGGCGGGCTATCCGGCCGCCTTCGAGGAGCTGGATCTCCGCGTCGTGGAGCAGTACCGCGAGCGGTTCCCCGGCGCCGTCATCGGGTATTCGGGCCACGACAACGGGATTGCGATGCCCGTGGCGGCCTACGTGCTCGGCGCGCGCATCGTCGAGAAGCACTTCACGCTGAATCGCGCGATGAAGGGAACCGACCATGCGTTCTCGCTGGAGCCGGTCGGTCTGCGCAAGATGATTCGCGACCTCGATCGCACCTGCCGGGCGCTCGGCAACGGCGTGAAGAAGATCTACGAGAGCGAGAAGGCGCCGATCGTCAAGATGGGCAAGAGCCTCGTCGTGGCGCGCGACCTTCCGTCCGGCCACATCCTCGGTCCTGCGGACATCGTCATGAAGTCTCCCGGCGGAGGGATTCCGCCCTACGAGCTCGACAAGGTGCTCGGCCGTGTGACGCTGAAGGCGCTCTACGAGGACGACTTCCTGTCCTTCGAGGTGCTCAGCGAGCCGAACCGCGAGCTCGCGCGTTCGTGAGCGACCGCTCCTTCCGACTCGACAACCAGATCGCCGTCGTGACCGGCGCCTGCGGCAGGCTGGGCCCGGTCTGGGCCGAGGCGCTCGTCGACGCGGGTGCCCGCGTCGGGGCGCTCGATCTGGCTGGCGCGCCCGTCTCCGCCAACTACCAAGCGCTGTCGGAACGGGCGGGCGACCGGATGCGCCGCATCGAGTGCGACGTGACCGAGAGACGGTCGATCGAGCGCGCGCTCGACGAGGTCATCAGCCGGCTGGGCGAGCCGTCGGTGCTCGTCAATAACGCGGGTATCGACCAGCCGCCCGATGCGGGCTCCGATCGTGCGTCCATCGAGAATCTGGCGATCGATCAGTTCCGGCGGATGGTGGAGGTGAACCTCCTCGGGGCGTTCCAGGTCACCCAGGTCGTCGGCGGAAGGATGGCCGCGAGGGGGAACGGCGCGATCGTCAATATCGGATCGTTGTACGGGTCGGTCTCCCCGGACCAGCGGTTCTACGATCACATGCCCGGCAACCTGCCGTTCCTCAAGTCGCCCGCCTACGGGGCCTCGAAAGCGGCGCTCGTCAACATGACGAGGTACTTCGCGACGCTGTGGGGCTCGCGCGGCGTCCGCGTCAACGCGCTCTCGCCCGGGGGCGTGCTGGGCGGGCAGGACGAGCAGTTCCGGGCGAAGTACGTGGCGCGCGTGCCGCTCGGCCGGATGGCGCAGCCGGCAGACCTGAAAGGACCGCTCCTGTTTCTCGCGTCGTCCGCGTCGGCGTACGTCACCGGCCACGAGCTCCGCGTCGACGGCGGATTCACGGCCTGGTAGCGGGCGCCGCCCGCCGCGCCAGTATGATGTACAGATGACCGCCTCGCCCGCCACGCGGCCGGCGCACAACGACCTTGGCGCCATTCCGTCGGTGATTCCCAATCACATCGGCGGGCACGATGCCCTCGCCGTCGGCGGCCGTACCTTCGAGAAGATCGATCCGGCCACGGGGCGTGCGATCTGCCGCGTCGCCCGCTCGACGATCGAGGACGTGCGGGCGGCGGTCGAGGCCGCCCGAGCGGCCCAGCCCTCCTGGGCGGCGACCACCGCCGTTCGGCGCGGCGAGATCCTGCGGCAGATCGCGCTCCTCATGCGGGAGCACAGAACGGCCATCGCCGCACTCGTCGCCCGAGAGACGGGCAAGTCGCACAAGGATGCGCTCGGCGAGACCGATGCCGCCATCGAGATGGGTTTCTTCGTCGCTGGCGAGGGACGCCGCTTCTACGGTCAGACGACCACCAGCGCGGCGCCGAACAAGGCGGCCATGGTGCTGCGGCAGCCGCTCGGCGTGGCCGGCCTCATCATTGCAGCCAATACGCCGATCGCCAACGTGGCCTGGAAGGCGTTTCCGGCGCTGCTCTGCGGCAACGCCGCGATCCTGAAGGCGGCCGAGGACACCCCGCTGTCGGCGTGGGCGTTCGGCGTGCTCGCGCGTACGGCGGGTGTGCCCGACGGCGTCTACACGACGCTGCACGGGTTCGGCGAGGAGGCCGGTGCGCCGCTCGTCGAGCATCCCGACGTGGCGGTGGTGAGCTTCACCGGTTCCTGCGACGTCGGGCGGTGGATCGCCGAGACCGCGGGGCGCCGCCTGGCGAAGACGTGCCTGGAACTCGGCGGCAAGAATCCGTTGATTGTCTGCGACGACGCCGACCTGCAGCCTGCGGTCACATGGGCGCTCGGCTCCGCCTTCAGCAATGCCGGACAGCGGTGCGCCGCGGGCAGCCGGATCGTCGTCTTCGACGCGGTGTACGAGCGCTTCAAGCAGATGTTCGTCGATGCGACGACGCAGCTGAAGATCGGTACGGCCGACACCGACGATTACGGCCCGGTGATCAACGAAGCGCAGATGGCGTCGATGCTCGCCTCCGTCGAGCGGGCCAGGGCCGCCGGCGCGTCCGTGCTCACGGGAGGCCACCGGCTGACGGGTGAGCGGTACGGCGGCGGCTTCTTCGTGGCCCCGACCATCATCGAACACGTCGGCCCGAACGACGAGATCTCGAGGAGCGAGCTGTTCGGTCCAATCACCTGCCTGTATCGCGTCAAGGACTTCGAGGAGGCGATCGCGCTCGCCAACGACTCGCCATTCGGACTGACCGCGTCGATTCACACGAGGAACCTCAACCGCGCCATGGCATTCATCGGCCGGATTCAGTCGGGCGTCGCCATCGTCAACGGCGGGACCTACGGCAGCGAGCCCCACATGCCGTTCGGCGGCCTGCGGCAGTCGGGCAACGGCTGGCGCGAGGCGGGGACGCAGGCGCTCGATGTGTACTCGGACCTGAAGACGGTCTATATCAACCACAACCCGGCTCAGGTCTGATGCCTTCCGCGGTTGCGCTGATTCCCGCACGGCATGGCTCGAAACGGGTGCCTGGCAAGAACGTACGGCAGCTCGGGCCCCACCCAGTCATCGCCTACACGGTCGCGCCGGCGATCGAGAGCGGCGTATTCGAGTCCGTCATCGTCTCGACCGACTCGGAGGAGACCGCCGCGATCGCCAGGCACTACGGCGCTGAGGTGCCATTCCTGAGACCGGCGGAACTGGCGGGCGACACCTCGCCGGACATCGAATGGGTGGAGCATACGCTCACCGAGCTCGCCCGCCGGGGGCGCCGATGGGACTGTTTCAGCCTTCTGCGACCAACCAGCCCGTTCCGCACCGCCGCCACGGTCCGTCGCGCATGGGCCCGCTTCCTCGCGCAGGAGGGCGTCGACTCGCTGAGGGCCGTGGAGAAGTGCGGCCAACACCCGGGCAAGATGTGGGTGGTGGACGGCGATCGCATGTCGCCGCTGCTCGCGGGGGCGCCGAGAGGTCGACCGTGGCACAGCACGCCCTACCAGGCGCTCCCTTCCGTGTACGTGCAGAATGCATCGCTTGAAATCGCCTGGACGCGCGTCGTCTTCGAGCGGCGTACGATCGCCGGCGACGTGCTCGTGCCGTTCTTCACGGAAGGGTACGAGGGGTTCGATATCAACGACCGGCACGACTGGATCGTCGCCGAGCGTCTGATCGCCGACGGCGAGGTGGCGCTGCCGCCGGTTCCGCAGGTTCCCTACGAGGCACAATGGGCGAACAGCAACTCGATCAGGTAACGAGCGACGATCTCGTCCGCGTCCCCGTCTCGGAGTTCCGCCGCCTGCTCGGCGCGAAGCTTCCGGCGGCGCAGAAGGCGGGCGCGTTCGCGGCGCTGGCTCGGATCAACGTGCTCTACATGATTGCGCGCGCGTGGTCGGGACACATGGGCACGAGCTTCAGCTCGCTCGACATCATGAGCTGGCTGTTTCTGAACGAACTCCGCGACCTCGAGAAGGGGCCGGACGCGTGCGACATCTTCTTCTCGTCGAAGGGACACGATGCCCCGGCGCTCTATGCCGTGCTGGTCGGGCTCGGGCTGCTGCCGGAGGACAAGATCGACGCGCTGCGCCGGCTGCACGGGCTCCCCGGGCATCCGCACGTCGAGACCCCCTACATCCAGGCGAACACCGGTTCGCTCGGGATGGGTGTGTCGAAGGCGAAGGGGATGGCGATCGCGAACCGTCTCGTCGGGCGACCGCGCCGCATCTTCGTGCTGACCGGCGACGGCGAACTCCAGGAAGGGCAGTTCTGGGAATCGCTCGCCTCCGCCGCACGCGCCGGGCTCGGCGAAATCGTCGTCATCATCGATCACAACAAGATTCAGTCCGACACGTGGGTTGCGCAGGTGAGCGACCTGGGCGACCTCGAGGCGAAGCTCCGGGCGTTCGGCTGGCACGTCACCCGCTGTGACGGCCACGACCTGCGCGCGCTGGAGGCGACGCTCCGCAGCCTCGATCGCATCACCGACCGGCCGAAAGCGATCGTCGCCGACACCATCAAGGGAAAGGGCGTGTCCTTCATGGAAGGGTCCGCGCTCGAGGCGGGGGAGCTGTACGCCTACCACTCCGGTGCGCCGACCGAGGACGAGTATGCCCGCGGTTCGCGGGAGCTCCTCGCGTGCGCCGTCCAGACCTTCAGGGAAGCGGGGCTCGGCGTCCTCGCCACCGTTGCCGGACAGCGGCCGGCGCGCCGCGAGCCGCGCGTCACCGAGAACCTGCTGACGGCGTACCGCGATGCCCTTCTGCGCGAAGGCGATCGGCACCCGCGTCTCGTCGTGCTCGACGCCGATCTGATCAAGGACTGCGGGCTCGTCCCGTTCGCGCAGAAGTACCCGGACCGGTTCGTCGAGTGCGGCATCGCCGAGCAAGACATGGTGTCGATGGCCTGCGGCATGGCGCGGCGCGGCGCGCTGCCGGTTGCGCACTCGTTCGCCTGCTTTCTCGCGGCGCGGCCGAACGAGCAGATCTACAACCAGTGCAGCGAGGGCTCGAAGGTGGTCTACGTCGGGTCGCTGGCGGGCCTGCTGCCGGGCGGCCCCGGTCACTCACACCAGTCGGTTCGTGACATCGCGGCGCTGGCGTCGGTGCCGCACCTCGTGATGGCCGAGCCGTGCCTCGAAGCCGAAGTGCACGCGCTGGTGGAGTACTTCATCGACACCGCCAGGGAGAGCGCCTACCTGCGGCTGGTCTCGGTCAAGTGGCCCGTGCCGTTTCGCTATCCCGCCGGCCAGCACGTGCGACCGGGCAGGGGGTGGATCGTCCGGGACGGCGAGGACCTCGTCGTGTTCGGCTACGGGCCATGGTTGCTGTCGAACGCCTGGCACGCGGCGGAGGAGCTGGAACGGACGACGGAGGCGACCACACGGCTGGTGAACCTGCCATGGCTCAACAGGGTCGATCCCGTGTGGCTGGCGGAAGCCATCGGACGCCGCCGCGCCGTCGTCGCCCTCGACAACCACTACGTGCGTGGCGGTCAGGGCGACATGCTTGCTGCCGCGGTCGCGGAGCTCGCCCTCGATCCGCCAGCGAGCGTGGCGAGGCTGGGCGTCACCGAGCTTCCTGAATGCGGCACCAACGACGAAGTGCTGACCCATCACGGGCTCGACATCGCGTCGCTCGCCCGCGCGTTTCGCGGCGCCGTCGAGCGGCGGCCCAGCCGGGGAATCTCTCAGTTCGTATGACGGTCCTCTTCTGGGACATCGACGGCACGCTCATCACGACGCGGCGGGCCGGCATGTACGCGTGGAACGACTCGGTCCAGGAGTTGACCGGCCGCCAGTTCGATCTGAAGGTACAGGTGCGTACCGCCGGGCTCACCGACTACCAGATTGCCGTGAAGACGTTCGAGCTCCTGGGAGTCGCACCCGATCCGGCACTGGTCGAGCGGCTCGTGCGGCGGTACGAGGAGCTGCTGCCGGCCAGCCTTCCACGCAAGGCCGGGTACGTGCTCCCCAACGTGCGTGAGATTCTCGAACAGCTGCGCGACCGGTCGGACGTCCGCTCGTACCTGCTGACAGGCAACACGCGCGGCGGCGCGCGCGCCAAGCTGACCCACTTCGGGCTGATCGAGTACTTCCCGGACGGCGCGTTCGCCGAGGACGCCGGGGCGCGTTCGGCGATTGCGGCGCGCGCATTGCAGCTGGCCCGCCGCACTGCCCCCGTGGCCGACGACCGGGTCTTCGTCATTGGCGACACGCCCCACGACATCGAGTGTGCTGGGGCGATAGGCGCCCGTACGATTGCGGTCGCCACCGGCGGCTACACGCTGGAGGAGTTGCGGGCGTATGATCCCTGGCGCGCGTTCGAGGAGCTGCCGGCGGCAGGGGAGTTTGTCGCCCTCATCGACGGCAGCTCGCGGGGCGCGCAGCCGCACGCAGGTCGATGCGTGTCCACATGAAGCACGCAATCCGAAGATTCCCGGGCCTGTGGCGGGCAACCCGCCTGGCCCGGCGCTGGTATCACGCGCGGTTCGACGCCTACCCGGACTGGCGCCGCGTTCTGGCGGGGGAACCGGCGGGGTGGGCGTCGGCCCGTGCCGCCGCCCAGGGCGGCCCGCGCGTGCTGATGGCGACCGCGATCGGCTCCTACGCGCACGCGGTCACGCTGGAGAGCGCGGTCGCCGCCGCGCTGACGCTCCGCGGCGCCGAGGTCCACGCGCTCCTCTGCGACGGTGCGATGACGGCGTGCGCGGAATGCGAGGCGTCGCTCTACCCGGACGCCTCCAGATTCCTCGAACACGGCCCGAGCCGCGATCTCTGCCGCGACTGCACGTGGCCGGCCGAACGCGTCTACGCGCAGCTCGGCCTCACGGTCCACCGCTACTCGGAGTGGTTGGGGCCCGATGATCGGGCCGAGGCGCGCCGCCTCGCCTCCAGCGTGCCGCTCGAGGCGATTCGGACGCTGACCTTCGACGATCTGGCGATCGGGGAACACGCCTGGGCCGGCGCCTTGCGCTTCTTTGCGGCGGGCTCGCTCGACGCGGAGCCGACCGCGGAGCCGGTGCTGCGGCGCTATCTCGAGTCGGCGCTGCTGACCGCGTTCGCGTCGCGGCGCCTGCTGCGCGCCGTGCCGTTCTCGTCGGCCGTCCTGACCCACGGCATCTACGTGCCCTGGGGTATCGTCGGCGACGTGGCGCGGCGCGAAGGCGTGCACGTCGTCACCTGGAACGTGGCGTACCGGAAGCGGCGATTCATCTTCAGTCATGACGACACGTACCATCACACGCTCATGACCGAGCCGCGCGAGCACTGGGAGCGGCTGGATCTCTCGCCGGCGCAGGATCGCGAGTTGACGAAATATCTGTCGAGCCGCCGCGACGGGCTGTTCGACTGGATCGTGTTCCACCGCGCGCGCCGGCAGGACCCGGAGGAGATCGCACGGCACCTCGGTCTGGATCGATCGAAGCCGGCCATCGGCCTGCTGACCAACGTGACGTGGGACGCCCAGCTCCACTATCCGGCGAACGCGTTCCCCGACATGCTCGAATGGCTCGTGCAGACCTGCGAGTACTTCGCCACGCGGCCGGACCTCCAGCTCCTCATCCGCGTGCACCCGGCGGAGATCAGCGGGTTTCCGCCGTCGCGGCAGCCCGTGCTCGCCGAGCTTCATAAGCGCCTCCCGCGGCTGGCGCCGAACGTCCTCGTCGTGCCGCCGGAGAGCGACATGAGCACCTACGCGCTCATGTCGCTGTGCAACGCGGCGATCATCTACGGCACGAAGATGGGCGTGGAGCTCACGAGCATCGGGCTCCCGGTCATCGTGGCCGGGGAGGCATGGATCCGGAACAAGGACCTCACCGACGATGCCAGCTCGCCCTCCGAGTACTTCCGGATCCTCGCGGGGCTGCCGTTCCCCGGCCGCCTGGAAGGGACGCGGCTCGTGCGCGCCCGGCGCTACGCCTATCACTTCTTCTTCAATCGCATGATCCCGCTTCCGTTCATCGACCCCAAGGCGGGCTTTCCCATCTACCGGCTGCGGCTGGAGCGGCTGGAGCAGCTCCGGCCCGGGGCGTCCCGCGGACTGGACACAATCTGCGACGGCATCCTGGGCAGACGGCCGTTCGTGATGGAGGCCGGCGACAGCGTGGCTGGGGTTCAGCCGGCGGCGCAGGCGTACGCGGTGGGAACTCGGGGGGGGCTCGCCGGCCGCTGAGAGCGTGATGGGTCTTCTGGTGCTCGTGTTCGCCGTCGCCACCTCCTGCAGCCTGGCGGGCGGCGCGCTGGTGCGCCGGGTGGCGACCGCGCGCGGGGCGGTCGTTCCCCTCCGCCCGGACCGCTGGCACTCGTCTCCGACGCCGACGATGGGGGGCATCGCCATCGCGGCAGCGACGATGGCCGGCTTTGCGGTCGTCGGGTTCCGCACCGACCTGCTGGCGTCGGCCAGCGAGTGGTCGGCCGTTCCGCTCGCCGCACTCGCGATGTTCGTCGTCGGCGTGCTGGACGATCGCCTGCAGCTGTCGCCGGTGGCGAAGCTGGTTGCGTCGCTTGCGATCGGCGCCTTCCTCGTCTTTGCCCTGGCGGGCGTCGGCCCCGAGGGCGCGCTGCCGTCGGTCTACACGCTGGTCGCGACCGTCTGGTTCGCCGGCATCTGCCATGCGCTCAACCTGCTCGACAACATGGACGGCCTGGCGGCGGGCATCGGCCTCATCGCAGCCGTCTTCCTGGCCGCCCTGCTGGCGGGGTTCCTGGGACCGACGCTCGTCGTGCTGCTGACGGCGCTCTCTGGGGCGCTGCTCGGCTTCCTGTACTGGAACCGCAGCCGCGCCCGCCTCTTCATGGGCGACTGCGGCAGCCTCTTCATCGGCGCCCTGCTCGGTGCGGCGTCGCTCGTGCCGATCTACAACGCGCCGCTCGCCTTCATCAGCCCGACCGTGATCGTCGTGCTGATTCTCATCGTACCGTTGTTCGACACCGGCTTCGTGCTCGTGCTGCGCCGGCTCGCCGGGCGCAAGGCGACCAAGGGCGGCACCGATCACGTCTCGCACCGGCTCGTGTCGCTGGGGTTCTCCGAGCGGAGCGCCGTCCGGATTCTCTACCTGCTCGGCATTGCCGGCGGCACGACGGCCTGGGTGCTCGTGCTGCGCCGCGGCGCGGAGCCGATGCTGCCGCTCGTCGCCGCCTTCGGCGTGGGGATTGTTCTGATGGGCATCTATCTGGCCCGCGTGCCCGCCTACGACGCTGGAGATTTCGTGGCGCTGCAGAAGTCGTCGTTCGCGCCGTTCCTCAAGGACTTGGCGTTCCGGTGGCACGCCGCTGAGGTGCTGCTGGACCTCGTGCTGATCACGGTCTGCTACTACCTCGCGTACCGACTCCGGTTCGAGGACGAGGCGCTGGACATCTTCTTGCCGTACTTCACCTCCTCGCTGCCGGTCGTGCTCGGCTGCAAGCTGGCCGCGCTCTACGGATCCGGGCTGTACCAGCGGTCGTGGTCCACCTTCGGGCTTCGCGACGTGGCGGCGGTCCTGCGCGGCGTCGGATTCGGTTCGCTGCTGTCGGTCCTGACGGCGGCCTACCTCTATCGCCTCGTCGGCTTCTCCCGGACCGTCTTCGTGCTCGATGCCCTGCTGCTCGCGGTCGCGGTCGTCGCCACGCGTGCGTCCTTCAAGACGATGAACCTTGTGGCGGCGACGCGCAGCAAGCGGAACCGGCGCGTGCTCGTGTACGGCGCCGGCGCATTCGGCCAGACGCTCGTCCGGGAGATGCGCGCCAATCCGATGTGGAAGATGAACCCGGTCGCCTTCATCGACGACGACCCGATGAAGACGAAGCGGTGGATCATGGGCGTGCCGGTGCGCGGCACGCTCGACGAGCTGGAGCGGACGCTCCGGACCTACGCGATCGACGAAGTGGTGCTGAGCAGCCAGTCGATCAACGGCAGCGTCGAACACCGGATCCGGGAAGTCTGCGCCGAGCTGAACCGGCCCGTCCGGCGGCTGTACATGGATATCCGGTAGACTCAGTTCCGCCAAGACCCGGAACGTCCCAGGCCACAGAGACGCCCCAGAAGGCCACAGAGACGCCGAGACACAGAGAAAGAAACATAGAATTGTCCTCTGTGCTCTTGTGTCTCTGTGGCCCGTGGGAGTAAGGACGCGACCGGGCGGCGCCAGGCTCCGGATCGGGATCGACGGCCGCGCCTTCGCCTCGCCGGCGCCGGGCATCCGCCGCTATGTCGCGGGTCTCGTGCGCGGGCTGCTCGCCCTCGGCGAGCCGATCGACGTGGTGGCGCTCGGCGGACGTGACTCGAGCGCGCTGCCGCCAGGGACGGGGCACGTCGAGGAACCGCCCCACCCTCCCACCAACCTCGGATGGACCCTCGTCGGCATTCCACGGGCGGCGCGGCGCGCCCGTGTCGACGTGATTCACGCGCCGGCGTACACGGCCCCGTTCTGGTCGCTCGTTCCGACCGTGCTCACCATCCACGACGTCAGCTACGAGCTGCATCCGCAGTGGTATCCCTATCGCCGCGACTGGATGCGCCGTGCCTTCTACCGCGGCAGCGCGCACGCGGCATCGCATATCCTGACCGTCTCGGCGTTTTCCGCGTCGGAAATTTCGGCGGCGTACCGGATCCCCCGCGAACGAATTACCGTGGCGCCTCCGGGCGTCGACGAGGCGTTTCAGGCGAGCGAACCTGGCCCCGCCGGTGAGCTCCCGGCCGGCGTGGCGCCGCCGTTCCTGCTGCACGTTGGTGATCTGCACGAGCGGCGCAACCTTCCGATGCTGGTCGAGGCGGTGCTCGCGGCCCGTCGCGACTGTGGCGCGTGCGCGGCCGTGTCCCTCGTGCTCGTCGGCACCGACCGCGGCGTTGGCGGAGCGCTGCGGGCGCTGGCGGCGGAGGCAGGCGAGGCCGCCGCTATCGTGCAGGTCTCGAGCGTCAGCGATCGACAGCTCCGCGCGCTATACCGGCACGCGATCGCCTTCGTGTATCCGTCGCTCTACGAGGGGTTCGGGCTGCCGCTCGTCGAGGCGATGGCGAGCGGGACGCCGATCGTCGCGTCGGGAACCGCCTCGATTCCGGAAGTCGTTGGCGAGGCGGGGCTGCTCCTCGACCCCACGGTACGCGACGCGTGGACGGGCGCAATCGTCGACGTCGTGAACGACGGCGGCCGCCGCGCCGAGATGCGCGAGGCGGGGCTGCGCCGCGTCGGGCAGTTCACGTGGGCGCGAACGGCCCGCATGACCCTGGACGTGTATCGCCGTGTTGCCTGACGTGTCGGTGGTGATCGCCACCTGGAACGGGCGGCAGTACCTCCAGTCCTGCCTCGAGGCCCTCGCGGCTCAGGAGGAGATCGACGCCGAGATCATCCTCGTGGACAACGCATCCACCGACGGGACGGTGGACTTCGTGCGCGCGCGGTTTCCCTACGTCCGGATCGTCGCCCTGCCGGAGAACCGGGGTTTCGCCGGTGCCAACAATGTCGGCGCGCGGGAGGCGCGCGGCCGTTTCGTGGCGTTCCTCAACAACGACACCATCCCCGACCCGCGGTGGCTGCGGAGGCTGCGCGAGGGGATCGATCCGCAGGCGGGCTACCTCCTCGTCACGTCGCGCCTGGTCTACATGCACGACCCGGCGATTGTCGACAGCGCGGGCGACGGACTCCTCCGCTGGGGCGGTGCGTTCAAGCGCCATCACGGTGCGCCGGCGGAGCTGGCGGCCGAGTCGGGGGAGGTGTTCGGCGTCTGCGGCGCCGCCTGCCTGATCTCGAAAGCGGTGTTCGACGAGCTGGGGGGCTTCGACGAGGACTTCTTCGCGTCGCACGAGGACGTCGATCTGTCCTATCGCGCCCGCCTCCGGGGATACCGCTGCCGGTACGTGGCGGACGCCCTCGTGCGACATCACGGAAGCGCGACGATCGGTCGGGTGAGTGCCTTCGCCGTGTTCCAGGGCCAGCGGAACGTCGAGTGGCTCTATCTGAAGAACACGCCCGCGGGGCTGCTCGTGCGCACGCTCCCGGGTCATCTGATCTACAACGCGGCGGGGGCGGCGTATTTCGCCCGGGTCGGCCTGTTCGGAACGTTCCTCAGGGCGAAGGTGGCGGCCCTCGCCGGACTGCCGCGGGTGTGGCGGAAGCGGCAAGTGGTGCAGCGGACGAGAACGGTGCCGGTGGGCGCCATCGAAGCGCACCTCGAGCGGCGCTGGATGGCGGCGAAGGCGCGCGAGAAGCGCTTCGACACCGGGCTGGCGCGGAGGCCGTCGTGACGAGGCCGGACGTCAGTGCCATCGTCGTGAACTACAACGCCGGCGCTGAGCTCCGGCGCGCCCTGCGGTCGGTCGCCGACGAGCTCGGCCCGGCCGACTGGGAGGCCGTCGTGATCGACAACGCGTCGGTCGATGGCAGCGGCGACATTGTCGGCGAATTCGGCCCGCGAGTGCGGCTCCTCCGGAACGAACGGAACGTCGGATTCGCTCGCGGGGTCAACCAGGGGCTGGCGGCGACGTCGGCGCCGCTCGTCCTCGTCATGAATCCCGACTGTCGGCTCATGGAGGGCGCGTTCGCGTCGCTCCGGCGGGAGCTCGAGCACTCGGAGAGCTGCGCGATGACGGGCCCGCGCATTCTGGATCCCGATGGATCGGAGCAGGGCAACGCCCGCGGCGATCCCGACATGTTCACGGGACTCTTCGGCCGCACGACGCTGCTGCGCCGCGCGTTGCCGGGCCTGCCGGTTTCGAGGCGCAACGTGATCAGCGCCGCGGCTGCGCGAAAGGGGAAGACGAGCGTCAAGGTCGACTGGCTGTCTGGCGCGTGCATCCTGGCGCGCCGCGCCGCGCTGCATGCCGTGCAGGGGTTCGACGAGCGCTACTTCCTCTACTGGGAGGACGCGGATCTCTGCCGCCGCCTGCGCAGCCGTGGCTTCGAGGTTCGATACGTCCCCGGCGCCACCGCAGTCCATCGCGTCGGCCAGTCGAGCCGCAGCGCCAGGGCGGCGGCGATTCAGGCCTTTCACGAGAGCGCCTACCTGTACTACGCCACGCACGTCGCCGCGCATTCGTGGCCGCGGCGGCTGCTGGCGCGGACGCTGCTGTCGGCGCGGTGCTGGCTGCGTCTGCGAAGGACCAGGCTGGCTGCGCCGACGGACCGGATGTGAGGCCGGCGACAACACGTTGTCAGAGGACCTCGGCCGCAAGGGCCGCGACCGCCTCGCCGATCGCGAGGCATGCCGTCAGGCCGGGCGACTCGATTCCCGCGGCGTGGACGAGTCGCGGACACTGCCGGTCGCGTCGGATCAGGAAGTCCGCAAACGACTGCTCGGGCGGATGCAGCTTCGGCCGGATCCCACTGCCGCCGAGGCGCAGGTCTTCCAGCCGCAGCTCCGGCAGCAGCTCCCGCGCCGGTTCGAGGAACGATTCCACGGGAAGCCGATCCCCTTCGTAGTCGTCCTTGCGGGCCTGGAAGCGGAACGTCGGGCCGAGCGTCACGTTGCCGCGCGTGGTCTTGGTGAGATGGACCCCGAGCGAATGGCCCGACGCGTGCGGTAGCGGATACACCGGGCCGTGCACCAGAGCGCGCCTGGACGGGACGAGTTCCGCGTACTCGCCCCGGCACGGATAGATGCGGAACGCTTCGCCGCCGAGGAGCGCCGACACTTCGTCGGCGTACAGCCCGGCAGCGTTCACGACGAGGCGCGCGGCGATGGTCTCGGCCGGCGTCCGCAGCTCGAGCGTGGCGCCGGTGGCGTCGGCCGCCACGAGCGGCGAGCCGGGCAGAATCGCGGCGTCGTGCGCGCCGCACTGCTTCACGAGCTCGCGCACGAGCGCGTCCGCCTCGATGATGCCGGTGTTGGGCGAGTAGAGGGCGGCCGACGCGCGGATGTGAGGCTCTCTCGCGCGGATGAACGCCCGATCGACGAGACGGAGTTCCTCGACGCCGTTCGCCTCGCCGTGCGACCGCAGGGCGTCGAGCGCGTCGCGCTCGTCGTCTCGCGCCACGATGAGCTTGCCGCAGCGGCGGAACGGCACGCCGTGCGTGGCACAGAACTCGTACAGCATGCGGGCGCCCTCGATGCAGTAGCGCGCTTTCAGCGTGCCGGCGGGGTAGTAGATCCCCGCGTGGATCACCTGGCTGTTGTGCGTGCTCGTGGCCATGCCGGGTCGCGGCTCGCGTTCGAGGACGCAGACGCTGTGTCCGCGCCGCGCCAGGGACCACGCCGAGGCGAGTCCCACGACGCCGGCGCCGATGACGGCGATGTCGATCCGGGATGTCTCCATGACGCTTCCGCGAAAAATGGTACGATGACGCAGCCGTTTGCAATGAACGATTTGTGAGGCTTGCCTGCATCTGGTCGCTCCCGAGCCGCTTGTCGCCAGTCACGCATGGGTAATCGCCGTGTGCTCGTCGTCGGGGCCGCCGGCCGCCTCGGCGCGGCCATCGTGGACGTGTTCGCGGACCGGGTGGTGATCGCTCACACCCGCGCCTCGCTCGACATCACCGACGCGGCCTTGGTGACGAAGGCGGTCCAGGACGCGGCGCCGGCCGTCATCGTCAATTGCGCCGCGTTCAACGATGTCGACGGGGCCGAAGACCGGCCCGCCGAGGCGCTGGCGACCAACGCACTCGCCCTCCGTACGCTCGCCCGCGCGGCCGACGTCGCCGGCGCCACGCTGGTGCACTACGGGTCCGATTTCGTCTTCGACGGCACCGCGACCGAGCCGTACCGCGAAGACGCGTCACCCTCGCCGATGAGCACCTATGCGGCCAGCAAGCTGCTCGGCGAATGGTTTGCGCTCGACGCGGCGCGCGGATTCGTCCTGCGCGTCGAAAGCCTGTTTGGCGGGCCGCGCGGATTGACGGGACGCCGCGGCTCGCTCGACGGCATCGTGGAGGGACTGCAGCAGGGGCGGGCGGTCCCGGTGTTCACCGATCGCGTCGTGTCGCCGAGCTACGTTGACGACATCGCCCGCGCCACCAGGCATCTCATCGACACCGAGGCGGCGCCCGGACTGTACCACTGCGTGAATTCGGGGCATGCCACCTGGTATGACGTCGCCGTGGAGGCCGCCCGCATTCTCGACGTCACGCCGAGACTCGAACCGATCACGATGGATCAGGTTCGACTCAAGGCGCGGCGTCCCCGTTTCTGCGCGCTGGCGAATCGGAAGCTGGCGGCGGCCGGATTCGTGATGCCCGCATGGCACGACGCGCTGCGGCGCTGGCTGGCCTCCCCGGAGGGCGGCATCCGGCACGATACAATGGACAGGGTTCATGGCTAAGCGCGCAGTCATCACCGGAATCAGCGGGCAGGACGGCTCGTACCTCGCCGAACTGCTGCTCGACAAGGGCTACGAGGTGACCGGCATCGTGCGGCGCCTCAGCGCGTCCAATCTGTGGCGCATCGAGCACCTGCTCGATCGGGTCACGCTCCGGCCGGCGGATTTGCTCGATCAACTGTCTCTGGTGCGGGTCGTTCAGGACGTGCGCCCCCACGAGCTCTACAACCTGGCGGCGATGTCGTTCGTTCCGGCGTCGTGGGACCAGCCGATGCTCACCGGCGAGTTCAACGCGCAGGGCGTCACGCGGGTACTCGAGGCGATCCGCCAGGTGGATCCGAGCATCCGGTTCTACCAGGCCTCGTCGAGTGAGATGTACGGCCGCGTACGCGAGGTGCCGCAGACCGAACTCACACCGTTCTACCCTCGGAGCCCGTACGGTGTGTCCAAGGTCTTCGGCCACTACATCACGGTCAACTATCGTGAGAGCTACGGTCTGTTCGCCGTCTCCGGCATCCTGTTCAATCACGAGTCGCCGCGGCGGGGCATCGAGTTCGTCACGCGCAAGGTCAGCGACGGCGTGGCCCGCATCAAGCTGGGACTGGCGGACCATCTCGGACTCGGCAATCTCGATGCGTGCCGCGACTGGGGGTACGCGGCCGATTACGTGCGCGCCATGTGGATGATGCTGCAGCAGGACGAGGCCGACGATTACGTCATCGCCACCGGCGTGTCGCACTCGGTCCGGCAGCTCGTCGAATGCGCGTTCGGCTGCGTGGGGCTCGACTGGCGGAAGTACGTGCGCGTCGACCCGGCATTCCTCCGTCCGGCCGAAGTGGACCACCTGATCGGCGATTCGAGCAAGGCGCAGAGGGTGCTCGGGTGGAAGCCGGAGGTCGACTTCGAGCATCTGGTGGCCCGGATGGTCGACGCCGACCTCGCGCGGCTCGCCGGACGGCCGACCCCCATCGCCGCGACACCGTAAACAGGAAGACCATGACGACCTTGAAGGAGAGGATCCGCGATCGATCCGCGCGCGTCGGCATCATCGGGCTCGGGTACGTGGGGCTGCCGCTGGCTGCCGAGTTCGCGAAGAACGGTTTCGACGTGACCGGATTCGACATCGACACGGCCAAGGTGGATGCCATCAACGCGGGCCGCAGCTACATCCTCGATGTCGCGAGCGACGACATCGCCGCCTCGGTGCGCGAGGGTCGGCTGCGGGCGACGACCGACATGTCGCACCTCCGCGACATGGACGTCGTCGATATCTGCGTGCCGACGCCGCTGCGGAAGACGAAAGACCCGGACCTGTCGTACGTCGTGCAGGCCGTGGATGCCGTGAAGACGCACCTGAGGCCTGGGCAGCTCGTCATTCTCGAGTCGACGACGTATCCGGGAACGACCGATGAGGTGGTGCAGCCGGCGCTCGAGGAGCGTGGGTTCAGAGCCGGCGTCGATTTCCACCTGGCGTTCTCGCCCGAGCGCGTCGATCCCGGCAACGCCACGCACACGACGCGCACCATTCCGAAGGTGGTCGGCGGCGTGAACCGGCTGAGCACGGAGCTCGCCTCCGACTTGTACGGCTCGATCATCGAGACGGTCGTTCCCGTCAGCTCGACCCAGGTGGCGGAGATGGTCAAGCTGCTGGAGAACACGTTTCGGGCCGTGAACATCGGACTCGTCAACGAGATTGCCCTGATGTCCCACCGGATGAACATCGACGTGTGGGAGGTCATCGACGCCGCCAGCACGAAGCCGTTCGGCTTCATGCCCTTCTATCCGGGCCCGGGCCTGGGGGGCCACTGCATCCCGATCGATCCGTTCTACCTCTCCTGGAAGGCGCGCCAGAACGGATTCGAGTGCCGCTTCATCGAGCTGGCGGGCCACGTCAACGGGTCGATGCCGTCCTACGTGGTGGAGCGGATCGGCGAGGCGCTGAACACCATGCGCAAGGCGATCAACGGCTCGCGGGTGCACCTGTTCGGCGTGGCGTACAAGAAGGACGTGAGCGACATCCGCGAGTCCCCGGCGCTGGATATTCTCGAGCTGCTGCATCGCCGCGGCGCCATCGTGAGCTACACCGACCCGTACATCCCGAAGCTGCAGCACGGGGGTCTGAACCTGTGTTCGGTTCATGAAGACCAGGGCGACGGCGTCGACTGTGCCGTCATCTGCACGAATCACCGCGCATTCGACTACGGTGCGATCGTGGCCCGCTATCCGCTCGTCGTCGATACCCGGAACGCCCTGAAGGGCTTCCAGGCGCCGCACATCTTCCGCCTGTAGGGCGACGCCCGTCGTCGCTACGGGACCTCCTCGAGCGAGATCCACCTGATCCCGCCGATCATCGCGGCAATGGGCCGCTCGGCCCGCCGCCTGCCCAGCCGCGTCTCCTGCGTCGTGAACTGGTTGGCCCGCAGATCGATGCGCCGAAACGGCGCGGAGCTCGGCCGAGGGACCGGCACGTCGTAGGTCAGCCAGCGGCCCGCCGGAATCTCCCGCCGATCGACGACCTCACCAGCAACGGCCATCTCAACGACGAGCGGTCGCCGGAGCGTGATGTCCGGTGCGCGTGCGCGCAGCCGAAGGAAGCCTGCGTCGCTCGACACGTACGTCACCGCGTGGCGCGTCATCCAGCGGAACGCCGTACCGTCCGGCGCGGTCTCGATGCCGTGGAATCCCTGTTCGGACGGCGGAGCCGTCACGCGCGCGTACGAGAGGGTCGCCCATGCCACGCCGACGGCAAGGAGCGCGCACGCCGCTGCAACGAGCGCGCCGTTCCTGTACGGCAGCCGCGGGGGGGTATCCATCCCGCCGACGAGCGCTCCGCACGCAATCCAGAAGGGGAAGGCCGCCTCCGAGACGAGCAGCGGGTGGCCGGTTAGACAGGTCAGGAGATAGGCGCTCATCCCGGCAAAGAGCCCGACCACCCCCGGCGTCGCGTCGGATGGTCGCTCGCGCGCGGCACTCCACCCCGAGGCAACCATGGCCGCGACCAGCCACAGGAACAACAGCCCTCCGACGATGCCGAGCTCGGCGAACTGCTGCGCGAAATAGTTGTGTGCGTTCTCGTTGCCGTACAGTTCGCGCAGCGCGGCCGGCATGAACTGCGCGGACCGGTCGAAGTACCGTCCGACTCCGACGCCGTAGAGTGGCGCCGAGACGAACATGCGGGCGGTCGTCTCGAGGAACTGCGATCGCAGACTGGCCGCCCGTCCCGCGCTCCCCTGGACGTCCGGCTGCCATTCCATCGTGGCGGCGCCGGCGAGCAGCACCAGCCCCACCACCGTGACGGAGACGGTGGCCTGCCGCCGCGTCAGTGGCCACCGGCGCTGTGCGATCGCCAGGATAGCCAGTCCGCCCAGTGCCGCGAGGAAGGATGTCCTCGATCCTGTGAGCCACAGCGCAGGAACGATCGGGAGAAGCGGCAGCAGCCAGCTCGCGCGGCGGCGTGGCTCGAGCATCGCCAGCGCCACCGACGTCAGGCCGGCAAGCACGTACAGCGACCCGGCCGCGTTCAGATCGCGCAGATGGAGGCTCGCCCGTTCGCCGCGCACGTACCGGAGCAGGAACCACGCGCCGTACTGCGCCCCGGCCCACTGCCGCGCGATGTCGACCAGCGTCGCGCCGGCGAGCACGGCCAGCGCGCCGACCAGCGTCCACGCCACAGCGCGGCGAAGCCGGGGATCGCCGCGCACGATGGCGGTGGATGCACACAGCAGTCCCATTCCGGTGAGGCTCTGCAGGAGCGTCCACGTTTCGGGCTCTGGGCTCGAATAGACCAGATGATCGGTCGGAATCGACTGGAACAGAAAGAGGGGCAGCGCCCGGACGGGCACTCCTGCGGCGCCGGCGATCGTCAGCATCAGCCACGATGCGATGAGGGCCGCCGCATAGAGCGCAGCGGCCGTCGTGACGGCGCGCCCTCCGGCGCCCGTGTCCGGTCCCCGCGGCGCGAGCGGCGGCCACACCCGAAGGAGCCATGCGGAGAACAGCGCCCATGCGAGCAGTTCCGCGGGACGCGCCGGCGGCGGTGCCAGGAGCGAGGCCGCGGGAGCGAGTCCCGCCACGAGCAAGAGGCCGGCGCCGGGACGCCAGAGCGTCGCCAGGAAGACGAGGGCGGCGGCGAGCCCGGCGGTTCGCGGGACGTCGGGCGCCAGCATCGCCGGGCCCACCCATGCCGCCAGTGTGGCGCCGAGGAGGACCTGGGCGACTCGGACGACCAGCGTCACGGCCGTCGGCCGATCGCCGCGTAGTCGAGCCACGTGAACAGCAGGCGGTTGATCCGCTCCACGTTGGCGTTCAGCGTGTCCACTGTGTCGCCGAGCGATGCATGCGGGGCGAGCGGCTGCAGCTTTTCGTGCTCTGGATAGGGCGAACGGTAGCGGATCTCCACGCCCTGGAACCCGCTGGCGATGAGCAGGAACTTGAGCGTGTCGGGATGCAAGGCCCGTACGTGCGTGATGTCGCGGAGGTAGCTCTCGAAGAACGCGAACCAACAGGCCGGATTGATCGTCTCGAGCACGATGGGCGCGCCAGGCTGCAGCTTGTCGTAGGCGGCCTCCAGGAGCGCGTTGAGATAGTGGGGCTCGAGGTGCTCGACAACCTGGGCGGCGAACAGGCCACCCACCGATCGGTCGGGCTGCCGTGACAGGTACGCCACCGCGTCGGCTTCCTCGGCCTCCATTCCCTGCTGCCGGCAGACGTCGATCATCGCACCGTTGATGTCAACGCCCCGCGCCGGGATTCCCGCGTCGCGGAGCAGCGTGAGGAATTCGCCCCGGCCGCAACCGATATCGAGGACGTTCTGGGCTCCCTGGAAGAGCGGCACATACTCCGATACCCGCTGCCGGATGTCGCTCGAAGAGCCGCGAAACTGGTCCTCGAACCCCACGTACTTGTGGCTGTCGAGCGATTCGATGGCTGGAGCGGCGGTAGACACGCTGGCCGCGACTGCCGGACGCGCTGTTCCCTCGCTCAGGCGGCCGATCTCGCGTTTGAGGTTCTGGACCGCCTGCTGCAGCACGCCAAACGAGGTCCGCAGCTCCTCATGCGCCGTCGTCAGCGACGCGACGGCACTGCCGGTGCGGCGCTCCCATGCGGCCAGGGCCTGGTGGTGTCGCTCGATCTCGTCCCGGTAGCCCTCCATCTCGCCGGCCTGGCGCTCGAGCTCTTCCGTAAACGATCGGATCGGCTCCCGGATCTGCTCCTGGATCTGCTCCTCGATCCAGCGGATCGTCTGAGCGCTGGCGTGGTGCGCCGCCGTCGCAACCGCTTCGTTCCGGTTGAGATGTTCCACCAGCGCGGCGTTGAACTCGCGCTGACGGAACAGGATGCGGCCCAGCCAGGCCCGAACGCGGTCGGTCAGCCGGCTGCGCCAGCCGCCCGGCGTGACGGGCGCAGTGAAGTCGTACAGCGCGTTGAGGCGTTCGATTTGGGAGCGGTCGGGAGGAGGGATCGGCGCCGGACGCGGCGGCAGCGTATCGCTCATCGGCTAACGGCCGACCATGCCTTCCACCGGGCTGCTGGCCGTCGCGTACATCTTGCGGGGGATGCGGCCCGCCAGGTACGCCAGCCGTCCCGCGACGACCGCGTGCCGCATCGCCTCCGCCATGGCGACCGGATCGTCGGCGCCCGCAATGGCCGTATTCATCAGGACGCCGTCGGCGCCGAGTTCCATGGCGAGCGCCGCATCCGACGCGGTTCCGACACCGGCATCGACGACGACCGGCACACGGGCGAATTCCCGGATGATGCGCAGGTTGTTCGCGTTCTGAATCCCGAGCCCCGATCCGATCGGCGCGCCGAGCGGCATGACGGCAGCGGCGCCGGCGTCCTCGAGCTTCCGGCAGACGATGGGATCGTCGTTGGTGTAGGGCAATACGACGAAGCCGTCGCGCACCAGCGTGCGCGTGGCCGCCACGAGCGCTTCGGTGTCGGGGAACAGCGTGCGCTCGTCGCCGATCACCTCCAGCTTCACCCAGTGCGACAGCCCGGCTTCGCGCGCCAGGTGCGCTGTCCGCACCGCTTCCTCGGCCGTGTAGCATCCGGCCGTGTTCGGCAGGACGAAGATGCGGTCGGTGTCGATGTAGTCGAGGAGCGACTCGCGCGAGCGGTCGCTGATGTTCACACGCCGCACCGCCACCGTCACGATCTCAGCGCCCGAGGCCGCATGTGCCTGCGCCATCACGGGGAATGACGAATACTTGCCGGTGCCGACGATCAGCCTCGACGTGAAGCTGCGGCCCGCGATAACGAACGGCGTGTTGCTCATGTCAGCCACCACCCACGAAATTCACGATCTCGATGCAGTCGCCCTCGTGCACGATCGTCTCCGCGAAGAGCTGCCGCTTGAGGATCGAGTAGTTGTACTCCACGGCCACGCGGCGGGGGTCGATCGACAACGTCTGAAGCAAGTCGGCCACAGACAGAGGCTCGTCGAGCTCGTACGCGTCGCCGTTGAGCGTGATCAGCAAGGACCGTCGCTTGGAGGACCACCCCAGCGTACCGCGCGGGTTCCAGCCAAGTCAAGGTAAGCCCTTGATTCGGTGCGGGTTGCGCGGGTTGCCCGCGGGCCGCGCTGGGCGCGGCGGCGTCTGCAGGCGCCAGGCTGGACGACCGATACACGATCGGGATTTCCGGGTTCGATGAAGCTGCTACGGCCGGTTTCGCCAACGGTCACCCGACCGCTCTCCCTCCTCGTCCTCGTGGCGTGGGCTGGCTGTATGGCGGTGCTCGTGCACCGCTCCTACGTGCAGGCGGCGCCGGCGAATCTCGCGACGGACCTCGCCCGGTACGGCCCGACGGCGACCTGGCGCGGCGTGTACTACCGCGGCGAGAAGATCGGCTTCACCGTCAGCCAGACGATACGCACCGACACCGGCTTCGAGCTCCAGGAAGACGCACGCCTGCTGCTGACGCTGCTCGGATCGGCCACGACGACGACGATCCGCACCACCGCGCAGGTCGACAGCGCATTCGTGCTGCGGGCGTTCGTGTTCGCACTCGATCCCGGGACCGGACCCGTGGAGGTGCGCGGCACGATCGAGCCCGCCGCCTCGGGTGGAGCGCACCTGCTGCGTCTGGCGATCAGGTCGGGTGGCACGACGCGCACCGAGGAACGCCGCCTCGACGAACCTCCGGCCACGAGCCTGAACCTGTTTCGGATGCTGGCGAGCCGCGGCCTGGCCGGCCGTCCCCGCCTTCGCTGGACCGTCTTCGATCCGGCCACGTTGCAGAACACACCGATGGACGTGGCGATCCGCGCGCGCGAGATCGTGCGCACGCGGGACGGGAGCATGCCCGCCTTTCGGGTCGAGATGGCATTCCAGGGTCTGAAGACGACCGCCTGGGTGACCGACACCGGCGAAGTCATCCGCGAGGAAAGTCCGCTCGGGCTCATGACGGTGCGGGAGACGCCGGAGCAGGCTCAGGGGCTGGCCATTCCCGGAGGCGTGCAGGAGGATCTGCTGCGCATGTCGGCGGTCGTGCCCGTCATGTCGCAGCGAATCGACGAGCCGCGCGCCGTGCGGCGCCTCCGGCTTCGCCTCGACGGCGTCGATCTGCCTCGGCGGGACCTCGACGGCGTCGGCCAGACAGTCGAGGGCGCCGTCATCGAGATTCGCGATCCGCAGACGCTGCGGTCGGGTCCTGGCGACGCCGACGCCGCGCAGTATCTCGCTCCGGAACCGTTCATCGAGAGCGACGCGCCGGAAATAGCGGAGGAAGCCCGCCGGGCGCTCCAAGGTGTGGCCGGCCAGCGTGCCAGGGCCGAGCGCCTGACGCGGTACGTGAACGCGCTGCTCGACAAGAAACCGACCGTCAGCCTGCCGTCGGCGCTCGAGGTGCTCCGCACCAAGGTGGGCGACTGCAACGAGCACACGGCGCTCTATGTTGCGATGGCGCGCGCAGCCGGCATTCCCGCGCGCATTGCCGTGGGCCTCGTCTTCGTCCGCGGCGCGCAGGGCGCCTTCTACTATCACGCGTGGCCCGAAGTGTACCTCGACGAGGGCGACGGTCGCGGCCTCTGGCTGCCGGTGGATCCGACGCTCAACCAGTTCCCCGCCGACGGCACGCATCTGCGGCTGGTGCGCGGCGGGCTCGACGCGCAGGCGGCCATCGTGCCGCTCATCGGGCGGATTCGAATGACGGTGCTCGATCTGGATCTCGATCCGCGCATCACGCCGGTGCTCGTCGGCCGGGAACAGGCGGGGCTCCCGCCGCTGCCGGCCCCGCGTTCCCAGCCGCGCGGATGCGGGTGCGACACTCCATGATTGCCGTCGAGCACGTCGTCAAGCGGTATGGCGCCTTCGCGGCGGTGGACGATGTGGACCTCGAGGTGCAACCGGGCGAGATTCACGGGTTCCTCGGGCCGAACGGCGCGGGCAAGACGACCACGCTGCGGATGATTGCCGGGCTGCTGCAGCCCACGGCCGGACGCGTGGTCGTCAACGGCCACGACATGGCCCTGGAGCCCGAGGCGGCCAAGGGGTCGCTCGGGTTCGTGCCGGATCGGCCGTTCATCTACGAGAAGCTCACGGCCGGCGAGTTCCTGCGGTTCCACGGCGGCCTGTACGGGATCGACGGCGCCGACATCGCTCCGCGGGTGCACGAGATGCTCGACCTGTTCGAGCTGCGGCGCTGGGAACACGAGCTGGTGGAGAGCTTTTCCCACGGCATGAAGCAGCGGCTCGTGATGAGCGCGGCGTTCCTGCACCGGCCGCGCGCCGTGGTCGTCGATGAGCCGATGGTGGGCCTCGACCCGCGCGGGGCCAGACTCATCAAGGCGGTGTTCCGTCGCATGAGCGAGGGCGGCGTCGCGATCCTGATGAGCACCCATACGCTCGAAGTTGCCGAGGAGATGAGCCACCGGATCAGCATCATCAACAAAGGGCGCATCGTCGTGCAGGGCACCGTCGAGGATGTGCGCCGGCTCACCGGCGCGGGCGACGAGCACTTCACATCGATCTTCCTGAGGCTCACGGGCGGCAGCGGGCTGCAGGAAATCGACGAGATCGTGTGATGTCGATGCGCACCGACGACACGAAGAACCACCGAGGCCAGGTGTGTTCTCCAGTGTCTCAGCGCGTCGGCGAGACGCCGTGGCCGCGGGCGCTGTCATGACGCGTCCATTCCCGTTTCTGCTGCTGCCGTGGGTCTGGTCGTCGCGGAACCGCCTGCGGCGGCGGGAACCGGGCGACCTGCTGCGGGCGTCGCTCGTCGGCGGCATCGGCATCGGCGTGTGCGCCGCGCTCTTCGCCGGGTCGTTCTGGGTGACACGGCAGCTGCTGGCGTACGCGGAGTTCGGTGACTACCTGCTCCGGCTGGGACTGTCGTGGCTGTTCCTGACGTTCCTCGCCTTTCTGGCCTTCAGCGGCGTCGTGACCGCGTTCTCGACGTTCTTTCTCGCCGACGACTTGCGCCTGCTGCTCACGGCGCCGATTGCCTCGGGCCGGCTGTTCCTCGCCCGGTTCACCCGGACGGTCGGGCAGGCGTCGTGGATGGTGGTCATGTTCCTGACGCCGGTGCTGCTCGGCGTCGGCGCCGCGCGGTGTGCGCCGGTCGCGTTCTACGCGGCGGGCGTCCTGATCGTGGCGCCGTTTGCCATGATTCCGGTCGCTGCGGGCACGGGCGCCACACTGCTGCTCGTGAACGTGCTCCCGGCGCGGCGCGCCCGCGATCTGCTGGCGCTGGTCGGAATCGGGTTCGCGGCGGCGCTCGTGCTGATCCTGCGCTTCATCCAGCCCGAGCGACTGCTGCGCGTCGAGTCGCTCCCCGACATCGCCGACTTCTTCGCGACGCTGCAGTCGCCCCTCACGCCGCTGCTGCCGTCGTTCTGGGCGGGGGAGTTGCTGTTTGCCGAGCTGCAGGGCGGCCACGACCTGCTGCACGGCGCGGCGCTCTGGACGACGGCGCTCGCCTGTACGGTGGTGTTGAGCGCGGAGGATCGCCGCTGGCATCGTGCCGGCTATTCCAGGTCGCAGGAGGCGCCCAAGGCGCGCGTCACGCCGCTCGGCGTGATCGATCGAGTGGCGCACGCGCTCCCGGTCTCCACGGTGCGACGGCAGCTCCTCATCAAGGATGCCAAGGTCTTCCTGCGCGACGTCAGTCAATGGCTCCAACTGCTGCCGCTCTTCGCCCTGGTCCTGCTGTATCTCTACAACTTCCGGACGCTGGACCTGGAGCGCATCCCCTACATGAGCGGCTTCCTCAAGAATGTCTATGCTTTCGTGAACCTCGCGATGGCCGGCTTCGTGCTCGCGACCGTGGCGGTGCGGTTCGTCTTCCCGGCAGTCTCGACCGAAGGTGCGGCATTCTGGGTCATCCGCAGCTCGCCGATCTCGCTCGGTGATTTCCTCTGGTCGAAGTTCTGGATCGGTCTGATTCCGGTCCTTCTCTTCACCGAAGGGCTCACGGTTGCCGCCAACGAGCTGATGGGGGTCGACCCCTTCCTCAAGATCGTCGCAGCGGTGGCCGTCGTCTTCATGACGGGCGCCCTGGTGGGGCTGGCGGTCGGGCTGGGCGCGTGCTACCCGCGGTTCGGCGCCGATCCGACGCAGGCGGCCGGGTCGTACGGCGGCGTCACGTTCATGATTCTCGCCGTTCTCTATGTCATCGCCACGATTGTCCTGCTCGGGTGGCCCTCGTCATTGTGGCTGTTCAGCCGCATCCGCCGCATTCAGCTCTCGGCCATGCGCGAGTTCCTCATGGCGGCAAGCTTCACGCTGGCGATGGCGTTGAGCGTCGTGACCTGTCTTGTCGCGATGCGGGCGGGCGTGAGGGCGCTCGAGAGGATGGCGGAGCGGTAGCACGCGTACTGTGAACCAGGCCCCCGTTGCCCTTCACGCGTCCACGAGTTCCTGCGCGAACACGGCGGCTCCGAGCAGGCCCGCTTCGGGGTTCACGATGACTTTGACGGGAATCTGCGCGACGAGGGGAGCCATGACCCCTTTGGCGCAAAACGCCTCGATGAAGCGCCCGTCCTGCAGGAGCGGGAGGATCTTCGGCGCAATGCCGCCGCCCACCCACACGCCAGAGGTCGCCATCCCGCGCAGCGCCAGATTCCCGGCCTCTGCGCCGTAAGCACTCACGAAGATCGCCAGCGATTCCACGCAGGCCTGACACCGCGCGCTCATGGCGGCCTGCGAGACGGCCGCAGGGCTGGTCGCCGAGGTCAGCGCGCCGACCTCGCCGCAGGGCCGGCCGCCGTGGGTGAAGCGGTGCAGATTCAGCAGGCCCGGTCCGCTCAACACGTGCTCGACCTCCGCGCGGCCGTACTCGGCGCGAAGCATCCGCAACAGTTCGATCTCGCGGTCGGTGCGCGGGGCGAAATCGGCATGTCCTCCTTCGGAGGGGACCGGCCGAAGCCGGCGGCCGACGCGGAGGAGGTGCGCCTGCCCGAGGCCGGTGCCGGCCGCAATGACGACGGCGTGACCGTCCTCACGGAGCACACCCTGCTGGAGCACGGCGACTTCTTCGTCGGCCAGCACGTCGGCGCTGTTCGCCAGCGCTTCGAGATCGTTGACGAGCCGCACGCGCGAGGTGCCGAGCCGTGCCGCGATCTCGTCGTCGCCGATGTCCCAGACTATGTTCGTCAGGCGGGCGTGGCCGGCGAGCACGGGGCCAGCGACGCCGACCGCCGCGGCGTCGATTCGCAGGGGGCGACCCGCCTCTCGCGCGAACGCGTCGAGCATGGCGCCGAAGCTGTCGAACGCCGTGGTGGGATAGCTGAAGGCGTGAATCCGACGTGGGCGCCGATCGGCGCGTTCGAACAGGCCGAGGAGCGTCTTCGTACCGCCGACGTCTCCTGCGAGCAGCATACGGTAGTCGGGAAGTGGTAGGGCGGCCGTTGCCGGTCGGCAGCTGGTCGCCGAGCAACAGGAACAGCTACCCGCCAGCTACCGACCCCGAACTAAGATTATAGTGAACGCGGTGTGACAACCACGGGCCCTGCCTTTACGTCGCGGCGTCAGCTGCTCGAGCGGTACACGCAGGTGCGCGACGATCATCTTCGCTACATGCAGAAGTGGGGCCTCATCCGCCCCGAGCGGAGCGGGAGCGGTGACGAGTCGTACTCGTTTGCCGATGTCGCGGTCATCAAGCAGGCCGACGAGGCATTGGCCGCGGGCTCCAGCTTCCGTTCCGTGCTTCGCCATCTGCTGGCGTCGCGATCAGGGCAGTTGACGTTCGACTTCCGTCTCGAGGCGCAGCCGGCCAAGGTGCTGCAACTGCGTCGTCGCGAGCTGCCGCCGCTGGCGGCGCTGTTGGATCCGCCCCCGCCGCCGCCCGAATCGACGGCCGAGCAGTATTTCCTGACCGCGTCGCTCCTCGACGATGGAGATCCCGCCAATTTCGACAGTGCGGCGACGGCGTACCGGCGTGCGCTCGAGATCGACCCGTACCTGGTTCCAGGGCTGATCAATCTGGCGAACATCCACTACGCCCGCGACGAAATTGCCGAGGCGCAGGCGCTCTACGAGCGAGCCATCGCGCTCGAGCCCGACGTGTTCGAGGCCCATTTCAATCTGGGGAACATCTTTCACGATCTCGGCCGGTATCCCCTGGCGCAGACGTGCTACCGGGACGCGCTCAAACTGAATCCGGCCTACGCCGACGCGCACTTCTATCTGGCCGTGACGCTCGAGAAAGGCGGGCACTCGCGGGAAGCGCGCGTTCACTGGCGGGCGTACCAGCAGCTGGCGCCGAAGGGCGAGTGGGTGGATCTGGCGAAGGAATTCTCGGACTGACGGCTCGTCAAGTCGTCAATAGCTGTAACTATCCTCGGGCTTCCGCTTCTTCGGCGAGCGGCGGAGCTTGTAGTGCTGGCACTCGGGGCACCACGCCTCGGCGTCGAACCCGGCCGTCCCCGCGTAGGGTTTGACCTCGCGGTGCGTGCAGTATTCCGCGTTCCCGTTTTCCGCGGGCTGCATCCAGCGGCAGGAATGGAACCGTACGAGCGCCGCCGACTCCGGCCGGTCGGCCGGGGCCGGGATCCCGGATCCCGGGTTATTGAAGTTGAACCCCAACGGCCTTCTCCAGCGCGCGGAGCGCGCGCACCTCGTCAGGTGCCACCAACGTCAACGCACGACCGGTGGACTCGGCGCGTCCGGTACGGCCCACTCGGTGGACGTACATTTCCGGCGTGTCAGGCACTTCGTAGTTCACGACATGGGCGATGCCGTCGATGTCGAGGCCGCGGGCGGCGACGTCGGTCGCCACCAGGACCGGATACGTTCCCGAACGGAACCCCTCGACGGCCGCGAGCCGCTGCGGCTGCGATCGGTCCGCGTGCACCACGGCCGCCCGAATGCCCAGTCCGCTCAGCCGCGACGCGAGTCGATCGGCCCCGATCTTGGTCCGGCAGAAGACGAGCACTGGGCCCTCGGCCTCGTGCCGCAGCCACCGCGCCAGCCATTCGGCCTTCTCGCCCCTTGCAACCGTCTGAATCGCATGCGAAATCGTCTGCGCCGGTCCGCCGCGGCGCCCCACCTGTACGTACCGGGGGGCGCGCAAGAATTCCTGCGTCAGCTTCAGAACCTCCCCGGGCATCGTCGCCGAGAAGAGCAGCGTCTGTCGCACCTGTGGAAGCGCGGCGAGGATCCGCTGGACGTCCGGCAGAAAGCCCATGTCGAGCATGCGGTCCGCTTCGTCCAGGACGAGGATCTCGAGAGCGGTGAAGTTCACGGCGTCGTGCCGCATGTGATCCATCAGCCGCCCGGGCGTGGCCACGACGATGTCGACGCCGGCGCGGAGGGCGCGCTCCTGCGGGTCCATCGGAACGCCGCCGAAGACCGCAGCGCTCGAGATCGTCGTGTGGTAGGTGAGCCCCTGCACCTGATCTTCAATCTGGACGGCGAGTTCGCGCGTCGGCGCGAGCACCAGGGCGCGTGTGCTCGCCTCGGCCTGGGGGCGGCTCAGGAACCGCTGCAGCATGGGGACGAGAAACGCCGCGGTCTTTCCTGTGCCGGTCTCCGCACACGCGATGAGGTCGGCGCCGGACAGCGCGATCGGGATCACGCCGCTCTGCACGGGACGCGTCTCGTCCCATCCGAGATCGCGGATGCCGCTCAGCAGACGCGCGTCGAGCCCGAGGGCCTCGAACGCCATCGGCGCGGCATCGAACTCCGCCGGCTCGTACGGGAGCGGCGCCGTGTCGTCCCGATCGGGGCGGGCTGCCGTTCTCGAGCGCTCGGATGGGCGTCGGCCGCGGCGGCCCGGGCGCTCGCGGCGGCTACGGTCGGTCTGTTTGGGGTGTGTGGCGCTGGTCTTCAAGATTCACTGCTTATCGTGCGCGGAAGGTGATGATGCCGCGGACCGGATCGTAGGGGGAAACGCCGACGGTCACGCGATCGCCCGGCACGACTTTGATGCGGAACCGGCGCATCCGGCCGCTCAACTGCGCCAGGACTTCGTGGCCCGCATCGCACTGAACGCGGTACAGGCCGCCGGAATGAACGGCGACAACTGTGCCCTGCATGTCGATCAGATCGTCTTTGCTCAATAGCTCGTCCTTTCACACAACCGTAGCAATCAGTGTGCCACAGGGACATTCGGTGCGCAACGTCAACGAATCGTGTCGTTTGGCGCGAGCAATCGCACCCGTTCCTCCACTTGCCGCGCCAAATCCGCGTAGTCGTCGCCTCCAAGGCGCAGCGGCGCGCCGAAGGCAACGCGCACACGGCCGGGTCGCGCCATCCTCCAGTTCGGGTGGAGCACCCGATCGACGCCGTCGATCCGGATCGGCACGACCGGAACGTCGAGCCGCGACGCCATCATGCCGATGCCGCCGCGGAACGGCCTGATGGTGCCCGTTTCGGACCGCACGCCCTCTGGAAAGATCAGGATCGACGCGCCGCTGCCCACCAGCTCGCCCATGTAGCGGAGCGTATGGCGCGTACCGACCTCGCGCTGCGGAATCGGAAACGTATTGAAGTAGCAGCACGCCAGGTAGTAGTTCAGCGAGTTCGTGAGCCACTGACGCCAGCTGTGTGCGGAGGGATGGAAATGGGCCGTGAAGAATTCCTTCAGCATCGCCGGCGCGACCCGGCCGCGCCACCGGCCGGGCAAGGCGGCGAAGATGACCGGCACGTCCATGTGGCTCTGATGGTTCGAGGCGAAGATGACGGGCCCCTGCAACTGCCGCAGGTGTTCGAGTCCCTCCACGCGCAGGTGCGCAAAGAGGCGGGTGAGCGGCACGATCCATGTGGCCAGCGACAGCCGGCGGATGACGCGCACCGGCCATGCGCGATTCCACGCCGGGAACTCGACCGCCTCCTGCGTGTCCTCGGCCGCCGGCCCCTGCTGCACCAGGCGTTTCAGATCGTCGACGTTCGCCGTTTCGGTGACGCGCGCCTCGTCGACGCGCGTCTGAAACCTGTCCTCGAGCGCAACCATGAGCTCGACGCGCTCGAGCGAGCTCAGGCCCAGTTCCTCCAGCGTGGTAGCGCCGCTCACGTCGCGGCCGCGGGCGAACCTGGCGACGAGCGCCTCGACGGTGTCGCCCGACGCTTCGATCGGCCTGGCGCCCGAGGCGACCCACTCACGAATCGCCGCCCGTCTGAGCTTGCGCGTCCCTTCGGTGCGCGGCAGCTCGGCGCCGGGCCAGACCGACGCACCCCGGATCCGCTGATGGTCCAGGAGCCGCGCGTTCGCCTCGCGCACAATCACGCTCGCATCGGCGCCGGGCTCCACCACCAGCACCGCGTGCACCCGCTCCTGTCCGCGGTCGGTCACGCCAACGACGGCTGAGTCGCGCACCAGCGACAGCTCGTTCAGCACCCGTTCAACGTCCTCGGGGAAGACGTTCAGCCCCTCCGGCGTGACGATCATCTCTTTCTTGCGGCCCTTGATGAACAGCCGCCCTTCCCCGTCGCGCTCGCCGATGTCGCCGGTATGGAGCCATCCCTCCGCGTCGATTACGCCCTCGACCGGTGCCGCGCGTCCGCTTTCGCGTCCGTCCTCCGGAACGTAGTAGCCGGAGGTGACGTTCTCCCCGCGCACGAGGATCTCTCCGTCCTCTGCAATGCGCACGTCCACGCCGGCAATCGGCGTTCCCACCGACCCGCCCCCTTTCGACTTGAACGGGTGATTGAGCGTGACGATTGGCGCGGTTTCGGTGAGCCCGTACCCCTGGATGACGGCAAAGCCCATGCGCCGCCAGAACTGCTCGACGCCGGCGGGCAGCGGTGCGGCGCCGACGACGAACGCCCAGAACTTCAGGCCGAAGGCGGAATGCACGCGGCGGTACTTCCACCATCGTCCCGGTATCGAGATGCCCGATGGCGGCGCCTGCGCCGACTCCGGCACGACATGGATGACGTGCTCGCGCAACACATCGAGAATCTTCGGCACGCACACCAGCACGGAGACGCGCCTGGCGCGGACGAGCTCCACGATGTCGTGCGGATTGAAGCTGCGCGTGAAGACGACGGTCCCGCGCACCATCGGCGGAATGCTCGTCGCCATCGCCTGGCCGAACATGTGGCTGAGGGGGAGCAGGTCGAGGAAGCGAATGGGTCGAACGGGCCACGTAAATTTCTGATACTTAAGGACTTCCCTCTCGACTGGAACGATGTTCGCCAGCACGTTCCGGTGGCGGATGACCACACCCTTCGGCTCGGCGGTGGCGCCCGAGGTGAAGATGATCTCGATGATGTCGTCGCGCGTGAGCGCCACCGACGGCATCGGCGCGTCCAGGGACCAGTCGAGGTCGGTGAAGCGCCAGACATCGGCGCCGCCGAGATCGACCCCCGCCGCGATCGCGCGCACGTCGTCGCCGACGATGAGGAGTCGCGCCCGCACGAGCCGGCGTACGCGCGCGACGAACTCGGACGACGATCGATAGTCGATCGGTACGACGATGATGCCGGCGATCAGGCAACCCCAGAAGCACGCGATCCATTCCGGCCGGTTCTCGCCCCAGAAGACGACCTTGTCGCCCTTTCCCAGACCCGACGCGGCGAGCTTGGCGGCCACGCCGCGCGCCGCGCGCGCGACGTCGTCGTAGCTGTACCTCCTTTGCCGGTACCCGTCGTCGTAGACGAGGAACTCGCCGCGCAGACGAGACAGGTCGTGGAAGAAGTCAATCAGCGTGTCGCGGCGCACCACTGCATTATGCTGCGTCTTTTCGACCTTGGGCATTTCACCGATTCGTCCTTTCGGTGTTCGTGCTTGGCGCAGGCGCAAGACCGACTACAATGTGGGCTTCTCGATGCGCGTCTTCCTGACAGGAGCGACCGGGTACATTGGGTCGGCGGTGCGTGATGCTCTGCTGCGGAGTGGGCACTCCGTGACCGCGCTCGTGCGCGATCCGGAGAAAGCGGAACGCATGACGCTGCGCGGCGTGCACCCGGTCGTCGGCGATCTCGTGGAGCCGCGGTCGTACGGCTCGGCTGCGGAGCAGTGCGACTGCATCGTGCACGCCGCGTTCGAGCAGTCCAAGCGCGGGCCAGAGGTGGATCGGCAGGCGATTGACGCCCTGCTCGGCGCGGCCATCCGTCACGCCGCGCGAGGACAGACGGTGAGCTTCCTGTACACCTCGGGTGTCTGGGTGCTGGGCAACACGGTCGGGGCGGCCAACGAGAGCGCTGAGGCCCGGCCGACGCCGCTCGTCGCCTGGCGACCCGGCCACGAACAGCTCGTGCTCGATGCCGGCCGTGGCCGTTTGCTCCGCACGGCGGTCATCCGGCCGGGGATCGTTTACGGCGGCGCGCGCGGCATCATCGGCGACGTGCTGAAGGACGCGGCCAACGGCCTCGTACGCGTCATCGGCGACGGCAGGAACCGGTGGGCGTGCGTGTACGAACGAGACCTGGCCGATTTGTACGTGCGCGTGGCCACCCAGCCGCAGGCGTCCGGCATCTTTCACGCCAACGACGAGGCCGACGAACGCGTCGGGGACATCGTCGATGCCGTGGCCCGGCACGCAAAGATGCGCCCGGACGTGCGTCACGTGCCGCTCGAGGAGGCGCGCGCGAAGATGGGCCCGTATGCCGATGCGCTCGCGCTCAATCAGATTGTGCGGAGTCCGCGCGCACGGGAACTCGGCTGGGGTCCGACGCTGCATTCGGTCGCCGGCAACGTGGCCCGGCTGCTCGAGGAATTCCGTGCGGCCCGCGAGGCGGCTTGAAAAATCCCCTCTTGCCTCTGACGCCGCATCACCCCTAAGATCGCCCAGCTAACCAGTTTAGGGCCGGTCCCTGTCGTGCGGTTGGGGCTGCCCTCGGAGGGGTGATGAACGGTCGGCTCACGCGCTGGGCGGTGGGAGTGACGGCGGTCGTCGCGTTGCTGGGAGTGCCCGTGGCGGGCCAGGGCGCGGGTGGACAGGCTGTTCCCAGGGGCAAGGACGGCCATCCCGACTTCTCCGGGATCTGGCAGGTGATGAACGGCGCCGCCTGGAACCTCCAGGATCAGAACGCGGAGCCGGGTCCCCACAGCGCGCCGTGGCTCGGGATTCCCGCAAGTCGAGGCGTGGTCGAAGGCAACGAGATTCCGTACCAGCCGTGGGCCCGTAAGCAGAAAGAAGAGAACTACAAGAATCGACGGACGCTCGATCCCGAAGTCAATTGCTACCTGCCCGGCGTGCCGCGTATCACCTACATGCCGTTTCCGTTCCAGGTCGTCCAGACACCGAACTACATCGCGATCCTCTACGAGTACGTGCATACGGTCCGCCACATCTTCGTGGACGGCAGCGGGCACCCCGAGGGGCCGATCGACTGGTGGATGGGCGACTCGCGCGGGCGATGGGACGGCGACACGCTCGTCGTCAGCGTGCGGCATTTCAACGACAGCACGTGGTTCGATCGCGCCGGGAATTTTCACAGCGAGCAGATGCAGCTGACGGAGCGCTATACATTTGCCGACGAGGACACGATCCGGTACGAGGTGACGGTCGAGGATCCGAAAGTCTTCACGCGCCCCTGGAAGATGAGCATGCTCCTCTATCGGCACAAGGAGCCGAACTTCCAGTTGCTGGAGCACGAGTGTTATGCGTTTGACGGCGTGGCGGTGGGCACACGGCCGGGCGATCGGATCGCGCCCAGGTAGAGGCGGGGGAACGAGCACCGGACGGACTGCGGGACCGTCGGCGGTAGACACGGAGCGGAGAAGCCATCGGACAGCACCGGGAACCTGGCGGAAGTCGAAGGAGGGGTGCGCGTGAGGAATCGAGCCTTCGGGGTGATGCTTGCGGCTGCTAGCGCTGCTGCGCTGTCGGCGCCGCCCTACGCGGCGGGCCAGGAGGCGGGCCAACTGCTGCCGGCGGCTGAGACCCAGTGGGATGCGCCGCGGACGGCGGATGGGCAGCCTGACATCCAGGGCAACTGGGGGCAGAGAAGCGACATCACGACCTACAGTATCCAGGCTGGCCTCCAGGATCGGGCAGAACACGTGACGATCGGCGGCCAGGCGCCGCAACTGGGCAGGCCGATCATCGATCCACCAGACGGCGTGATTCCCTATCAGCCATGGGCAGCCAAGCAGGCGGCGTTCCATTACGCGCAGCACCGGAAGCCATCGCGGCCGGAATTGCTCGATCCGGTCTCCCGGTGCTTCCTGGAAGGCGTTCCCCGCATCATCTATCAGCAGAACATGCGCATCCTGCAGTTCCCGACCTACATCGTGATGGTGCACGAGTACTCTCATCACTACCGCGTGATCTACCTCGACGGACGGCCTCATATCGGCGACTCGCTGAAGCTGTGGATGGGAGACTCCCGCGGCCGGTGGGAAGGCAACACCCTGGTGGTCGATGTCACCAACCACAACGACAGGACGTGGTTCGACATCGTCGGCAGCTTCCACAGCGACGCGATGCGGGTGACGGAACGGTGGACGTTCGTCAACAAGGATCGGATCGATTACGTGGCGACGATCGACGATCCGAAGGTGTTCACGAAGCCCTGGAAGCTCTACGTGCGTCTCGGGCGCAACAAGCCTGAAGAGCAGTGGGAAAGCGCGATTTGCGAAGGGAACAAGACCGCGCACGTGGCCTTCGGCATTCCCTTCGACAGAAGCGAGAACGGAAAGTAGGTGGGTCACCCGTAGTCCGGTTGGTGTCGGTTCCGGTCTCAATCCTTTTCAACATAAGGAGTAAGGGCCCATGGGACGAGTGCTCGTATTCGCTCGGATAGTAGCGGTAGCCGGCATGCTCGCGCTGCCCGGCGTCGTGCTGGCGCAGGAGGCAGTGATTAGCGGTACGGTCAGGGACTCGACGGGCGGCGTGCTCCCTGGCGTCGCCGTGCAGGCGGTGCACGATGCCACAGGCACCGTGTTCGAGACGTTCACGGACGATCGTGGCACCTTCCGCGTACCGGTGCGCATCGGCGTCTACCGCATCACCGCGGACCTGGCCGGGTTTGCCAAGCTCGACCGGATGGGCCTGGAAGTGCTCGTCGGGCAGCAGGTGACGCTGAATCTGGAGTTGAAGCCTTCGACGGTGACCGAAACCGTGACCGTGACCGGCGAGGCGCCGCTCGTCAACGTCGCCTCGTCTCAGCTTGGCGGCAACATCGATTCGCGGCAGATGCAGGAGCTGCCGGTCAACGGGCGCAACTTCCTCGACCTCACGCTGCTCGCCCCGGGCAACCGGGCCAACCACGCCGATACCGGCGGACTGCCGGTCACCACGGGGCTGGGGACCGTGCAGCTCAACATCGACGGCATGCAGGTGACCAACAACTGCTGCGGCGGCTCCAACCGGCAGCCGAGCTTCGGCCGCGACGCGATCGCGGAGTTCCAGTTCATCTCGAACCGCTTCGACGCGACGCAGGGGCGCTCCTCGGGGGCGCAGGTGAACGTCATCACCAAGTCGGGCACGAACACGCCGTCCGGGTCGGTCTCGGGCTACTTCCGGCACGACGATCTCAACGCGGAGGATTTCATCCAGCACCGGGTGCTGCCGTACTCGAACCAGCAGATCAGCACCACGGCCGGGGGCCCGATCCGCCGCGACCGGATGCACTTCTTCTTCGCCTACGAGTACGAGCGCGAGCCGACGACGGTGACGCACAACACACCGTATCCGAGCTTCAACCTCGATCTCACATCCACGCACACGCAGCACAAGCCGAGCCTGCGCGTGGACGGCCAGATCTCCAGCGCGATGCGCCTCACCGTGTCCGGCAATCTCTGGCGCGATTACGTGCCGATCGACGGCACGCAGACGACGACCGGCGGCGCGACGAACCATCCGGCGAACACCATCAGCTTCGACAAGTACGCCGAGGCGCTGCAGGGCACCTTCACCCGCGTGCTGAGCAACCGGGCGTTCAACGAGACGAAGGTCGGCTGGGCGGCGAACCGGTGGCGGATGGAGCCGAACGTCAAGTGGGCGACCCCGACGGGGCTGGCCAATGCGCGGAATCCGGTCGCCAACGAGCGGCAGTACCCGCCCGTGATTACGCTCCGCGGGTTCAACGTCGGCGGCGGGACGAACTTCCCGCAGTTCATCGGCCAGGACGTCTACACGCTGCGCAACGACCTGACGATCTCCGCGGATCTGCGGGGCCGCCACGACATGCGGGTGGGGGGCGAGTACCTCAAGTACGAGATGTGGCACGACTGGTGCAATTTCCTGCGGGGCAACCTGATTGCCGACAACGGGCCCGTGCCGGCCAACATCGAGCAGTTGTTCCCGGTGTGGAACGATCCGAACACGTGGAATCTCGCGGCGCTCTCGCCGATCTCACGCGAGTACCGCACGTCGTTCGGTCCCTGTAACATCAACAGTCCGCGGGACATCTTCGCGGTCTGGTTCCAGGACGACTGGCACCCGACCTCGCGGCTGACGCTGAACGTCGGCGTCCGGTATGACGTCGAGACCGACACGTTCGCCAACGAGCTGGGCGTGCCGCCGTTCCTGCCGGCCGATCGCCCTCTCGACACCGACAACATCGTGCCGCGCCTCGGCTTCGCCTACAGCCTGAACGACCGGACGGTGATTCGCGGCGGATTCGGCAAGTACTACGCGTGGCTGATCAACCAGGTGGCGCATCCGATCCGGTTCGCGAACACGCAGCGCGTGCTGTCGGCGCTCTACGACGGCCGCGCGGACTTTGCGGTCAACCCGTGGAACGGCCCGCTGCCGAGGGCGGAGGATCTGGAGCAGGCGTTCTGCAACGTGAACTTTCGGCCGGGGTGCATCCGGCGCGCGCTCGGGCAGACGATCGCGCCGCCCGACGCCGAGAACCCGTACGCGTATCAGGCGTCGGTCGGCGTGCAGCGGCAGGTCGGCGACACGATGGGCGTGACGGCGGACTATTCGTACAACGGCGGGCGCAAGGATCGGGTCCAGAACTACAACATCAACCTCAGCTTCAATGAGGCGACCGGGCTGAACTACCCGTTCACCGACATCAGCCGCCGGCCGTATCCGGAGTGGGGCCAGGTGCCGATGGACATCTTCGAGGGCTGGAGCAACTACCACGGCCTGGAGGTCTCGTTCACGAAGCGGATGAGCAACCGCTGGCAGGCCTCGGCGACGTACAGCGCGTCTGTCTTCCGCGACGGTGTCCCGAACCCCTGGAGCGGGGTGATGAGTCCGGTGCCGTTCAGGCTGCAGGCGCCGCTCGGCGAAGACTACAGCCTGGCCGCGACCGACCAGCGGCACCGCGCGGTCTTCAACGGCATCTGGCAGATGGCGTACGGGTTCCAGTTGAGCGGGTTGTACTTCTTCGGGTCCGGCCAGCGGTTTGCCACCGCATACGGCGGTGATGCGCTCAACACGGGTGGCACCGGCGGCACGACTCCTGGACTGGGCGCGTCTGTCTCCGGTCTGAGAGCCCGCCCGGCCAGCGCCGGTGGCGGCGCGACGCCGCGGGTCGGCCTCGAGGGAGAGGCCCTCCACCGTGTCGACGTGCGCCTGCAGAAGCGGTTCGCGCTGCTGGGGCGGACGAACATCGACGGCCTCCTGGAAGTGTTCAACGTGTTCGATCACGAGAACTACGGGTCGTACACGGTGCTTGAGAGCAACCGCAACTATGGGCAGCCGTCGTTCAACCCCAACGTGGCGTACCAGCCGCGGATGGTGCAGCTCGGGTTCCGGTTCGCGTTCTAGACACGAAGACACGAGGATACTGGGATGACAAGATCGACATGGCGCAAGACCGCGGCGGTGGCCATCGCGATGGCCGCCGCCGCCGTGATTGTCCCGCGCGACGCATCGCCGCAGACGACGGCGGCGCCGGCGTCGGTGGACCGAACCAGGCGCGGCGAGGCCCGGTTCTACCAGCACTGCTCCCTCTGTCACATGGGACGCATCGTCAAGGACGACGTGTACGACCCGATGGGACCGCGGCTGAGCGGGGTGTTCAAGAATGTGACGCCGGAGCGGGAAAAGGTGGTGCGGACGCAGATTCAGCAGGGGTCGCCGCGCATGCCCGGATTTCAGTACACCTTTACCCCGGCGGAGTTCGAGGACCTGATCGCTTTTATGAAGACGCTCTAGCGTGGCGAAGGTGCCTGTAGGATCTCAGGTACCCTAGACACCGTGAGTTCTGGAGGTTCAATGTCTCACTGGAAATCGCTGGCTCTCGTTCTCGGGGTGATCGTGGCCGCGGCGGCGGTTCAGATGCCGCCGGCGGCGCAGACACGAGGCCCCGGCGTCATCGCTGGAAACGTCAAGTCGGCCGACGGCCGGCCGATGGAAGGCGTCATCGTGTCGGCGCGCGCGGCCGACAAGACCTTCACGACGTCAGTGTTCACCGACCGGCAGGGGAACTACAGTTTTCCGTCCCTTGACGGCGGTCAGTACAAGGTGTGGGCGCAGGCGGTCGGCTTCGAGGCCGGTAGGGCCGAGTTCGCGCTCGCCGGCGGCAGGACGGAGCGGAACCTCACGCTGACCCCCATCAAGGAAGTCGGACGGATTGTGAAGCAGATGTCCGGAGTCGAGTACCTCCAGAGCCTGCCGCAGAGCACGCCGGCCGATCGCCGCATGGCGCACGCGTACAAGAACAACTGCACCGGCTGCCACACGGCCAGCTACACACTGCAGAACCGCTGGGACGCCCGCGGATGGGGCGTGCTCGTGGACCTGATGGCCGTCTTCCCGAGCACGGGCGAACCCGTCCCGGCGATGCGGCCGACCCCGGAGCGGCCGGGCAATCCGATGATCAGGGCGTACCGCGACGAGCTGGCGGAGTATCTCGGCCGTGCCCGCGGCGCCACCGAGCTGCAGAATCTCAAGCTCCTGCCGCGACCGACGGGTGAGGCGACGCAGGTCGTGATTACCGAGTACGACCTGCCCCGCACGGATCGCCCGAACCATTTCGATGACGGCACGGACTGGTCGATGGGCACGCCGTCGCGGTTCATCGGGCGGGCGGCTCACGACGTGTGGCCCGACGCCGAGGGGAACATCTGGATGGCCGACGACCTCGTTCCCGGGCGGACCTTTGCCAAGCTGGACCCGACGACGGGCAAGGTCACCGACTACGCGCTGAAGGGTGAGGACGGCAAGTCGATCGCCACCCACAGCGTGGTGGTCGACTACGTCGGACGCGTGTGGGCCACCGGTCACGGCAATTTCGTTGTGCTGGATACCCGGACGGGCAACATGAAGGAGTTCCGCCGGCCGGCGGGCATGCGGGCGGCCGTCGGCGGCACCCTCGACGTCGACTCGAAGGGTCGCCCGTGGGCGACCTCGCTCAACGGCGTCATCATGGTGGACCCCGACACCGGTGAATACAAGCACTACGAAGGGCCTCCGGCGCCGGAAGGCCTCTGCGGCGCCCCGTGCGGCGGATGGGGCACCTACGGCAACACCGTCGACAAGGACGACAACGTGTGGGCCACCAATCCGGGACTCGATCGCGTGCTGAAGATCGACAGCAGGACCGGACAGGTGACGGCGGTCAATCTCGAGCCGCTCGTGATGCCGGAGGTCACCGACGTCGACCGGCAGCGGCGCCGGACCGTGCGCGCGAGCCAGAACAGCGCGCCGCCCGGACACAAGGCGCCCCGGCGCCTGGCGGCCGATCCGAACCGCGACCTCGTGTGGGTCGCGCTGTACACCTCCGACCGGATCGCGCGCATCGACACCAAGACGAACCAGGTGAGGGAATATGCGATGCCCACGCCGTACGCGTCGCCCTACGCGCTGGCCGTGGACAAGAACGGCGTGGTCTGGATCAACACGATGAACCATGACGTGCTGACCAAGTTCGATCCACGGACGGAGCGGTTCACGGAATATGTCCTGCCGACCCGCGGCACCGAGATCCGCCACGTGCAGATCGACAACCGGACGGACCCGGTGACCGTGTGGGCGCCGTACAACCGGTCCAACAAGGTGGTCCGGCTGCAGTTCCCGGCGGCGGCGACCCGGCAGACGGCTAGCCGGTAGCCGGTAGGTAGTAGCCGGTAGGTAGTAGCCGGTAGGCGGTAGCGACGTGCTACCGCCTACCAGCTACCAGCTGGCTTGGAGGCAATGATGCGCAAGATATTCGCGACGGGAGTGGCGGTGGCGTTGCTGGCGGCGATGGCAGCCGCGCAAACCAACAGCCAGGCGACCACCGACATCTACTTCATCGATACCGAAGGCGGGATGTCAACGCTTATTGTCTCGCCGACCGACGGGATCCTCGGCACCAAGGAGGTGCTGCTGCTCGACGCGGGCAACCTCAACCCGCCCGGGCGCGATGCGGACCGCATCGTGGCGGCGATGAAGGACGCCGGCGTCGAACGCGTCGACACGCTCGTGGTGTCGCACTACCACGGCGATCACGTGGGCGGGGTCGCCGCCCTCTTCGACAAGGTGCCCGTCCGGCGGGTGCTCGATCCCGGCGCGTTCGTGCCCGAGCAGCACGGCAACCGTGAAGCTGGATATCTGTCCTACGTGCCGGTACGGCAGCACGCCCACGTAACGATCCCGAAGCCGGCGATGAAGATTCCGGTCGCGGGCCTCGAGGTGCACGTCATTTCGTCGGCGGGCGATCTGATCACGGCGCCGCTCGCGGGCGTCCGGCGCGCGCCGAATCCGCTGTGCGCCACCGCCCAGCGCCGGGCGCAGGACAACACGCCGAACAACTACGAGAGCATCGGCGTCCTCGTCGAGTACGGCCGCTTTCGGTTTCTCGACCTGGCCGACCTGACCTGGAATCAGGAGCTCGAGCTCGCCTGTCCGTCCAACCTGCTCGGCACGGTGGCGGTGTACCGCACCTCGCGCCACGGCACCGACTGGGCCGGCGCGCAGCCGCTCGTCCATGCCGTGCGGCCGAGAGTCGCCGTCATGAACAACAATCCGACCAAGGGCGGCACGCCGGGAACCTTCCAGATCGTGAAGAGCTCACCGGGTCTGGAAGACTTCTGGCAGCTCCACTACTCGGACAACGTGGCGCGGGAGGTGAACTCGGCCGAGCAGTTCATCGCGAACTTCACCGACCGCGACGGGGGCCATCATATCAAGCTGTCGGCGCGCAGCGACGGCAGCTTCACGATGACGAACGGCCGGAACGGGTTCACCAAGCAGTACCGGCCGCAGAACGGCGCGGTGACGTCGAGCCGGTAGAGGGCTTCCTCCGTTGCGACTTCGTGGTACCCTAAAGCCTCTCATGGGAGACCCCAGCGCACCCCGGCGCGCAACATCCGCGCGCTGGAGTTCCCGTCAAGGCGGCAGTACGAACGTTCGATGGAGGTCACGATGACCCGTTCACCGGCTATTCGCGGATGGCTGACGGCTTTCGGCATCCTGCTTCTTACGGCACTGACGGCGGCGCAGGGCGTGCCGCGGCTCGACTCCTACAAGGGAGTCGCCGTGCGGATCCTGCAGAGCAACAACGCCGGAACCGTCCACCACATCATCGATCCGACCGTCAATCAGGTCGTGGGCCTCATTCGGGGCTGTCCGCACGCGCACAATCTGACGACCCATCCGGACGGGCTGTACTACTACTGCTCGAACGAGCAGGAGCAGACGGTCGACGTGTTCGACACGGTCACGCTGCAGCGCGTCCAGCAGATCAAGCTGTCCGCGCGGCCGAACAAGATCGCGGTCAACAAGAAGCACAAGAAGATCTACGCGGCGATCCGCCAGCGCGCGCAGGGTCGTGCACTCCTCGACGTCATCGACATCACGACGCACACACTGGTGCGCAGCATTCCCGTCCACCATCCGGTCCACAACACCTACGTGACGCCGGACGAGAACTTCGTCGTGGCCGGCCTTGCCGGCGACCCGGAGCCCGGCGAGCCGACCATTCAAGTGATCGACGCCGCGACCGACACGGTGGTGTGGAGCATGGAGCTGACCGGGCACCGGCAGTACGGCCGGGACAACCACGAAGTGCGGCCGATGGCGTTCGAGGCGAATCCCGACGGCTCCACGAAGCGGATGTTCGCGCAGGCGGCCCGCATCAATGCGGTCTGGGTCATCGACTGGAGCACGCACAAGGTCGTCGACATGCTGTGGCCGCCGCCGCTGCCGCTATGGCGCCAGAACGCCGACGGCATCCAGGGCGGCGACATGCACGGGCTCGAAGTGCTGCCGGACCGCTCCGCCGTCTGGGCGTCGAGCCGCCTCGACAGCCGGATCTACGGCTGGACGCTGCCGGATCTGAAGTACATCGGGTCGGTCGAAGTGGGTCCGACGGCGAACTGGATGACGCCGACGCCGGACAGCCGGTACATGTACGTGGCCGTCTCGGGATCCGATCACACGCTTGCCGTGGACCTGCAGAAGCGTCAGATCGTCGCGAAGATCAGGACCGGCGCGCGCCCGGCCCGGATCAGCACCGCCATCCTGCCGTTGAACCGTGTGAACACCCCGACTGCGAGCAACGCGGTCCAGGCGCCGACCCAGGCTGCGGGTCGCTGACGTGGATTTTCGGAGAGCAACCCTCATGACCAGTGGACAGCGACGCGTGTGGTACGCAGTGCTCTTCTTCCTGGCCGTCGGTCTGGCAACGTCGAGCCGGGCCGACTCGGCTCCGCCGGGGGCGTCGGCCTCGGCACAGGCCTCCGCAGGCCCCTCGGACGCCAACGTCGCATCGTTTCGCACGACCATCGAATCGGTGTTCCTCAAGCCTCGCGGCGGGACGAGCCCAGGCTACGCGTCGTGCGTGATGTGCCACACCTGGCAGGTGCGGCCGCTGCGGTTCAGCCTCGACACGCCCGCAACCGACGCCGGATGGACCGCGGAGCAATCGCGGCGCAACTTCGATGTCGTCACCAAGCTCATCAACACGGCGGAGCCGGAGCGGAGCCGACTGCTGCTCAAGCCGCTCGCCCCGGCCGCAGGCGGCCTGATGCACACCGGCGGCACGTTCTGGACCTCCCGCGACGATCCGGAGTACCAGTCCGTGCTGGCGTGGATCAAGAGCCTGCCGTCCGATCGGTACGTGCCGCCGCCCGATCCGACGGTGGACTTCGAGTTCTTCCGCTCGTGCGTGCAGCGCGTCTTCCAGACTCCCCGCGAGGGGCACGTCCGGTGCAGCAACTGCCACGGCGCCGGCCAGATCGGCTTCGCGCCCGTGCCCGGAGAAGGCCGGACGGCGTGGAACGACGAAGAAGCCAAGCGGGCGTTCCAGGTGATCTCACGATTGATCATTCCCGGCAACCCCGATCAGAGCCGGTTCATGATCAAGCCGCTGCATCCCGACGGCGGAGGCTCGTACGCCCACAACGGCGTACGACGCTGGCAGAGCAAAGACGATCCTGAGTGGCAGGTACTGGCCGCCTGGGTCCGCGGTCAGCGCGCCGGCAACAGCTGTTCGTAGGTTACACATCCCGCAGAGGGGGGCGGCCGTCAGCCCCCCCCTGCATCGCCTCATTCCAATCCGTTCGCCGAGCCCACAGAAGGCGACCCCACGTCAGGCGCCGGGAAACACCTCGCCGGGGAAAATCTCTCACCGGCGACCCCGCAGGCGCTCGGCTTCGCGGTCGCGCGCTGTTCGCGCGCGCCACTCACGCTCGATCGGTCGTGGTTGACCCTGTTGCGCGCCCGGGACCCCGCTCCGACGCATTGACCGACTCGAGCGCCGGTCCTAGAATACGGCACCCTCGAATACCCGAATGGGCCCGGAGCTGTGCGGCGATTCGGGTTCAACCGATCACCAAGGACGCGGGAGGAGACATGAGAAGGTCCAAGATGGGCCGATGGCTGCTCATGATCGCGGTGATCGTGATGTGGCCGGCGGCCGGTGAAGCGCAAGAAGCCGTCCTGATGGGCACCGTTGCCGACACCACGGGCGGCGTACTGCCTGGTGTGACCGTCGTGGCGGTCCATGAGGCGTCCGGCAATACGTTCGAGGCGGTCACGGACGGCACCGGCAGCTTCCGTATGCCGGTGCGCGTCGGCACGTTCCGCGTGACGGCGCGGTTGTCGGGGTTTCAGACCGTCACCCGCACGAATCTCCAGTTGCTGCTCGGGCAGCAGGTGAACCTCGCGCTGCAGCTGGCGCCGGCGGCGCTGCAGGAAACGGTGACGGTCACGGGCGAGGCGCCGCTCATCGACACCACCGCCTCGATCGTCGCCTCCAACATCGATCCGCGACAAGTAGAGGAACTCCCCATCAACGGCCGCAACTGGATGGACCTGGCGCTGCTGACGCCCGGGGCGCGCCGGAACGAGTCGGGCGGGTACGTGCAGCCCCGGCAGAGCTATTCGCAGACCAACGTCGACGGCCAGCAGGTCACGACGAACTATCACTCGAGTGGCGACGACGAGCAGCCGCAATGGAGTCGTGACGCGATTGCGGAGTTCCAGGTGGTGCAGAACCGCTTCGACGCGAGCGTCGGACGTTCGGCCGGCATGGTCGTGAACGCGATCACCAAGTCGGGGACGAACGACTTCACCGGCACGGTCGGCGGCTACTTCCGGAACGACAGGTTCAACTCGGAGGATTTCGTCGCCAATCGGGTTCTCCCCTACTCGAATCAGCAGCTCAGCAGCACCGTGGGCGGTCCGATCATCCGCGACCGGCTGCACTTCTTCGGCGCCTACGAGTACGAGCGCGAGCCGAAGACGTTCGTCTACAGCACGCCGTATCCCTCCTTCAACATGGACCTCGCGTTCACCGATCGGACGCACAAGCCGATCGGGCGCGTGGACTACCAGATCACCCCTCAGACCCGGATCTCGGGCCGGGTGTCGGCCTACAACCGGTGGTTCCACGTACAGCGTGGCGGGGGAGGGTCGACCGAGCACCCGATCAACATGGGGCGGCACGGACGGATATCGAGCCAGTACGTCGGCTCCTTCACACAAGTGCTGAGCAACCGCTCGGTCAACGAAGTCAGAGGCGGCGCCACCTTCTACGAACGGCGCGACGGCTCCGCCACGCTGACGTGGAAGGGACAAGAGACGATGCCCTACCATCCGGTCCTGAACGGCGGAACGGTGCTCGTCAACGTGCGTGGTTTCAACATCGGCATCAACCCGCTGAACATCGTCCAGGACACGGCGAACGTCCGCGATGATCTCACCACGTCGTTCGACTGGCGGGGGCGTCATGACGTGAAGCTCGGCGGCGAATACATGCGGTTCTACAACGATTTCCGCTGGTGCCTGCGGTGCATGGGCCAGATCGACGCCACGGGCGGTCCGGCGCCGGCGAACCTGGAGGCGCTCTTCCCCGTCTGGAACGATCCTTCGACGTGGAACCTGCAGCCGCTGACGCCGATCACCCGCTGGGTCTTCCATGCGAAATCCAGCACCGAGCATACCTACGACGTGACGCGTCATCTGTTCGCAGGCTGGGCGCAGGACGACTGGCGCGTCAACGACCGGCTGACGCTCAACGTCGGCCTGCGCTACGACTTCGACAGCAACGGGAACAACGAGAAGCTCGAATTCCGGCCGTGGCTGCCGGGCGATCTTCCACGGAACAAGGCGAACTTCGCGCCGCGGCTGGGGGTGAACCTGCGTCTCGACGATCGGACGGTCCTCCGGGGCGGCTACGGGCTCTTCTTCGCGTTCCAGCCGAACGACGCCGTGCAGCAGTCGGTCGGTTACCGGTGCACGTTCGAGTCGAATGACTGCCCACGCTTCGAGGAGCAGATCTTTCCTGACGGCCGGGCGGACTTCGTGCCGAACTGGCACGGGACCGGGCCCAGCCCGGAAGGGGAGTGGGGCGGACCGAAGCCGACGTGGGAGCAGGCGCTCGGAAACGCCTGCGACGTGAACCGCTCGGCGCCGCGCTGCTCGTACAGGTCGCTCGTGCAGGAGATCGGCTACGCCGGGCGTCCGCCGCAGTACAGCCATCAAGCCGGCGCGGGCGTGCAGCGGCAGGTGGGCACCGTCGCGGTCGTTGAAGTGAACTTCAACTACACGGCCGGGCGGCGCGAGGAGAGCTCGACGAACGGCAACCTGTCGTACAACCAGGCGACCGGGGCCAACTACCCGTTCAGCGATGTCAGCCGGCGGCCGTTTCCGGGATGGGGCACCGTGAACTTCGAGTGGCTGGCCGGATGGTCCAACTACTACGGCACCGACTTCACGTTCACCAAGCGATACAGCGACAACTGGCAGTTCTCAGCCAGCTACACGCTCGCCCATTTCAAGGACGCGTATCCACGCCGGGAGCAGTGGTTCATCGGGGACGACGGCCTGGCGCAGCACGGGCCGATCCCGTTTGCGCTGGCGCCGGATATGGGCGGCGAGTACACCTACGCGGTTGGCGATCAACGTCACCGGGTCACCGCCAACGGCATCTGGGACGTCGGCCGGGGTTTCCAGGTGAGCGGCATCTACTTCTACGGCGCCGGCGAGCGGCTCGCGGTCAACACGGGCGTCGACCGGCGTGGTGAGGGAGGACAGGCGCCGACCGCGAACCAGGTCGGCGGCTCGAACGAGCAGCGGCTGCGCGCCGACGGCTCGATCGTCGCCCGGAACGGCTTCAGCGGCGAGTCGATTCACCGCGTGGATCTCCGGCTGCAGCAGCGGATCCCGATTGGCGGCGCCATGCGCCTCGACGGCATGTTCGAAGTCTTCAACATCTTCAACCATGCCAACTACGGATCGTACGTGACCAACGAGAGCAACGCCCTGTACGGCCGCCCGTCGTTCAACAGCAACATCGCCTACGGGCCGCGCGTGCTGCAGCTCGGTATCCGTCTCGCGTTCTGATGTGGGGCGTGCCAGTGTCGGCCGCGCCCGGCGCCTGGTGCGCCGGGTACGGCCGCGGGGCGATTGACGATCCCGCGCCAGCGCCCTACGTTCGTTGACGGCAGACGTGAATCGTGATCAGCCGCGCAAGAACGGGTCTACCAGCAGGTCGATATCGCGCTCGTCGCACGGTGCCGCCTCGTCGATGCGCGAGGGGTTCGGGTTCAACCTCCTGACATACGTGTACGACGTCCAGGGTTCCATCAGCACCTCCGGATCGTCCACGGTGAAGGTGTAGAAGAGCAGATCGCCCTCTCGGAGGAAGCGCTCGGTCACCTTCATCTTGTCGCTGTGGAAGTACCCTTCCCAGCCGAGCCATGACTGGTCGTTGAACCCGACCGATTCGACGACCAGCACGTCGCCCTCCCAGCGGGCGTGCCCCATGCCGTTCCACGTCGAGAACTGCTCGTCCTGCGGGTCCCGCGGCCGGCCGTCGAGCGGGAGGATGCGAAGGCCGCTGTCGGTGACGTTGTTGAAGAGCCAGATCTGTCCGTCCTTCTGCACGATCCGCGACGGCACGTTCTGCCGCGGCACGCCGCTGGGTTTGCCGCACCCGTAATTCGGGTCGACGTCGGCCTTGCTGAAGTCGAGGCTCCTGACCTTCTCCCAGTACTCGGGTTTGTAGAGCGGCTTGTTCCATTGCGCGCCGCGCTGCATCACCGCCTGGTCGGGTTCGAACGCCCCGCGCCTGCGCAATCCCGGCGTGCCGATCGGGTTGGGGAAGTTCACCACCCAGTTTCCGGACAGGTCGGGGTGGCCGTCGGCGTCGCGCGGCGTCGGCCGCGACGACCGCTGCTGCATGACGAGCCCGTCCTGCGGGGACACCCGCTTGCCCGCCGGGCTGTACGAGGTTCGCACGTCCCGAAGGGGAAGGTTTCCCGTCCGCTGCGCGTTGCTCGGAGGCACCTGCGGAGTGCCCTGCGGCGCCTGCTGAGCCGCCGACCCCACCGGTACCGACACCACGGCGGCGAGGAGCGCGACCGCCGCTGCCCCCGAAGATCGGATTGTGTACGCCACGTGCCCTCCTACAGTTCGACGACGACGTACTCCTTGCCGTTGACGGTCACCGCCTTCAGGAATCCAAGCGCCGGTTCCTTCCTGGCGGGAGCGATCCTGAAGGTATAGGTACCCCCGAGCTTGAAGTCGTCCCTCATCTTGAGGCCCTGTCGGATCAGGCCGTTGGGGCTCAGCCCCTCCAATCTCCACGAGGTGACTCTTCCATCGGGGCCGGTGACGTCCACGTAGAACCAGGTGTGCGGGTTCACCAGCTCGAACTTCGTGAGCACGCCGGTCAGCGTGATTTCCTTGGTCACGTCGAACTCGGCCGCTGCCGAGTGATGAGCCGCCAGGGGCGCACTCGTGACCATCAGCACCACTGCAAACGCGGCGAACGCCTTGCCGATGTGCTTGACCATTACTTGAGTCCTTTCTGTGAGCTCTCAGTCGTCTCTAGAACGACGGCGATCTTTGTTTCACGACATCGGGAACCGGAAAGACGACATATGGATTCGAACGGAAATACGTGACGGTGAGATCGGCAAACGGCTTGCCGTCGAGGGTCCATCTGATCAGGCGCGGGAAGAGGACCCACGCATTCGGCTCCATGTCATCACGGTACTCGGCAAACGTCGCTCCGTACACGTGACCGTTCGCCTTCGCCGTGACCTCGATCGGAAGCCGGATCGTCTCCTCCACGGTGTAAGGCCCCAGATTGTGATGCTGATCGTCGACCGTCACCGACACCTCGATGCCGTCGTGCGGCGAGGTGCCGGTCAGCACGGTCCTTCCGTCCGCGCGCTTGCTGACCACGGCGTGGCCCTCGGCCTCGATCACCGACCACATCGCGCCGAACGGCGTCAGCTTGAGAAGCGGCGCGCGGGCATTCAGCGTGCTCATCGCTGGCGTTGCGCCCCTGCCCTCCTGGGCTTCGTTCCACGCGTACTGATCCGCGAAGACGCGAATCTCTTCGAGCGGTGTGCCGTCGGCGCGGGTGCCCTTGAGGAACATCCGCATGGCCGGCAGGTAGTACGCCATGTGGAAGTCCGCCTTGCTGAGCTTGGCCGTCCCGCCCGCCTCGGTCATCGTGCCCTGCGCGGAGAACATGATCGTGATCACGTTCTTGACGCCCAGCAGCCTGCTGCGGCCCATCCCGATCGCCTCGGCGACCTCCCGCACGTCTTTGCCGATGCACGGGCTGGCGATTTCGAAGGCTGTCTGTCCATCGCCTCCGTTTTGTCCGAACAGGGCGTAGTACGGCGGCGAGTAGCCGCCTGGTGGACAGGCAGGTGCCGCCGGCGGTGGCCCCCCGCGTCCGGCAGACGCCTCCTGGGCCTTGACACCGGTCACCCCCACCAGACTCGCCACGATGAGAACGACCAGCTTTCGCATTCGCCCATCTCCCGACCGCATGCTCACCGCCTCTCCAGGCGATCTTGCCACCGATGCGACCGACGTGCCTTCCCGCTGCGAGGGATCCCAGGGCCCGGCGATACGCGCCAACCTATGGCTGGCCGGCGCGGTCGTCAATAGCGCAATTGTCTCATTCTTGGCGGACCGTTGTAACTGGGTGGGAGTAGTCTGGCTGAAGGACTGGCTCTCGAAAAGGTCGACGGTGTGGATCGACAACGTCCGCGGCAAACTACGTACCGAGGGTGGGTCCGGCGACACGGCCCCGTTGAAATCCTCCGCGAATCGAGGCGTCGACGAGCTCGATGGGGTGCACGATCCGCCAGGTGAAGCCCAGTCGCCGGCCGGCGGCGGCGATCTGGAGGATGCAGCCGGGGTTCGCTGTCGCGACGAAGTCCGGCGCGAGCGCTGCGAGTTGCCGCGCCTTCCGGGCTCCCAGCTCCGCGGCGGCCTCGGGCTCCACCAGGTTGTAGATCCCGGCGCTCCCGCAGCAGATGTCGCTCTCCGCGGGCGTCTGTACGTCGAGTCCCGGAATGGCCGCCAGCAGGGCGCGCGGCTCGGCGCGGACGCCCTGGGCGTGTGCCAGGTGGCAGGCGTCGTGGTACGCGACCCGCGCCGGGATCGGATGCCGTGGGGCGCGGCGCTCGCCCAGCTCGACGAGGACTTCCGACACGTCGCGCACACCCGCGCTGAAGGCGCGCGCGCGCTCGGCCCATGCCGGGTCGTCCGCAAAGAGCTCGCCGTACTCCTTCATGCACGATCCGCAGCCGGCGGCGTTGACGACGATGCGGTCGACGCCGGTGCGCTCGAAGGCGGCAATCGTCTGGCGCGCGAGCGCGCGCGCCTGGTCGATCCGGCCGGCGTGAAGGGCGAGCGCGCCGCAGCATCCCTGGGCCGCTGGCGCCACCACTCGGCACCCTTCCGCCGCGAGGACATTGATCGTCGCCTGATTGACGTGCGGAAAGGCCAGTCGCTGCACGCAGCCCGTCAGCAGGCCGACTGTCATCCGTTCGGCGCCGGCAGCCGTCGTCTCCACCGGGACGCGCGCGGTCAGCGAGCTCCATGAGACCGGCGGCGCCAACCTGACGAGCGAGCGGAGTCGCGGCGGCAGCACGCCGAGCAGCCCCGATCGGTCGGCCGCTTCGAGCAGCCACCCGAGAACGACGAGCGGTGCGAGCGCGATCCGCAGGCGTCCCGGGTAGGGGAGCAGCGCGAACAGCATGGAGCGAAACACGCGATCTGCGAGCGGCCGCCTGTAGCGGCGCTCGATCTGCGTTCGTGTGCGCTCGATGAGCGGCCCGTACCGCACGCCCGACGGACACGCGGTCACGCACGCCATGCATCCGAGGCACGTGTCGAAATGTCGCACGAAGGTGGGCGTCAGCGCCGCGCGCCCTTCCAGGCCGGCCTTCATCAGGTAGATCCGGCCGCGCGGCGAATCCATTTCCTCGCTCCACAGCAAGTACGTGGGACATGTCGGCAGGCAGAAGCCGCAGTGGACGCACGCGTCGATGAGCGAACGCGACGGTGCATCGACACGATCGACGGCGGGGTCGGCCGCCATCAGACCGGCCCCCGGCCGGCATTGAGGATCCCGACGGGATCGAGCGCGCGTTTGATGGCCGAGGCCACCGACTCTTCCGCGCCGGGCGAGCCCCACACGTCGACCTTCGCCTTGACCTCGGGCGGCGCGTCCTGGATCGTCACGTGCGCGACGGTCTCGGTCCGCGCGCGGAGCCGTTCGACTGTCGCGATCTGCCAGTCGACGCCGCCGTCAATCCGGAGCAGACCGGTGCCGATCCCCGCGCGCGCCACGAGCTCGACGGACCCTTCGGTGCGGCCGACTTCCTCGACGAGCGCGAGGACCTGTGCCAGCGCGGCGGGAAGCCAGCTCATCCTGATGACAGTACCCGCCGAGGCGGACGCCCGCCGCTGGTACCGGCGCCAGAGCGCCGCTTCGCCGTCGCCGGTGATCGCCTCGCCGTCGCCGACCAACGCGCGCGCCTGTTCGACCTGCGCCGCGGCGGCGGCAGGCGAGGTGGCAAACCGCACGAGCAAGACGTAGGGCGGGCCTTCACGGCCCGCAGGGGCTACTGCGCCGGTCGCCGTACGCCTCGCCTGCAGTTCCATCGCCGTCGGCTCCAGCTGGCTGTCGTTCAGCCGTGTGACGGCGGCCGCCGCGCGATCCTTGTCGTGAAACGTCACGCTGAGCGTGTGCGAGGACGCCGGCATCGGCAGCAGCTTGAACGTGGCGCCGACGAGGGCTGCCAGGCTGCCGAACGATCCGCTCACGAGTCTTCCCAGGTCGTAGCCGGCGACGTTCTTAACGACGCTGCCGCCCGCCTTGACCAGCCGTCCGTCGGCGGTGGCCAGCCGCACGCCGATCAACAAGTCGCGCGGGGTCCCGTAGCGGTGCCGCAGCGGCCCCGTGTCGTTGGTGGCGACGGCGCCGCCGACGGTCGCCTCGTCGCCCGCGGGGTCGACCGGCAGCCACTGACGGTGGCGGCCGAGTGAGGCGTTGAATTCCTCGAGCGTCGCGCCCGCCTCGACCGTCGCCGTGAGATCGGCGTGCTCGTGCGCGAGCACGCGGTTGAGCCCGCGCAGGCTGACGAGGAGATCGACGGCGGTCGGCACGCGCCCCCATCCGAGCTTCGTCCCGCCCCCCCGGAAGACGACCGTCAGCCGCTCCCGCGAGGCCCACGCCAGCAGGGCGGCCGTCTCCTCGGCGGTCCGCGGCTCCACCACGAGCCGCGGACGAACGCCGTCGATGCGGTCGGCATCCGTGCCGGCGCGCACGCGCGCGCCGGCCAGGATGGGCGCCTGCAGCAGCGTGTCGAGCGACGCCGTCATCAGAACCGTTCGGCCAGGCCGGCCTTTTCGGTCGGATGCTCGCGGTACGGGCCCGGCACCTCGCCGCACAGCCTGGGCGTCGGGAATACCTTGCCCGGGTTGCACAGCCGTTTCGGGTCGATTGCCTCGCGCACCCGCTGCATGACGTCGAGATCGTCGTCGGTGAACATCTTCGGCATGAACTCCCGCTTGTCCATACCGACGCCATGTTCGCCCGTAATCGATCCGCCCGCCTCGACGCAGTAGGTGAGGATCTCGCCGGCGGCTTCGACGGCGCGGTCGGCCTGTCCGGGCACCTTCTCGTCGTAGCAGATGAGCGGATGGAGGTTGCCGTCGCCGGCATGGAAGACGTTGGCGATCCGAAGGCCGCACCGCGCTTCGAGCTGCCGGACCCGGCCCAGCACCTCGGGGAGCTTGGTGCGCGGCACCACGCCGTCCTGCACGTAGTAGTTCGGCGACACGCGCCCCATGGCGGCGAAGGCGGCCTTCCGCCCCGTCCAGATGCGCGCACGGTGCGCGTCGCTCGTGGCGACCTCGATGCTGGTGGCGCCGGTACGTCGGCAGATCTGCTCCGCGAGCGGAAAGAGTTCCGCCACTTCAGGTTCGGGACCGTCCAATTCGACGATCAGCACGGCGTCCGCTGCGGGGAATCCGGGATGCACCGCCGCTTCGGCCGCCTCGATCGCGAGGGCGTCCATCATTTCGACGGCGCCGGGGACGATGCCGGCGGCGATGATGTCCGAGACGGCCGCGCCGGCGCCGCTGATGCTGTCGAACGCCGCGAGCAGGGTGCGCACGCTTTCGGGCCGCCGCAGGATGCGGACGACCGCGCGCGTCACGACCGCCAACGTGCCTTCCGATCCGACGATCAACCCGACCAGATCGGGCCCCGTTCCGCCGGCCATGGCGCTGTCGAGGTGCACCAGCTCGCCGTCGGGCATCACGGCGTCGAGCGCCAGCACGTGGTGCGTGGTGAACCCGTACTTCAGGCAGTGCGCTCCTCCGGAGTTTTCCGCGACGTTCCCGCCAATCGAGCACACCTGCTGGCTGGACGGATCGGGCGCGTAGTAATAGCCGTAGGGCGCCACGCGCCGCGTGATCTCCAGGTTGGTGACGCCCGGTTCCACCGTGACGCGGCGATTCGGGACATCGATGTCGAGGACTCGATTGAGACGGGAGAGGCCGATCACGACCCCACCCGGCACGGGAAGCGCGCCTCCCGAGAGTCCCGTGCCGTGGCCGCGTGCGACAAACGGCACGCCTTCGCGGCTGCAGATGCGGACGATCGCCTGGATCTCCGCGGCTGAACTCGGCAACACGACGAGCGCGGGCTCGGCGCGCATGTGCGGGAGCGCATCGCACTCGTAGGTGAGCAGTTCCAGCCGTTCGCGCACGATGCTGCCGCCGCCCGAGATGCGTTCGAGTTCGCGCACGATCCGCGCGTCGAGAGTTGCCGGCATTGGCGGAAGTCTACTATTATCCCGTTCTTCTGCGTCGAGGGCCCGAGCGGCGCGGCGAACGGCCTTCGGCAACCGACTCCAGTCGTCAGGAGCGAGACATGAATCGATGGCTGCCCGTTGTCGGTGGTGTATGCATGAACCTGGCGCTCGGCGCGCTCTACGCGTGGAGTGTGTTCGTGCTGCCGCTCGAACAGGAGTTCGGCTGGACGCGCGCGCAAACGTCATGGACCTTCACGATCGCGATCGTGACCTTCGCCGCATCGTTCATCGTGGCGGGGCGGCTGCAGGACCTGCGGGGTCCGCGGATCTGCGCCGCCATCGGCGGGACGCTGGTCGGCCTCGGCTTCATCCTGTCGAGCTTCACCACCTCGCTCCTCTATCTCTACGCGATGTTCGGCGTCGTCGTTGGCCTGGGCAACGGGTTCGGCTATGCCACGCCGGTACCGGTCGCCTCGAAATGGTTTCCCGACAAGCGGGGTCTGGTCGTCGGCCTGATGGTGGGTGGCTACGGTGCCGGCTCGGCGATCTTCGGCCCCGTCGCGACGTCCCTCATCGGCGGCGTCGGCTGGCGGCCGGCGTTCCAGATTCTCGGCGTGCTCTTCTTCGTGATGGGCATGATCGGGGCGTGTTTGCTCCGGAACCCGCCAGCCGGCTATCAGCCGCCGGGATGGACGCGGTCGGCGGCGGGCGCGGCGGTCCAGCGCAGTACCCGCGACTGGACCACCGCCGACATGGTGAGGACGCCGACCTTCTACGCGCTGTGGATCGCCTACTGCCTGGGCGCAACCGCCGGTCTGATGGTAATCAGCCAGCTCGTGCCGTTCGCGCGGGCAGCCGGGCTGACCGCCGCCGCGGCGACGTTTGCCATCACGATCGGCGCCGTCGGCAATGCCGGCGGCCGGATCCTGTCCGGGTGGCTGTCGGACACGCTCGGCCGGCTGACGACGCTGCGCGTCATGGTGCTGCTGTCGGCCGTCGCGATGCCGACGTGGTTCATCGCGCGTGGGGAGCTGGTCCTCTTCTATCTGCTGGCCGTGGCTGTCTACTGGTGCTACGGCACGCAGTTGTCGGTCTTCGCCTCGACGACCGCCGACTTCTACGGCACCCGCCACCTGGGTATGAACTACGGCCTGCTGTTCAGCGCCTGGGGCGTGGCTGGCATCCTCGGCCCGATGATCGGCGCGCAGGTGTTCGACGCGTTCGGCGACTATCGGTACGCGTTCTACGCAGCTGGAGCGCTGGCGCTCGTGTCGTTCGGATCGCTCGCGGTGGCGCGGCCGCCCGGCGTGGCGAGCCCGGCGGCCTCGGTGAGCCCATCGGCCGCGCGAGCGTGAATTCCTAGGAGACCAGGAGATATGAGCACTGTAGCGAGAACCGACGCGAGCGAAATTGCGGTTCACTGGAAGGAAGAGGAATACGTTCATCCGCCGGCGCGGTTCATCGGACAGGCGAACCTGGTCGATCCGGCTGTTCTCGAGCGCTTCACGGAAGAGCACTTCCCCGAGTGCTTCAGGGAGTACGCGGACCTGCTCGTATGGGACCGTTACTGGCACACCACGCTCGATACGAGCCATCCGCCGTTCTGGAAGTGGTTCGTCGGCGGGAGGCTGAACGCCTGCTACAACTGCGTGGATCGGCACCTGGCGAGAGACAAGAACAAGGCGGCGCTGATCTTCGTGCCCGAATCCGAGACGGAGCCGATTCGGGCGCTGACCTACCAGGAACTGTACACGCGCGTGAACGAAGCCGCGGCGGTGCTGCGCGACTTCTGTGGCCTCGAGGCGGGCGACCGGGTCACCATCCACATGCCGATGATCCTGGAGCTGCCAATCACGATGCTGGCGTGCGCGCGGCTCGGGATCGTCCATTCGGTCGTGTTCGGCGGCTTCAGCGGCGAGGCGGCCGGGCTCCGGGCGGCCGATTCGGGCAGCCGCGTGATGATCTACGCCGACGCGTACTGGCGCAACGGCAAGCTCGTCGACCACAAGGCGAGCGCCGACCTGGCGGTGCGGACCGCCGCGGCCGAGGGGCTGAGGGTCGACAAGGTGCTCGTGTGGCGGCGGCGGCACGGGGAGAACCTGTCGAAGACCGCGATGGTGCCAGGGCGCGACCATTACATGGACGACCTGCTCGAGAACGTCCGACGCGCCAAGGTCGCGCCGGTGTCGCTCGACGCCGAGCACCCCCTGTTCCTCATGTACACGAGCGGCTCGACCGGCAAGCCCAAGGGATGCCAGCACCGCACCGGCGGCTATCTCGCCTACGTCACCGGGACGGCGAAGTACTACCAGGACCTTCGTCCCGAGGACGTCTACTGGTGCATGGCCGATATCGGCTGGATCACCGGCCACTCCTACATCGTCTACGGGCCGCTCTCGCTGGCGGCGACGTCGGTGATCTACGAGGGCGTTCCAGGCTATCCGGACGCCGGGCGGCCCTGGCGCATCGCCGAGCAGCTCGACGTGAACATCTTCCACACGTCGCCGACGGCCATCCGGATGCTGCGCAAGGCGGGGCCGAACGAGCCGCTCAAGTATCACTACCGCTTCAAGCACATGACGACGGTCGGCGAGCCGATCGAACCGGAAGCCTGGCGCTGGTACCACGAGGTCGTCGGCAAAGGGGAGGCGGTCATCGTCGATACGTGGTGGCAGACCGAGACCGGCGGATTCCTCATCACGACCAAGCCGGCGCTCGATCCGATGAAGCCGGGCAGCGCCGGACCGCCGGCGCTCGGCATCTTCCCCGTCATCTACGACGAGAACGGGAAGGAGCTGACGAAGGGCTCCGGCCGCGCCGGCAATTTGGGCATCCGCAACCCGTGGCCGGGCATCATGCAGACGATCCTCAACGACGACGAGCGGTTCGTCCGCCAGTACTACTCGAAGTACTGCAAGAACCCGGAGAGCAAGGACTGGCGCGACTGGCCGTACTTCGCCGCCGACGGCGCCGTGTGGGCTGCCGACGGCTACTACCGCATCCTCGGCCGCGTCGACGACGTGATCAACGTGGCGGGGCACCGGCTCGGAACGAAGGAAATCGAGTCGGCGTGCCTCACCGTGCCGCAGGTCGCCGAGGCGGCCGTGGTGCCGGTCGTCGACGAGATCAAAGGGCGCATGCCCACGATCTACGTGTCGCTCAAACCGGGCGTGGCCGAGAGCCGGCAGGTGTCCGAGCACATCGTTGCGACGGTGGAGACGATCATCGGAAAGATCGCCCGGCCGAAATCGGTGCACATCGTCCCGGACCTGCCCAAGACGCGGTCCGGCAAGATCATGCGGCGGATCCTGGCGGCCATTTCCAACCGGATGGACACCGGCGACGTCACGACGCTCGCCAACCCGGAGATCGTCGAGCAGATTCGCAAACAGGTGCAGGGCGAGGGCCCCGTGGAGCTGCAGGAAGGCCCCGAGGACGTCAAGCGCTTCGGCGAACAGGAATGACCGGAAGAACGGAGATGGATATGAAACAGCCTTTCGTTCGTCTGTTCGTCGTGCTCGTGGCCGCGTTCGTCGTTCCCGTCGCGAGCTTTGCGCAACAGGAGGCGGTGCTCAGCGGCGCCGTGAGAGATACCACCGGCGGCGTCCTGCCGGGCGTCGTCGTTCGCGCCGTTCACGAGGCGACCGGCAACAGCTTCGAGGCGGTCACCGACGAGGCCGGCGGGTATCGGCTGGCCGTCCGCGTCGGCCTCTACCGTATCTCGGCGGATCTGTCCGGATTCGCGACCGTCACACGAGCCGGCGTGGAAGTGCTCGTGGGGCAGCAGGTCGTCGTCAACATCGAGATGCAGCCGGCGGCGCTGCAGGAGACGGTGACCGTCACCGCGGAGGCGCCGCTCGTCGACGTCACCCGGTCGCGGGTGTCCGGCAACATCGACCCCCGGCAGATGCAGGAGCTCCCGGTCCAGGGGCGCAACTGGATGAACCTGACGATGCTGGCGCCCGGCAGCCGCGTGAACGCGGTGCGGGAGGTTCCCGTCACGTCGGAGGTCTCGAGCGTCGGCGTCCAGATGAACCTCGACGGCCAGCAAGTCACCAACATGGTGGCGCTCGGCTTCGGCCAGCCGCGCTACAGCCGTGACGCGATCGGCGAATTCGAGTTCGTCGCCAACCGGTTCGACGCCAGCCAGGGGCGGTCGATGGGCGTGCAGGTGAACGCGGTGACGAAGTCGGGGACGAACCAGTACGCGGGCACCTTTTCGGGCTACTTCCGCAGCGACCGGTTCAATGCGGCCGATCACGTCGTTGGACGGGTCCTGCCGTACTCCAACCAGCAGATCAGCACGACGTTTGGCGGCCCGATCCGGAAGGACCGGTTCCACTTCTTCGGCAGTTTCGAGTACGAGCGGGAGCCGCAGACGTTCACCTACACGACGCCGTACCCCAAGTTCAACGGCAGCCTGATCGGTACGCGCAAGGAGTACAAACAGCTCGGCCGCGTCGACTACCAGTTCTCGCCGCAGAACCGCCTGTCGGTGCGTCTGTCGCGGTACGACAACCGGATCCCCTACGACTCGCGCTATACCGGGGGGTCCGATCGGACGATGGCGTCGGCAATCGGGACGAACCGGCGCAGCGAGCAGGTGCTGGCGACCTGGACGCAGGTGCTCGGGAACCGGGCCGTCAACGAAGTCAAGGGCGGCCACAGCATGTTCCACTGGAATCAGTACGCGCACGTCAGGAACTCGAACACGCTGCCGGGCATGACTCCAGGGATCGGCGCGCCGAACATCCTGATGAACGGGTTCACGCTCGGACAGACGCACGCGATCACGCCGCAGGACATTGGCGAGGATTTCTACACGGCTCGCGACGACCTCAGCCTCTCGTTCAACCGGGGCGGCCGCCACGACCTGCGCATCGGCGGCGAGTACATGTACCACTTCACGTTCGAGGACGTCTGCAACCAGTGCATGGGGCAATTCGACATGCGAGGCGGCCCGGTCCCCGCCAATATCGAGGCTCTCATCGGGGACGTGTGGGACGTCTCGACGTGGAATCTGGCGCCGCTGTCGCCGATCACGCGCTTCTATCAGCGGGCGATCGCGATGGACAGCTCACCGTACTCGCGGCCGTCCGGGAACTCCGGATTCACCGAGTACGCTCCGCGCCACGTCTACGCATCCTGGTTTCAGGACAACTGGGCCGTGACGCCGCGCCTCACCCTGAACCTCGGACTGCGCCACGACCTGTCCATCGGCGCGTTCGTCAACTGGGTATCGTACCCGCCGTTCATCGAGGCGGGCCGCCCGGACGACACGAACAACTGGGGACCACGGCTGGGGTTCGCCTATTCGCTCATCGAGCGGACGGTGCTGCGCGGCGGGTACGGCATGTACTACGCCGAGATGACCGGCCAGCCTGCCATCTTCACGCTGCGCAATGTCCAGCAGATCACGCCGCAGATTCTGAACGACGGGCGGCCCGATTTCGCCGCCAATCCGTTCAACGGGCCTGCGCCAACCTACGAACAGGCTGCCCGTCTCCTCTGCTCGGTCGAACGGCGGACGGGGTGCCTGCGTCCCACGCTGCAGCTGAACTTCGTGGCACCCGATCTGAAGTCGCCCTTCAGCCATCAGGCGTCTCTCGGCGTCCAGCGACAGCTGACCAGCATGATGGCCGTCGAGGCCGACTGGGTGTACACGGGGAACCAGGACATCATCGTGTCGCGCAACATCAATCTGTCGTTCGACCCGGCGACGGGCGCCAACTTTCCGTTCAACGACATCAGCCGCAGGCCGTATCCGGACTGGGGCAATCTCAGCATCAACCGCGCCGATCGGGACCAGCGGTACCACGCGCTCCAGGTGGGACTCACCAAGCGCATGAGCAACCGGTGGCAGGCGTCGGCGACCTACTCGCTCGGCGCCCAATGGAACTTCGACCAGTTGCCGCTCAATCCCGGGTGCGGCAACCCGATGACGTGGACCGCGGCCACTGGTTTCACGTGTGACGTGCCCGTGACCCTGGCGCCGGACATCGCGGAGAACGACTGGTACCTCGCCGAGGACGGCGACGGCACCGGCACGAGCCAGCGCCATCGCGCCACGTTCAATGGCATCTGGGACGCCGGATACGGGTTCCAACTGAGCGGCCTCTACGTGTACGGCGATGAGGGTTGGGAGACTCCACAGGCCGGCGTGGATGTACGCGGCAAGGTCGGCCTGCAGGAGGCCGACAGCCGGCTTCGCCGGGACGGCACCCTGATCGCCCGCAGGAGCCTGGACAGGAAGTCGATGCACCGCGTCGACCTGCGCGTGCAGCGTCGATTTCGACTGGGCAGCCGCGTGAGCATCGACGGCATCGCCGAGGTGTTCAATCTGTTCGACCGCGCCAACTACGAGACGTACGTGCGCAACGAGCAGAACGCCCGGTTCGGACGGCCGAACCCGCATACCAACATCGCCTACGCGCCGCGGGTGCTGCAGCTCGGCTTCCGCACGCAATTCTAGAAAGGAGATTTCTCGGTGCCTCGGTGTTCCGTGGGGCGTCTTTCTCAGATCCTCAGGACGATCTTCCCGAACTGCCGTCCTTCTTCCATCCGGCGATGCGCCTGCGCCGCCTGGTCGAGCGGCAGCACCGTGTCGACAATCGGCCGCAGGCCGTCGGCGTAGAGCCGGAGCATCGCGGCGAAATCGCGCCGGGTGCCCATCGTGCTGCCCAGCACGTTCAGCTGCTTCCAGAAGATGCGCCGCACCTCCAGGTTCTGGACGGGCCCGAGCGTCGCGCCGTACGAGACGACGCGGCCGCCGGGTGTGACCAGGTCGAGCGCCTTGTTGAAGGTGTCGCCGCCGGCGCCGTCGACGACCACGTCGGGCCGACCGCCGATCTGCGCGACGAGAGCTTTCGGCCATTCCGGGTCGTGGTAGCTGACGCCGCCGGCGGCGCCGTGCCGGCGCGCCGTGTCGAGCTTCGCGTCGCTTCCCGACGTCACGTACACCTTGGCGCCCAGACGGGCGCCGATGAGCAGGGCGCACGTCGCGACGCCGCCGCCGATCCCGGTGACGACGACGGTCTCACCGGCCGCAATCCGCCCGCGGGTGACGAGCGCGCGGTACGCCGTGACGGACGCCAGCGGCACGGCCGCCGCCTCCTCGAAGGAGAGATGGGGAGGCTTGTCGTGCAGCGCGTCGGCGGGGACCCGGACGAGGTCCGCGTACGTGCCATCGCCGGGCAGGCCGAGAATCTGAAAGGCCGGACCCTGCGCGCGCTCGTCGTCGCCCCAGTTGAACGTCGGGTCGATCACGACCGCGCGTCCGCGCCACGCGGGATCCACGTCCGCGCCCGTTTCAACGACTTCGCCGGCGCCGTCGGAGCCGAGGATGACCGGCAGCGTGATGCCGGCGTAGCGTCCCGTGCGGATCCAGACGTCCCGGTGATTGAGCGCCGCCGCCCGCAGCCTGACCACCGCTTCGCCCCGCTCCGGCTGCGGATCGGGCGCCTCCTCAATCCGGAGGACTTCAGGTTCGCCGAGCGCACGGAGGACAACTGCCTTCATCGACGCACTCCTCTATCACGCCCCGGCGCGGCCGCCCAGGACCCGGAGCGAATTGCTCGATCCCAATCCCTCGGCCGTCACCGGCCGGAGGTGACAAACGGATTCCTGGCGCGGACGGTGCCGTACAGACGGCCGTGCTGAAAGTCCTCCGAGATCAATTCGTTCAGCCCGTAATGTTCCGCATACGCCCACAGGTGCGCGTCGAACCAGGAGAGCTGATACGCCGCCGCACCGCGCATCGCCATCCGGACGACATCCTCGGTGGGATAGAGCAGCTCGAACTGGCTGAGCAGCTCCTCCGCTTCGCGGTAGGCGGCTTCCAGCGGGAGCAGCGGGCGCCCGTCGTCGAGCGGCCGCGTCACCACCGAGACGAACTCGATGAGCGCCTGGTGCGGAAGGCGCACCGAATCCTCCTCGATTCCCTGGCGAAGGAGCGCAGTGGCGATTTGCTGCTTGTCCGGAAACCGGCCGTCGAACCGGTACACGAGGATATTGGTGTCAACGAGCGCGGCCACGACCGTACAGCTCGTCGCGTGTCCACGCCCGGTCGCCCGGCGGTTTCGAGGAGGGGCGGGCGGCGTCGCGTTTGTGCTGGCGGCGGCTCGCCTCGTCGAACAACTCGATCCGCGCCTCGCGGCTCAGCCGCCACCGCCGTCGTCCGGGCGGAACGATCCGAATAGAGTCGCCGGCCGGTACCCACGTGATATCGCTGCCGGGGCGGATGTCGAATTGTTCAGCAATCGCCTTGGGGACGGTCACCTGCAGCTTGCTGGTTACCTTTGCCATGTCCTTACTGTAGCAAGGATATAGTCCTTGTTTGAATAATCCCAGCTACAATTGCGCGGCAATCCGCCCTCCAAGGATGTCTCTCGCGGTCGGAACTCGCTTCGGTGTTTACGAGATTCAGTCCGTCCTCGGCGCCGGCGGCATGGGCGAGGTCTACCGGGCACGCGACACGAAGCTCGGGGCGCGACGTGGCGATCAAGATCCTGCCCGCCACGGTCGCACACGACCAGGAACGGATCGCGCGATTCGAGCGCGAAGCCAGGACGCTCGCGGCGCTGAACCATCCGAGAGATGAAGCGACTCGTCCCGGCCCCCTGAACCCGGCACCTCGAACCGAACGATCCGAACGCCTCGAACGGCTGCCCTATACTGGCCCGATGCGGAGAGCGATCTGGCTGGCAGCTGCCGTTGCCCTCGTGATTGCGGGCGCGCTCGCGGTCCAGAACCGGCTGGGGCCGGCGCGCCCGGCCGCGGCCGCCGGGCCCGCTCTGGATGAGATTCGCGGCGAGCGGATTGCCGCACGTGTGCGGTTCCTTTCCGACGATCTCCTCGAAGGGCGCGCACCCTCGACCCGCGGAGGGCAGCTCGCGGCGCTGTACCTGGCCACCGAGCTCGCGCAGCTCGGGTTCGAGCCGGCGGGCGGCGAGGGGACCTATTTTCAGAATGTGGCCATCGTCGAAGCCGAGGTGAACCCTTCGTTCACCCTGGCCGCGGGCCCTGGCGCGCCGTTCACCTACCTGCAGGATGTCGTGGCGTTCAGCGACGTCCAGGAGCCGCAGGTACGGACCGCCGGCGAGATCGTCTTCGTCGGCCACGGCATCGTGGCGCCCGAATACCAGTGGGACGATTACGCGGGCGTCGACATGCGCGGCCGCATCGCGCTCATCATGGTGAACGACCCGCCGGCCTCGGCCGAAGAGCCGCAGCTCTTTGGCGGTCCGGCACTCACGTACTACGGCCGCTGGACCTACAAGTTGGAAGAGGCGGCGCGGCAGGGCGCTACGGGCGCGATTCTGATTCACACCGACGAGTCCGCCACCTACCCGTGGCAGGTGGTGCAGTCGTCGTGGAGCGGGACGCAGTACTCGATTCCGGCGGTGCCGGGCGCCCCGCGCCTGGCGCTGAAAGCCTGGGTGACGGACCGCGCCGCCCGGGAGATTGCCCGGCGCGCCGGCCGCGATCTCGACTCGCTGCGCGGTGCGGCGCACCGGCGGGGCGCGAAGCCGGTGCCCCTCGGCATCCAGGCCTCGGGCACCATCCTGCAGACCGTCCAGCAGAAGACGACGCCGAACGTGATCGGCGTGCTGCGCGGGACGAACCCGGCGCAGGGTGTCATCTACACGGCGCACTACGATCACCTCGGCTTGCGCGACCCGATGCCGGGCGAGCCGGCGGACACCGATCGCATCTACAACGGCGCCACCGACAACGCGTCGGGACTGGCCGGCACGCTCGAAGTGGCAGCAGCGCTGGCGCGGGCCGGCAGCCGGCCGCTCCGGTCGATTTACGTGGTTTTCACCACGGCCGAGGAATCGGGGCTCCTTGGAGCCGAGTACTTCGCCGCGCACCCGGTACTGCCCGCGGGCGCATGGGCGGCCGACATCAACATCGATTCGCTCAACATGACGGGACCAAGCCGCGACATCGTGCTGCTCGGGGCGGATCGATCGACGCTCGGTGCTCTCGCCTCGCAGGTGGCGGCCGAGCACGGACGCGTGGTTGGTCCGGATCCGGAGCCTGGACGCGGCCATTTCTTCCGCTCCGATCACTTTCCGCTGGCCAAGATCGGGATTCCGGCGCTGTCGCTCGCCGATCCGGCGGATTTCATCGGCCCCGATCCGGCCGCGGCGAAGCGGCTGCACGAGGAGTACTTGGCCAAGCGCTATCACCAGCCTGGAGACGAGATTCTGCCGTCCTGGGACTACCGGGCGGCGGTGAACGACATGCGGTTGCTGGCCGACCTCGGCTGGCGGATCGCTCATCTCGTCGACATGCCGGCCTACCACCCGACCGAGCAGTTCGCGCGTCCGCGTCTCGAGGCGACCCATTGACCCTTGCCCAGTCGGGGAGCCGCGCAGGCGGGCTCGTTGCGCGTGCCGACATCGAAGCCGCGGCGGCACGCATCCGCATGGCGGCTGTGCGTACGCCGGTTGTGCTCGCTCGCGGCGTTGCGCTGAAATGCGAGAACCTCCAGCCGATGGGCGCCTTCAAGATCCGCGGCGCCTGCAACTTTCTGGCGCAGCTGCCGCGGGAGGCGCGCGCCGCCGGCGTCATCACCTACTCGTCCGGCAATCATGGGCAGGCCGTGGCGCTCGCCGCCGAGCGGCTCGGCGTGCGTGCGGTGGTCGTCATGCCCGACACGGCGCCGCGGGTGAAAGTCGAGGGCGTTCGACGCTATGGCGGGGAAGTGATCATGGCCGGCACCACGTCGATCGACCGACGGGCGCGGGCCGAGGCGGAAGCCGCCGCTCGCGGTCTGACGATGGTGCCGCCATTCGACCACCCCTGGATCATCGCGGGCGCCGGCACGTGCGGGCTGGAGATTCTCGACGAGGTTGCCGACGCCGCGGCGATCTACGTTCCGGTCGGCGGCGGCGGTTTGATCTCGGGCATTGCGGCGGCGGTCAAGTCTTGCCGGCCGGCGACGCGCATCGTCGGCGTCGAGCCGGTCGGCGCCGCCAAGATGGCGGCCTCGCGTTCGGCCGGACGGCCCGTGCGGCTGGAGCGGACGTCGAGCATCGCCGATGGCCTGTTGCCGCTCCAGCCGGGCGAGCTGACGTTCGCCCACGTGCAGGCGTTCGTCGATGAGCTGGTGACCGTCGACGATGAGGCGATTGCGGCGGCGGTGGGATGGCTGTTTCGCGAGGCTCGCATCGTCGCGGAGCCGAGCGGCGCGGCAGCCGTGGCGGCGGTGCTCGCCCGCAAGATGACCCCTGCGGGCAGCGTGGCAGTCGTCTCAGGCGGGAACGTCTCACCCGAGGACTTCGCACGCTACATCGGCGCCTGATCGGTGACTTTATCTAGGACTTAATAATTGGTCTATAATATAGTCATGTCAAAGGTCAACGTGTTCGAGATCAAGGCGAAACTGTCCGAGTACCTCGAACGCGCCGCCAAGGGCGAGCGCATCGTCATCTATCGCCACAACACGCCTGTGGCGGAGCTTGGCCCCGTGCAGTCGGTTCGGACCGAACCGCGGCCGATCGGGCCGCTGCCCGGCGAATCCATTTTCGAGGTGCCGCCGTCGTTCTTCGAATCGTTGTCCGACGAGGAATTGGACCTCTGGGAGGGCAAGGGATCGACCGACCCGCTCACCCATACACCGTCGTCGAAGGTTGCGGAGCGGAAGGGCGGCTACGTGGGGCCGGACGGTGGTCGCCGCCGCCGCCTCTCATGAGGCTCCTGCTCGATACGTGCACGTTTCTCTGGCTCATCGGCGGCGGCCCGCTTTCCTCTGCCGCGGCGGCGGCTGTTCGCATTCCGTCGAACGACGTGCTGCTCAGCGCGGTGTCTGTCTGGGAGATCGCGTTGAAATATCGCGACGGGAAGCTGGCGCTCCCGGAGCCTCCAGACCGCCTGGTTCCGGCCAGGCGCGGGACGCGCGGCATCGTGTCGCTCGACTTCGATGAGGAGTCGGCGCTGCAGTCGCTGAAGCTGCCGCCGCTGCACCGCGACCCCTTCGATCGGATGTTGATCTCGCAGGCAATCGCCCACGGGCTCGCCATCGTCACGCCGGATCCCGCCATTGCGCAGTATCCGGTGCGCGTGATCTGGTGAGCTATCGCGCCAGCAGGCGCTTGGCCTCCTCGGTTGCCTCCTCGACGGTCGTGACCTGCCCGTCGAGCTGCCGCTCGTACACCTGCTTCAGGATCTCGCCCACTTTCGGCCCCGGCGAGAGGCCGAGCGCCAGCAGATGGCGTCCGAGCAGCAGTGGCGCTGGCGGCCGGTGCTCCACGCCGAGCGCGCGTGCCCGCCCGAGAAACCAGTCCATCGCCGAGCAGTCGAACTCGCCGGTCCGTCCGAGGCAGTCCGCCCGCGCAAACCGCGCGAGCAGCTCGAGGTCGACCTTCTGTGCGAGACGCCGGAACGCGCCGTCGCCGACCTGCGGCGCCTTGTAGAGCATCCCCGGCTTCAGGTGGTGGGCGACCAGCCCGAGCACCTGCGTCCGCACGTCGAAGCCGTCGATGGTGTGGATGTTCAGGCGATCGAGCAGGCCGATCGTCGGCGCCACGCCCGCTTCCTCATGGTTCATCGATCGGATGCGCCCGTCGATCACCGCGGTCGTCGCCGGCTTGCCGAGGTCGTGGCACACGGCGCCCAGCATGACGGCGATGAGCCGTGGCCGGTCGAGATCGGCGTTCAGCCGGCGGGCGATGTCGACGACCATCAGCGTGTGCGTCCAGACGTCCCCCTCCGGGTGCCAGTCCGGCTCCTGCTCGCAGCCGACGAGCGGCCTGAGCTCCGGCAGCAGCGCGTCGACCACGCCGAGATCGAGGGCAAGCGCAAGTCCGATGGACGGACGCTCGGAGGCGAGCAGCAGCTTCTCGATCTCGCCCCGGACGCGCTCGGCCGGAAGGTCGTCGAGCTCGATGCGGCGGCACAGCGCGGCGGTCGCCTCGTCGAGCCCGAACTCGAAGCGGGCCGCGAATTGAGTGGCCCGCAGCACCCGCAGGCTGTCGTCGCCGAACGTCGTGAGGTCCACCGCACGCAGCAGACGCCGATCGAGATCGGCGCGCCCATCGAACGGGTCTTCGTACGTGTCGGTCAGGGGATCCCACGAGATCGCGTTGATCGTGAAGTCGCGGCGCTGCGCCGCGTCCGCGATCGACATGAACGGATCGCCCGTCACCTGGAAGCCCTTGTGACCGCGACCGGTCTTGGATTCGCGGCGGGGGAGCGCCACGTCGATCGCTCCGCGATCGCTGTCCCGTGCGTCCCGTGGGCTGACCTTGTACACCGGAAAGCTCTGGCCCACCGGCTCGACCCGGCCGAACGGCGTCAGGAGCGCCGCCAGACGATTCTCGGGGATCCCGAACACCTCCAGGTCGATGTCCTTGGACGGGCGGCCCCTCAAGCGGTCGCGGACCCAGCCGCCGACGATGAGCGCGCGTCCCCCGGCGTCGCGAACGGCGGCCGCGATGGCACGGGCCAGATCGAGAGACATCGTTCGGGTAGCATTGTTCCACGGTTATGGATCCGACGATCGCGCTCCTCGCCGAGCTCGTGGCCATCGACTCGGTCAATCCGTCGCTCGTGCCGGGCGCGCGGGGGGAAGCCGACATCGCCCGGCGCATTGCCGTCGAGTGCATCGCCCTCGGACTGGCGGTGGATGTCGCGGAAGTGGCGCCCGGCCGTCCCAACGTCGTCGCGGTCCTCGACGGGCGCCGCCCGGGGCCGACGCTCATGTTCTGCGGCCATCTCGACACGGTCGGCGTCTCCGGCATGGATCGTCCCTTTCAGCCGGTGCAGCGCGAGGGGCGACTGTACGGCCGCGGCGCGCAGGACATGAAGGGCGGCATTGCCGCGATGTTCGGCGCCGCCAGGCAGCTCGTCGACGCGGGGGGACTCGAGCGCGGACGGCTCGTCCTCGCGGCCGTGGTCGACGAGGAGCACGCCAGCATCGGCGCGGAGGCCATGGCCGCCCGCTGGCGCGCCGATGCGGCTGTCGTGACCGAGCCGACCGATCTGGACATCGCGGTGGCGCACAAGGGGTTCCAGTGGATCGAGGTGGACACGCGGGGCCGCGCCGCCCACGGCAGCCGCCCGGCTGAGGGGCGCGACGCGATCCTCCGGATGGGGCGCGTGCTCCACCACCTCGAGGCACTCGACCGGCGCCTAGAGAGCGGGCCGGCGCACCCGCTGCTCGGGGCCGCCTCGCTCCACGCGTCGACGATTGCCGGCGGACAGGAGCTGAGCGTGTACCCGGAGCGCTGTCTCCTCAGGATCGAGCGGCGTACGCTCCCGGGTGAGCCCGCCGACGCCGGTTTGCGGGAAGTCACGGGGATCCTCGACCAGCTTCGCCGGGAGGACGCGGCCTTCGAGGCGGAGGCGAGGTTCCTGTTCAGCCGCGAGGCATACCAGATCGAGTCCGCGCACCCGCTGCCGGACACGCTTGCCCGCGCCGCCGCGTCGGCCGGGTGCGCGCCGCGCCGCGTCGGGATGACCTTCTGGAGCGACGCCGCGATTCTCGGAGCGGCGCGCATCCCGTCGGTCCTGTTCGGACCGGGCGGAGCGGGCCTGCACAGCCATGAGGAATACGTGAGAATCGAGGACGTCTGTCTCTGTCGTGACGCGCTGACGGCGCTGGCGCGGGCGTTCACGAGCGGCTCACCCTAGTCGGACCGGCGCCCGCCTCAGCGCTCGCGAAGGAGGGCGCCGAGCACGAAGCCCAGGTTGGCCGGCCGCTCGCCAAGCCGCCGCATGAAGTACGGAAACCATTCGCGCCCGAACGGGACGTAGACGCGAACGCGGCAGCCCGCTGCCACGAGCGACGCCTGCAGATCGCGGCGGATACCGTAGAGCAACTGAAACTCGAATCGATCGCCGGCGATTGCGTGTTCGCCGGCATGGGCGCGAACCGCGTCGATGATGCGCTCGTCGTGCGTGGCGATGGCCGGGTAGGTGCCCGTCTCGAGCAGCTCACGCGCGAGTTGCACGAATGCCGCGTCGACGTCGGCCTTACGGCGGTAGGCGATCGTCGGCGATTCCTTGTACGCGCCTTTCACGAGCCGCACGCGTGCGCCGAGCGCGTTCATCCGCCGGAGGTCCAGTTCCGTGCGGTACAGGTAGGCCTGGAGCGCCACGCCGAGGTTGCGGTACTGCTGCTCCCAGAGCGTTTCGAAGATGTCGAGCGTCACCTGCGTGTAGGGCGAGTTCTCCATGTCGATCCGCACGAAGAATCCGTGCCGCCCGGCCGGGTCGAGGATCCGCCGCAGGTTGTCCACGCAGGTGGCGCGGTCGACGTCGATGCCGAGCTGCGTCAGCTTGAGCGAGATGTTTCGCTCGATGCCGGCCGAGACGAGCAGGTCGAGCAGCCGCACGTACTCGCGGGTCGCCGCCTGCGCCTCGTCGAGTGTCTTCACCCGTTCGCCGAGGTAGTCGAGCGTGAGCAGCAGGCCCTGCGCCTCGAGCCGTTGCGCCACGTCGATCGCCGCGTCGATCGTCTCGCCCGCGATGAAGCGACGCGCAAAGCTCGCGCTCGTGGCCATGCCGTAGCGCGACGCCAGGCGCTTCAGGACGGGGCTGCGGGACAGCGCGTAGAAGACGGCCTTCGCCCCGCCGTACATCAGTGCGTACGGCGCGACGGGGACGCGAGCAGATGACTCAGGGTCCGGGCGTAGTAGCGGAGCACGTTGCGCTCGCGGACGCGGACGCGGCTGCGCTCGACGACCACGATGCCGCGCGTCTCCAGCAGCTCCAGGCCGCCGTCGATCGCTTCGGCGCCGCTCGTCACGCCAAGATTGGCTCCCTTCGATCGCAGCGTGTCGATGACCGCGTCGGCGCGCGCCTCGAGATCGCTCCGGGTGATCGACGGGCGCATCGCGTTGGCGACGACCGCCGTCGGCAGCACCTTGTAGAGCCGGCCGATCGCATCCATGACGGTGCGCGCGAACTCGAGCACGTCGCGGCGGGAGGCGGGATCGATCTCGACGCTGATCGGCTTGCCGAACGTGACGAACGCGCGCGACCGGTACCCGACCGCGTAGCGCACCATCTCCGCCAGCTCGCGGCTGAACGGGCGCTGCACGCGCTTGACGCGCTGGCGTGCAAGGACGTGGTCCTCGAGCACGAGATCGTAGGCGACGGCCGTCGGCAGCACCACGAGCTGCGAGTGTTCCGACTGGAGCGCCGCATGGATGAGCCCTGTCTTCGGGCTCTTGATCTCTCCGCTGTAGCTGCGGCCGCCCTCCGGGTAGAGGAACAGGTCGTGCTTCCGCAGCAGCTCGGCGACGTACGCCTTCAGCGTGATGAGGTAGGCCGGATCCTTCATGTTGCGCCGGATTGGAATCGCACCGGTCACGTGCCGGTGCAGCAGCCCGAGCGGCCCCCCGAACAGGTTGATGCCGGCGGCGATGATCGGCGGCCGGATGCCGCTCTCATCGAGCACCAGCAGCTCGACGAGATAATCGGTGTGGCTCTTGTGGTTGGAGGCGTACACCACGCGGCCGGCGCGCGTGGCTGCGCGGGCCGATTCGACGTGCTCGGCCACGCGATCGATCTTCCGCAGGATCGGATAGAGCGGATGCTTGAGCGCGCGATAGATCGGATACCGCTGCGTCGTCCGCAGCTCCTCGAGGTAGCCCCGGACACGCTCTCGCGCGGTGCGTCCGCTCTCGCCGTGGCTCCCTTCGAGATAGCGCGCCACCTCTTCCCTGGCGAGCACGGCCTCGGTGATCTCGTCGAGCATCGGCACAGGCGACTATATCAGGAGACAGGAGGCAGGAGTATAGGAGACAGGAGTCAGGAGGCGGTGAGCCTGGCGCAGATCGCCTCGGTGAACTCGGTGGTCGTCGCCGTGCCGCCCAGATCCCGCGTGCGAACGCGCCCGGCCGCGAGCACCTCCTCGAGCGCGCGCGTCACCCGGTCGGCGATCGCCGCCTCGCCGATGTGCCGCAGCATGAGCGTCGCGGAGAGCAGGAGCGCCGTTGGGTTGGCGATGTTCCTGCCGGCGATGTCCGGCGCGCTGCCGTGCACCGCCTCGAAGACCGCCAGGTCGGCGCCGAGATTCGCGCCCGGCACGACACCCAGTCCGCCGACCAGCCCCGCGCACAGGTCCGAGACGATGTCGCCGTACAGGTTCGGAAGGAGCAGCACGTCGAACTGCGTCGGGTCCAGCACGAGGCGCATGCACGCGGCATCGACGATGCGGTCGTCGGCGGCAATCTCGGGGTACGCCGCCGCCACCTTCCGGACGCTCTCCAGGAACAGCCCGTCGCCCATCTTCATGATGTTCGCCTTGTGCACGGCCGTCACCCGCCGGCGGCGGTGCGCGCGCGCGTAGTCGAAGGCGAATCGCGCAATTCGGCTCGAGGCGGCTTCCGTGGTGATCTTCAGGCTTTCCACGATGCCTGGAGCCACTTCGTGTTCGAGGCCCGCATAGAGATCCTCGGTGTTCTCGCGCACGATGACGAGGTCGACGTGCTCGTACCGCGTCGTCACCGACGGCAGGCTGCGCACGGGACGGAGGTTGACGAACAGGTCGAGCGCTTTGCGCAGCCCGACGTTGACGCTGGTGAATCCGGTGCCGACCGGGGTCGTGAGCGGTCCTTTCAGCGCGACGCGGGTCCGCCGGATCGAGGCCAGCAGCCCCTCAGGGAGGGCGACGCCGTGGCGCTCGAGCGCCGCCGCGCCGGCCACGTGGCTGTCCCACCCGACGTCGAACCCGGCGCACTCGAGGATGTGCACGACGGCGGAGGTGACCTCCGGCCCGATCCCATCGCCGGGAACAAGGGTGATGGTGTGTCGCAACGTACGGCTATTTCTCCCGGGCTTCCCAGTACAGCAGGACGAGGGCGCCGGCCATGTTGAGGAGCATGAGGCGAGTGGAGAGTTCGTGCAGCTCGTCGAAACGGGCGCGCCGGGCGTCGCCGGGCGGGAGACGTGACGCCAGGCCCCCTGCCTCCAGCTGAACCGCGTCGATTCGGCGGAAGACGACCAGTCCCGAGTAGAGGGCGGCTGTGAGCATGCCGGCGGCGATGAGCGCCCGCGCACCGAAGGCGGCCGGCCGCGGGCCGAGCAGCCGCATCCCCGTCAGCGTCACGAGCAGCAGCGCGCCAGCCGCGTACTCGACATAGTGGAAGCGCGCGATCGTCGTGCCGAAGACGTCGCCGGCCAGCGCGCGGCCGGCGGTCGCCTCGCGCGACTGCAGCACCTCGAAGGTGGTCGGCGCCACCAGCGCGCCCAGCACGACCATCCCACCGAGCCAGACCACCAGCGCCAGTGTGTACACGTACCGCAGCGCGAGCATCCGCGCATTATAATTCTCGTTCGAGACCCAGCACTCTCTTATCTGGAGGAGATGACTTGTCGGTGCAGACATCCGTGCGCGTGCCGGCGCTGAGGAACATCGCCACACGCCTGCGCATCGCCTCGGTGCGGGCCACCGCCCAAGCCGGCAGCGGCCATCCGAGTACCTGCTGCTCGGCGGCCGAGGCCGTCGCAGCCCTGTTCTTTGCCGAGATGCGGTACGACCCGACAGACCCGCAGAATCCCGACAACGACCGCTTCGTGCTGTCGAAGGGACACGCGGCGCCGATTCTGTACGCGGCGTGGGCCGAGGCGGGGTTTCTCGATCGTGGGGATCTGCTGTCGTTGCGCCGGTTCGACTCCGACCTCGAGGGTCATCCGACGCCGCGGCTGCCGTTTGTCGACGTGGCGACCGGCTCGCTCGGCCAGGGGCTGGCGGCCGCCGTCGGCATCGCCCTCAACGCGCGGCGGATCAAGTCCGACCATCGGACCTACGTGCTGCTCGGTGACGGAGAGTCGGCCGAGGGCGCGGTGTGGGAGGCGGCCAACGTCGCCGCGTTCGAGCGGCTCGACTCCCTCTGCGGCATCACCGACGTGAACGCGCTTGGGCAGAGCGCGCCGACCCAGTGGCAGCACGACCTCGAGTCGCTCGCCGCCCGGTGGCGCGCCTTCGGCTGGCACGTGGCGATGGTTGACGGCCACGACTTGCTGGCGCTCGTCGACGCCCTCGAGAAGGCGCGGCAGTCCCGGGGCCGCCCGACGATGATCCTGGCGAAGACGGTCAAGGGGAAGGGCGTGTCGTTCATGGAAGGGCTGGGCGGCTGGCACGGCAAGCCGCTCAAGAAGGGGCCGGAGCTCGACCGGGCGCTGGCCGAGCTCGAATCGCAGTTCGTGCCCGACGAGGGGGTGTCCCTTCGGCCGGCGGCGCCGCACCCGCTCCGCCGCGCGCCGTCGCGCCAGGGGAGCGTCGGGGCATCCGCCTACAAGCCCGGCGACAGCGTGGCGACGCGCGAGGCCTACGGCGCCGCCCTCGCCCGCCTCGCCGCGGGCGACGACCGTATTGTCGCCATCGACGCGGACGTGAAGAATTCCACGTTCAGCGAGAAATTCGAGCAGGCGCACCCCGAGCGCTTCCATCAGATGTTCATCGCGGAGCAGGCCATGCTCGGGGCGGCGATGGGACTGGCGAGCCGCGGGGCCATTCCATTTCCGTCGACCTTTGCGGCGTTTCTCACGCGCGCGTACGACTTCGTCCGCATGGCGGCCATCAGCAATCTGGCCATCAAGATGGCCGGTTCCCACGCCGGCGTGTCGATCGGGGAGGACGGACCGTCGCAGATGGCGCTCGAGGACCTTGCAATGATGCGCGCGCAGCCGAACGTCACCGTGCTGTATCCCTGCGACGGCGTCAGCACCGAGCGGCTGGTCGAGCGGATGGCGTACCATCCGGGCCCCGCGTACATGCGGACGACACGCCCGAAGACGCCCGTGATCTACGGGCCGGAGGAGACGTTCGAAATCGGCGGCTTGAAGATCCTGCGCGAGAGCGCCGCCGACGCCGCCACCGTCATCGGCGCGGGCGTCACGGTGTTCGAGGCGCTCGAGGCGTATGACGAACTGAAGAAGGAAGGCGTCAGCATCCGCGTCGTCGACCTCTATTCGGTGCAGCCGGTCGATGCGCCCGCGCTCCTGCGGTGCGCCCGCGAGACGAACGGGCGCCTGATTACGGTGGAAGATCACTACGCGGGCGGTGGCATCGGCGACGCGGTGGCGTCGGCGGTCGCCGCGGGCGGCTTCGCCGTCCGCCGCCTCGCGGTGCGCGACATTCCCCGCAGCGGCACACCGGCGCAACTGCTCGACCAGTACGGCATCTCCGCACGTCACATCGTTGCGGCCGTGCGCGCGTAGCTGCCGCGCGGGCAGCGCGGTCTCACCTCCTCGGAAATCCGGGCGCGTCGAGCAGGCGCCGGGCCTGGACGAGATGACGGCGCTCGTGCGCAGCCATCAGCTCGAAGCTGGAGCCGAGCGGAATGCGCAGCCATGAGGCCGCCGGCGAGGCCACACGGGCGCGCGCGAGGTCGAGACCGTTGGCTTGGCGCAGCCGATCGACGTACTGCACCTGGTAGGCGCGAAACGCCGCCATCACATCATGACGCGGGCGCGCCGGCGCCGGCAGGAACTGCGCCGGCGCCTTCGCCCGCAGGCGCGTCGTGGGCTGGACGAGGTAGACGAACAGCCGGCCTACCCAGTTGTACCTGAACGGTCCGGCTCCGTAGAGTCCCCGGCGAATCGCGACGGCGATGCCTTCGTCCATCACCGGCAGGTACATCCGCGCGGTGGCGTTGAGATGATCGAGGCACTGCCCGACGGACCATGCCCCCGGCGCTGGTCGCCAGCTGAACTGCTCGTCGTCGAGAGGGGCGACGAGCGCGTCGGCTTCGACCGACAGTGCTTCGAACTGCCGGCGGAACGTCTCGATTTCGGGCGTGAGCGCGAGCGGACCCGCGACGGCCATCGGCAGTGATCTTACCCGGCGCGCCGTCGTCTTGCCTTCGCCGTGCCGGTGTACCGGGCCGTGCCGCCTGGCCTGCCCGCCGTCCGGACGATCTCTGTAACGTCAAGTTCTGCGGGGGCCGCTGAAGGCGGACCTGGCGAACCGCGGCCTAGACGTCGGTCGCCACGGCTGGTGCCGAGGCGTCTTCCGGCGGCTTGAGGCCGTAGCGGACCCGCTTGAGGTAGAGGCCCTTGCGCGACACGCCGAGCATGGCCGCCGTTTCCTCCATCCGGCCGCCGGTGAGGCGAAGCGCGTGCTGGATCATGGCCCGTTCGAGGTGCTGGACCGCGGCGGGCATCGGCTGATCGATGCGGACGACGAGCTCGGTCGGCTCCAGGACGCGCTCGGAGGCGGGGACGGTGCGTCTCGAGGCGGCAATCTCCTCCGAGAGATGCTCGGGCATGAGGACGGCGTCGGTTTCGGCCAGCGCGGCCAGGCGCCGCGTCTCGTTGGCAAGCTGCCGCACGTTGCCCGGCCACCGGTAGAGCACCAGGTACTCCATCGTGTCCTCGGCGATTCGGAGGTTTCCCTTGCCGTATTCCTGCGCGTATTTCTGCAGGTAGTGGTGCGCGAGCGACGGGATCTCGACGCGGCGTTCGCGCAGCGGCGGCACGTGCAGGCGGACGATGTTCAGGCGGTAGAAGAGGTCTTCGCGAAAGCGGCCCTGCGCGACGAGGGCGTCGAGATTGGCGTTGGTGGCCGCAATCACGCGGACGTCGGCGCGCACCGGCTGCGCTTCGCCGATCGGGTGCACCTCGTTCGACTCGAGGAACCGGAGCAGCTTCGGCTGCACGTCGAGCGTCGTTTCGCCGATCTCGTCGAGGAAGAGCGTGCCGCCGGCGGCGGCGCGGATAACGCCCGGGAAGTGCTCGGCGGCGCCGGTGAAGGCGCCCTTGCGGTGACCGAAGAGCTGCGAGTCGAGCATCTCCTTCGGCACGCTGCTGCAGTTGAAGGGCAGGAAGGCCGCCGACGCGCGGCTGGAGTAGGCGTGGATCGTCCGCGCGAGCACCTCCTTGCCCGTGCCCGTTTCTCCGGTGAGGAGGACCGGGACGGTCGTGGGCGCGATGCGGCGCGCCGTGGCGAGCAGCGTCTGCATGTCTTCGGCGATGAAGAGCGCTCCCGCCTGTTCCTCGAGAGGCGGCGCCGGCCAGAGCGCGGCGCGATTGCGCTCCTCCTCGCGCAGGCGCTCCAGCGCGAGGGCGGAGCGGCCCATGCGAAGGATGTCGGCGAGGAGGATGGCCTTGGCCGGGTTCTCCGGGATGCGGCAGACGAGCGTCAGATGCCTCTTCCGGTCGATGCCGAGCGGCAGCGCCGCCGTGGTGTCCGAGGCCTGCGGAGGCTGCGCGTGCTCGCGTGTTTCGACGAGCCCGGCGTCGGGCGAACACTCGAGCGCCCGGATGGTCCAGAGCATCTCGTCGGCCAGCAGGCGCGGCCGGTGGGCGAGATCGGCGAAGGCGGACAGGGAGTCGGCGACGCACTCGATCGTCGCCGGCCCCGATGCCCCCTGCGGCTCTACGGCCTCAGCGGCCTGCGTCGTCTCGAGCGGCGCGTCGTCCATTTCGAGGCGCACCGACACGATGCCTTGGTCCTTCCACATCCGTAGCGCGCGATGCCGAAGATGTTCAGAAAGAGGTGTCGCTAGGTCGCGTAGGATCTGAGCCGATCCGTAGTAGTACTGTGCCTGGAGCTCGCGGATGTCTGTTATCCCTACTGCGTCGGCCTTCCACAGGCGAGCTGTACTTTCCGAAAGGCGTCCTAGCTTGGACAGAACCTGCGCAGCGAGGAGATGCGCAGCGATCTCAAGGGGCGTGTCTGTAACCTGGCGAGCTTGCCGTTCCGTCGTACGCAGCGAGTCCAGCGCGTGCTCAAACTCATTCTCCCTCATCAGCAATCGAGCGCGCGAAAGAGGGGCCCACCGAGCCTGATAGCTCAAGGCGATTTCAGGCTGCTCCCGCACCTTATCCTCAATAATGCGAAGAATTCGGTCGCAATCTTCGAACTCGCCGAGCGCCAAGTGCATCCGCGCGATGCTATCGGCTGCGGCTAGCGTGGCTGAAGCCGACACCTGAGGATCTCGCATTAAGCCATAGAGAGTCTGTTTGGCCTTTTCGAATTGTCCAGTTAGGAATTGAACATAGCCGAGGCCAGCCTCAGCCGAGGACGTGTTGCCATGGAACCCACTTCTTGCGGATAACTTCTTGGCTGCTGGGAAATGGTTCGCTGCTGCCTCAAATTCATACTGCGCACATTCTAGTAGGGCACCATTCAGTCGTATTGAAGCAGCGATCCAGCCGTTTGGTTCCAGGTTGAGTAATGATTCAGCAATGGTCAGATGTCGGCGGGCCTCAGTGATCCGTCCGGTCTGCGCTTCAAGTACGCCGACGCAATTGTGAAGGTACGCCGCAGCTTGTGGTGACCCTGCTCTTGCGACAGCACCCCTGACTTCGGGAAGGATGGCGCTGATTGCATCCGTGCGCCCAGCATCAATCACCAGACGAAAGAGATGCAGGCGGGTCCATGCAATTCGCTCGAGACTTCGAGACTCATCCGCAAGCCGTGCCGCCGTAAGTGCATGCCGCAGCGCCGAAGACATCTCTCCCGTTCGCCATCGTATTAATCCGAGTACCCATTCGGCATGAGACCGAATTGCCGGCGCCAGCCCAGGCTGCCTGTCGACCTCAGCAAGTAGCGCTGCTTCGTCTAGGTGGCCAGCGATGGCCAGCGCGTTTGCAACCAAGACGCGACTGCAAGGATCCAGTGTGCGTCGTTCGGTTTCGTCACGTCCAGACGCAGCAATAAGTTCAATGAACGCGCCCTGTCTAAACAGTCTCGCCGCCGTTTCGTAAGTGAGACTCATAGCGCCCGTCCGCTGGACTAGCTCTGGTGTCGCGGAAATGAAACTATGTTCGTTGATGGAATCGATCGGCGTGAGCCAATCCTGTCAACCAAGCAAGAGGCTACCTGCTCGACCGCGTAACGATGATTGTCATCGAAGGCGTTGTCCTTGGTGCAGTAGATCGTCAGGACTCCGACTATGTCTTCCGCCGTGATCAGTGGCGCGCTGATTGTGCTGCGGAGTGCAGGTGTGAACAACCCGGCGATTTGAGCGAGGTCCAGGGAAGCATCTGAGTTAACTGAAGCACGCCCATTCGCGCCCACCCATCCCGTAACCTTCTCCCCCAGTCTGATGTTCAACCCGTGGAGAAGGCGTTGTTCATCTCCAATCGCGTCTACACAAGTTAGGACATCCGCGTTTCGGTCATAAAGAAACAGCGCGTAGACGGTTGCTGGCGTGAGCTGCCGCAAGCACTGAACACCTAACTGCAGAGCCGTATGAACTGATGGGGCTCGCGCGACTTCCCGCGCGCATGTATCCAAATGCGCAGTCTCCGACGCACTTGTGCGGATCTGCCGTAATAGAGCTGAAACCGATTCATCGGTGGGCACCGCAAGATCTGCGGCATCGATCACGCTACGAGCCTCTTGTCCGGCGCGAACTGCAGCCGGAGCAATTTCAGAATACGCTCTTAGGAACGTATCGACTACGAGTGGGTCGTAGGTCGTACACCGTCGTTCACGAATGATTGCGAACGCTTCTTCCGTTGACAATCGCGGGCGGTACGGCCGATCCGACGTCAACGCATCAAAACAATCGACCACCGAGAGTATGCGAGCGCCAAGGGGAATGTCGGTTCCGGAGATGCCGGATGGATACCCGCTGCCATCCCAGTTCTCATGGTGGTGCCTAACTATAGGGACAACTGGGTACGGAAACTTCACTGACGACAAGAGGTCCGCGCCAATGTCGGCGTGGCGCTTCATCTTCTCGAACTCAGCGCCGGTCAACCTGCCAGGCTTGTTGAGAATGTGCTCCGGGATCGCCAGCTTGCCCATGTCGTGGAGAAGGGCGGCTGTCGTAATTGCTTTTAGTTGACCCTCGTCGCTGACTCCTAGTCGTCTTGCAAGTTCAAGAGCGAATACCTGTACACGCCGAATGTGACCGTGCGTAATTTGGTCCTTTGCATCAACGGCCATCGCCAACGTTTCAATTGTTGAGAGGTAGAGTTCGCTGACCTGCGAAACGTGCCTGTTCGCGTCTTCAACGCGTCCCCACGAGGTTCGAAAAGTGACGTACAGAATTACTATGAACGGTACAATCGCACTAATCGCTGCGAGGTTGAGATCTCGCGTGAAATTGACAAGCACGATAGCCACCGATGCTCCGCCGAGATAATTAAGTCCGAACCACAGGAAATGTCGGCGCCAAATCTCTCGAGCTGATGATTGCTGTTCGTACGCAACCGCGACCGCGATGAGCCAACTATTGATCAGGAAGTATGAAATCGCGAGCACAAGGACTGGACCGAGGAGCTGATCAAGGGGAGCCGACGTCGCTCGACCGTATGGGAGTATACGCTCCAAGATATGGGCAGCAGACGAAATGGCCAGAGCGCCCGCTGCCATATTGAACATCACACGTAGAGGCGACCGACTGGGCCTACGTAGCCAACTGGTCAGGACGAGGGAATCAAGCGCGACTATGACAGTGGCAACGTGTTGCCCGAATGACAGGACGGCTGCAAAGACGAACGCCTCTGAGACGGAGATCCGAGCGTTTACGGAAGGAACCTTGATGCTGAACGAACCTGTAAGCAAGGTCAGGGCGGCCAGTACGATCCAATCCCATTCGAGCGGGTCGTGAATCAGCGATGCGACTGAATAGAGAACTGTGGATATTCCAAGTACGATGACGCCGACGACGTACAAGCGCCCCGTACGCGGCAATCCAGAAGATTCTTCAGCCATTGATCGGCCGGCGCTGGCCGTATGGCTTATCGGTCTATTCGCCCCAGATGATTAGCGTTCTCACTTGACTATCCCTCCTCGCGGATCCAGAGCTGTGAAGTCGCTAGTCGGACCAGCCGATGCCGTCGGACCAGCCGATGCCGTCGGACCAACCGATGCCGTCGGACCAGCCGATGCCGTCGGACCAACC